>Ga0208219_1000891_pt1 | contig 10573 bp, 7 predicted proteins | sample NGESurshal072012_7_FD_184469 | JGI IMG/M metagenome (GOLD analysis project Ga0208219, IMG submission 184469) | Arctic peat soil microbial communities from Barrow, Alaska - NGEE Surface sample 53-2 shallow-072012 (SPAdes) | ecosystem: Environmental > Terrestrial > Soil > Wetlands > Peat ...
GCGCGTTCGGCACATTCGACTACGGCAAAGCGCGCTATCGCTTCAATTGGGATTCACCGATCGCGTTTGCGCCGTGGGATCCTCACACCGTTTGGTACGGGGGCGACGTCGTGTTCCAATCGCGCGACGAGGGCCACCACTGGACGCCGATAAGCCCCGACCTCACGCTCAACGACAAGTCGCATGAAGTCATACCGGGCGGAAATATATCAAAGGATGTATCCGGCGCCGAATACTACGATACGATTCTCGACATCGAGGGTTCAACGGTCGCGCGCGGCGAGATATGGGTGGGCACCGATGACGGTCTCGTCCAACTGACCCGCGACGGAGGCGCGCATTGGTCCAACGTCAGCCCACGCAACGTCGCATCGCTGGGCAGAGTTGAGACGGTTGCGCCCTCCACGTTCGCCGCCGGCACGGCTTTTGCGATCGTTGACCGGCACTTCTCCGGCGACACGGCCCCTTACGTATTCAGCACGATGGATTTCGGCAAGACCTGGAAGTCCATCGCTAGCGATCTGCCGCAGGACCAGTTCGTGCGCACCGTCCGTCAGGATCCGGTCGATCCGAACATCCTCTATGCGGGCACCGAGCTCGGGATATGGATCTCATTCAACGGCGGCAGTCATTGGCAGTCGCTTCAATTGAATTTGCCGCCGGTGTCGGTGCAGGATATCCGCTTTCAAACGCGCGACGGCGCGATGGTCATCGGCACGCACGGCCGCTCGGCATGGGCGCTCGACGACCTGCGGCCCCTGCAGCAACACGATGCTGCCGTCCGCGCAGGCGAGTACGTCTTCGCGCCTCGGCCTACGATCACGTTTCAACGCGGCGGCTCCGTTGAAGGTCTCTACACTGAATACGGCGCCGCAAATCCGCCGGGCGGGGCGGCAATCTACTTCTATCAAGCCAAGCCCGCGAAAGCGTCGCCGGTCGTCGACATCCTCGACGCGCGCGGAAAGGTCATCCGCCATGTCGCCGGCTCGCACCCCGTCGGCGATACGGACAAGACAGAACCGGATGTCACGAATTTCGCCGGCTACAATAGCTACGTCTGGAACCTGCAAGAAGATCCGCCGCCGGCGTGGACGACCGCGCCTTCTAAAGACGAACGTCGCGAGACGACGGGCGTCTCCGTCGTGCCGGGCAACTATTCCGTACGGATCCGCTTCGCGAATCGAACGATTTCGCAGGCACTCGTGGTGAAGCCGGATGCGCGCTTGTCATGGACGCAAGCCGACTACCAGAAGCGTCACGATTTCACGGCTTCGATCTACGCGATGTACGGCGCGGTCAACGTCGCGCTCGAACGGCTCGACGAAACGGAGAAGCGTCTCGATGCGATGATAGCCGCCCAGAGCAAGAGCGGCGCGCCGGCGGCGGACGTCGCGAAGAACCAGGCGATAGCGGACGCTGGCAAAGCGCTCGAGAGCCAACTCAGCGCGGGCTTCAAGAACGACGAAGACTCGATCAATCGGCCGGGCGCATTGCGAGAGGACGTTCAGGGCTTGCTGTTCGGGGTTTTCGGTTCGCAAGGGCCGCCGATCACCACGCATTACGCACTCCTCGCGAACGTACGCAAGCACTACGTTACGCTCTTGGATGCCTATCGCGTATGGTCGGCGTCGGCCGGGGCGGTGCACTGACGGCTGGCTGTCGAGGACCTAACAATTTAGTTGACACGAGCGGCTGCGAGGTGCTAAAGTACGTCTATCACCTAATTACTTAGGTATGGAGGCACGAGTGGCACGTCCTAAATCCGCCGGCCTGACTGAAGTCGAGCAGCAGCTCATGGAAATCGTCTGGGCGAAGCAGCGGGCAACGGTGGCAGACGTGGTGGAGGCGCTGCCGAAATCGCGCCCGCTCGCCTTCAACACAGTGCAAACCACACTGCGAATCTTGGAAGACAAAGGCTACCTGAACCATACGACGTCGGGCCGTGCATTTGTCTATGCGGCGGCAGTCGCGCGCGAAGAGGCCTCGCGAACCGCGCTGCGACATCTCCTTGGCAGATTCTTCGATGACTCCGCAGAATTGCTCACGCAGAGCCTGATCCAAAACGACACCCTCTCTAAAGCCGAACTGCTGCGTATAGAAACCTTGGTCGCCGAAGCGAGGAAAAGAGCATGATCACGCAAATCGTCGGTGCCCTTTTCAACGCCTGCTGGCAGGGTCTCGCGCTTGTCGCCGTCACATCGCTTTCGCTCCGCTTCCTGCCCCGTTCGAGCGCTTCAACGCGGTATGCCGTATGGTTCTCTGCACTCATCGCCGTCGTCGCGTTGCCCGCGATCGACTTCGGCGTCGCGCGTGCACTGGTGACGCAGCCGGTCGCGGTCCCGTCGCCCGTTCATTACAGTGTCGTGCAGACGGGAACCGTCACGTATTCGCACGCAGCTGCGCACGGCGCGGTCACGCATTCGTCCGCGGTCACACATTCATCCGCCGCCACGATTCCGACAACGACCATAGGATACGCCGTTGAAAGCGCGCCGGACCGGCTCGCACAAGCACTCGCGCTCGCCGCAACGATCGCCGCTTCGGTCAGCGCCGTCTTGAGCCGCGTCGCGATGCCGCTGCTCCTGACGTGGATCGGTTTTGCCGCGGTCATGCTCTACCGTTTAGGAATCGCATACGCGCGCTTGAGGCGCGTGAAACGTGGACTCGTGCCGATGGACGATGCGATGGTCGATGGCCTTATCGCCAACTCGGCCCGGCCGGTCGTGGTCGGCATCGCAACGGATCTCACGATGCCGTGCGTGCTCGGATTCGCACGGCCCGCCATCGCACTGCCGGAAACTCTAGCTGCCGAACTCACATCAGAAGATCTTCAGCGGATCGTGCGTCACGAGCACGCCCACGTTCGTCGCTGGGACGACGTCGCCAACGCCTTGCAGCTCGTCGTGCAAGCGGTCATGTGCCTCAATCCCGCAGTTCACTTGATCGGCCGCAGCCTCAACGTCGAACGAGAGATCGCGTGCGACGATTTTGCGGTCGAACCGCTCGCGGAGCGGGTGCAATACGCAAAATGCCTCACGCACATCGCGGTCAACGGCTTCGGCCGCGACCGCGCCCTGCCGGCGCCGGGCTTCTTCTTCAATAGAAAACAACTGCTCGTGCGCGTCGAGCGCCTGCTCGAACGTGGTCACAACGGATCAACGACCATCGGAACCGCGGCGCGCTACGCACTGGTCGGGCTTGCAATCGTGGCCATCGCAGTGGCGCGGGTGCAATTGCCGGTCATCGCGGCCACATCGTCCACGGCGCACGCGGTTAGCGAGGCTTCGGCACTCGCGAATCCGAAAAGCCACTCGGATGCCATCGACCATGTCGGGCCGGCCGCCGAACACCCTGCTCATCAGAACCAGACTCATCCGGGTCCCGACCAGCTGCATCCGGGTCCCGACAAGGTCAACCCGGGCCCCGACAAGAGTCATGCTCTGCCGAGCGTTGCGATTGGCCGAGCGCAGCACGCACATGTGCTCGCGAGAATTGCGGTTCCCGCCGCACGGGCACTCAAGCCGGCTGGTTTCGACTTACATGTCAATGTGAACGCCATGTTTGGGCCGTCCATTCGTAGCGTCGAGCAATCCATGACGGAATTTCATCTGAAATCCAAACAGAAGACGTTTGTGAGAATGTTCACGAACATGGTCGCATCCTCTGCGCTCCGCGCGTCGACCGCAAGAGCCGGTTCGTCCGCTGCCGGCACGTCGGCCGCCGCGAGCGCGGCAGCCGCCGCGAGCGGATCGGGAACCTCAGCAGCGCCCGCCGCCGGGCCGGGTGCGGCGCCGGCTCCCGCAGTCGCGCCCGTCGCGCCGGTCGAACCCTTCGCATTCAAGACGAGGTCAAGTGGCGGCGACTTCCTCGACGCGCTCGCGTCGGCGGGATACAAGAATCTTTCAGTCGACGACCTCGTTCGGCTCAAGAACGTCGGCGTTGACGGCGAGCTGATCGACGCGGCGGTCCGCTACAGCGGGTCGCGGCCAAGCGTGGAGACGCTCGTGCGGATGGCATCGGTCGGCGTCGATGCGGATTATCTCAATCACCTGCAGGCGAGCGGCTATCCGCGCATGAGCCTTGAGGACGTGATCCGCATGCGCTCGGTCGGCGTCGATCCGGAATACATCCGCGACATGAATGCGGCTCTGCACTCCAAGCCGACAATCGAACAACTCACACAAATGCGGGCTCTCGGCGTCGACGCCGATTACGTCCGGTCGTTCGCGAAACTCGGCTATGACAAGCTCTCGCCAAACGACCTCATGCGTCTGCGCGCGGTCGGCGTGGATGCCGGCTACGTGCGCATGCTGCGCAGCAAAGGAATCGGCGGGAGCGGCCTGTCGGTCGACGACCTCATCCGAATGAAATCCGTAGGAGTGGAGTAACCTAAAATGAACGATTTTCGTATCCGCCGGCAACGGCGGCTGGTTCAGTGCGCGTTCGCGGGGGTGCTACTGGCCGCGCTCGCAGCCCCAGTCCGCGCATCGTCAGATGACGGTCTGCCGAACGACGGTCAATGGCTCCTGGACGCGTCTCGGCAAGGCGCCACCGTGCAGTTCACGTTGCGCGCTAGCTCGTCGAGCGCGACGCATCATGACGATTTCGAGATGACGAATCCGATGCGGCTCGACTCGCTCACCGGGCTGTCCAACGATCAGCTCAATTCCGCCGGCACGCATGTTTCGTTCCGGCTGATACGCGATGCCGGCACGTTTGCGTGCGATGGGTGGATCGCACACCTCAAGGGCGGCGGCACTTTCCATTTCGCGGCAAGTCCATCATTTGCAGCCGGGCTTGCAAAGCGCGGTATCGGTGCGCCGTCGGGCGATCAGTCGTTGCGACTTGCGCTCGGCGACATCGGGCTCGGGTACATCGACGAATTGAAAGCAGACGGTTACGCACGTCCGAGCATTGAAGATCTCGTGCGCATGGGCGACCACGGCGTCAATACCGCTTTCTTGAAGGACATGGCCGGCTTCGGCTACCGGCTGCAAAACGTCGACGCTCTCGTGCGCCTTCGCGATCACGGAGTGGATGGCGACTATCTTCGCGCTCTTGCGGCGCTCGGATATAAGAATATCTCCGCCGAAGACGCGGTTCGCGTCCGCGATCACGGCGTGGACGCGGGCTTCATCCGCGGAATGGAAAAAGACGGTTACTCGGGACTTTCGATCGAGAATCTCGTGCGCCTTCGCGATCACGGTGTCGATACGGTTTTCGTCGATGAGATGCGCAGCGCCGGGTATTCGAATATCGCGGCCGACGATCTGGTCCGCTTGCGTGATCACGGCGTCGACGGCGCGTATGTGAAGAAGCTCGCCTCGCACGGGTACGCCCACCTATCGGTGGCCGATCTCATCCGCCTGCGCGACAGCGGCATCTAACGCATCGCCTCGTCGTCGTGCCAAAACGCACGAGACCGCGGAGCAATGCCCCGCGGTCTCGTGCGTTCTCTCGCTCTCGCGCGCTATTTCAGCAGTAGTGTGTCCAGCAACTGGAGCGACACCGTCGATCCGGCCGCCACGTCTAGATTCTGTTTGCCGTTCGAGGTCAGCAAGTATCCGCCGGCTGCCCCGACGAGGCCGCCAACGCCCTTGCTGGTTCCAATCGCCTTGCCGATCCAATTGCCGATCAGCATGCCGCCAAGCGTGCCCGCAGCCTCATTCGTGACGTTCGATTTCTGGCTGACATTGATCTTCGTGATCTTGGCTACGAGCGGTTGTTGCACTGACGAGCCCGCGAGCTGAATGGAGTTCACCGTCAGTTCGATGCTCGCGGCCCGGCCTTGGCTCGCCGACTGCACAGCCATGACGCTGCCGAATAACGTCGCACCGGCCAAGAGGGCGCCGTTGGTGGGGAACGGTCCCTTAACGGCCAGCTTGATCGGCTGTCCGACGTACGCCGACTTCGTGTTCGCGTCGGTCAAAAGCGTGGCGTTGATGCTCGATCCGTTCGGGATCGGCGGCTTCGCGGCGGCGATGTTGATCGCGCCGGTGTTCTGGTTATAGTCGACCTCGGCGCCCAACGCCTCGGAGACGAAACGAAGCGGAACCATGGTCGTGGCTCCGACGATGTACGGCGCGGCATCGAGATACGTGGCCTGACCGTTGACGATCGCTTGATTCGATCCGATCTTCACTTGCACGGTCTTGTCGCCTGAGGTCGCGTTGATGGTGCCGTTGTCGTACGCGACGCCGGCTCCCAAACTTTCAAAGATGTTGCGCAACGGCACGAACACTCGTCCGCCTTTTTCGACGGCGGGCTGGGCGAGCGACACGGTTTGACCATTGACCAGCACGCTGAATCCGGCGGCGCTTGCCGGCTGTGCGGTGAGGATGGACCCGGTCAGCATAGCCAGTGCAACGCTGACGACGGAAAGGTTTGCGCGCGATCTGGTGATCTGAAACATTGATTCTCCTAGTATCGTTGGTGGTTGCCGCGGCGGCTCTGCGTCGTGGCCGGCGACAACACTAGAAGCAACGTCATCCGGCATAGTAAAGTTCCGCGTCCCGAAACGCCGCGCAGCATTATGCGTCGCGCGTGCCGGTCTATAACGAGTTATCGGACGATGTATGAGGATTCGGTGAGCGAATCGAATCGTTGCGAACTAGCATCAGGGCGCACGAGCTACGAACCGATGCGACCGCCGGCCGAGCCGTCGCACGACTGGACTGCGACCGGCGATTCGACGTCGCTTTGCGCCAACCAGCAGTCGCCGAGGATGGAACAATAGCAGACTTGCAGGCGCACGCGTTTCGCCAAGGTTGCAGCTTGCTTCGCGAGCTGGGGCGAAATCACGCGCGCTATGGAAATCGAGTCTCCCGCTCTCAACACGTCCCCGGGTCCCATCGAACTCAAGCTGACGGTGTCATGATGCGCCTCGTGAAATCCCAACTCGCGCAATGCCGCCGCGAGCGACGGTTGCGGCTTGCCGTCGATGAGGAGAATCGCACTGCGGATGAGCGCCGGACCGGCGCCGACGTTTTGGACATCCAGCTCGATAGTCGTATCGCTTGAAGTGGACCGGTACGAGATGTACGGCCAGACCGTGACGCTGAGCTGGCTCGAGAGGATCTTGCCCTGATAGATCACCGCCGCCGCGGTCAGCGTGCTCACGAGCAGCGCGCACAGCGCGATGATCAGGTCGGTGCGCAGTGCTGATTTCAGTCTAGCGATACGCTTCTTGTATCCCCGCAAAGCGTGCGTCGGGCGTTTCGATATCCAAGCCGGAGATGGCCGGTGCATCCTTGATGGTGAGCGATTCGAGCGTTGGCCGTATCTCGGTGTAGATGATGCCGAGCGGGATCTTGCCGGGCTGCATGAGCACGTCGAACGCCTGCGCGCGGTTGTGCGGGTCATAGTCCGGCAGATCGCTTAGATGATAGACGTTTTCTTTGAACCACTTGTACGTGTTGATCTTGTTGAAGGTGACGCACGGCGACATCACTTCGACGATTGCAAATCCCGGATGGGCGATGGCGGCCTTCATCATGTCGGTCATGGCTTTGGGTTCGGACGAAAAACCGCGGGCGATGAACGTGCCGCCGGCCGCCAACGCCACGGCCAAACCGTTGAGCGGCTCATCGGGATTGCCGCCCGGCGATGTGCCGGTGACGTAGCCGAGCGAAGACGTGGGCGACGATTGGCCCTTGGTCAAGCCGTACGTCTGGTTGTCCATGACGATGTAGGTGACGTCGGGATTGCGCCGGACCGCGTGCATGAAGTGCCCCGCACCGATGGCGTAGCCATCGCCGTCGCCGCCCGCCGCGATCACGGTCAGATCACGATTCGCCAGTTTGACGGCGGTCGCGACCGGCAACGCGCGCCCGTGCACGCCGTGAAAGGCGTAGGAATGGAAGTATCCCGAGATCTTGCCCGAGCAGCCGATCCCCGAGATGAACGCGGTGTCCTTCGGTTGCAGCCCCATGTCGGCCGCCGCCTGCTTCAACGACGCGATGACGCCGAAGTCGCCGCAGCCGGGGCACCACCACGACGGCGTGCTGGTGGCGAAATCTTTTGCGGTGAGCGTTGTTGCCATGTCGAATCAGACTCCCACGGGCCGGGGTGCGGCTTCGCCTGCCACGACGGATGAGATCGCGTCCATGATCTCGATCGGCCGGAACGGCTTGCCGTTGTACTTCAGCACCGTGTGCATGTTCGGCAATGGCCCGACCACGTAGCGGATCAGGCGGTCCAACTGCCCGGTGAAATTGTTCTCCACTATGAAGATGTGATACGCATCGTGGATGAAGTCGCGCACTTCTTCTTCCGGAAACGGCCATAAAGTCCGCAGCTGCATGAATCGCGTCGGCGTACCTGCGCGGGCAAGACGGTCTTGCGCCTCGGCGATCGGGCCGCGATTCGATCCGTATCCGATGATGGCGACGTGGGCCGATGGCTCGCCGAGGATGTTCGCCTTCGGCAATTCCGGCCGCATCGATACGAGCTTTTGCATCCGCTTGTCCATCATCTTCTTGCGGTTGCGCGCATCTTCCGTGATGACGCCACGATCGTTGTGCTCGGAGCCGGCCGCCAGGTACATGCCGCCCTCGGTGCCGGGCACCGCGCGCGGCGACACACCGTCGTCGGTGAACGCAAAACGCCTGTACTCGCCGAATTTCAAATTGCCGTTTCGCTCCAGTTTGCCCCGGTCAACGGTGACCGACGTGACGTCCAGCGACGGCAGCGTGGCCTTGCTCTGACACAGCGCCTGCTCCGAGAGCACGAAGACCGGCAACTGATACTTCTCCGCGATGTTGAAGGCGGTTGCAGTGAGATAGAATGATTCCTCGACCGTACCCGGCGCGATGACGACGCGCGGGATCTCGCCATGGCCCGAAAAAATAAGATGGTTGAGATTGCTCTGCTCCGTCTTCGTGGGCATGCCGGTGGACGGGCCTGCCCGCGCGCATTCGATGACCACGACCGGGATCTCCAGCACGCCTGCGAGCCCGATGGCTTCCGTCATCAGCGCTTGACCCGGTCCAGACGTCGACGTCATCGCGCGCACGCCCGCGAAGCTCGCGCCGATGACCATGTTGATGGCGGAGAGCTCGTCTTCTGCCTGCACGACGACGCCGCCATATTTTGGCGCGTACTTGGCCATCCATTCAAGCACGTCGGTGGCGGGTGTGATGGGATAGCCGGCCATGAACCGGCAGCCTGCCACAAGCGCGCCGTAGGCGATCGCGTCGTTTCCCATCATGATGAGCCGGTCGCCGTCGACGGCCTTGGTCAGTCCGTATCCGCTGGGCCGGTCGAAATGATCGTCGACGTATTTTTCGCCGGCCTGTATCGCCCGGATATTGAGATCGACGACTTTCTCGCCTTTTCGCTGGTAGACCGACGTGACGTCGCCGAGGACCGTCTCCGCGTCCATGCCGATAAGCCGGCTCAGCGCGCCGAGCGAAACGGTGTTGCGGACCAATTCGAGGCCGATCTCTTCCTTTGCGATCTTCGCGAGCGGCACTTCGTAGAAGTGCACGTCGGGTCGCCGCACTTCTTCAGTCAATTTGTCGTGCGTGTTGTCGAAGATGATAAAACCGCCGGAGCGGATCTCGTCTATGTGCTTTTCGACGGCTTCGAGATCGAACGCGACGAGGCCATCGACAAAATCGGCCATGCCGTAATTGGGCTTCTCGCCCGCTCGGATCACGTAGTTCGTGTGGCCGCCGCGGATGCGCGACGGGAAGTCCTTATATGTATAGACTTCGAGGCCCATGTGCTTGAACACACCGGCAATCAAATCGCCGGTGGTGAGGCTCCCGTCGCCGGCTTGTCCGCCGAACATCACTTCGACATTGTTCAGGATCATCGTGACCCCTTTCGCTTAGGGTATGGGGTTAGAGGGTATCGCGGTGCTGCCCTGCGGAAGCGGTCACGCGCCCGGCTGATCGAACAGGCTTATCTGTTTTGCACCGGCAGCGGCGAGCGTTGCGACTTTCGTCCCCACTAACCGCACTCGCGCATTCTTGAGTCCCGCCCGTCGGACGCAAAACGCCGCAGCCGCCGCGATGATGCGCGCATCGTCCGTCGGCTCGGAGAGCGTCGTTTGGCGGCCATGCACTTTGAAGTCTGCCAGTTTGAGCTTCACCCCAACCGTCAGCGCGCGCAGTCCGCGCCGCCGAAGCCGCTCGGATAACTCGAGCGCTTGCGCGCGGACCGCGAGGATGAGTGCGCGGACGTCGGTCACATCGTGTTCGAAGGTCTCTTCACTCGAGATGGAGTGAACGGAATGTTCGTCCGACACGCGGCGGCGGTCGATGCCCCGGGCGAGATCGCGCATCTCGTGGCCGTAGCGGCCGAACAAGGCGAACGACCGCTCGTCATCGAGGGCTGCGAGCTGGCCTATGCGCTCGATTCCAGCTGCACGCAATCGCGCTTCGGTCTTCGGACCCACGCCCCACAAGCGCCCGACCGGTTTCGGTGCGAGATATTCCGCCTCGGTGCCGGGAGCGACGCAGACAAGTCCATCGGGTTTGCCGTCGTCGCTCGCAATCTTCGCGACGATCTTCGCAGCGGCAACGCCGACCGAGATCGTCAATGACGTTGCGGCTCGCACCGCCGCTTT
>Ga0208219_1000893_pt1 | contig 10560 bp, 9 predicted proteins | sample NGESurshal072012_7_FD_184469 | JGI IMG/M metagenome (GOLD analysis project Ga0208219, IMG submission 184469) | Arctic peat soil microbial communities from Barrow, Alaska - NGEE Surface sample 53-2 shallow-072012 (SPAdes) | ecosystem: Environmental > Terrestrial > Soil > Wetlands > Peat ...
GATGGTTTCGAGTGTCTGGGAGGTGTTGTTGTACACCTCGGCGCCGCCGGCGAGCAGGGAACCGACCAGGCCCCGCGCGTCGGCACCTGTGGCGGCCAGCAGCGGCCGGATGCCGTTGCGTTCGAGCGCCGCCGCGGCTGTGGCGATCTGTTCGTCGGAGGCGAGTTCGGCGAACTCCGGGGACACCGCAGTATCCGGACTCGCCACCGCGGGCGGCTCAGTCACCGCCTGCCTCCGCCAGCCGCCGGTGGACGAGCGCCACCGCCATGGATCCCTCGCCGATGGCCGCTGCGCAGCGTTTGACCGAGCCGCAGCGCACATCCCCTGCGGCGAACACTCCGGGCCGGTTGGTCTCCAGCGGCAGCGGCTCCCTGTCCAGTGGCCAGCTGCCGCCCGGATCACTGGCGGCATCGCTGCCGGTCACCAGGTACCCGGCGGTGTTGGCGGCCAGCCCGATCCCCGCGGCGCCGTCGGTGCGGGGGATGCCGCCGATGCAGATGAACAAGGCATCCGCCGGCAACTGCACCGGTTCGCTGCTGTCCCCGGAGCGCACGATGACCGCCCGGAGGCGGTCATCGGCCTCCAGGCCCACCACCTGCGTGCGCACCCGTACATCAACATTGGGGATTGTCGACAGCTGATCGATCAGGTACTGCGACATCGACACGCCGAGGTCGCGGCCGCGGACCAGCAACGTGACCTGCCGCGCGTACCGGGAGAACCGGACAACCGCCTGGCCCGCCGAGTTGCCGCCGCCCGCCACGACGACCCGGGAACCCGTGCACGCCAGCACCTCGCTCGGCCCGGCCCCGTAGTAGACCCCCGCGCCGAGCAGGTCATCGACCCCGGGCACCTCCAGGCGGCGCCACTCGACTCCGCTGGCGAACAGCACCGCCCGCCCGCGGATCAGCGTGCCGTCAGACAGCCCGGCGACGTAACCCGGCCCATCCGCCGACACGTCGACCAGAGACCTGGCCAGCAGCAATTCGGCGCCGAACCGGCGCGCCTGCACCACCGCCCGCGTCGCCAGCTCGCTGCCGCTGATGCCGTTGGGAAAACCCAGCAGGTTCTCGATCATCGACGTGGTACCGGCCTGGCCGCCCGGCGCCACCGCCTCGACCACGACGGTGCGCAGGCCCTCCGATGCCGCGTTGACCGCGGCGGCCAGGCCGGCCGGTCCCGCTCCGACGATCGCCAGGTCGTATTCCGACAGCGCCGGGGCCGCGACCATGCCGAGACCCGCGGCGACCTGTTCCACCGTCGCAGATGCCAGCCGCGACCCGTCCGGCAAGATGCACAGCGGCAGCGCCGACGGCTCCACCTCGGCGACCCCCAGGACCGCCCGCACCGCATCGGGCTGGCCGGCGTCGACCCACTCGAACGGGTAACCGTTGCGGCTGAGGAAGTCACGGATCGCGTACCCGCCCCGGGAGGCCGGCGTGCCCACCAGGACGACGCCCGGCGTGACCGGCCGGGCGTCGTAATCGAACATCGACATCGGTACGGCCCGATCCGTCACGGATGCGACGGCGCCGGCGGGGCACCCTCGAGTTCGAACAACACCTGGTCAAGGTAACACCAATACCAGTCCTCGCCCGGTTCGTACGACCGGATAACCGGATGCCCGGCCAAGCGGAAGTGCGCGGTCGCGTGCCTGCCCGGAGAGTTGTCACAGCATCCGACGTGACCGCATTCCTGGCAGACCCGCAGATGCACCCAGTCCTCGCGGCCCTCGGCCAGGCAGTCCTCGCAACCCCAGGACGAGGGCGTGACATCGCAGATCCGGTCCAGATACGTGCAGCCGCCGTTCATGGTCAAGCGCTCCCGAGTCGGGCGACCGGTGGTGCCCCGGTCTGCTCGAAGGCGGCGGAGAACAGGTAGCTAGTCGCCAGGCTGCGGTAGGGCCGCCATTTCTCCGCGATGGCCAGGACCTCCTCCTGGGAGGGGAGGTGACCGAGCTCATACGCGGCCTGGACGGCCTTGCGGAGCGCAAGATCGCCCGGCAGGGCGACGTCCTCGCGCTGCAGCGCGATGAGCATGGCGCCCTGCACAGTCCAGGGCCCTATCCCGGGGATCGCGGTGAGCTCGGCTATGAGCTCACCGTCCGGCAGGGTGCTCAGCACCTCCTGGTTCAGCCGGCCGTCCGCCATCCGCTCGGCCAGGTCGCGCAACGTGCCGATCTTCCGCCACGAGAGCCCGGCCTGGCGGAGTTGGCCGGCCTCCGCTCCCAGTAGCTCGGCGGGTGCAGGGAGGTGGCCGCCGAACAGGGCCTGGATGCGGGCCAGGGTCCGGCGGGTCGCCGGGACGGACAGCTGCTGGCCGGTGACCTGGAACAGCAGGGCACCGTACAGATCCATCGACGGCAGCTGGGCCAGCCATGCCCGGGGGTCGAAGTCCGGCCGGTCGTCGATGAGCCGCGCCAGCACCGGGTCGGCGTGGCGCAGGTAGGAACGCGCTTGCCGCAGCCATGCGGCGCGGCTGGAATCCTCGCTCACGGAACCCGCTCCCTTCCCCCGGCGGGTATGCCGGTCATCATCGTCATGCTTGGGTCCGACGATTGAGATGGACGTTGATATGGACAAAACGGCGTTCTGTTTCGGCTGTTGCCGGGTTGCTAGCCGGTTGACGCGCGGTACCGGCGAGGCGCGGCGGCCAGGGGACTATTGCTCCTTCAGTAGGCGGTCGGTGAGGACGATCTCGATGATGGCCTGGACGGTGTCCTGGCGAGCCCAGTCGCGCTGCAGCTCGACTGCGAGCGAGACCCAGCTGACCGGCTGCCCGCCGGCCTGGATCACGCGGTCAAGGCCTGCGCGGTGGGCCTCGGGCGAGGTGCCGCCGATCGCGTCGACGACGGGGTAGACCTCATACCCTTCGCGCAGCGCATCCAGGGCGGTGAAGGCCATGCAGATCTCGGTCCACAGGGCGCAGATGATGAGCTTGCGGCGGCCGGTCGCGTGGACGGCCTGGACGAATTCGATGTCCTCCCAGGAGTTGACCGTGGTCCGGTCCAGCGGCTTGTCGTCGGTTAGCAGGCCGGCGAGTTCGGGGAGGGTCGGCCCCTGGCCGGCGGCGACGTTGACGGTCGAGTGCACGACCGGGACCTCGAAGGTCTTGATGGTCCTGACGGTCGAGACGGCGTTCTTGACCAGGAGGTCGCGGTCCATCGAGCGGACCGTGGCCAGCTGCGAGGGCTGGTAGTCGATGAACAGGAAAGCGGCGTTTTCCGGCGTGATGAGATGGTCGGCGACCGGGTCACGCACGGGGGCACTGGTCATGGGAGCGCCACCTTTCTCGTTGCAGGATTGGGTGTGGCCGAAGCTAGCGGCCATCACGGTGAGCGGCTGTCACCTAGTTCCGGTGATCTGCGGTGTGGTGTGAGCTGGCGGACCTCGAGCAGGTCGAGACCGAGCGCCTCGACCTCGGCCAGGACGCCGTAGAGGGCCGACCGGTCCAGGAGGCCGGTGAGCACGGTTTCGGCGCCTTGCAGCCGCGACGTCATCGCCGGGAACGCCAACAGCACGGTGGCGCCGAGGTGCCCGTTGATCCGGATCATGTACAGGGCGGGCGCTGGGTCCATGACGCCATGGTTGAGGGCTGGCAGGTGAAACCGCATCACCGGGATCAGGTGACCGTGGTACTAGCGCGTGCGGCCAGCGGCCAGCAACCGCAGCTCCCGCGCGCGCTGCACGGCCGAGGACCGGTCACGGACCTGGAGCTTGGCGTAGATGCTGCGGACGTGTGTGCTGACCGTGCTCGGCGAGACGGACAGTTCGCCTGCGATCTCGGGCCGGGACAAGTTCGTCGGGAGATATCGCAGCACCCTGAGCTCGCCCGGGCTGAGCTCCTCCGCCGGCGGCAATGAGGACTGCTCTGTGGCCGCCGGGGATGCGCCGTGCAGGACGTCGAGGATGTCGGTGAGCAGCGCGGCGTGCGCTGTCTCGTGCCGCGGCAGCGCCTCGAGCAGCTCCCGGGAGCCCGTCACCGCGAACGGCAGGACCAGCCGGTCAGACTCCGCCAGGGCCAGCGCCCGTTCAGCCGCCTGGTTCGCCGCACGCAGGTCACCGAGCTCACGACAGGCGAGCCCGGCGAGCAGGTGCGCCTCAACGACCGTGACGTAACCGAGGACCGGTGCCGTGCCGTCCAGCACATCCCGCACCGCGCCCAGGGCCCCGGCCGGATCGCCTTCCGCGAGGCAGATCACCGCGCGGGCATTACGTATCTCACCGGAGCTGGCCCGCTCGTCATCGAGCGCCGCGAGGCAGGCGCGGGCCTCGCCGGTCATCCCGAGGCGGGCTTGGGTGGCCAGCAGCCAGCCGGTCATCTGGCTCGCCAGCGCCTGCAATCCCTCCAGCTGCGATCCCAGGTGTTCGGCCGCGCTGAACTCCTCGAGCGCCTCGTGGCGGCGGCCGCGGCCGGCGTGCAGTATCCCGGCCGTCTGGTGCAGCAGCAGCCTGATGTCCGGCCCGGTGTCTGTTTGCAGAGCCCGTTCGGTGCGCCGCAACCACCGCTCGCCCTCGTCGAACTCACCCAGCCACACCATCGTGCCGGCGAGCGTCATCAGCGCGGGTGCGATCACCGGCTCCGCGCCCCAGCCGTACCGCTCGGCGAGCGCTATAGCCTCACGACAGCGCGCTTGGGTCATGGCGAACGGGTGGATCTTCGGCATGGCAGCACCATGGAAGATATACGCGAAACCGAGCTGCGCGAGGCAGCCGACTTCCAGGTACGGCCGGCCGATCTCCCGGGCCAGGACGGCGCCCTCCCGGAGGTGGCGTTCAGCGTCTGGCAGCCCCAGGGACCACGCCTCGGCGGTCCCCAGATTCATCAGCGCCACCGCTCGCAGGTCTCTGTCGAGCGCGATGTCTTCGTCGGACTGCCCGGTGACCGGGGAGGCCAGGAATCTGACCTGCTCGATGACGCCGGCCAGGTGACCGCGCCGCCTGGCCAGCGACAGCTTCAGCGACGCGATCGCCACCCGGAGGCGGCGCTGGCGATCCGGCGGCGCGGTCTCGGCGTGCGTCTCGGCGACCGCCAGGTAGGCGGCCGCCTCGTCCAGGCGTCCCTGGACCAGGTCACCCCCGGCGCGCACCAAGGCCAGCTCGGGGTGGTCCGTGCCCGGCGGGAAGGCCCGCACTAGCGCCTGGATGGTCTGCGCTTGCCCGTCGAGCGTCAGGCTGAACGAATGGTCGGCGAGCAGCCGGGCCGCCTCAGGCCAGTCGCCCGCCGCTTGCGTGTGCCGGATGGCCTCGACCACCTGGCCCTGCAAGGTGAACCATCCGGCGGCGCGCCGATGCAGCCCCGGCACTTCCGCAGGCAGCGTCCGGCGCAGCTCCAGCCGGAGGAGATCCGCGAATAGGTGGTGGTAGCGGAACCAGGTGCGCTCGGGGTCCAGCGATTCGACGAACGCGTTGGCGTCTTCGAGTTCCAGCAGGATCCGTTCCGAGCCATGGCGGCCGGTCAGCAGATCGGCCAGCTTGCCGTTGACCCGGTCGAGCAGGGAGGTGCGCAGGAGCAGATCCTGGACGTCGGGTGGCTGGCGTTCGAGCATCTCGGCGATCAGGTACTCCGCGACCGTGCGGTCGCTGCCGGAGAACTCCGCGACGAAACGCTCCGGGTCGGGGTGATCAGCCAGGGAGATCGCCGCGAGCCGGAGGCCTGCGGCCCATCCTTCCGTCCGCTGGTGCAGCAGCGCTGCTCCGGCCTCGGACAGCGCGATACCCGAGGCGTCGAGAAGCTCGCGTGTCTCGAGCTCGGTGAAGCGCAGGTCGGCCGCGCGGATTTCGGCTAGCTCGCCCGCCAGGCGCAGCTGATGCAGGTGCAGCCGCAGATCGTGACGGGTGGTCAGCATCGCGTGCACGTGCGGGGGGAGGTTCATCAGCAGCCGGGTGAGCTGAGCGAGCGCCTCTGGCGAATTCAGCTCGTGGAGATCATCAATAACCAACGTGATGCCGCCACGAGCATCGGCGAGCTCCGATAGCACCCGGTCGACCATCGCCGGTGCATTGAAGTCAGGTGTCGCTGCTGGCGGTTCCGCGCTGCTAGTTGTGGCGGCGGCCTGACGGACCGCGTCGAGCAGGGCAAGCCAGAACTGCTGGGCGTCGTGCTGGTCGCGTTGCACCTGCATGACGGCGAGCCGATGCCGCTGCCCCGGACGGTCGGCCCACGCGCGCAGCAGACATGTCTTCCCGCTGCCAGCCGGAGCCGAGATGATTGTCACCCTCCGCGCAGCCGCGCGATCCAGGGCAGCTACAAGATCACTCCGGTCAATCAGCCGGGGAGTTGCTGGAGCCACCGTCAAAGGCCTGCCTTGATATCTACGCGTGACACCCCTAGCGTCGGTCACGCAGTCCTGGCACCTTCCCTCTCGGTATCAGGCCGGCGCACGTGCTGTCAACGGCGCGCGAACCTCGGTTCTGCTGCACTCTCATCCACGCGCCGCCGCGATCCCATCCCGTCCGGCGTTGTCCCGGTGCGGCGAATCACCTGGACCCGGTGACGACCTCTCACCTGCCTCGTGGCAACCGTGGGTTCGACGATCGCTGGTCAAGGAGAACGACATGACACTGGACAACCAGCTTCGCTGCGCCGGTGAGATCAGAAGGAGGAATTCATGATGCGCAACAACGTGGAGCGGCTCGGCGAGCACGTCACCGCCGCGCTCCTGGGTCGGTTGACGCCATGAGCGCAAAGATAGCGATCGTGGCCGGTGCCGGCGGTGCGCTTGGTCACGCGACCACGGTGACCCTCGCCGCCAGCGGCCTCACCGTGGTGGCGGTCGACCGGAGTGAGCGCGGGTTGGGTGACTTCCCCGGCAGTGTCCGCCCCGAGGTGGCCGACGGCACCGATCCCGCCGCGGCGAAAAGCCTCGTCGACCGGATCGCCGGCGAGGTTGGGCCCCCGGACGTGCTGGTGAACACCATCGGTGCGTTCCGGCCAGGAGACACGCTCACTGCGACTCCCGACACGCTGCAGCTCATGATCGACGTCAACCTGGGACCCGCGCTGTGGCTGAGCCAGGCGGTCGCGCCGCATATGCGGCAGCAGGGCTCAGGTGCCATCGTGCACGTGGCCGCCCGCCCGGGGATTGAGCCATCCGGCGGCATGGCGGCATACGCCGTGAGCAAGGCCGCTCTTGTCCACCTGACACGCATTCTGGATATCGAGTTCCGCCCGCATGGGATCCGGGTGAACGCGGTCGCGCCGCAACTGCTTGACACCCCCGCCAACCGGGCTACGTTCCCGGCCGAGGTGATGGCGCACGCGGTCGCGCCGGAGGCGATCGCCGGCGTGATCGCATTCCTGGTCAGCGACGCCGCAGCGCCAGTCAGCGGAGCGATACTGCCGGCGTACGGCGCTTAAGGAGGCTCACACGGCGCGATGCACTTGCCGCGCCGGCAAGATCGGGTCAGCTTCGACGGCGGCATCTGCACCCACGCCGCTTGGCCGGCGCGATCGCCACCTGAAGGTGGCGTCGGCGATCTGGTGGCGCCGTTTCGACGTGTGTCTCGGCAACCACCAGGTCGGCGGCCGCCTCGTCCACGCGTTCCTGCACAACGTCAGCCATTGCACGCACCAGGGCCAGCTGGGTGATCCACTCCGGCTCACGATCGTGGGAAGGCCCACAGTCCCTCGGTGCCAGGCCAGCGTCTCCACTGTCAACAGCACGCGAATCACCATGATCGGGTGACGACCTCTCACCTGCATGGCAGCGAGCCTGGATCCGTCGGGAACGCTCGCACGGCCACCAGGGGACGTGCCCCGAGATTCCAGGGAGATACCGTGACATCACCAGACTCCGGCGCCAGCAGCGCCGCAGACCTGCCCGACTACGCGCCGATTCCGCAGTCGGCGCTCGGCCCGGCCCTCAACGACCAGGGGTACTACGTCGGACGGGTCGAGCGGAATCTGTACTGGGTCACCGACGGCGTCTACCAGTCGGCGTTCCTGACCACCCCCGACGGCGTGGTGCTGTTCGACGCGCCCCCCTCCATCGGCGGCAACCTGCGGCGGGCGGTGGACGAGATCGCCGCCGCCAACGGCGTGAGCAACCGGGTCACCCACCTGGTCTACTCGCATCACCACGCCGACCACGGCGGCGCGGCCTCGCTGTTCGGCGGGGACGTGGTCCGCGTCGGGCACGAGGAGACCCGGCGGCTCCTGCTGCGCGACGATGACCCGGCCCGGCCGGTCCCGGAGGTGACCTTCGCCGACAGCTACACCCTCGAGGTCGGGGGTGAGCGCGCCGAGCTGGCCTGGCATGGGCCCAACCACTCGCCGGACAACATCTACATCCACTTCCCGGGCCACGACACCCTGATGTTCATCGACGTCGTCAACGCCGGCTGGGTACCGATCTACAACCTCAATCTGAGCGAGGACGTGATCGGCTACATGCAGGCCCCGGCCATCGCGCTGTCCTACCCGTGGACGCACTTCATCTGCGGGCACCTGGGCAGGCTCGCCACCCGCGAGGACGTCTCGGTGCACCAGCAGTACATCGCCGACATCGAGGCGAGCGCCAGGGAGGCGCTGGCCTCGGTCGACCCGACGCCCTCTTACATGCACTACGGGCAGAACGCCTGGGCCGGGGTGAAAGCCCACCTCGACACCGTCACCGAGCGCGCGGCCGCGCCCATCATCGCCAAGTACACCGGCGTGCTGGCCGCCGCGGACATCGAGATCTTCACCACCACCACCACGTTCGCCATCATGCAGTCCCTGCGCCTCGATTCCGGGCCCAGCGGACCGGTCCACCCCTGACCACAACCCACCGGGGCCGGGGCAGCGCCGGCCCCGGTGCGGGCCTGACTGACGAGCTCGTCGCGGCCGGTACACGGTCCGCCTGCTGCCTGTCCGCGTCGCGGATGCCCGCATGAGCCTTCACCCGCCCGAGCCCGCGAGGGCTTCCGATCGCCGAACAAAGGTTGCCGACCATGTCTGCCCCCACCGCCGCCGCCGGGCACAAGCCGTCACGGCGACGGGCGCAGTGTGGGCGCCGCTCGGCTTCGATCTGGAGGACTCAATCGCAGGCGCTTCCTCGTTGCCCTTCGGGCGCCTCTATGGTCGGTGAATGAACGAGCTTGCTTCTTCCGTGCCTGCGGTGCGGGTCGAGGGTGTGGTCAAGCGCTTCGGGGCGACTGTGGCGCTTGATGGTGCCGGGCTCGAGGTTCCGGGGGGATGGTGTTCGGCCTGCTGGGCCCGAACGGGGCGGGCAAGACCACGCTGGTTCGCATTCTGGCCACGCTGCTGGCGCCCGATGCGGGCCGGGCGGAGGTCTTCGGCCACGACGTGGTGCGTGAGCCTGCCGCTGTCCGCGAGCTGATCGGCCTGACGGGGCAGTTCGCGGCGGTCGACGAGCTCTTGACCGGGCGGGAGAACCTGGAGATGTTCGGCCGCCTGTTCAAGCTGTCGCGTGAGCAGGCCCGCCGCCGCGCCGGCGAGCTGCTGGAGCGGTTCGACCTGGCGCCGGCGGCTGACCGGCCGGCGCGGACCTACTCGGGCGGCATGCGGCGCCGGCTCGACATCGCGTCGAGCCTGCTGACGCGCCCGCAGGTGCTGTTCCTCGACGAGCCGACCACAGGCCTGGATCCGCGCAGCCGCAACGAGATCTGGGCAATCGTGCGCGAGCTGCAGCGTGAGGGGACAACGCTCCTGCTGACCACCCAGTACCTCGAGGAAGCCGATCAGCTGGCCGACCGGATCGCCGTCATCGACCGCGGGAAGGTGATCGCGGAGGGAACCGGGAACGAGCTCAAGGACCGCGTCGGCGGCCAGATCCTGGAGGTAGAACTGTCCAGCGTGGGGCAGCGTGACCGGGCGCAGGCGGTGCTCGCCGGGGTGGGCTGCGGTGATCCTGAGCCGGACGAGCGCCCGGACCGGCTCACCCTCCCGGCCCCGCGCAACGGGCTCCAGCTGGTGGAGGAGGCGGCCGCGGAGCTGCGCCGGGCACAGATCGGCGTCAGCGACATCGGGCTGCGCCGGCCCACGCTGGACGATGTTTTCCTGCAGCTGACCGGTGCCCCGCCCAGCGAGGATGGCGCCGGGCCCAGCCCCCGGACCCGGCGCCGCCCCCGGACCCAGCAGCCGGCGCCGAACGGGTCAGCGCCCCGCAGGCCGGTCCTGGTCGCCGGCGACGCAGCATACAACGGCGTGCACCAGTACCTGGCGGAATCAGACTCTCAAGGCCGCCAGGACTGGCTCGCGGCCCTCGACATCATCGAGGAACTCGATCCGCGTGCCGTCGTAGCCGGACACAAACGCTACGGCAACGACGACAACCCGCGCATCATCGATGAAACACGCCAGTACATCAGGGACTTCGACCGGCTCGAGAAGGAAACCGCCACGGCCGAGGAACTCTACTGGCAGATGCTGGCGATTCACCCGCACCGGGTCAATCCCGGCGCACTGTGGCTCTCGGTCCAGTCGGCAAAGGCCGGAACGGGCCAAAGATAACGGGGCTCAACGTGCTGGACCCTGACCAGCAGTTCCTACATCGACGACTTCACACGCATGGCCGCGGGGCGCGGTGGTCAGGCGTCCCGGCGGATCAGCCCGACC
>Ga0208219_1000894_pt1 | contig 10558 bp, 11 predicted proteins | sample NGESurshal072012_7_FD_184469 | JGI IMG/M metagenome (GOLD analysis project Ga0208219, IMG submission 184469) | Arctic peat soil microbial communities from Barrow, Alaska - NGEE Surface sample 53-2 shallow-072012 (SPAdes) | ecosystem: Environmental > Terrestrial > Soil > Wetlands > Peat ...
CATGGCCGGCATCTGGCGTGAGTACCTGGGCACCGCGAACACCGGGCTGATCGAGTACGCCCGCCGGCTGCGGCCGCAGCAGGACGACGCCACAGCCTGAACAGGGCGAGCTCACTGTTTGCCCAGGTCAAGGGATAAGCGGCCTGTCCAGCACTGTTCGGGGTTGTCCGGGGGTGACTGTCGCGTAGGCTCCCGCGATTGGCTCCCGGCCAGCACCTGGTCCCGGCCCTGACGGTGACGCTGGGGGACAGCCTCGTGCGTGTACTACTTCTCGGTGGGGCCTTGCTGCTCCGGGTCGCCTTGATGAGCGCGATGAGGTTGCGGGTGCCCTCCTTGCTGGAGATGGTCCACGCCACGCCCACGCTCCAGACGATCCCCACGGCTGCCGCAGGCCAGCCGAGGCCGCATGCAACAGCCACAGCGTCAGCGCCGGGGATGACCAGGCCGATGCTGGGGGCCCGGGACGGCTTCTCCCTCAGTACCCGGCGCAGAGCCCAGGCGTATGCCAGAAGCCCCAGCGCATGGGCCACCTGCTTCCAGCCGGGGCGCTCCACCTCGACCCATGGGGCCTGCCCGCTCACGTGCAGGTGGGCCGACGGTGACGGGATGAACCGACGGGCCGGGCTGTGCGCTGTCGCACATGTGGAGAGGCAACAACCCCAGGTCGTACAGCTGTTTTGTAACGAATCTGTAAACCTGACACGGCGGGACAGCGCGACACAGGGAAGACGGCGACGGCTTGAGACGACGTTCGCCGCGAGTCCGCCGAGGCGTTAATAGACTGGCCACTTAGGAACGCATGTGAGCTTTGGGACAAATTGTACGCATATATATGCCAATCGCCATAGTTGTGCGGCTGACTACGCGAATGACCTTTTCTGAGTACGGGGTGGTATTAACTAACCTTGACCTGATCTTGACTTGGTCTTGACAGAGGTTACATCAAGGAGTAGCTGTGAAGAAGATCAGCAATGTTCGGATTCATAGCCTCTGCCCTTCTGACTGAAGCCCCGTTCAGTCCCAAGGGTTAGTCAGAGTCCGCTGGAGGGTCTGATGGTATGCGGCGAGGCTCAAAAGTCTGAGGTATCAGGTTGGGTACGGTGCTGGACTTGGCACGGCTCATGGCTCTGCAGGAAAACTACGACACAGACTCTCAACGCTTACAACTTCGCGATACTACGGAGGCGCGACCGGTTCTTTAGCGCCAACTATCAGGCGTGCTGCGAATTTGGTGGCGGAGAATTTGACTTGAGTGAATGGTGATGGAGTCCCTACTGGCATCCGCCTGACCAATACGATGTAACAAGGAAGTTTAACAAAAAACAGGTATCTTCAGGTCCGTGCACGCTTGGACACTTGCCGAGCTGACAGAACAGCCGGTAAGAGGCGCGCCCGTCAGCAGAAGAGAGTTTAATGCAAACGATATTGCATAACGATGCCGCACCGTACAACGGCATGGACCTTACAATACCTTAGGTTACCGTTAGCCAGGAGATGTATCAGACACCCAAGGAGAGCCCGAAAATGGAACGTATGTCGTTGGTGGAACTTAAGGAACGACTGCACGCTCAGGGGTTCGAGCAAAAAGCAATAGTTTCTGATGAGGAAATGGAGCTGGCTCAAGAATCGTTCAACTCCCAAGAAGACGTGATGGATACTCCCGCGGAAGAGCTCCGATATATTGAGGGACTGCTAAATCTACCCTTCGGACACATCGAGGAGTTTAAGATCCTTCCCGCAAAAGGTAGCGAAAGTTGTGCCTGCGGCAGGATTCCGAGCGCTCTGGACGTAGTCTACACAGCATTGAACAAACGCATTCATGACAGGGAGGTCATAAGAGATACCCTGATTGGCTTTTCAAACCTCATTGAGCTATCCGAGAATGGACGGACAGCAGAGTGCTATAACTGTGGTAGATTGATTTCATCAAGGAGCTATTGGACAAGGCGGTATATGTATGCCTGACAAAGTTCCACGCGGCTACTGCTCACTGCTTTCAGCTGCTGACGCATAATCGTCAACCGGGTCCCCCGTACATTTGACGTTCACGTATCAACTGTACGAAGCCGACGACTTTCCTTAGGACCATTTTGGGGACCACACGCCATGCCACGAGCTAAGCAACCCGCATGTCAGCGAACACGGCGCTCGCACGGAAAACACTCCCTGAACTGCGATGGCCGCTGATCCAGTACGGTGGGCGGGCATGGCGCGCAGCGCGGCAATCCGGGGGGACGGCATGGTGGATTTTCGCCAGCTACGGTACGTGGTAACTCTGGCTGAGGAGCTGCACTTCGGGCGAGCTGCGGCCCGCGAGCACATCGTGCAGTCGGCGCTGAGCCAGCAGATCCAGCGCCTCGAGCGGGGCTTAGGTGTCGCTCTCTTTGAACGCAGCACGCACTACGTCCGCTTGACCGCGGCCGGAGAGAGCTATGTGGCCGAGGCGCGGCAAATCCTCAGTCACGTCGAGCGGGCTTCGGCTGCCGCGCGTGCGGCGACCACGACGAACCGGATGATACGCGTTGCTGTCGGAGATCCGAGCTATGATTCGATGCTCCAGGCGCTCCGTGCTGTGCGTTGCAACTATCCCCAGCTCGAGATTCATCAGGTCGAAGCCAGCGTGCCGGAACAGTATCGGCTGCTGATCGATGGCAGCCTTGATATCGGCATTGGTCGTGCCTCGCAGGCTCCAACCGCGGTGGCATCGGAGCTGGTGAGACTGGATCCGCTCGGAGTGCTTGTCGAAGGTGGACATCGCCTTGCGCAGTTGCAGGCGATACCGGTAGCCATGCTCGCGAGCGAGCCCTTGCTGTTCGCCGAAGAGGACAGAGCGCCAGAATTCAATCAGTTCATTGCCGAACTGTGCCGCTCAGCAGGCTTCACGGCAAAGGCGTACCGCGGCACAGTACAGAGCGTCCGTGCCGCCGCCGAACTGGTGCTAGAGCAGCGCTGCCTGGTTTGCGTGCCGCGATCCTGCGGACTGGACATAAATGGGATCCGATGGTTGCAGTTGGTCGACCCGCCGTCCCACTACCCGTGGTCATTGCTATGGCGGGCGAATAATGAGACCGAACTCGTACAGGTTGTGCTCCGATGTGCCCGGGCGCTGTCTGCCCGTCTGGGCTGGACTGCGGCTACGGACATTCGCGACGCGCCGAAGACCGTTAGCGAGCGAGTATGGTAATCACATTCGGTGATCGGCTTTTCTCGTATTGACGGTTTCCCTGGAACGCACGCCGGCCTGTCCTGGTATCGAGGTGTCACGGATGGTCGAGCGACTCAATCTGAGTAACACCTGAACTTCAACCACAAGCCCGGATCGACTGTCGGCGGCGCATCGACCAGTTATACGAACAGACCAGGCGCTCCCTCGGCGCCGCTTGCGAAAAGGTAAGGAGCCTAGCATGGCCCGCGACCTCCTGCGAGTGTGGATGAAGCTCAATCACATCCACTGCTACGACGAGGGCGATGGCTGGGGTGATGCCGAACCCTACCTCTGGACGGTGTTTTTCAAGATCGACGGCGATAGTGTCGCGTTAACCGATGACCTTAAGCTGTCGGGCACTGCGACGGTTGTGACCACACCTGGCAGCCACGGCAATCTCGGCACAAGCGATGTCAACGCTGGAGACGAGGTCCCAATCCCGAGCCCGATCGGGGAGTGGAGCCCGTTCTTGCAGCCGATCTCCGTTCCGGGCGACCTGAAGCCAGTCGTGGGCGAGGACCTCGGCGGCATTGTCGGCGTCGTCGCCGTCCTGATGGAGGAAGACAATGTCACGGACGACGGCGCCCAGGCGGGCCACGCGGCGCTCAATTCGGCCGTCCAGAGCGCGCTCAACGACATTATCGCTACGCTTGGATTTGGCCACACGGATATCACGGATGATGATATCAACGCTTACCTGAGCAAAATGCAGCAGGCCATCAGCGACGCCGTCCAGGCGCAGCAGAACTTCTTCGACAACATCTGGAGCTTCCTCAATGCCGACGACCTGATCGGCTCCCGCGTCTTCTATTTCAAGCACGACGATCTTGCTGGCGGCCCGACGATCAACTTTTCCCAGCGCTGGCGGAACGAAGGTGATTGGGAGCTGTTCGGAAGCGTGAACGCCTCAGTTGCCTGCACCGCCGCGGCGGTGGCCGCTGCCAATCAGATTCTAGCGAAGCTATTCGGGACGACAGCCAAAGAGATGCGCGCCTTCCGGGATCGCGAGTTCAGGCATGAGAACATGCAGGCATGGTGGTCGCTGATAGACCGCAACGCACCCCAGCTCGCCAATGCGATCCGAACCGACCAGAGCCTGGCCGAGTCCGCTGAATCGCTCTTCAAGTTCGCGGGGCAACTGCGCGACCGGCAGGGACCGATCGCAGACGAGCACTTTGACCACGCCGAACGAATCTTGCGACGGTTGCACGAGACTGGTGGCCGAAGAGCGAGGCTCGATGTTAGCCGCATGCTTTCGCTCCTCGAGCATCTGCGTGGAAAAACGGTCGAAGAGGCCACTGAACTTGTGGAGTCAGTCAGCACGAGCCGAAATCCCCATCCGGCAAAGGACGTCAGCCACCTCATCAGCGCAGAAGCGCGCATACCTGCATCCCTGAAAAGGGGGTGACGAACTAGCTCTGCGTAAGCACATTTGGCGTAGGTGTTGCCACTCGCTCTTAGGCCATTGCAAGTGCCGACCATCACAGCCCGCAAACACCGAGATTTCGCTGAGTAAAGGAAGGACGATGCTATGGTCTGCGGTGAGAGAATACAGATTACGGAAAGTTACTGGTCAGTGTGTTGGAAATGGATCTTTCCTTACCCGTGCAAGAAGTCCAGAACGACATGGAAGTTCCAGTATGATTTCCGGCCGACTCGAACGCGAATTACCTGGCCATTCAGGTGTAGCTGGCAGGGCTGTTGCGGATCAACTCTTTATGAGTGGTCCACTTGGTGCTGGTCTGGTAGCGGAAACTCGGCATGGGATGAGTATAATATTGTCACGCGCTACTTTGACACACAACCCTCTAGCATCGGAGACTGTCCGTTCACTGGGGGGGAGGTTGGTTAGGCTAGAAATTCTCAAGAACAGTTAAACAAGCATTCTGACGGACCTAAGGAACGGCGGTGGCCGCTGGTAAGCGGACACTAAGTTCTCTTAAAAGGACAAACATACCTGGAGTGAATTAAATGGCAATCGAGGTTAGCGGATCTAGAGGCTCTAAGCAGGAAGGACACCATGATCTACTTCATGTTGCCTTCGACGGAGGCGTCGCGGTAGACGTCGATCTCGCTCATCTGCGGCTGTCCGAAGAGCAGCGCCAAGCGGTGGACAAGCTAATCGAACGAGCGGGACGGATCGATGATGCCCAATGTCGCGATGGCCGGTGCCCAGCCCAGGATTTTCTCGAGCCTGACGATTTCGCCACTGTGAGAGAGCTGAATGCATCGCTGGGAACTATGGCAGCCAACGACGAGGTCTTCGCCTGGATCATCATCGACTTTTGCATCCACCCGCTCGTGCACCGTGCCGAAGCTCCGGAGGAGGCGCCGATTGCCCTGTCATGAGAGCGAATGCGTCCGTGTCTTCTCGCATTCTTTCTTTGCTCTTGGCTCCTGACTCAAGAAAGTACGAACAAGTCTTTCTGGACATGATGCGCGACAAGGAGGGCCAAGATCTTTTGGCTCATTATGCTGTCGACATTTTCTTGTGGTGGCATGTTCACGATCAGACGCCGACATTCGACGTCAAAGAGCTTCTGTTGGCCTGCGTAGGTCTTCAGTCAGCGACCGTCTCGGTGGATACGAGTTCCGAATCACGCTTGCGGTGGCTGCTGATGGCGCAACTTATGGACGGCGCGGAAACATCGCAAACACCACTGGCTGTGTCCGACGCCGCAATGTCGCTACCTGAAATTTGGAATTATGTGAGTCGAGCATCCGTGGCCGCCATTGTTATAGCACACTCTTGGTCTCGAGTTTCGGTGGCCAGACAGGTGTGTCGCTCGCTCATCGAGTGTGAGTTCACGACGGCTGCCCGAGCACTGGCTGTGCTTCGCCGGTTGGGGAATTCTCGAGGAAGCTCAGCTGTGCAGGCCGAAATCGATCGGTTCGAGGAGCAAGCGACGGCCTATATCATTGGACTGGCGGCGACCCAGCCAATCTCGTGGCTCTCCTGGGAGGCTCAGCTCATGGCAGCTAGGTAGGAGATCGATCATGGCAGATGATGCCGAACAGTTGGGTCGCGCTCTGGGATGGCTGAGTCGGCACCGTGGCGACTTCTCATTCCGGCACGGGTCCTCCGCCAAGAATCAGCTTATTCTCCTGAAACTCTTTGCCGAATACCTCCTCATACACTCCATACTGGTACGAGATTCGGCGCTATGCAAGACTCTGCGAGCCGATGCGAAATGGGCCTGGGAGGAATGTGCGGAAGGGAAGATTGTGCTGTCGATGCTCCGGGCGAGGCCTGATCTTTTCGAACTGGTAACCGTTTGCGGCAGCTTTGCGGCATTGGACTTTCACAATCCACAACTCGATGAGTGGCTCCATGTGCTGTTTCGTGCCAATGGACGGGCGGGTGAGTTGCCCCCCTGGCGACGAGTTGCGCTATCCTTTCACCTGGCCCAGCTGGGTTTGATCGATTCTGAGGTCCAGCTGGATCCTACGTCATGGATCGCAGCGCGCCCAGAACCTTGGATTGTATCTGAGGAAAGGCTGTATGCCTTTACCCATCATATTTTTTATTTGACGGACTTTGGCCGCTTCCCAGAGCGCGTCAACGAGGCCACCTCTGCGTACATCGAGTTGTGGCTGCCGGTCTGGGCGGCGCAAGCACGGGCTGAATCTAATTGGGACCTACTTGGCGAACTTCTGCTGGTCGCTCTGTACCGCCGCCTGCCCGACGGCGTCGGCGATCTCGCCGATGGTTTTTTCTCGATGCAGGCGGACGACGGATCCTTCCCCGGCCCACCTGCAGGTTCGGCCACGCTGGGGCGGTTCTCGCAGCTTGAGGCCGAGACCTTCTACTCCGTCTATCACACGACACTTGTGGCCATCTTGGCCCTCTCGGCCAGAGCCGCGCAGCTCACTTGATGCAGCATTACCGCAAAGGGATGCGGCAGAATCCCAGGGGCTCCTAGCCTCGACCCTTCCATGCGTTGTCAAGTCGCCCTAGCGGTCGTGAGTGCGCGGAAGAGCTCACGGGTGATGTAGCGCTTGAGGCACCTGCGGATCTCGCAGGTGTTCTTTCCCTTGGCGGCCCTGCGCGCGACGTAGTCGCGGGGCCGGACGCAGCCGCGCATGCCGGTGAGGCCGATGGTGTGGACCGCCCGGTCGAGCGGACATCAGCCCTTGTTTGTCGGGAAGCGGAAACAGGCCTCCGGGGTCTCTCAGGCATGGTGTTGCCTGCACGGGGAGAACAAAGAGCTATCTGCGGCGCAAATCCTTGCACCGTTCTCCCCGAAGCAGGACGCCGACTCCCCTCCTGAGTCAAGGGTTCCCGAGCACATCAGAGAAGCAATCAGCGGTTCCCTGACAGGCCTGCTGGACGAGAAGATCGTTGGCGACGAGCTCGTCACAGCTCTTTGGGAGGCCAGCAAGGGCTGCCTGGTCTTTCGCGCCGATTCCATTATGCCAACCGTCAACAAGAACTTTGACGAAGGATTGCTCGTGGTTGACCGTGGCGTACCTTGATCGCCTCTAGTAATGGCACGCTAATGTCCAGGCGCACACGATCAGCACACACGTTCCCTCGACGTGAACTTAGGCTCCGTATCGCTTAGGCTCCCCTGGCTAGCTACCGGCTTACAGTAGTGTCACCACGAGTATTCCCAGGTCAGGACCGGGATACTGTCATCCTCGACACCGGCCGCGCGAGAGACGAGTCTCGAAGCATGCGATATGAAAGCAGTATCGCACCGGGATCTTGAGTAACAGCTTCGTCGGCGCCCGGGAACGAGAGCAGGCGGCCTACGCATTCGAAGACCTCGTCGACGAGATCGTCTATTCACATGAGGCCGGGATGAGCAAGCCCGATCCCCGGATCTACGCCCTGATCTGCGCACGCCTCGACGTCCGCGCCCAGGAGACGGTATTCCTTGACGACGCGGACCAAGCACCGCGCGCCGTCCATACCGGACCTGACCATCGCAGCGACCGCCGAGCTGGCTGGGCTCACGGTCTTGCATCTTGATAAGGACTTCGAGGTAATAGCACAGGTCACCGGTCAGCCCGTTGAGCGGCTGAGCATCGAGCAATGAGCGCCACCCGCGGAAGCCTCAGCAGGTGATGGGTCTACGAGATTGACCTTCACCGGGTGTCACGTAGCCCGCCCCTCCGATCATCAGATGCCGGTCGAACCACGCTTGGGTTCGCTGGAGTGCGTCGAGCAGATGCGCGCGCTCGACCGGCACGTGGCCCTCCCGCGGGTAGACGACGAGCTCACATTCCGTGCCGGTGCGCGCGATCGCGCCGAAGAGTTCCTCCCCCTGCCCCACCGGTGTGCAACGGTCCATCTGGCCCTGGATCACTAGCGTCGGCGTCGTACACCGGTGTGCATGGAAGATCGGTGAGCGGCCAGGGAACTGGCCTGCCTTGTCAGACCATGTGCCGTCGAGGATCATCTCGGCATAGCCGGCCACCTCCGACGTGAGGAAGAACGACTGGTTGTTCGCGACGACCGAGAACGCGACAGCTGCCTTGAATCGATCGGTCTGGGTGACGGCCCATCCGGACATGAAGCCGCCGTATGACAGACCGGAGATGCCGAGCCGATCGGGGTCGGCGAGCCCATCAGCGATGCACCGGTCGACGCCCGACATGATGTCCTCGAAGTCCTTCCCCCCGCAATCGCCGATGACGGCCTGGGCGAACGCGTGTCCCCGGCCTGTGCTCCCCCGGGGGTTCGGCAGCAGCACCGCGTACCCGGCCGCAGCAAGCAGGACCGCGTTCGGTTCCGAGTCGGAGAAGACGGCGTTCCAGCACCAGGTCGGCCCCCCGTGCACGAGCACGAGCATCGGAAGGGGGCCGGTAGCACCTCTTGGGGCCATCAGCCGCCCCTCGATCTCGAGGCCATCGGTCGAGGCCCAGCGGATGGTACGGACGTCGGGGAACTCGACCCCATCGACGATTTCGCTGTTGAACGAGGTGACACGGACCCAGGTGCCGCTGCCGGGGTCGAACCGGGCGAGTTCCGGTGGCACTCCGTGCGCCTCGTGGGTCGTCATGACGACGGAGCCGCCGCCGGTGACGGCCACCTGCGGCTTGCAGACATCGGCGCCGATGTACTCCTCGCCGGCCCAGGCTTCGTCGCGCCCTCCGTCGAGCCGGATCCGTCCCCAGGCCGTGCCGGTCCCATGCATCCGGCCGTAGGCGAGCGACTCCTCATCGCACCAGGTTGCGACGCCGACCGTCTCGAGCCCCGGCCAAGGGTCGGAGACGGAGCCTCCGGTGAGGTCGACGATGAGGACGCTCCCGTTAAGCAGCGCGGGGTCGCTAGAGTAACCCTCGATCACGGAGGCGTGCCGTCCATCCGGCGACAGAGCGAGTCCCTCGAGCTGCCACCGGGGCTCGTAAAGGATGTCCGCGGTGCGAGCCTGGAAATCGAGGCGGGCGAGCCTCGACCGGTACCAGCCGTTGCCGGTCGGGTTCTCCGCGACCAGGGCGACGGCTGTGTCGCCGGCACCGTCCCAGCCGACCTCCCACACGCTCCATCCGGGGGGACCTACCTCGGTAACGTCGCCTGTCGTCAGATCGACCATCAGCAGGCGGCGCCACGCACCGCTCGAACGCCGGATCCCACGCTCGAGTTCCGATGCGCCGCCAGTGACGAATGTCCCGGACACCTCCCGGGAATACGAGCCCGGATCGGCGGCGACGACCAGCAGACGGTGACCGTCGTCCGACCATGCCAGTTGCTCGGCCGATCCCGGGAAGCTCGCCGCGAGGGCCGGCTCCTCTCCGGGCACCATCGTGTAGGGGAGGTGGTGACCGGCCAGGGCGCGATCCGAGATGCAGGCCAGACGCGATCCGTCCGGTGACCAGATGGGATGGGTGTCGGCGCAGGGGCCGTCGGTGAGCCGAACCGGGTCAGCATCCCCCTCGACGATCCACAGGTCGCTCGGCTGTGTTACCCCGTGTTCGGAAACCACGGCGTGCAGGGTGAACGCGAACCGGGAACCGCTGGGGGCGAATTCGATCTCCATTGGGGTGCGCACCGCCAGCAGGCTCACCGCGGTCGGCGGCTGCCCTGCAACACGCTCGGTCATGTCCGGTCCCTTCTCCCCCAGCACCCCGCCGGGCCGCCTGGGCGACCGCACGATCTGCACCAATTCGGCATTGCTGGTCGCGGCGGTGGGGTCGGTGGCCGCCAGCGACACGCCGCGGAAGCACGGCAGTCGGCGATCGATGCCCCGCCGCCGCGCCCCCACTTCGGCCGACCGCAGGCGCGCAGGGGCGGAGCCCGAAGCGGCCGGTCAGCGGGGCTGGATCTCGCCCATCGGACCGAAGCCGTCATGCGGCGTGTCGATGTAGATGATCTGCGGCTGCGCGGACACGAGGTCGGGCGCGGTG
>Ga0208219_1000896_pt1 | contig 10556 bp, 8 predicted proteins | sample NGESurshal072012_7_FD_184469 | JGI IMG/M metagenome (GOLD analysis project Ga0208219, IMG submission 184469) | Arctic peat soil microbial communities from Barrow, Alaska - NGEE Surface sample 53-2 shallow-072012 (SPAdes) | ecosystem: Environmental > Terrestrial > Soil > Wetlands > Peat ...
CGAAAGCTCAGCTTGCCGCTCACGCCGTACCAACAGCGACCGATCATGACTTTACATCGTGCCGTGCGCCACTGCGCCCACTTGCGCCCCTAAATCAGCCGGGGGGCCTGCGGTGTGCCATCTTGGGGCGTACCGGCTGGCCAGAAGCTCATCCGCCGGCCACCGCGGGGATGACCGAGACCTGCGTGCCCGCCGATACCTCGGTGTCGAGACCCTGAGCGAGGCGCACGTCCTCGTCTCCGACGTAGACGTTGACAAAACGTCGTATTTTCCCGCCGTCGTCCAGGATCCGGCCGGCCAGTCCCGGATAGGACGCGTCCAGGCCCGCGAGGACCTCGCGCAGCGTGCCGGGCTCGGTAGCGACCTCCGCCGCCCCACCGGTGTACGTGCGCAAGATGGTGGGGATCCGGACCGACACGCTCATGCCCTGCCTGCCTCTCGTGATGCGCTCTCTAGTGCGGCAAACGCCTCCAGCGTCGGCCGGATAGCCGTCAGCGGCGGAATCGTGGCCGCCACCGCGTCGAGGGTCTTGAGGCCGTCGCCGGAGTTGATGATGACAGTCTCGGCGTCCGGGTCGATCTGGCCGGCGGCCAGGAGCTTGCGCAGCACGGCCAGGGTAACGCCGCCCGCCGTCTCCGCGAAGATACCCTCGGTCTGCGCGAGCAGCCGGATCGCGTCGACCAGGTCCTCGTCAGTCACCTCGGCCACCGCGCCGCCGGTGCGCCGGACGACATCCAGCACGTACGGGCCGTCGGCCGGGTTCCCGATGGCCAGCGACTTGGCGATGGTGTCGGGCCGGACCGGCTGGACCACGTCGTGGCCGGCCCGGAACGCCGTGGCGACGGGTGCGCATCCCGCCGCCTGGGCGCCGAAGACCTTCCAGCCGGTGTCCGGCACCAGGCCGAGCGCGGCGAACTCGCGGAACGCCTTGTCGATCTTCACCAGCTGGGCACCGGAGGCCACCGGGATGACGATCTGCTCAGGCAGCCGCCAGCCGAGCTGCTCGGCGATCTCGAACCCGATCGTCTTGGAGCCCTCGGCGTAGTACGGGCGGACGTTCACGTTGACGAACGCCCAGTCCTCCCGCTCGTCGGCCAGCTCCGAGGCCAGCTTGTTGACGTCGTCGTAGCTGCCCTGGACGGCGACCAGGGTGCCGCCGTAGATGGCCGTGCCGAGGATCTTCTGCGGCTCCAGGTCCGACGGGATCAAGACAACCGACCGGATGCCGGCCCGCGCGGCCGCGGCCGCCACGGCGTTGGCCAGGTTGCCGGTCGACGGGCAGGCGAGGACCTTGAAACCGAGCTCGATGGCGGCGGCCAGCGCGACGGCGACGACGCGGTCCTTGAACGAATGGGTCGGGTTGGCGCGCTCGTCCTTCACCCACAGCGAGCGCATGCCGAGCGCCCTGGCCAGCTGATCGGCCCGGACCAGCCGGGTCCACCCCGGCTCGGTGTTGGGCGAGGCCGCGACGTCCTGGGGCACCGGCAGCAGGCTGGCGTACCGCCAGATGTTGTGCGGGCCGGCCTCGATCGATTCCCGGCTGATCGGGGGCAGGTCGTACGCCACCTCGAGCGGGCCGAAGCATTCGGCGCAGACGTGCGTGGCGCCGAGGTCATAGGTTTGCCCGCACTCGCGACAGGACAGGTGGCTGGCGTAGCCGAAGCGGGATGCCGAACGGGTCGGGCGCGACGGGCTAGGCGGGGTGAACTGGGTGATGGACTCGGGTGCCGTGGGCGTACCCGGTGCCGCTGATGCGGTCATATGCGAGGCCTCTCTCCTCATCTGCCCCAGCGGCTGCAAGGCCGTGGGCCGGAGTTGGCACCTGTCCCGAGACGACCTCGCCGTTAGCGAGCGTTCGCGTGATCTCGTGATGGTTGCCGGGGCTTCAACGGGCCGTTCCCTCCACCCCTCTGGATGAGCGTTATGCAGTTGTGTCTTCTACTGTAACCGGAGATGCCCGCCCCCGTGAAATCCCTTTGGCCGGCTTGCTGGCCGGGTGGGCATGGCGGCACCCGGCGGGACGGGCTGGGCTACTAGCGTGGCGTTATATGGGCCAGCCAGCAGCGCGCGGGAGAGTGCTCGTCGCCTCCAACCGCGGACCGATCTCCTTCACGCTCGGCGACAACGGCCAGCTCAGCGCCCGGCGCGGTGGCGGCGGGATGGTCTCTGGCCTGCTGACGGTGGCCGCCCAGGCCGACCTGCTGTGGGTCTGCGCCGCGCTCAGTGACGCCGACCGGACGGCGGCCCGGGCCGCGGCTGGCGGCCGGATCGACCTCGACGGCCGGGCCGGGGCGAACGGCTCGGCGGTGCAGATGCTCGACATCCCGCCGCAGACCTTCGCCAGCGCCTACAACGGTGTGGCGAACTCCACGCTGTGGTTCATCCACCACATGCTCTACGACCTGCCGGACCAGCCGCGATTCGGCAGCGAGTTCTGGCGGCAATGGGAGGACTTCCGGACTTATAACGCCACCTTCGCGGCCGCCCTCGCCCGTGCCGCGGACCACGGAGGTGCCAATCACGGGGCCGCCGACCACGGGGCCGCTCAGGGCGGGGGCCGGGCGCGCGCGCTCGTGCAGGACTACCACCTCGCGCTGGTCCCCCGGATGCTCGCGCAGCGGCGGCCCGACATCCGCATCGCGCACTTCTCGCACACGCCGTGGGCGCCCCCGGACTACTTCGCCGTCCTGCCCGACGCCATCGCCCGGGAGGTCCTCGAGGGCATCCTCGGGGCCGACCACGCCGGCTTCCTCTGTCGGCGCTGGGCGGACGCCTTCGCGACATGCTGCCAGGCCATCCTCGGCGCCGAGGTGGACCGCGAGCGGCAGCGGGTGACCTACCAGGGACACGTCACCGGCATCGGCGTGCATGCACTCGGCGTGGACGCCGCCGACCTGACCAGCCGGGCGGCCCAGGCCGACGTCGAGGCCCGGGTGCGTGACCTCACCGAGTTGGCCGGCGGCCGGAAGCTGATCGTCAGGATCGATCGCACCGAGCTCTCCAAGAACATCGTCCGCGGCCTGGCCGCCTACCGTGAGCTGCTCATCTCTCGGCCGCAGTGGCGGGGACGGGTCATGCACCTCGCGTTCGCCTACCCGTCACGGCACGACCTGCCCGAGTACCGCGAGTACACCGCCGCCGTGCAGCGGATCGCGGAACAGATCGTGGAGGAGTTCGGCACCGAGGACTGGACGCCGCTGGTCCTGCGGGTAGACGACGATTACGCCCGGTCCCTGGCCGCTTACCGGGTTGCCGACGTGCTGCTGGTCAACCCGATCCGGGACGGGATGAACCTCGTGGCCAAGGAGGGCCCGATCGTCAGCGACCGGGGCTGCGTGCTGGTCCTGTCCCGCGAGGCGGGCGCGGCGGCCGAGCTGAGCGACGAGGCGCTGATGATCAACCCGTTCGACGTCACCGGCACGGCGGAGGCGCTGCACGAGGCGCTCTCCATGAGCGACGAGGAGCGCTCTCGCCGCTGCGCCCGCCTCGCCGCGGCCGGCACGGCCGTCCCGCCGGCCCGGTGGTTCGCCGACCAGCTCGCCGCCCTCGACTAACTCTCTGCGCCGCGCCGCGCCGCAGATCCTGCCCAGGCGCTGCAGCCGCCCAGGCGCTGCAGCCGCTCAGCCGCCGTCCCAGCAGTCCCGCTAACCCCGTTGGCCCCGCCAGTCCCGCTGGCAGTCGGCCGGCGATCCTGGATGTCCCGTTGCTAACCCTTTGGTGTTACCTCTGGGACATCCACGTTTCCGGGCGGCCAGCTGTGGGCCTCGAGGGCGTCGGCGAGGGCTGTCAGCAGGGCGACGACACCCTCGGGACCGTCGACGACCAGGTCTGCTTCCTGTGCCAGGTCGCTCACCTCGGCCGATCCGCTGCAAACCACCAGGCCGGGGAGGCCGGCCGCGCGCAGCTCCCGCACGGCCGCGAACGCCGGGCGGTCGCCCAGGTCGTCGCCGCCATACAGAACAGCTCCCGCGTCGCGCTGCGCGACCAGCTCCCGCAGTGCCAGGCCCTTGTCCGCGCCGGGCGGCCGCAGCTCGATGACCATCCGGCCCGGCTCCACGGCCAGGCCGGTTTCCGCGGCCAGCTTGGCGAGGGGGGCTCCGACTCGTTCCAGCGCCGCGCGGGGGTCGGCCGTCCGGCGGGTATGCACGGCGAGCGCGTCGCCCTTGTCCTCCACCCAGGTGCCTTCGGCCGCGCGGGCCGCTTCCAGCACCGCGGGCAGCCGGTCCCTGGCCTCGGCTAGCCCGGCAGGCGGCGGCGGCGCGGTCAGCGTGCCGCCCGACCAGCGCTGCCGGCCGTAGTGCCCGAGGACGACGATGCCGGGCACCTCCTCCAGGCTCGCGAAGGCCACGGCCTCGCGGGCCGGCCGTCCGGTGATGATGGCCAGGGTTCCCACCAGCCCGCTGAGGCGGCGCAAGGCGGCAGTGGCGGCAGGCAGCGCCCGGGCCTGGGCCGGCTCGGGGACGATCGGCGCGAGTGTTCCGTCGAAGTCCAGGCCGATCAGCGACCGGGCCGGATCTGCTAGCAGCGCAGCCAGGGCGGCCCGGCCGGTCTCGGAACGCGGCACCGGCAGCGCGGGGAACGACTTCGGGGACTCCGCCGACTGCGGCACTCGCTCCGTCGGCTGCGGCACCCGCACCGGTGGCTGCGGCTCCCCCTCTGGCGGCACGTCGTGAGGTCGCGGCACCGGCCTAATCTGCCCTGGAGTCTGGCCGGGCGGATCGCATCCGGCGGCGGCGGACCCGCTGGCGGCGCAGCCGGGCGACGAGGGCCGGGTCGAACTCGGCCGCCTCCGGCCGGTCGATCAGCTCGTTGAGCAGCTGGTAGTACCTCGTCGCCGGAATGCCGAACACCTCCAGGATCTCCCGCTCCTTCGCGCCGGGGAACCGCCACCAGCCACGCTCGAAAACCAGGATGCGCTTGTCAGCATCGGTCAGCGCCGCCACCTGACCCTCCCAACACTGCCACGCCCGTCCCCCATCGTAGGCAGGCGCGGCGGCCAGGTGCCCGGTCTTAGCCGAGCGCGGCTATGCGCAGAGGCCCGGAGGCCGTACGCTCACCATCTGTGACTGGCTTTGGCTACCTGACGTTCCTTACCGACTACGGGCTAGATGACGGGTTTGTCGCCGCGTGCAAGGGCGTCGCACTGCGTATCGCCCCGGACGTCGGCCTGATCGACATCACCCACCTGATCCAGCCCGGCGACGTGCGCCGCGGCGCCGCCGTACTGGCGCAGACCGTCGGCTATCTGCCGCCGGCCGTGCATGTGGGTGTCGTGGATCCGGGCGTCGGGACCTCCCGGCGGGCCGTCGCGGTGCAGGCCGGCGACTCCATCCTGGTCGGCCCGGACAACGGGCTGCTGTCCTGGGCCGTGTCCGCCCTGGGCGGCGCCAGCCGGGCCGTTCAGCTCACCAATGGCGACCTGTGGCTGCACCCCGTTTCGGCGACCTTCCACGGCCGGGACATCTTCATGCCGGTCGGCGCCCACCTGGCCGTCGGCGCCGACCTGACCCAGGCCGGTGACGAGATCGACGTCGCCGACCTGGTCGCCCTGCCCGCCCCCACCAGCCGGGTCCATGACGGCGAGGCCGAGGGCGAGGTGATGTCGGTGGACCGGTTCGGCAACGTGCAGCTGTCCATTCCGGCCGCCGAGGCCGACATGCTGGGCATCGGTATCGGCACGCCGCTGGTCGTCCGGGCCGGGCGGCGCCAGCTGACCATTCCTTTCGCCGATACCTTCGCCGCCGTGGCCCCCGGCGAGATCGTCGCGTTCACCGACAGCGCGGGCCTGATCTCGCTGGCTGTCAACGCCGGCGACGCGGCTCAGGAACTCGGTCTGCCACCAGGCGCGCACGTCCGGTTGTCGCTGGCCCGGCAGCAGTAGCGGCCCGCCGGCGGTCTTTTTGCCGGGCTAAGCGAGGGGCGGTGGGGAGTTCGCTCAGAAGACCCCTAACTAGCTGGAACGTGGCAGAATGCGGGGGACTCTCCCACGGAAGGCAGATCCGGCGTGCCGCTGAGGTTTCCCCGCCCGGTCATGCCCGTGATCGCCACGGTCATCGCGGCGGTATGGGTTGTGGCCGGAAATGCACCTGCCTTCGCAGATCAGGTACGCGCGCAGGAATGGTGGCTCGGTGCCCTCGACGTCGGCCCAGCGTGGCAGGCCAGCCGGGGCGGCGGCGTCACCGTGGCCGTACTCAGCGACGGCGTCGATGCCACGCATGCCGATGTCGCCGGCGTTACTGTCGGTCCCGACTTCACCAACTCGGGCGAGATCACGAGCACGTTCACCGGGCTGCAGGGCACGGCGATCGCGAGCCTGATCGCGGGCCACGGGCACGGGCCCGGCGGTTCATCGGGGATCATCGGCGTGGCCCCGCGGGCCAAGGTTCTCTCGATCCGGGTCACGCTGGATCCCAATGATCCCGCCATGGATCGCGCCACGGTAGGCGCAGGCCTGCCCGATGCCATCGCCAACGGCATCCGGTACGCCGTGGCGCATCATGCCAAGGTCATCGACTTGCCAGTGGATCCCGGCCAGCCCAGCCCGGCCCAGGTCGCCGCGCTCCCCATTCCCCCCCGGCAGACCACGGCGCCTGAGTTGACGGGGATCGCCGCCGCTGCCGGGGGCAGCAGCGCCGAGCGGGCCGCGATCGCCTACGCCGAGCACAAGGGAGTCGTGCTAGTCGCCCCGGCTGGTGACAACGGCGCCGGCAACAATGCCGCCAACTTCCCGGCTGCTTACCGGGGCGTCCTCGTGGTAGGTGCGTTCGGCCCGAACCTGGCGCCGGCCGGGTATTCCAGCCGCCAGCGGTATGTGGCGCTGACTGCGAGTGGCAGCAATGTCACCGCCGCCAGTCCCGGCGGCGGCTACACGGTCCTCAACAGCACCACCGCGGCGAGCGCGATGGTGGCCGGCATCGCGGCCCTGATCAGGTCGCGATTTCCGGGACTCTCCGCCGCGACGGTCGTGAACGCGCTGACCAGCTCCGCGGTGTTCCGGCCCGCCGGGCTGGCCGGCCCTGGCTCGGCCAGCGCCGGAGCGGCAGGCGCCGGAGCGGGCAGCGCCGGTTCAGCCAAGGGGGCGGCCAACGCCGGCTTGGGCAACGGCACCGCCGATGCGGCCCGAGCGCTTGTCGCCGCCGCTGCACTGGCGGCACCCGCCAGTGCGCGGGCCGGCGCCGGAGCGGTGGGCTGGGCCGCGCCGGCTGCCCCGAGCGCGGCTCCCGCGGGGTCCAACGGCCTCGCGCCGAAGGTACTGCGCGCGGCGATCATCTCGGTGGCCGCGCTCATCCTGCTGCTGCTCCTGGTCGTCGCGTACGCAGCGACCCGCCGGCGGAAGGACCGCCAGGAGGCCAAGGAGGCCAAGGTCTCGGCCGACTGGGTCCGCTCGACCCAGAACGCGTACTCGCCCTACGGCTCCGAGCAAGCCGACCAGATGCTGGAGTACTTCGCCGCCCCCAACAGCCCGCCCAGCCCGGCCGATCCGTTCGCCCCGTTCTCGGAAGCAACAGCGGGTACGGCCGGGTCCGCCGGAGCGCAGTTCGGGGGGTCTCAGCTCCCCGGCAGTCAGATCACAGTCGGAGCCGGAGCCGGCTCCGACATCGGCGCGGGCACCGGGACCCTGGCGGCGGCCGGTTCTGGCAGTACTGCGGGCGCCGGCCACGCGATCGGGGCCTGGGTCCCGCTCGGGACGGCATCGCGAGTGCAGAGCCGCCCGCCGCGCGTGTCCGGCGCGCCGCCGTGGGAGCCGGCCGCCGAGCCGGACACCGAACTGCCCTGGGCCGCGGTTCCCGGCACTCCGGCCGGGGCCGCGCGTATCCGGCCCGCCCCGTCCGCCGCCAGCCCGGCGTCCGACTCCATCTGGCCGACCAGCGTCCCGGCCGCGGCCGGGCCGTCGTCATCCGCTGGCTCCCCGAGCGGCCAGGCCTGGGACGACCTAGTGGCCAGCGCATCCCCGGCGGCTGCCGCGAGCTCCTCCGCGGCCCCGGCGTCGGCCTGGCCGGGCGCCAGTGAGCCCGGGCCGGCCGGCCGGGCAGATGCGTCGGCGGCTCGCGCCGCCTCGGCGGCCGGTGGTGCCGCCCCGGCGGCATTCCGGGCTGGCGGTGCCTCGACATCCGGCCCGGCCGACTCGCCAGGGCTGGCCGGCTCGCTGTGGCAGGCCCGGGCTACGCCCCCGTCACCGTCGGGCTCGGACTGGGAGACGTCCGACGAGCCTGAGCGCCAGCTTGCCTCGGGCGAGGACCCGGACTGGCCGCAAGCCGACAGTGACGCGTTCCGCCAGCCGGCCGCCGCGGAGCCGAGCTGGCCGCCCGCGGGAGGCCGGTCCGGCTGGCAGCCGGCCGCTGACCAGGCGTCGGCCGCCCCCGGCGGGGAAGCGTGGGCCGCCGGGCAGGCCCGGGCCGCCGGGCTGGTGTGGGGTCCAGCGGAGTCGACCGGCCGGGATTCGAGGAGCGCCGAGGACGCTGCATCCCAGGAGCAGGCAGAGCCCGCCGACGACACCGCCTGGGACGCGCAGGGCAGCGGCGGCAGCCCGCACTGGCTAGCCGCAGCCGTCAGCGAGCGGTGGCAGGCCGCCAGCCGGAGCGGCCAGCGGCAGCCCACGGACGCGGCCGATACAGCCAGCACAGCGGACGCGGCGCCGGGCGCGGACCCGCTGCGGACCGCATCCGCGGACGCGCCGGGCGGGGACCCGCTCTGGAGCGCGCCCACGGACGCGCGGGCCAGCGCGGATCCGCTCTGGAGCAAGCCCGCAGGCGCGCGGGCCGCCGCGGACTCGTCGTGGAGCTCGCCCTCGGCCCGATCCGGTGCCTCCGACCCGCTGTGGAGCGCATCCGAGAACGGCCCCGCTTCGGACCCGCTGTGGAGCTCACCCGGAGCCGAGTCGGCAGCTCAGTCCCGGCGGCCGGAGTCATCACCACGGGAGTCAGCGAGCGCGCAGGCGCGGTGGGGCTCGCCGGGCACGGACGCGGGCTGGAAGACGACCACCGACCGCTCGTGGGACGCCGCGACGCAGCAGCGCCAGGAGCCAGCGGCCGAGGGGTCCGGGCCGCCAGCCGGAACCAACGGAGCCGACGAGGACGGCCGCAACGCCGGGCGCCCCAGTGCCGCGACCGAGACCTTCCCAGCCGTGGACGACGCCTGAGCGACCAGGCTCGCTAGCGGCGCCGGCGCGCCGCGGCCCGGTCAGGCCGGTTCCGGTTCCTAGCGCCCGGCCTGCCGCCTAGCGCCCGGCGCCTAGTGCCCGGTTCGGCGCACGGCTAGCTCGTCCTTGCGGACCGACGCGTACATCGGCACGTACTCCTGCCCGGAGAGCTTCTGGATGGCCTGGACCACCTCGTCGGTGACCACCCGCCGCTGCCTGGCCCCGGCGCCCTGGCCCTGGAGCGCCTCGAACGTCAGCGGCTCGCCGATCCTGATCCCGATCTTGCCCGGCCGGGGAAGCCGGTGCCCTGGCGGCAGTATCCGCTCGGTGCCGATCATCGCGACCGGGATGACCGGCGCGCCGGAATGCAGCGCCAGCCAGCCGATGCCGGTCCGGCCGCGGTACAGCCGCCCGTCGGGCGAGCGGGTGCCCTCCGGGTAGATGCCGAAAAGCTCCCCGGAGCGCAGCAGGCCCAGCGCGGCCTCCAGCATGTCCTGCGCAGCCCGGGCCCCGGCCCGATCTACCGGAAGCTGGTTAGTCGCTCGCAGGTAAGCGGCGACCGCCCGGTCCCTGAGCCGCGTCCCGGTGAAGTACTCGGACTTGGCGGCGAACACCAGCGGCCGGGTCAGCATCAGCGGCAGGAAGATCGAGTCGATGACCGACAGGTGGTTCGACGCGACGATGGCCGGCCCGGAGACCGGGATGTTCTCGGCGCCAGTTACCTCAGGCCGGGCAAGTAGCCGCAGGGCCGGGCCAGCAACCAGCCTCGACGTCCGATACTGCACTCAGCCCCTCCAGCTCGCCGCGGGGCACGTGCCCGAAGCGGTCGCCCGGGGCCTGCGCGGCCTGTCACAGATTAGCCTCCTGGCCGACTGCGGGAGCAGTCCGGGCGTTAGCGCGCAGGCCGCGCATACCTGCCGCATTCTGGTGCGCAACTCCGACCCGGCGGCGATGTCGCGAACGCGGGCATGTGCACCCGATGCGCCGCCAAAGCGTCTCTTATTCAGGCCGGCAAGACAAACAGACGGGCGCAAGCAGCCCGCGAGGGATGGGGGTCGACCGGATGACCGTGCAGATGGCCAGTCAGGTGGGTGCTACCCGGACAACGCGCGCCGGCCTGGCCGCGGCCGGCTCAGGCGGCCGCGCATTCCTGCCAGGTTCGCCGAAGGCGGCCGGAGGCACGCGGTGACCAGCGGAACCGACGACGTCCGCACCCACGGCACCGCCTCCAGCTACAACAATCTCGGCTGCCGGTGTGCTGAGTGCCGCGCCGCCGCATCGGCGGCCAGGGCCAGCTGGGTGGAGTCGCTGCAGGACCGGAAGTTCGCCGACGTTCCGCACGGGACGCCCTCGGGCTACCGGAACTGGGGCTGCCGGTGCGAGCAGTGCACCTTCGGGCGCGCGGCCGAGGCCCGGG
>Ga0208219_1000897_pt1 | contig 10549 bp, 11 predicted proteins | sample NGESurshal072012_7_FD_184469 | JGI IMG/M metagenome (GOLD analysis project Ga0208219, IMG submission 184469) | Arctic peat soil microbial communities from Barrow, Alaska - NGEE Surface sample 53-2 shallow-072012 (SPAdes) | ecosystem: Environmental > Terrestrial > Soil > Wetlands > Peat ...
GAGCTACGAGAGCGCGGCATCGCCCTCGAGGATTCAAAGGAGGGAGTTCGATGGAAGCGAATCCGCGTCGGGACAGAGTAAGGAGGTCCGGCGAAAGTGCGGACCGTAACCTCCCCGCTCGGCAGGGAGGGCAGGCGCGGCCTCAGCCGCGACAGGAGGGGGCCCCGGAGCGCCGCAAGGCGCAGACGTCGAAACGGGCCCCGGCAGCGACGTACAGGCGACCGCTTGCTGCCGAACGCGAGGTATCGAAAGCACCGCTGATCTACGGGCGCAATGCCGTGCTCGAGGCAGCGCGCGCCGGCCGCGTGCTCAAGGTCCTGCAGGCATCCGGTCTCGGTCACGATCCGCGACTGGAGGAGCTGAGCAAGCTGGCGCGTATCGAGGTCGTTGGGCCCGACCGCCTCGACATACTCGCGCCAGGAGTGCACCAGGGTGTGGCCGCCGAGCTCAAGCCGCGCCGCCAGTGGACCCTGAAGGAGCTCCTGGCGACAAGCCCGAATCTCCTGATCGCCCTCGATTCGATCATGGATCCGCAGAACCTCGGGGCCATCCTGCGCAGCGCCGAGGTCGCGGGCGCTGATGGCGCAATCCTTCCGGAGCACCGCAGCGCGCCCCTGTCGCCGGCCGCGGTCAAAGCGAGCTCAGGCGCGACCGAGCTGCTGCGCATCGCGCATGTTTCCGGCATGCCGTCGGCGATTGCCGAGGTCAAGCGATCCAACATCTGGTGCGTCGCTCTCGATCCTCGAGGCGAGGCGCTGGCCTGGGAGTTCGACATGACCCAGCCCGTTTGCCTCGTCGTCGGCAGCGAAGGCGAAGGCGTCCACCGGCTGGTCAAAGAGCGATGCGATGTGCGCGTTCGCTTGCCGGTCAAGGGACACATCGCGAGTCTCAACGCATCGGCCGCCGCGGCCGCCCTCCTCTATGAGGTGATGCGCCAAAGACATGAACGGCTGTAGAGAGGTTTCTCGAGACGTTTTAGCAAGCGTTGCAGGGTTGGCCGGGGTTCCCTCGGCCATGACTTTGTTCCACGCACTCCCAACCGTGGCGTGGAGAACCCAATTCGTAATTAATCCCATCCCGGGAGGAGGAGCAGGCGCGCGCGAAGCGCCCGCCGATGAGGGGGAACCGACTGGTTCCCTCTCATACTCTCGTCATGGCTGACGCCACGTCCGACCTAGCGAAGGCCTCCGCCGACATTTCTTTCACGCATTCGGGGCGCGAGGTGCTCGACCGAGCCGCAGCAATTGCGACCGCCCGCGGCGCCTCTCAGACCGAGCCCGTCGACGTACTCAAGGCCATCCTCGAGAGTCGCGGCACTCTCGCGGCGCAATCCATTCGCGAGCTCGGCGGCGACCCGGCGACCATCAGCGCTGACCTGGTAGTGCCTGACGGGTCTCCCAGCCTGCCGATCCGCCAGCTGCTCGTCAACGCCAACCGGGAGGCTGGGGTTCTCGGCCACTACCAGGTCGATTCGATCCACCTGCTATTGGCGACGCTCTACAGCGACACGCGGGTCACCTCGGCCGCGCTTCAGAAGGCGGGCCTGACGCTTTACGACTTGCGACGCCATATCCAGACGGCATCCAAGCCTTCCTTTGCCGGCGACCCGCGCTCGGCGCGACCTCCCGACGCGTCGCTTCGACGCAAACCACTGCCACCGCTCCGTGGCGTGATCTCGGTCAGTCCCGTGTTCCTCGGGCTGCTGGCTCTGACCGTTGGCAGCGGCGCCCTCATATTTTTCGAAACAGTGCCCGCGGGCGTCCCGATTCTCACGGTGGTGTTCGTTACCGCAGGTTGGATCACCTCGGTGTGCGTGCACGAGTTCGGCCACGCATTGATCGCATACCTGGGTGGCGACCGGAGTGTTGTCGGGCATGGCTACCTCACGTTGAACCCTCTGCTCTACACGAGCATGTTCCTCAGCGTCGTAATGCCGATTGCGTTCCTGCTTCTCGGTGGCATCGCATTGCCTGGCGCCGCCGTTTACATCAATCGGTCAGCCCTTCGAAGCAAGTCGTGGGATTCGGCGGTGTCGATTGCCGGACCCGTCGGCACCGTGCTGTGCGGCCTGTTGGTCGCGATTCCATTTCTGATTCCGGGCCACCTCGACTGGATGAGCTCCCATTTGAGCTTTTTCGCAGCGCTCGCGTTCCTTGGATTCATCGAGGCGTTCGCGCTGGTCTTGAATATGCTTCCGATCCCGGGCCTCGACGGGTTCGGAATTATCCGTCCCTGGCTTCCATACCCGGCACAGGATCTTGCGAACACCTTTGGGCAGTCGGCGATCTTCATCGTGTTCATAGTGCTGTGGTTCGTGCCTTCGGTCTCCCAGGCATTCTTCGATTTCGTGTTGCAGGTTTCCGCCGCAGCGGGCATCGACCCTGGCTTGGTTTCCATCGGGTCAGCACAAATGCCGCGCCTGCGCTGATGGAGCGGGTTATCGTCGACGGCTACAACATCATCCACGCGTGGGTGCCGCTCAAGCGACTGCTTGACGTTTCACTCGAGGTGGCACGCGACAAGCTGATCGAGCGTCTGGCCGTCTACGCAATGGTCACTGGGGCCGAGGTGGCTGTCGTTTTCGATGCCCACCATTCGGCCGCCCGAATGAACTCGGAAGAGATGGTCGAAGGGGTGAAGGTGATATTCACTCGCAAAGGCCATTCGGCCGACCACGTTATCGAGCGAATCGCCTATGGCGCCACCGAGGCGGGCGACGTTATCACCGTGGCTACCTCTGATCGCATGCAGCGCGACCTGGTGCGCGGAATGGGAGGCGCCGTGATCGACGCCCGCGAGCTCGAGCGCAGGGTCGTTGACGCTGAGCACGAGATGGGCCGTCGCGTGGAAAGGTACGCGAGGTGAACCCGTGATACGCCGAACGCGGATCGTTTGCACGATCGGGCCTTCGAGCGCCTCGCCGCCGGTCCTGCGCAACCTGCTGAAGGCAGGCATGGACGTCGCGCGGCTCAACTTCTCGCATGGCGACGAGGTAACTCACCGCCAGGCGGCAATGGACGTGCGCGCCGCCGCCGAGGACGCCGACTGTCCTGTCGCTTTGCTGGGCGACCTGCAGGGTCCAAAGATCAGGACGGGCGCCCTGGAGAGTGCGTTTCAACGGCTTGTGCGCGGGCGTCGTGTCTTCTTGACCGGTGGCAAGCGCGAGGCAGAGAACGAGATCGAGGTCAGCCATCCCGAGCTTGTGGACGCCCTGCGCGTCGGCGACCGCGTGCTCCTGGACGATGGCCGAATCGAGCTCGTCGTCCGCGGTCGCTCATCAGGACGCGCGGAGTGCTCGGTGGTCCGCGGCGGCTTGCTCGGCGAGCGGAAGGGCGTGAGCGTGCCCGGCCGTCCCATAGCGATGCCGGCGCTCACCGAGAAGGACCTTCAGGACCTGAAGCTCGCGGTCGAGCTGGGTGTCGACTACGTCGCGCTTTCCTTCGTACGCCATCCCGAGGACGTCCTCGCCTGCAGGAGCCTTCTCGAGGGTCTGGGCTGCAAGGCGCAGGTGGTGGCCAAGCTCGAGAAGCTCGAAGCTATCCGCAACCTCGACAAGATCCTGGAAGTCGCCGATGCCGTGATGGTGGCGCGTGGCGACCTCGGGGTGGAGCTGAAGCTCGGCGAGCTTCCGGCCGTGCAGAAAGAGGTGATCGACAGGGCCAACCGCGCCGGCGTACCCGTCATTACGGCAACCGAGATGCTCGAGTCGATGGTCACCTCCACCCGCCCGACCCGGGCCGAGGCGTCAGACGTGGCCAACGCGATCTGGGACGGGACAGACGCGGTCATGTTGTCCCAGGAGACGTCGGTCGGCGCCCACCCCGTTGAAGCGGTGCGTGCGATGGCGCGCATTTGCTTGTCCGCCCAGCGGCACCCGGCGTTTCAGCGTCAGCGCCAGATCTGGCGGGAGCCGGGGGAGATCGGCAGTGCGATCGCCCACGCGGCCGCGACGAGCGCCGACGAGCTCGGCGCCCGCGCGATCATCGCCTTCACCGAGTCAGGTACCACAGCACTCCGCTGCAGCAAAGCCAGGCCCCGGGTCCCCGTGATCGCGGCCAGCCCCCATCCCGACGTGCTACGCAAGACGGCTCTGTATTCGGGGGTGATCCCGCTGCTGGTAAGCCACAGCAACGACACCGACCAGATGGTCGCCAACGCGACGGAAGCTGCGGTTCGAAGCGGGCTGGTTCGCCATGGCGACAGGGTGGTGGTCGTCGCCGGCGTGCCGGTCGGCCGCCCCGGTCAGACCAACCTGATGAAGGTAGAGATCGTCTGACCCAAACGTAAACGGGAACCGAAGTTTCCCAAACGCGGGTCTCAGGTCAATGCGACGGAGGGACCAAAGGCGAGGGATGGTTTGGCTGGTACAGTCCGATCTCGCCCCCACCGGGCAGCCGGATCCGGGTCACCGATCCCCAACGTGCTTCTTCCACGTCCGAGCAACTGACGCCTTTTGCCTGGAGCGCCGCTATTTGGGCCTTCAAATCGGTGCACATGAAATAAAGCTCGTTCCGGACATCCTCGTCGGCGGGATGAACCGCCAGTTCTGCCGGCGGCAGCGCGAAGATCAGCCAACCGTGCCCCGCGTCCACGGATGAAAATCCAAGCACCTCCTGGAAGAAGGTGCGATCCGCTGCCGCATCGTTGCTGTACACGATCACGTGGGCTCCAAAGATCATGAATTGGCTCCTTTTGACTCCGATTATTCTCCAGAGGCGGTTCGCTCGCTGAAGCCGGCCGTCCGGGGGGAATCGGGACCTTAGAAAGGTGGAAAACACGTGATTTCGACCGTCACGGCCAACTCGGGACCTGTGGTAAGCGACTCTTAACACGGCCTGAACCGGACCTTCGCCGGGATACAGTTGAGAGGGCATGGCACACTCGACTCATGGGCTTTTGGGCCGGATTCAGAGGGCCAATGACGACGCCTCGAGGCGCTTCGGTGCGAATACCGCCGAGGTCGAGGCTTTCATCGAGGCGGCCGCGCATCTGACTCCCTGGCAGTGGAGGCAGGTTCTGGCCACCAGGCGGCTCGTAGCCTCCGTGACCAAGGAGCCGTCAGGCAAGGCTTCCGAGGCGCGGCGTGCCATCCAGGCGGCGATTCGCTCAACCGAAAGCGGGCTGTCAGAACCAATGGCCCGAACCGGGGAGGCACTTTTCGAGGCCCTGGAGAAACGAACGGATGAGAAGGTGGTCGCTGCTTGGCAGGCGGCATCGGCGCTCGTGCTGCGCCATCAGCTGCCCGCTCTGAAGTTCGCCGCCCACTACGCACCGTTTGCCGGGCTGATCCCGGTCTCCGCCGCCGACGCCCTCGACCCGACAACCCGGCGATTTCTGACCGCGGTGGAGGGCCTGACGATGGCTGAGTGCGAAATCCTGGCGAAGCCCTGGCGGCTCGACCACGATGCCTCGCGTGCGTTGACCCAGGCGGTGGCGAAGAGCAGGCACCTGAAAATCGAGGAGGCTGTCGCCCTCTCGGCGCTGGCAACGATCCCGGCCGTGCTGAGTGGAGACCCAGGGTGGGCCGCGGTCCGGACCGCAGTCCATGGCGGGAGGGTGTTGAGCCGGCGGTCGGTGCTCTCGAGCGAAGAGATTGCGGCCCTGTGGGCGCCATTGGAGCCGGTGATCCGGTTCAAGTCACTCGATAAGAGCAGTGGCCGCAAAGGCACGGGGGCAGGCGTTCGCGCCGCCGTGACCAAGGCCATCGAGGCCATCAAACCGCCCAGGGTGGCGCTCCCAGCCCCCAAAGCCGCAGCCCCTTATGGCCCGAACAGCGGTGAGGTGGCCGCGTTCCTGAAGGCGGTCATGGAGCTGACTCCGATCCAATGGCTCCGCGTTCTCGACCGCAGGCAGCTCGTCGCCAGCGTGACGAGGGAGGGCAGCGCCGAGCCGGCCAGCGTGGTCCGCGCGCTTCTGGCGACGATCGAGGGGACGCAGGACCTGGATAGTTTCACGCGCAGTCGGGCATTCGCCGCGGTCGAGCGAGCCAGCTTCGCGGTAGAGACCAAGGCTCGCACGAAGCACGACCAGGTGGTCGAGCACTACGAGCCGTTTGCCTCGCTTATACCTCTCGACGAGGTCGATTCCGACGACTTCGTCCGGAGGCTGGGATCGCTGAGCGTTGAGGACTGGAGCCAGGTGGCGGGCTCCGTGCCAGCGGTCAATCAGGATGTCGTCTCTCCGCTGGTCAATGCCGGGACTGCACTACTTGATTTCCTGAGACGGCGGTCGGATGACGAGGCGGTGGCGACGTGGCATGCGGTGTCGGCGCTCGTCCGCCGCCACCATCTGACCCCCATCAAGTTCGCCGCTTCGTATGCGCCTTTTGCGTCTGCGATTCCAACCACCAGCGCGCGGGCTCGCGGCGCCATGGTGCTGCGCTACGTGACAGCCCTCGGGCGGCTGGGCGGCACCCAGTGCGAAGCCCTCGCGCAGCCGTGGCAGCTGACCGACGAGATGTCCAACGTGCTGTCGCGCGCCATGATGGACGGCAGCGCGAGACCCGCCGAAGAGGCGGCTGCGCTCGCGGCAGTGGTGACGGTTCCAATGCGCCTTTCCGGCAGCGCCGGTTGGGCGGCAGTCAAGACCGCTGCCTTTGGCGGGCGCGTGATCGCATCGCGCGCGCGCCTCACGGCCGAGCAGATCGAAGCGCTGTGGAAGCCGATCTCGTCTGCCATCCCGCTGTCATCTTTGGGAGCACCGGCGAAGGCAAAGCCCGCGCGATAGGTGCGGCGGACTGAACGTCTGGCTGCAGTCATCCCGTACTCTTCATTGGCGTGGCAACTAAGAAGACCGCAACGAAGACGAGACGCAAAACGGCTGCCAAGCCAAAATCCAAGACGCCGAAGTTCGACCGCGTCCTGGTCGTTTCGGCGCATCCGGATGACCCTGAGTTTTCAGCCGGCGGGTCGGTCGCGAAGCTGGCCAAGGACGGCACCGAGGTCACTTACGTCATCGTCACCGACGGATCGCAGGGTGGAGAGGATCCAGACCAGAAGGACTCCGAGCTCGCGGCCATTCGACAGAAGGAGCAGCGCGCCGCGGCCCGCGTGCTGGGCGTCAAGAAGGTCGAGTTTCTCGGCTACAAGGATGGGCATCTAACTCACGATCTCAAGCTGAGGCGCGACATCGTGCGCATGATCCGAAAGTACAAGCCCGATCTGGTGATCACGCATCTGCCGGGACGCCTCCTCGACGCGCCGATGGGTGGTTCCCACCCTGATCACATAGCCGTGGGCGAAGCGACCTTTGCCGCGGTCTATCCAGACTCGCGCAACCCTCGCGCCTTCCGGAGCCTCCTCAAGGAGGGATTTCCAGCGCATGTGGTCAAGGAGCTGTGGGTTCCCTTCTGGACATCGGGCGATTTCTTCGTCGATATCAGCTCGACCCTCGATCTCAAGATGCAATCGTTAAAGAAGCACAAGAGCCAGGTCGCCAAGCCCGGAGCCGAATGGGACTTCGAGAAGTTCATGCGCAAGCGACACCGCGATGTGGGGAAGAAGGCGGGCTACACGTACGCGGAGTCGTTCAAGAGAATCAAGGTCTAGACAGGGTCGCGGCGGCCATCCAGGGTTCGCGAACCGCTCTCCAGATCACATCGGCCCACGCCGCGTACTGGATGTCGCCGGGGTGCAGCTGATCGGATGAGATCCAGCCCGGTTCACCTTGGCTTGAAGTGCTGACCTCGGTGATGTCGACCCAGATGAGCTGTCGCTTCTTCGCCTCCGTCTGTGCCAGGCCGTTGAAGTCGTCAGTGAGGCGGCGCAGCCGGCCGGGATCGCCAAAGCCGGCGGCTGCCGGCACGACCGACCAGTTGGGAATCGAGATGGCGACCACCCGACCGCTCGGCAGGTCGAGAGCAGCCACGGCGTCGTAGATCGTGGCCAGAGATCTCACGTAGAGCTCGGCCGAGCGACCCTGGACGATGTCGTTCACTCCGATAAGGATCGTCACCAGGTGAGGTGTGACGCGGGTGACGAATCCAAGCTCATGGTCGATGAGGTCTTGCGTTGTGAAGCCGTTGACCGCCGGGTTGGTCAGACCGACACTGGCGCCGGTCGCCTTCGACAGGCGGCCCGCGAGGATTGATGGGTAGTTGCCGGCCTCGCTGGACGCACCGGTGCCGATGGTGTACGAATCGCCAAGCGCCAGGTAGCGCAGCGCCGCCGGCTTATCTCTGGACGTCGGCGAGCGAGCTCCACACGTCGACCTTGGTGCGCACGCGGCGGACCACCTCGTCGCTGAACTCGGTCGTCGACGCGTGCCCACTCAGGTCAGCGGTTCGGATTCCGTCCGAGACCGCCTCCAGCGCGGATTCGTAGATGGCGCGCGAGGCCTGGTGAGCCTTGTCGTCTTTCATGTATCCGAGCAGGGCAGCGACGGCCAGGATCATGGCCATGGGGTTGGCGACGTTCTTTCCCTGCAGCGAGGGAGCCGTGCCGTGGGGAGCCTCCGTCATGGCCACCTTCACCGCGCCGTCGTCGTCAAACGCCAGCAGCACCGACTCCGCCCCCGCGATAGTGCCGAACATCTGCATCACCAGATCGGACAGGGTGTCGCCGTCTCGGTTCAGGGCTGGGATCACCAGCGCCTCACCCGTCGTCGCAAGCAGGAGCGCGTAGGTCGCATCGATCAGCTGCGGGTCGTAGCGGACGTCCGGGTTGCGCTGGGCCGCGGCGTCGAGCTCTTCCTTGAACATGCCCTCGTAGACGGGGCTGACGGTGAACTTCGGCCCACCGAAAACCTTGGCCTGGATCCGTATGGCGTGTGCGAATGCGTAATCGGCGACCATGCGGCAGGTTCGGCGGCTGATCTTCTCGGTTCGGAAGGCCCACTCGTCGAGCCCATGGCCCTCCCGCCACTCCTTCGCGCCGTAGGCGTCGTCGACCGCCATGCGGATCACCGATATTGGGGCGTGAACGCCGGCGAGCGGCCTGACCCCAGGGATCCGCCTGCCAGTGCGGACTATCACCCGACCGTCGACCTGCTTCCGGAGGATGGCGTTGGGGCTCCCGACGTCGCCCGCGCCTACTGGAGTGATGGTGGCGGCTTTGAGGCCGAAACCCGTCTCTCGCAGGGCCTCCGCAGCGTCATGGACCACCTGGTTTCGGGTCTCCCGGCGCCGCTCGAGCGACAGGTCGAAGTCCTTACGTTTGATCTCGAACCCGAGCAGGTCTGGCTCCAGCAGGCGTAACGCCTCGCGGAGGAGCTCCTCGCCCGTCTGGTCGCCGTGCAGCACGATCACGGTTGAGCCAGGCACACACGAATCATATTGGGCGACGAAGATCCCAGGCTTCACCGCTGCGGTGAGGGCCTGGGATATGCGGGCTTAAGCGGTGACCGGAGTCCGGCGCGCGGGTGGAGTGATGTGGCCGAGGGCCATCATCATCCCGAGCTGGTCGGGGACGCCCCAGTGTTCCACCACCTTGCCGTTCTCGAATCGGCAGACGTCGATGACGTCGATGAACGCCTTCCGGCCTGTCGGCGGGTGCCCTGCAAAGCTGCCGAGGTTTGTGCCCCCACCTTTCTGCATGACCCAGACCTTGTCGCCCACAGCCACGAGCTCGGTGATCGTGATCGTGAAATCGGGAAATGCGCTACGTAGGATCTTGATGGTCCGCTTCAGGCCATCTGGCCCGTCGGCGCTGCCCCGCTGATGTTCGACAGCTCCAGCGGCGATCAGCTCATCGGCGATCTCCAGCCTTCCATGGTTGAACCCTTCCTCGATGATGCGGCGATAAATCGACTCGTTGGTGGCGGTCATTGGCGTTGTCTCCTCTAATTCACCCTAGGCATACTCGGATGACTACTGGCATAGTAGGATTAACTCGTGGGGAAAGTCAAGACGCCGCGGCCATACGACTCCTCCTTGCGGAAGGAGCAGGCCCGCCAGACGCGGGTCCGGATCCTCGATGCCGCCGAGCGGCTCTTCGCCGAGCGCGGCTATGCGACCAGCACCATGGAGGCGATCGCTTCGGCGGCGGGGGTTGCGGTTGACACTGTCTATGCCGCCTTTGGCACCAAGCGCGGCGTGCTTTCTCGATTGATGGACATTCGCGTGGGTGGCGACGATCAGCCGGTCGATCTCCTGGACCGGTCAGGCCCGCAAGGAGTCCGCCGTGAGTCCGACCAGAGGCGCCAGGTCGAGACGTTTGCAAAGGACATCACTTCGATCATCGAACGAGTCCGCCCGGTCGACGACATCATCAGGGGGGCGGCGGCTGTCGACTCAGAGGTGGCCGCGTATCGAGCCGGCCTCCAGGAGAGCCGGTTCCAGAACATGGTGAAGCTCGTTTCCTGGATCAGCGAAAATGGTCCGCTGCGTGGTGGGATGGGCCGGGAAGAGGGCGCCGCGATCGTCTGGAGCCTCACCAGCCCCGAGATGCACAGGCTGCTGAGGGTCGAAAGGGCCTGGACGGCGGAGCGCTATGCCGCGTGGCTGGCCGAGACCCTTACCCGGACCCTCCTGCCCTGATACTATTGACAGCGCCTAGGTAACCTAGGCTTTTTTCTTTTCAGCCCCCACCAAAGAGCCAACTATGGAAGACAT
>Ga0208219_1000898_pt1 | contig 10543 bp, 13 predicted proteins | sample NGESurshal072012_7_FD_184469 | JGI IMG/M metagenome (GOLD analysis project Ga0208219, IMG submission 184469) | Arctic peat soil microbial communities from Barrow, Alaska - NGEE Surface sample 53-2 shallow-072012 (SPAdes) | ecosystem: Environmental > Terrestrial > Soil > Wetlands > Peat ...
CGGCATCCCCTACGACCAGGGGCTGATGCGCTCGCACTACATGGGCCGCACGTTCATCGAGCCGTCGCAACAGATCCGCCACTTCGGCGTCAAGCTCAAGCTCTCGCCCGTGCGCGAGGTGCTGGCCGGCAAGCGGGTGGTGGTGGTCGACGATTCGATCGTGCGCGGCACCACCTCGCGCAAGATCGTCGGCATGATCCGGAGCGCCGGCGCGCGCGAAGTGCACATGCGGATCAGCTCGCCGCCGACGGTGGGGCCGTGCCGCTACGGGATCGACACGCCGACCCGCGAGGAGCTGATCGCGTCGGACCACACGCCGGAGGAGATCCGCAAGTACGTCGGCTCCGATTCGCTCGGGTACCTTTCACTGGAGGGGCTGTTTGCTTCGGTCAAGGGCGCCAACGAAGAGGCCAAGAACGGTTTCTGCGACGCCTGCTTCTCCAACAACCAGCCGATCAACATCCAGCAGCCGGCGCGGCTGCGGCAGCTCCGGCCGCCCCAGCCGCCGCCAACGGGCAGGCAACTGCCGCGCCGGCCGCCCCGGCAGCCGCTGCGGACAGCTCGGCCGCCCCGGCAGCCGCTGCGGACGACTCGGCCGCCCCGGCAGCCGATGCCGATGCGAATGCGGACGCGGCCGCCCAGGCAGGTGGCGACTCCACCCCCAAGCGCCCCACGCGTGATTCCCTCCAAGGCGAGCGCGCCCCCGGCAATGCCGGCGGCCGGCGCCGCGTGGTCATCGACTCGCAGGCATCGCGCCGCGCGGCGGGCGGCGGTCCGCCGCAGTCCAACCAGCCGCCGCGTCGCCAGCGCCGCGGACGGCGCCGCCGCGGCGTCTACGACGAGGTCGCCGAGTCGCGCCCCTCGCGTACGGCCGTCGCCGATCCGACCGCGATCCAGGTCAACTCCGGCTCGACCGTCAAGGACGTCGCCGAGTACCTCAACGTTCCCGTGCCCGAGGTGATGAAGAAGCTGATGGCGCTGGGCGAGATGAAGACGCTCACCCAGACGCTGTCGGACGAGTCGATCCAGGTGCTGGCCTCCGAGCTCAACAAGGAAGTCGAGATCGTCCATTCTGAGGACGAGGAAATCGCCGAGCCGGTGTTTGCCGACGCCGACGAGGATCTCGTCGAGCGCGCGCCCGTCATCACGATCATGGGCCACGTCGACCACGGCAAGACCTCGCTGCTCGACGCGATCCGCGAGACCGAGGTGGCAGCCGGCGAGGCCGGCGGGATCACCCAGCACATCGGCGCCTACCAGGTGCAGCACGACGGACACAGCGTGACCTTTCTCGATACGCCCGGTCACGAGGCGTTCACCGCGATGCGCGCCCGCGGCGCGAAGGCGACCGACATCGCCGTGATCGTCGTCGCCGCCGACGACGGCGTCAAGCCGCAGACCCAGGAGGCCGTCGACCACGCCAAGGACGCCGGCGTTCCGATCCTCGTCGCCGTCAACAAGATCGATAAGGAAGGCGCTCAGCCCGATCGCGTGCGCACGGAGATGACGGCCCTCGGACTCCAGCCCGTCGAGTGGGGCGGCGACACCGAGTTCGTCGACGTCTCGGCCCGCACCAAGGAAGGCCTCGACAATCTGCTCGAGACGCTGATCGTCATGGCCGAGGTGGAGGAGCTCCGGGCAAATCCGGACGCGCCCGCCTCCGGCACGGTGATCGAGTCAAAGCTCGACCCCGGGCGTGGTCCGGTGGTCACGATCCTCATCAGCCGTGGCACGCTGGAGGTCGGCGACGCCCTCGTGGCTGGAGCCCAGTGGGGCCGCGTCCGGGCCATGCACGACTACCTGGGCAACCGGATCGGCCGGGCGCTTCCGGGCGAGCCGGTGGAGGTCCTCGGCTTCGACGGCGTGCCCGAGGCCGGCGAGCACGTCCGCGTCGTCGAGCACGAGCGCCGCGCCCGTCAGCTCGCAGGTGAGCGCGCCACCCGCCTCAAGGCCGAGTCGCTCGCCCGCGTCTCGAGCGGTAAGCGGGTCTCGTTGGAGAACATCTTCGGATCTGATCTGCAGGAGCTCAACCTGGTGCTCAAGGCCGACGTCGCCGGCTCGCTCGAGGCGATCGAGGATGAGGTCGCCAAGCTCCCGCAGGACGAGGTTTCGGTCAATGTCATCCGCCGCGCCGTCGGTGCGGTCACGGAATCCGACGTCATGCTGGCCGCCGCGTCCGACGCGGTCATCCTCGCCTTCAACGTGCGCCCGGTCGGTGACGCTCGCGCTGTCGCTGAGCGCGAAGGCGTCGAGATCCGCCACTACTCGGTCATCTACCGCGCGATCGACGAGTTGCGCTCCGCCATGCAGGGCATGCTCGCTCCCGAGGAGGTGGAGGAGGCGCTCGGTTCGGCCGAGGTCCGTCAGATCTTCCGCGCCTCGCGCGTGGGCACGATCGCCGGCTCCTACGTGACCGAGGGGACGATCACCCGCGGCTCCAAAGTGCGCCTCGTGCGCGACGGAACGGTCGTCTGGGACGGCGAGATCGCCAGCCTGCGGCGCTTCAACGAGGACGCCCGCGAGGTGGCCACCGGCTTTGAGTGCGGAATCGTGCTGCGTGACTTTGCCGACGTCAAGGAGGGCGACGTGCTCGAGACCTACGCGACCCGCCAGGTCTCACGCGAGCTCGCCTAGGACGGAATGCGGTCCCGCCCGCCCGGCGGCGGCTTTGTCGCGGTGATGGTGATCGATCTGCATTTCCCCGACGCGGGGAGCCTGAAGAGCAAGCGCAAGGAGCTGTCGTCCATCAAGGCCCAGCTTCACGGGCGGCTCGGCGCCGCCGTCGCCGAGACCGACCATCAGGACCTCTGGCAGCGCGCGACCCTCACGGCCGCGCTGACGGGTGGCTCGCTGCACCGGCTGAGCGCCGCCGCCGACGAGCTGGAGCGGTGGGTGATCGCGCGGTGTCCCGAGGGATCGCGCGTCGAGCGCCTCGTCGCCTCGCTGGAGGACCTGCGCGGATGAGCGCGCTACGCGAACGACCGTGCGAGGGATAGGATGCGCGGAGGCCGGATTCGTCGCGTCAACGAGGCCATGAGGGCCGTGCTTTCAGACGCGATTGCCACTGAGATCAAGGACCCCCGCGTTGGCTTCGTGACCGTGACAGGAGTCAAGACCAGCCCTGACCTACGACACGCTCGCGTCTACGTGAGCGTGCTCGGTGACGACGCCGCTCGCGCAGGCACCATGGAGGGTCTGCGCTCCGCGCACGGCTTCCTGCAGCGCCGGCTCGCCTCCGAGCTGACGCTCAAGCACACGCCCGCGCTGACGTTCGAGTACGACGACACGGTCGACCGCGGCATGCGGATCAGCCAGATCCTCGACGAGGACCGAGAGCCATGACGACAAACGGAAGCCGCTCGGCCCGCGATCAGGTGCTCCAGGAGTTGCGTGGCGCCGACAAGCTGATCGTCGTTACCCACGAGAACCCCGATGGGGACGCGCTCGGCTCGCTGATCGCCATGCAGGGCATCCTCTCGGCGATCGGCAAGGACTGCCTGATGTTCATCGCCGAGCGCGAGCTGCCCCTGCCTGAGGAGTACAACTGGTTCCCGCTCGAGGGCCTCGTCTCAGAGCCGCCCGCCGACGTCGACGAGCGGACGATCGTGTTCCTGGACTGCGGGAACGTCGAGCGCAATCCCGCCGAGGCGTTCCGCCGGCCCGGGATGCACATCCTCGACATCGACCACCACCACGACAACACCCGCTTCGGCACGGTCAACCTCGTCGTGCCCGAGGCATCGTGCACGGCCGAGATCGTGTGGGACCTGATGGGTGAGCTGGACGTCACCCCGACCCTCACGGTCGCCGAGGCGCTGTACGTGGGGTTGATCACCGACACCGGGCGCTTCATGTACGAGAACACCGGCCGCCGCGCGCATCTCATGGCCGCCGACCTGATCGACGCCGGCGTCGACGTCCACGACGTCTATCGGCGTGTCTACGAGGACGTGCCCTACGGCAAGCTTGCACTGCTGGCGCGGGGCCTGGCCAACGTCGAGCGCTACGACAACGGACGGCTGACGCTGACCGCGCTGACGGCCACCGACTTCTCGGACTCAGACGCCGAGGAGAGCTACTCCGAGGGCGTCGTCGACCATCTGCGGGCCGTGCAGGGAACCGAGGTGGCGGCGCTCGTCCGTGACCGGATCGGGGATGGCGTGGCCGGCCTGCGCAAGGTTTCTCTGCGCTCGGGCAACGACCGCATCGACGTCTCGGCGATCGCCCGCGCCCAGGGTGGCGGCGGACACCGCCAGGCGGCCGGCTTCACCACCGGGCTGTCGCACGATGAGCTCGTGGCGTTCCTGCGCGGCGCGCTTGCCGACCAGTCCTAGCGGTCCCGCTCCACGCGGGCGATAGCTTCGAAGACATGCCCGGTGATGACCGTCCGCGCGACTACGTCCTGCTGTACGACAAACCGGCGGGGGTGACCTCGCACGATGTGGTCGCGACGGTGCGCCGCGGGTTAGCGCGCACAACCAAGGTCGGCCACGCCGGCACGCTGGACCCGTTCGCCACCGGGCTGCTGCTCGTGCTCGTCGGCCGAGCCACCCGCGTGCAGCGCTTCCTGATGGCGCTGCCCAAGCGCTACGAGACGATCGCCCGCTTCGGGGCGGTCTCGAGCACCGGGGATCCCGACGGAGACATCACCTTGACCGGCCGGCTGCCTGCCGGGGACCTGGAGCTGCCCGTCGGGGTCATCCGCCAGCGGCCGCCGGCCTACTCGGCCGTCAAGGTCGGTGGGCGGCGCGCGTACGAGCTGGCCCGGGCGGGGGAGAGCGTGGAGCTGGCCGAGCGCGAGGTCACCGTGTACCGCTTCGAGCAGTCCTGGCAGGAGGCCGACCGGCGCGCGTTCGTGATCGAGTGCTCGTCGGGCACCTATGTACGCACGCTGATCTCCGAGCTGGGCGACGCCTACTGCGAGGCGCTGCGGCGCACCCGGATCGGCCGCTTCGACGTTGACGACGCCGACCCCGAGCGGCCGATCGCCGTCTCGGACGCCCTGGACTTCATGCCGGAGGTGCGTCTGGACGCGGACGCGGCCCGCCGGGCGGCCTTCGGCCAGGCTGTCGGGGGAGGCGCACAGGACCTCGGGGCCGTCGCGGGGGGCGGACCCGACGCCGCCCCCGCGCCGACGGTGAGGCTGACTGACGCCGACGGTCTGGTGGCCCTCGCCCAACCGACCGAGGACGGCACCGCATTGCGGGCGGTCGTTGGATTCCGCTAGGCCCCGGGAACGGGTACCGGCGCGCCGCCGAATACGCTTGTCCGCGATGCAGGTCACGATGCTCGCCGACACGCAGCCGCGCCCGCGACGGGTGGCGGTGGGGGAGTTCGACGGGGTTCACCTCGGCCACCGCGAGGTGATCGCCGGCAACGACACCGTGCTCACGTTCGACCCCCACCCGCTGGCCGTGATCCGGCCCGAGGCGGCGCCCAAGCTCTTGACCAGCCTCGAGGTCAAGATCGAGCTCGTCGCCGCGCTGGGCGTCCAGGAGCTGGTCGTGATCCCCTTCGACCACCGCTTCGGCGCCCAGAGCCCGCAGGAGTTCATCGATCACGTGCTCGTCGATCAGCTGCAGGCCACGCACGTCTCGGTCGGCGAGAACTTCTACTTCGGGCATGGCGCCGCCGGGGACACCGACATGCTGGCCGCCGACCCGCGCTTTGAGACCCGAGTCGTGACGCTCGTCGAGGCGGACGGCGAGATCGTCTCCTCCAGCCACATCCGCGGGCTCGTGCTCGCCGGCGAAGTCGAGCAGGCGGCGCGGTTTCTCGGCGCCCCATTCGCGCTGCGGGGCGACGTCGTGCACGGGGACAAGCGCGGGCGCACGCTCGGCTTTCCCACGGCCAACCTCGTCCCCGACGAGCACCTGGTGTGTCCCGGCCATGGGGTGTACGCCGCCCGCGCCGCCGGGGCCTGCGCGGCGGTCAGCATCGGCGTGCGCCCGACCTTCGGCTCGGGACGCGCGGTGATCGTGGAGGCCTTCCTGCTCGACCGCGACGAGGACCTGTACGGACGCACCCTGCAGATCGACTTCCTCAGCCGCCTGCGCGGCGAGCGCCGCTTCGACAGCGTCGAGGCGCTGGTGGAGCAGATGGACCTCGACGTCGAGCAGACACGGCAGCTCTGTGCCCGAGCTGACCCGCTCTGCTAGCCTCACCGGCCGCATGACCATGACCCAAGAGCGCAAGCAGGAGCTGGTCGCCAAGTTCGGCGACGGCGCCGCCGATACCGGCAAGACCGAGGTCCAGGTGGCGCTGCTCACCGAGCGCATCAACGAGCTCACCGACCACCTGCGCACCCACAGCAAGGACCATCATTCTCGACGGGGCCTGCTGATGCTCGTCGGTCGCCGTCGCCGCTTTCTCAATTATCTGCAGCGGATGGACCTCGAGCGCTACCGGACCGTGATCCGCGAGCTCGGCCTCCGGCGGTGATCGAGGCCGGGACCCCGGTCCCCGACTTCACCCTTCAGCGAGCGGACGGGTCGCCGTTCACGCCCGCCGACCTGGCAGACAAGACGACGGTGCTGGTGTTCTACCCGTTCGCCTTCAGCCCCGTGTGCACCGACCAGCTCAACCTCTACGAGGAGGTGCTGGACGAGTTCCGCGAGCGCGGCGCCACCCTCTACGGCGTCTCGTGCGATGCCACGTATTCCCAGACGGCGTTCATCGAGAAGCTGGGCGTGACGATCGAGCAGCTGTCGGACTTCGAGCCCAAGGGCGCCACCTGCCGCGCGTTCGACGCCTACCACGACGGCGGCTTTCCCCAGCGCGCGCTGGCGATCATCGGTCCTGACAAGGTCGTCAGCTGGAGCTATCAGGCACCGTCGCCCGGCGACCTGCCGGGCGCCAACCTGATCTTCGACGCGCTGGACTGACGGGCCACAGCGGCTGTGAGCGAGCTCGGCTCCGCTCCGGTCCCTGACCCCGGGGACGACGACCACCTCCGCGGACCGGTAAGGGCACCGCCGGTCATCCTCTACGCAGACTTCGAGTGCCCGTTCTGCGCGGCGCTGCACGGTCGCCTCGAGGTAGCGGCTCTGAGAGTCGTCTTCCGTCATTTCCCGGTCCGCTCCAGCCACCCACGGGCCTGGCCGTCCGCCTGCGCCGCCGAGGCGGCCGGACGGCAGGGCCGCTTCTGGGAGATGCACGACGCCCTGTTCGCCGACACGGCACGGCTCGAGGATCCCCACCTCTGGGATCGCGCGCGGGCGCTCGGCCTCGAGCTCGATCGCTTCGACGCCGACCGCCACAGCGACGCGGTTCGCGAGCGTGTCAAGCACGACTTCCGCTCGGGCGTGCGAGCCGGAGTGGTCACCACCCCGACTGCCTTCATGCCCGACGCCGGCGGTACGTTCCGGGCCGTCGCCGTCGCCGAGCTGGAGAGCCGGCTGGAGCGCGCCTGAGCCGGGGCGGGCGTGGCCTCAGGCGGGCGGAGAGCCTACGCCTGCGTGGCCGTGGCCGTGGCCCTGCGCGGCCGTGGCCGTGGCCGCAGGCGCGCTGTCGTGGGCGCGCTCGAGGTCGCCCACGGTCGGCGGGTGACCCCGCAGCGGCCGCTGGGCGCCGGGGGCGGCGATCGCCGACCACAGGAGGTCAAGCTGGCGCATACCGACGTCCGGATCGATGTGCGAGAAGGACCGCATGGCTTCGCACACGCCCTTGATCATCATCAGCACGTCGACCGCGCCGATGTCAGTGCGCAGCGCGCCGCTGGCCTGCGCGCGGGTGACCAGCGCATCGAGCACCTCCATCAGCTCCGTGTGGGCGCCGCGGATCTCGTCGTTGGTCAGCCACTCATCGCCGATCGCGTCGAATAGCGCGCGGTCGGTGGCGGCTCGCCCGACGGACTGATCGATCAGCTCGAACAGGCCCTGACCGGGATCGGGCGCCTCCAGCGCGGCCCGGCCGCGGATGATCGAGTCGCTCATGCGGTCGACGACGACGGCCGCGATCAGATGGTCCTTGGTGGGGAAGTTGCGAAACAGCGTTCCACGACCCACGCCGGCCTGCTGGGCGATGTCGCCGACGCTGATCTCCAGCCCGCGCTCGCAGAACATCTCGGTCGCGGCCTCGATCAGGCGCCGGCGGTTGCGCTCAGCGTCGGCGCGGAGCCTGCGGGGTTCTTCCTCCATCGGTTCGGGATTGTTCCACTCCGGTGAGGCCACGGCGCCGCCCTCGCCCTCAGACCGCGACCGGCACGGCACCGCCGGTGGCGGCGAGCTCGCGCTCGATCTCGATCGTGTCGGACTTGCGCAGCACAAAGGCCATCAGCACGGCCGCGATGCCGAGCATGATCGCCGCCGCGAGGAAGGCCACGTGGTAGCCCGAGACTCGGGCGGCGACGACGCTGGAGGCACTGTGGCTCGTGAGCAGGCGGGTCGTCTGGCTGGCGGCCAGGGTGGACAGGATCGCCAATCCGAGCGAGCCACCGACCTGCTGGGCGGTGTTGAACAGGCCCGAGGCCAGCCCGGAGTCCTCCTCCTTGACGCCGCTCGTGCCCAGCAGCGTGATCGGCACGAACGTCAGGCCCATGCCGAGGCTCATCGGCACCAGCCCCACGAGGAGGTTGTCGACGTAGCTGCCGTGCACGGGAAGCTGGGTGAGAACGAGCATCCCAGCGGCGGCGAGCGAGATCCCGATGATCGAGACGACGCGCACCCCGAGTCGCTTGACCAGCTGCTGAGCGACTCCGGCGCCGACCATGATGCCCAGGGTCACCGGCAGGAACGCCAGGCCGGCCCGCAGCGGGCTGTAGCCGAGAATCTCCTGCACGTAGAGCGACGCGAAGAAGAACATCCCGAACATGCCCGAGGCGACGAGCAGCAGGGCCGAATCGGCCACCGTCAGTGTCTTGATGCGGAAGATGCTCAACCGCATCAGCGGAGCCTTGGCGCGGCTCTCGATCATCACGAACACGGCGAGCAGGACGAGGGCGACCGCGATGAGCCCGAGCGTCCGCCCCGATCCCCAGCCGTAGGCCTGCGCCTTGACGATCGCGTAGACGAGCACGACGAGCCCTCCGGTGACGGTTACTGCCCCGGCGATGTCGTAGGAGCGGTGCTCGACGTCCACCCGTGACTCCCGCACGTAACGCAGGGCCAGCGCGATCGTCGCAAGTCCGACGGGGATGTTGACGAAGAAGACCCAGCGCCAGGAGGCGAGGTCGGTCAGCACGCCACCCATCAACAGACCGACGGCCGCACCGCCGGCGGCGATCGCCGACCAGACGCCCAGCGCCTTGGTCCGGTCAGACCCGTCGGTGAATGTCGTGGTGACGATCGACAGCGCCGCCGGTGAGACCAGTGCGCCGCCGAGACCCTGCAGGCCCCGGCCGAAGATCAGCATTCCCGAGGACTGGGCCACGCCGTTGAGCAACGACGCGCCCGTGAACAGGATCACGCCGGCGACGAACAGCCGCTTGCGTCCGAGCAGGTCGGCCAGGCGGCCGCCGAGCAGGAGGAAGCCGCCGAAGATCAGCGTGTAGCTGTTGACCACCCACTGCAGGTTGGCGGCCGAGAAGTGCAGGCCCCGCTGAACCGAGGGGAGGGCGATGTTGACGACCGAGGCATCCAGCACGACCATGAACTGGGCGAGGCAGGCGATCACCAGCACGAGCCACGGGTTCGGTGTTCGTCGTGCTGTGCGGGGTGCTTCCGGACGGTCCGTGGTGCTCGGACCCGGCGTGACGGTTGCGCTCATGGCAAAGGCTCCTGGGGGACGTGGCGTCTGCGGTAAACTGGACCTTCGGGTCCGCTTACCGTAACAGAACCGGACCGCGCGGTCCGTTTAGATTGTGTGAACAGGCGCCCGACGGGGCGCAGGCCGGCCCGTGCCGATGCCGGGTGACCCGCTAGGATCACCTGGGTTCGGAACGAAACGAAGAGAAACGACTCCGCCGACCGAAGGGCGGAGAAGAAGGGAATTGCATATGACTGACGCCGTTACGCGCGTCTCCGTCGAGATCGAGGGGAAAGAGATCTCGTTCGAAACCGGCAAGCTTGCCAAGCAGGCCTCCGGAGCTGTCGTCGTCCGTGCGGGCGAGACCATGGTTCTTTGTACCGCGACCGCGGGGAATCTCCGCGACGTGGATTTCCTCCCCCTGACGGTTGACGTCGAGGAGCGGATGTACGCAGCCGGGAAGATTCCCGGCTCGTTTTTTAAGCGCGAGGGACGCGCGGGGGAGAAGGCGACGCTCACGGCGCGCCTGATCGACCGTCCGATCCGTCCGCTGTTTCCCAAGGGCTGGCGACGTGAGACCCAGCTCGTGGCCCTGCCGATGTCGGTTGACCATGTCAACCCGTACGACATCCTCGCCATGAACGGCGCGTCGGCCGCACTGATGATCTCCAACATCCCGTTCCCGGCGCCCGTCGGCACCGTGCGAGTCGGCAAGATCGACGGCAACTTCGTCGTCAACCCCGACGAGGAGGCGCTGCTCGAGGGTGCCGATCTGGACCTGATCGTCGCCGGCACCGAGGAGGCCATCCTGATGGTCGAGGCGGGCGCCAACGAGATCCCCGAGGCCGAGATCCTGGAC
>Ga0208219_1000900_pt1 | contig 10524 bp, 7 predicted proteins | sample NGESurshal072012_7_FD_184469 | JGI IMG/M metagenome (GOLD analysis project Ga0208219, IMG submission 184469) | Arctic peat soil microbial communities from Barrow, Alaska - NGEE Surface sample 53-2 shallow-072012 (SPAdes) | ecosystem: Environmental > Terrestrial > Soil > Wetlands > Peat ...
GACGGCCTCGCGCGGCCCGGCGTAGCGCATCGCGCCGGGGAAGATCCCCAGCACCACGCGGTTCGGCGGATAGTAGCCGTCGAGCAGGACGCGGTAGCACTGCATCCGGACGTCGAAGGGCACATCATCGCCCTTGGTCACGCCGGAGAGGGGCTGGAGCAGGAGTCCGTCGACCTGCTCGAGCGCGACCTTGGTCAGATACTCGTGGGCGCGGTGCACCGGGTTGCGTGTCTGGAAACCGACGACCGTCGACCATCCGCGATCGGTCAGCGCAGCGCGCGTCTCGGCGGGCGTGGAGGGCACGTCGCCCTGCGGCTGCGCGGCGACCCGAACCGGACCGGCGACAACTGTCGGGCCCTGCGCGAACAGCGCGGCGACCCCCGGATGCGCCTGGTCGTTGGTGCGGTACACCTCCCGGGCCTCGGACTCGAGGTCGCGGTCGTAGATCTCAGTGACGGTGAGCGCGCCGAGCACGTGACCGCCCTCGTCGCGCAGGGCGACGACGGCGCCTTCCTGCAGTGAGCGAGCGTGGTCACCGGCGGGCAGGGTGATCGGCAGCGTCCACGGCGTGCCATTGCTCAGCGCGGCATGCTCGACAACGCTCTCGTAGTCACCACGTCCCTGGAAACCGTCGAGCGGCGAGTAGGCGCCGCTGCCGAGCAGCGCGAGGTCGGCGGACGCCGTCTCCGAAATCCGCAGCGAGATGAGGTCTTCAGCGCGCGCGCTGAGATCAGCAAGCTCCTCTGGGGTCATCATCAGATCGACCAGCGCTCCCCCAAGCGGCGAGACGAGGGTTGCCTCTTTCTCTGCCACTCGGGGCTCGCGTGATTCCAGGGTCATTGCGGCCAGTTTACCGGGTCATGCCCTCCCAAGCGCTTGCGTCCCATTGCCGCGTGCAATCGGTCGCTGGAATTCACTCTACGGACATACTTTCGTTACATCGTGTTTGATCGAACCGCTCCCGCCCTACACTCGTAAGGGCACCGTGCCTATCACCGAGCTCATGGCCCGCGTCGAATACCTCCCGATGGAGGATCGCACCGCGATACGGCGCGCCTTCGACGTCGCCGATCGCGCGCACACAGGGCAATCACGGCTCACCGGCGAGCCCTATATCGAGCATCCGCTGGCGGTGGCGGGCATCCTCGCCGACCTGCGACTCGACCCCGAAACGCTCATGGCCGCGCTGCTCCACGACACCGTCGAGGACACCGAGGTCACCCGCGAAGAGGTGCGCAGCCTCTTCGGTGACCAGGTCGCGAAGCTGGTCGACGGGGTGACCAAGCTCGGCAAGATTCACGTGCGCAGCGCCGAGGAGCACCAGGCGGAGAACATCCGAAAAATGCTCGTGGCCATGGCCGAGGATGTGCGCGTCGTGCTCATCAAGCTCGGCGATCGACTCCACAACATGCGCACCATCAGCGCGCATACCACCGAGCGCCGGCTGCGCATCAGCCGCGAAACCCTGGACATCTACGCGCCGCTCGCGCATCGCCTCGGCATCTGGGAGATCAAGGGCGAGCTCGAGGACCTCGCCTTCGTGCAACTCGATCCCGACAACTATCACCTCATCGAAGCGCGCCTGGCGAGCAGCCGCGAGCAGCGCGACGCGTTCGTGCGCGATGTCACGGAGATCCTCGGGCGCGAGTTCGCGCCGCTCGGCATGGAGGCGGAGATCGCCGGTCGCACCAAGCACACGTACAGCATCCACGAGAAGATGCTGCGCGGCCAGAAGGAATTCGGCGAGATCTACGACATCATCGCCATCCGCGTGCTCGTCGACTCCATCAAGGACTGCTATGGCGCCCTGGGTATTGTGCACTCGCTCTGGAAACCCCTGCCGGGCCGCTTCAAGGACTACATCGCGATGCCCAAGGGCAATGGGTATCAGTCGCTGCACACCACCGTGCTATCCCACACCGGCGAGCCGATGGAAGTGCAGATCCGCACCCAGGAGATGCACGAGACCTCGGAGTACGGCGTCGCCGCGCACTGGCGCTACAAGGGCGGACAGGACGGCGCACGCATCGACGAGCGCTTCACCTGGCTGCGCCTCCTGATGGACTGGCAGAAGGAGGTGCTCGACGCCGAGGCCTTCGTCAACACCGTGAAGGTCGACATCTTCCAGGACGAGGTCTTCGTGTTCACGCCGCGTGGGGACGTGCGCTCACTGCCGCAGGGGTCGACCCCCGTGGACTTCGCATATCGCATCCACACCGATGTCGGCCACAGCTGCATCGGGGCGAAGGTCAACGGACGGATGGTGCCGCTCGATCACCGCCTGGAGAACGGCGAGATCGTCGAGGTGCTCACCACCAAGGCACCGCACGGGCCGTCGCGCGACTGGCTGAATTTCGTGAAGACCTCGAGCGCGCGCGAAAAGATTCGCCAATGGTTCAAACGCGAACGGCGCGACGAGAACATCCAGAAGGGCCGCGAGATGCTGGACAAGGAGTTCCGGCGTCTTCGCCAGATGTCGCTGAGCGGCGTGAAGGACGATCAACTGCTCGAACTCGCCCAGGAATTCAAGGTCGCCACCATCGACGACTTCGTCGCGGCCATCGGCTACGGGGACATCAGCGCGCGCAGTGCGGTCCTGAAATTCGGCGCCGACGAACAGCAGACCGATGACGATCGCATCCTCGGCATTCCGCTCACGAGCACACCCGCGCCGACCGGAACGGTGCGCGTGCACGGCCACGTCGACATGCTCACCACACTGGCCCACTGCTGCAAGCCGGTTGCGGGCGATGCGATCCGCGGCTACGTGACCCGAGGCAAGGGTGTCACCGTGCACCGCGCCGACTGCGTCAACGTCCGCAACGCCACCGACGTTGAGCGTATCGTCGATGTCGAGTGGGAGACCGGCGCGCGCCAGGTGTATCCGGTGAGCATCAAGATCGAGGCGTGGGATCGCACCGGGCTGCTCCGGGACATCGCCGCGGTCATCGCCGAATCGAAGATCAACCTGAGCGGCGCCGACGTGCAGGTGTACGACGACAAGACCGCGGTGATCAGCACCATCGTCGAGATCCAGAACCTGTCGCAGCTGAGCCGCCTCCTCGAACGGCTCGAGTCCGTCCGCGACGTCCACACGGTGGCCCGCGACACGGTCTGAGACCCGCGAAGTTTCGTGGGAGCCGGAAGCCCGTACACTCGGACGCCAATGCCTGAGATCGCAGCGCCAAAAGGCACGCGTGACCTCCTGCCCGACGAGTTTGTCGCTCGTCGGTGGCTGCTCGACGCCCACCGGCAGGTCGCGGAATCCTTTGGATACCGGCCGATCGAAACACCGATCATCGAGGCAACCGAGCTTTTCCGCCGCGGGGTCGGCACCGACACCGACATCGTCGAGAAGCAGATGTTCACCTTCGAGGATCGCGGCGGACGCTCCCTCACGCTGCGGCCGGAGGGGACGGCGGGCACGCTCCGCGCCGTGCTCGGCGCGCACCTCGAGCAGGAGGTCCGCCCCGTGCGGGTGCACTACGCAGGGCCGTTCTTTCGTGCCGAGCGGCCGCAGGCAGGCCGGCAACATCAATTCACGCAGGTCGGGATCGAGTGCATCGGCGAAGACTCGCCGGCGCTCGACGCCGAGATCGTCGAGGTGGCCTGGCGTTTTTTCGAGGCGCTCGGGATCACCGGTGTCCACCTCCAGGTCAACTCGCTGGGAAGTCCGGAAGATCGGGCTCGATACCGCGCGGCGCTGGTCGAGTACTACACCCCGCTCGAGACCTCGCTTTGCGACGACTGCCGACGCCGCCTGCACACCAACCCGCTGCGACTGCTCGACTGCAAGCGCGACGCAGGACTGGTGGAGGGCGCCCCACTGCTCTGGGACTCCCTGGGCAGACCCAGCCGCGACCATTTCACAGCTGTGCTGCGCGACCTCGAGGCGGCCGGTATCGACGCGATCCGCAACGACCGGCTGGTGCGCGGTCTCGACTACTACAGCGACACCGTCTTCGAGTTCTGGCACGACACGCTCCAGGGAGCACAGAGCTCCTTGGGCGGGGGAGGACGCTACGACGGCCTCGCCGAGCTGCTCGGCTTCCCGGCAACGGCAGCGACCGGGTATGCCCTCGGGGTCGAGCGAATCCTCATGGTCGCCCGTGCACTGGGAGCAGTTCCCGGAGCCGAGCCCGCGGCCGAGGTGCTGGTCTGCTCCGTCGAGCCGGACCAGGCAGAGGCTGCAGCCGGAATGGCACGCCTGCTGCGCACCGTGGGGGCGCGCACGGTCCTCGACGTCGCTGACCGGAGGCTGGATCGCAAGCTGCGCGGCGCCGGCCGCATCGGCGCGCGGGTTGCAGTCATCGTTGGCGAAAACGAAGTGGCAGGTGACAGTGCTGTGGTGCGTGACCTCGACGGCCGCAGTCAGCAGACAGTTCCGATCACGGAGCTCGCCGCAACCGTCACCCGCATCCTCGGAGGAGCCTCGTGAGCACTGAGCGCACCTATTGCGGCACGCCCCGCGCCGGCGACTCTGGAAAGCTCGCGACCGTGTTCGGGTGGGTCGACCGGCGTCGCGACCATGGCGGGCTCATCTTCATCGACCTCCGTGATCACACCGGCATCCTCCAGGTGGTCATCGATCCCAACGACGCGCCCGAGGCGCACCGCGCTGCCCGGGAGGCCCGGCTCGAGTGGGTGCTCCGCTTCGAGGGCGAGCTCCGGTTGCGCTCCCCCGAGAACATCAATCCCAGGCGCGAGACCGGCGAGGTCGAGTTGCGTGCCGGCGGCTGCGCCGTGCTCGCGATCGCGAAGACGCCACCGTTTCCTGTCAACGAGGATTCCGAGGTCGACGAGCAGTTGCGCCTGCGCCATCGATATCTCGATCTGCGCCGCGTGCATCTCCAGCGCAACCTGCGCGCCCGCGCGAAGTTCTGCAGCGAGCTGCGCCGCGCGATGGGTGAGATCGGGTTTCTGGAGATCGAGACCCCGATGATGATCCGGGCAACACCGGAGGGTGCCCGCGACTATCTCGTCCCCAGCCGCCTCTTTCCGGGCAGCTTCTATGCGTTGCCGCAGTCACCCCAGCTCTACAAACAGCTCTCCATGGTCGCCGGATTCGACAGGTACTTCCAACTGGCCCATTGCATGCGCGACGAGGACCTGCGCGCCGACCGCCAGCCGGAATTCACGCAACTCGACATCGAGATGTCCTTCATCGATGAGGACGACGTCTTTGCCGCGCTCGAACACGCCATCCCGAGCGCATGGGAGGCGTGCGAGTTCCGCGGAGGCCACCTGACCGTCCCATTCCCGCGCATGACATGGCGTCAGGCGATGGACAGTTATGGAGTCGACAAGCCCGACACCCGCTTCGAGCTGCTCCTCCACGACCTCACCGGCATCGTCGGGAACTCGGGGTTTCGGGTCTTCGCCGACGCGGTGGCAGCGGGCGGCATCGTCAAGGGAATCTGCGTCAAGGGCGGCGACGATCTCAGCCGCAGCGAAATCGAGGGGCAGCTGACCGAAGTTGCGCGCGGCGCGAAAGCTCGCGGCCTGGCATACATCTGGAGGCGAGCCGATGGTTGGCAGGGCGGCATCGCCAAGTTCTTCACGCCCGAGGAGCTCGAGGCGATCGGCGCTGCCACCGGCGCCGAGACCGGGGACTGCGTCCTGATGGTGGCCGACCGTCCCGGGGTCGTCAACGCCGCGCTCGGCGCCGTGCGCAACCACCTTGGACGTGCACGCGGCCTGTACGACGACACTCGCATCAACATGCTCTGGGTGACCGAGTTTCCGATGTTCGAACGCAGCGACGAGACCGGCGAGGTCGGGGCTGCGCATCACCCCTTCACGATGATCTATGCCGATGATCTCGACCTCCTGGAATCGGATCCGCTGGCGGTGCGCTCGCGCGCCTACGACCTCGTGGTCAACGGTCGTGAGATCGGCAGCGGCAGCATCCGCATCACCGATCCTGCGATCCAGCAACGCGTGCTCGCCGCGCTGGGCATCGACGCGGAGGAGGCGCAGCGCAAGTTCGGCTTCCTGCTCGAGGCCTTCGAATACGGGGTGCCGCCCCACGGTGGCTGGGCGGGCGGCATCGATCGTATGGTCATGGAAGGACTCGGCACCGACAACATCCGCGACGTGATCGCCTTTCCCAAGAACCAGCAGGCGCAGGAGCCGATGACCGATGCGCCCGCCCCGGTCGACCGGGCCCAGCTTCGCGAACTGGGCATCGCGATCCTCCCGACCACCCGGACGCCGTGAGCCCGGGGCTCGGCCTCGCGATCCTCTTCGTGCTCATCGGCACCACCGCCTCGGCTCTGGTGATGCCCCGGCGCGGCTCATTTCTGCTCTCGCTGCTCCTTGCCGCGGCAGGCGTGGTTGCCGGCGAGCTGGTCGCGATCGCCACCCGGGTCGGCGGGCCGCAGCTGGGCGCCCTCCACCCGGTTGCCGACGCGGTCGGCGTCGTGCTCTTCGAGGTCACCGGCGCAGTGCTCGCGCCGGCGCGACGCCGAGGGCCATAATCACCGAGTCGGCAATTCGGGAGGCTCGTGGTATGCGCATACCGTTCGGCAAGAAAGGACTTGTGGCTGCAGGCGCAGCCATCACGGGGACTGTGTTCTTCTGGCGCGTGCGCGCACGCCGCCGGGAAGAGGCGGAAGCGCGCGAATGGGAGGCGGAGATCGCCGGAGCCGTCGATGAGGGTCGCGCCGCCACCGCAGCCTCGCCATCGATGCCCTCCTCCGAGCCGACCAGCGTCTGAGCCCTCGGGCCTGGCCGTTTCGACGCTGGCTCGGTGGGGTATGTGAACAACGCCATGGGATCGGTCTCGGAACTCCGGCTGCCAGCTGAACGGGAGCACATCCTCGTTGCCAAACGGGCCGCGGGCGCCTTCGGGTCGCTGTCCGGATTCGACATGGATGCGATCGACGACCTCACGATTGCGGTCGCGCAGGCATGCGAGAACGCCATCCGCTGTCTCGAGCACTCCGGCTCGATCGCGGGCCAGGTGCGCATCGTCTTCAAGATGAGTGATACCGGGCTCGAGGTGACCGTCCGCAGCACAGTGAACCGCGAGGCTGAGCTCAGGGCTCGTGCCGAGCAGGCAGGGCTCGGGCGTGAGGGTGAGCTCGTTGCGGCGACCGACCTGGCGCTCCGGCTCATGGGACTCTTCGTCGACGACAGCACCTACCGGGTCGACGAGCGAACTGGGAACCTGCGCGTTCGGCTGACCAAATACAAGGCGTCGTGACCCCCTCGCCGGGTCGCGGCGACGGCGTCGCGACCCGCGAGCGAACCATTGCGAAGCCTCCTGAGACGGCCGAGCGGGCCGAGATGCGCCGGCTGCTTCGCGAGTTCAACAAGACCCGGGATCCGCGCATCCGCGAACGGCTCGTCGAGCTCAACAGCGACCTTGTCCACTACATCGCGCGCCGCTTCGCCAATCGCGGCGAACCCCTCGAGGACATCGAGCAGGTGGGCTTTCTCGGCCTGATCCAGGCAATCGAGCGATTCGACCCCTCCCTCGAGAACGAGTTCAGCACGTTCGCGACACCCACAATCGCAGGCGAGATCCGGCGCCACTTCCGCGACCGGTCCTGGGCCGTCCGGGTTCCCCGGCGTCTCCAGGAGAACCTCGCCAAGGTGAACGCCGCGACCCAGGCGCTCCAGAACGAGCTGGGCAGGTCGCCATCGGTCGCCGAGATCGGTGCGCGGGTCGGGCTCGAGCCCGACCAGGTGCTCGCCGCAATGGAGGTCGCCCCGGCGCAGCACACCATCTCCCTCGACGGCCCGATCGGTGGCGGCGATGAGCCGCTGACCCTCGGCGACCGGCTGGGGCTCTCCGATGACAACCTCGAGCGCGTCGAAATGCAGGACGTTCTCGAGCAGGTGATGGCGCACCTGACACCGCGTGAACGCAAGATCCTCGCGCTGCGCTTCGTCGAACAGTTGCCGCAAACCGAGGTCGCGAAGCGGCTCGGCATTTCACAAATGCACGTCTCACGTTTGCAGCGTGCGGCTGTTGAGCACCTTCGCAAAGAGTTCGGGGCCGAGGCGCCCGTGTAGAATTCGACAACTTGGTGTCGAATTCTTTTGCACGTGCTCAGCTCTGAGATCCGGGAGCGATTTCTTCGCTTCTTCGAAGAGCGCGGGCACTACCGGCTCGCGAGCTTTCCGCTCATTCCCCACGACGATCCGTCGCTTCTCTTCGTTGTGGCCGGAATGGTGCCGCTCAAACCGTGGATCACCGGTCAGCGCACGCCACCGTCGCGCGACCTCGTCTCGTGCCAGAAATGCTTCCGCGGCGCGGGCCTCAAGTACGACGACATCGCGTCGGTCGGTGACCCGACGCATCACACGTTTTTCGAGATGCTGGGCAACTGGTCGATCGGGCACTACTTCAAGGAGGGCGCGATCGATCACGCGTGGGAGTTCTCCACCCAGGTCCTCGGGCTGGATCCGGAGCGCCTCTGGCCGAGCATCTACCCGGATGACGCGGAGTCGGAGCGGCTCTGGGTCGAGAAGATCGGCGTTCCCAGGGAACGCATCTCGCGTCTGACCGAGAACTGGTGGGCCGCCGGACCGACCGGTCCGTGCGGGTACGACAGCGAGCTCTATTTCGACTGGGGCGGCCCGTGTTCATGCGGGCGGACCGACTGCACGCCCCAGGACGAATGTGGAGGTGACCGCTTCGAGGAGTACTGGAACCTGGTGTTCATGGAGTTCGACCAGCAGCTGGACGGATCGAGGCCGTTGCTTCCCAATCCGACGGTGGACACCGGGCTTGGGTTCGACCGGATCGTGGCGATCGTGCAGGGGGACCGGACCGGCTATGCCACCGATCACTTCGCTCCGATCGTCGACGGCTTCCGGTCCCGCGCCTCGCCGGCGGCCTCCGAGCCGCCCCTGGTGCGCTCGCTGTATGTCCTCGCCGACCACCTCCGGGGGGCCGGCTTCCTGATCGCCGCCGGGGTCCTGCCGGCAAATGAGGGCCGCGGGTACGTCCTCCGCAGGCTGATCCGGCGCGCCGTGGTGCATGCGCGTCGCGTGGCACTCAGGGGCCGCATCGCCGCCGGCACTCCGGATCTCGTTGGCGTCATGGGGCCGGTCTACCCGGAGCTCGTCGAGTTCCAGCGACTGATCGAGGACACGCTGGCCATCGAGGAGGACGCGTTCGCTCGAACCCTCGACGCCGCCACCGAGCGGCTCGCGGCGCTGCTGTCGCGGAACCCGGCAAGGATCGACGGCGCCGACGCCTTTCGCCTCTATGACACCTTCGGGCTCCCAATCGAGTTAACGGTCGAGATGGCAGCCGAGCGTGGGGCAACGGTCGACCTCGATGGATTCGAGGCGGCCATGCGCGAGCAGCGAGAGCGTGGTCAGGCGTCAGCACGCCGAGTGGGCTTCGCGGGAGCTGACGCGCTGCCGTCGACCCGGTTCATCGGCTACGACTCCCTGGAAACCGACGCCACCGTGCTGCGCATCGGACTTGATCGCGAGATGGAGGTGCTCGGCGCCGGGCAGAGCGGCCCGGTGCTGCTCGACGTCTCTCCGTTCTACGCCGAGGCGGGCGGCCAGGTTGGCGATACCGGGACACTCGCCTGGCCGGGCGGGCGCGCTGCGGTGCGTGACACCCAGCCGGTCCCCGGGACCGATACGCGTGTGCACGATGTGCTCGTCGAGACCGGAGAGCTTCGTCCGGGGCAACGGGTCCATGCGCAGGTCGACGCCTACCGGCGCGGCCGGATCGCGCGCCATCACAGCGCGACCCACCTGCTCAACCGCGCCCTTCGCGAGGTTCTCGGCGAGGGGGTGGTGCAGCGCGGCTCGTTTGTCGGCCCCGACCACACCACCTTCGACTTCTCGTTTTCCAGAGGGCTCACCATCGAAGAACTGGCTGACATCGAACATCGCGTCAACGAGGGCATCCGGCGGAACCTCGAGCGCACCGTCGCCCTCATGCCACTGTCCGATGCCCGCGCGAGCGGCGCGATCGCGCTGATCGACGAGGCGTACTCGCCGGACGTGCGCGTCGTCGATTTCGGCGGCTGGTCGCGCGAGCTGTGTGGCGGCACCCACGTCACCCGAAGCGGCGACCTGGGCGCGGCGATCGTCGTCTCCGAGAGCAGCATCGGCCAGGGGATCCGGCGCATCGAGATGGTCGCCGGAGAGAGCGCAGAGGAACGATGGCGCCGAACCGGGACCGCCCTGCAGACGACCGCGCGGGCGCTGAAGACGCGCCCCGAGGAGGTTCCGGAGCGGGTGGCGGCACTCCAGGAGCAGGTCAGGAAGCTGGGCCGCGAGGTCACCCACGCTCGCCATACCGCGCCGTCGAACGTGCCAACTGACGCCGCGATCGTCGAGGACGCGGGTGGGGTTCCCTTCGCCCACCTGATGCTTGACGGCGAGGCGGACGCGGACGACGTCGCCGAGGCTGGCGATCGCCTGCTTGCCGACCGGCTCCACGGCGACGGGGTTGCGGTCGTGCTGGGTCCGGGCACGCTGGTGATCAAGGTCGGCGGGCGCGCGCTCGACGCCGGCATCCACGCGGGCACGCTCGTGACCGGC
>Ga0208219_1000901_pt1 | contig 10517 bp, 8 predicted proteins | sample NGESurshal072012_7_FD_184469 | JGI IMG/M metagenome (GOLD analysis project Ga0208219, IMG submission 184469) | Arctic peat soil microbial communities from Barrow, Alaska - NGEE Surface sample 53-2 shallow-072012 (SPAdes) | ecosystem: Environmental > Terrestrial > Soil > Wetlands > Peat ...
GGCGTTGGACTCCGATTGCTTCTCGAACGCGACCGCCAGCACCCGCCGGTGCCGCCCCGCCTCGACCAGGCTGGCCGCCGCGATCCCGGTCGCGCCGCCGACGGAGCCGGCCGTGTGCACCCGCAGCAGCGGCTTCCCCACCGCGCCGAGCGCGTCGGCCAGGTACAGCTCGGGCATCATCACGCCCTCGAACAGGTCAGGCGCCTTCCCGACCACGACGGCGTCGATGTCAGCCAGGCTGAGACCCGCGTCGGCGAGGGCGCGGTCCACCGCCTCCCGGCACAGGCCGGCGATGGAGACGTCGGCCCGCCGCGAGCGGTGCCGGGTCTGGCCGACGCCCAGGACGGCCGCCTGCTGCTTCATGGCCGGGCCTCCATCACGCAGATCAGGTTCTGCTGCAGGGCGGGCCCGCTGGTGGCGTGGCCCAGCGCCCGGCGGGCGCGGCCGGAGATGATCTCGCCCGCGGCCATGCCGATCCGGGCCAGCCCGGCGGCGAACATGGGGTTGCCGCACAACGCCCCGCCGGACGGGTTGACGCGGACGCCCGCCCCCAGCCCGAGGGCGTCGCGCAGCAGGATCTCCTGGTGGGTGAAGGGCGCGTGCAGTTCGGCCACGTCGACGCCGCCGCCGCCCGCCGCGCGCCCGGCCGCCGTGGCCGACGGCGCGGTGGCCAGGTCCCGCGCCCCCAGCGACGCGGAGTCGATGCGGTGCTCGAACCCGGTGATCCAGGCCGGCCGCGCGCACAGTTCGCGGGCCCGGTCCCCGGCGGCCAGGATCACTACCGCGGCGCCGTCGCCGACCGGTGCGCAGTCGTGCGCCCGCAGCGGATCAGCCACGTAGGGGGCGGCGAGCAGATCCTCCACGGCCGCCGCCCCGGACACCTGCGCCTGCGGGTTGCTCAGCGCGGCGGCGCGGCTGCGCGCGGCCACCTCGGCCATGTCCTTCTCGCTCCAGATCCCGGCCTCGATGCCCAGCCGGGCCTGCAGCGCCGCGATGCTCACCGAATCCGGCCACAGCGGGGCGTGCAGGTAGGGGTCGAGTTGCAGGGCGAGCACCCGGCGCAGGTCGCCCGCGGACGATTTGCCGAAACCGTAGGCCAGCGCGACGTCCGCCTCACCGGTCAAGACCTTGAGCCAGGCTTCGTACAGGGCCCACGCCCCGTCCATCTCCACATGAGACTCCATGACGGGCGGGAAGGCGCCGATGGCGTCCACCGCCTGGACGAACGAGAACGCCCGCCCGGCCAGGTAGTCGGAGGAGCCCGAGCACCAGAAGCCGATGTCCTCCTTGGCCAGGCCGATGCCCGCCAGCACCTGCTGGAAGATGGGCACGAGCATCTCCACGCCGCTGGTGGTGCTGTCGCTGCGCCGCACGCACGGGGACTGCGCGAAGCCGATGACAGCGACGTCGGTCATGGTGCCGTCGGTCACGGGGCGTCCTTCACAGGTGGTGGGCGTAGGACTCGTACGGCGCGTCGGCCTCGCCGGTGGGGCGGAAATGGCTGATGTTCTCCGCCGTCGTCCCCCACTGCTCGCGTGGTCTCCACACGGCGGCCACCCGCATGCCCATCCGCACCTCTCCCGGCTCGCAGCCCAGGATGAGGTGCTGGAAGGGGATGTCGGCCCCGTCGATAAGCACCGCCGCCGCCACGTACGGCGGCGGCACGTGCTGCCCGGTGAAGGGCACGTTGACCACGCAGAAGGTGGTCACGATCCCGGTGCCGGGCAGCCCCACCTCCTCGGTGGTGGGAACGCCGCAGGTGGGACACGCCCCCCGGGGCGGGAGATAGACCTTGCGGCAGACCACGCAGCGCTGCCCGAGCAGCTTCCCGTCCGCCAGCCCATGCAGGTAGGTGGTCTCGGCGGGGGAGGCGGTGTGCTCGTAGGCCAGCCGCACCGGGGTGGTGATCATCGTGACCGGGTCCGCGGCCGCGGCCGGCTCGCCGGATGCCCCGGATGGCGCATCGCCGGGCTCGAAGCAGGCTATGTCGCGGATATGCCCGACCGTGGACCCGGCCCACCGCACCCGCACCCGCATGCCGGTCCGCATGGCCGAGGCCGAGCCGGCGTCCACGGCGTGCAGCATCGCCGTGTCCGCGCCGTCCAGCCGGATCAGCGCCCAGGCGAACGGATCAGCCAGCGGCTGGCCGGCCAGCGGCCTGGGCACCCACGACCAGGTGGTGACGGTCCCGCCGGGCCCGACCTCCACCAGTTCGGCCGGGGGAGCGAAGGTGACCGGGTCATACTCGAACGGCGGGGCGTGCACCCGGCCATCGGCCCCGCGTGCGCCGAGGATGCGCCGGCCCGCCAGGGCCGTCATGAACTGGCTCAGCGTCGGCCCCAGCGAGCGGGTGTAGTCGAAGCCGATGTCCAGCGGCGCGCGCAGGGGCTGATCCACGTTTCAGAGTGAAACATGTTTCCGTACGCACGGGCAACCACACCCGGAGACTCACCGGGTTGTGCTTGTCCGTTCATAGAACGTGTTCTAAATTTGGGCACATGAACGCCATCGGACTGTGGGCCATAGCCGCCTCAGAGCCAGCCCGGACCGCGGTGGTCGAGCCTGACGGCCGCGCGGTCAGCTACGCCGAACTGGCCCGCGAGGCCGATCGCTATGGCCGGGGCCTGCACGCGCTCGGCCTCCAGGCCGGGGACACGGTCGCGGGACTGCTGCCTAATGGCGCGGCCGCGCTCGCGCTGTACTTCGCCGCGATCGAGACCGGACTGTACGTGGTGCCGGTCAACTGGCACCAGGTCGCGGCCGAGGTCGCCTACATTCTCGGCGACAGCGGGGCCGGGGCCTTCGTGGCGCACGAGCGTTTCGCCGGGACCGCGGTGGAGGCCGCGGACCTGGCCGGGCTCAAGCACCGGTTCGCGGTAGGCCCGGTGCCCGGCTTCGAGCCGCTCGCCCGGCTCGGCGATGACGGCTCGGCGGCCCGCCCCACGCCGCGCACGCACGGCGCGCCGATGCTGTACACGTCCGGCACCTCCGGGCGGCCCAAGGGCGTGCGCCGCCCGCTGACCGGCGCCGACCCGGACGACGCGGCCGTCATGGCCAGCTGGTTCTTCAGCCTGTTCAGCCTGGCCCCGCACGACGGTCACGTGCACCTGTGCGGCTCCCCGCTTTACCACACGGCTGTGCTCAACTTCGCCACCATCTCGATCCAGCTCTGCCATCCGGTGGTGCTGATGGACGGCTGGGACTCCCGCGAGGCGCTGCGGCTCATCGAGCGGCACCGGGTGACGCACACGCATGCCGTGCCGACCCAGTTCCGCCGGCTGCTCGCGCTGCCTGACGAGGTCCGCGCCGCCTACGACACCAGCTCGCTGCGGGCGGTGATCCACAGCGCGGCGCCCTGCCCAGCGGAGCTCAAGCGGGCCATGATCAGCTGGCTCGGGCCGGTCATCGTGGAGTACTACGCGGCGACCGAGGGTGGCGGGACGCTTATCACGTCGCAGGAGTGGCTGCGCAAGCCCGGCTCGGTGGGCCTGCCCTGGACCGGCTCACAGATCCGCGTGCTGAACCGGGCCGGGGAGCCGGTGGCCCCCGGCCAGCAGGGCCTGGTCTACATGAAGATGGGCACGTCCACGTTCTCCTACTACCAGGACGAGGAGAAGACGCGGGCGGCCCGGGCGGGTGACCTGTTCACCGTGGGCGACATCGGCTACCTGGACGAGGACGGCTACCTGTTCCTCTGCGACCGGAGCAGCGACGTGATCATTTCCGGCGGGGTGAACATCTACCCGGCGGAGGTCGAGGCCGAGCTGTCCGGCCACCCGGCCGTGGCCGACGTGGCCGTGTTCGGTGTTCCGCATGACGAGTGGGGCGAGGAGGTCAAGGCGGTCGTCGAGCTGGTCCCGGGGGCCGTGCCCGGCCCGGAGCTGACCGCGGAGCTGCTGGCCTTCCTGCAGGCCAGGGTGGCCAGGTTCAAGGTCCCCCGGACCATCGACTACGTCGCGGAACTGCCGCGGGACCCCAACGGCAAGCTCTATAAGCGGAAGCTGCGCGACCCCTACTGGGCGGGCCGGGACCGCGCGATCTGAGGCGCTGATCCTCAGCGGTCCTGGAACTGGGGCCTGCGCTTCTCGGCGAAGGCCCGGGGGCCCTCCTTCGCGTCCTCGCTGCGGAACACCTCCATGCCGATCTTGGCCTCGACCGCGAACGCGTCGTTCTCGGCCATGCCCTCGGTCTGGCGGATCGCCCGCAGGATGGCCCGCACCGCGACCGGGCCGTTCGCGGCGATCTGGTCGGCGATCTCCAGGGCCCTCGGCAGGGCCTGGCCATCCGGCACCACGTGGCCGATCAGGCCGATCCGCAGCGCCTCCGCCGCCGTGACGGGCCGCCCGGTAAGGAGCAGGTCGGCGGCGACGGTGTAGGGAACCTGCCGCACCAGGCGCACCGCCGACCCGCCCAGCGGGAAGAGCCCCCAGCGGGCCTCGGCGATGCCGAACCGGGCGCTCTCCCCGGCCACCCTGATGTCGGTGGCCTGCAAGATCTCGGTACCGCCCGCGATGGCGGGCCCTTCCACGGCCGCGATCAGCGGCTTGGTCAGGCGGCGGCCTTTCAGCAGCGGCTCCAGCACCGACGGGTCGAAGTCGGCATCACCAGGGTGGGCTTCGTTCATGGCCTTCAGGTCGGCCCCGGCACAGAATGCGCCGCCTGCCCCGGTCAGCACGCAGGCCCGGATGCCCGGATCGCGATCCACCTGGTCCCAGGCGCCGCGCATGACGGCCATCATCGGGCCGGTGAGCGCGTTGCGGGCCTGCGGCCGGTTCATCGTCACGATCAGGACGTGGCCCCGGCGCTCCACGAGGGCGTGCGGCGGCTCGCTGCCCCTGGCCGGGGCGGGCGCGGGGGCGGGAGTCGAGCTCATAGCGGTGATATCTCCTCACTTTGGGCCCGGCTGGAGGGTTGTCCAGAACAGTAACACGTTCTACTTTCATTCCCATGGCCTTGAACTTTGCCGACCTCTTCGAGCACGCTGCCGACGCATTTCCCGGACGCACGGCAGTGACCTGCGGGAACCGCCAGGTGACCTACGCCCAACTTGAGGCGCGCGTCAACCAGCTCGCCCACCACCTGGCCGGACTCGGGGCCGGGCCGGGGGACCACGTCGGGCTCTACGCCCGCAACTCCATCGAGGCCGTCGAGACGCTGCTCGCCGCCTGCAAGCTCCGCGCGGCCGCGATCAACATCAACTACCGCTACACCGGGAACGAGTTGCGCTACGTCTGCGACGATGCGGACGTGGTCGTGCTCGTTCATGACCAGGAGTTCACGCCGCAGGCCGCCGAGGCCTTAGCGGCCGCGCCCGGCCTGCGCGGCACGCTGGTGATCGGCGGCGACGGCAGCGGCGGCTACGGGGAAGCCCTGGCCGCCGCCTCGCCGGCCCGGGACTTCCCGCCGCGCAGCAGCGATGACGTCTACATCATCTACACCGGCGGTACCACCGGCTATCCGAAGGGCGTCATGTGGCGCCACGAGGACATCTGGCGGACCCTCGCCGGGGGGATCGACTTCGCGACCGGCACCCCGCTGGCCGGCGAGTGGGACCAGTCACGGCTCGGGCAGGGCGGAGCCCTGGTCAAGCTGTGCGCCGCACCGCTCATCCACGGCAACGCCCAGGTCGCGGCGCTGGCGGGCTTGTTCAGCGGGGAGACCGTGGTGCTGGTGCCGCGGTTCGAGCCGCACGAGATCTGGCGGGCGGTCGAGCGGCACAAGGTCAACGTGCTGGTGATCATCGGCGACGCGATGGCGCGGCCGCTGATCGAGGCCTACCGCGAGGGCAGCTACGACGCCTCGTCCCTGCTGGCCCTGTCCTCCAGCGCCGCGCTCTTCTCGCCCGCGGTCAAGGACGCCTGCGTGGCGGCGCTGCCGCACGCCGTCGTCACGGAGGCGATCGGGTCCACCGAGACGGGCTTCGCGGGCCTGGGCTTCGTCCAGGCCGGTGCGGAGCAGCGCGGGGGACCGACCGTTACCCCGGGACCCGACGTCATCGTGCTGGATCAGGACAACCGCCCGGCGCGGCCCGGCGAGGATGGCCGGCTGGCCCGGGGCGGTCACGTCCCGCTCGGTTACTACAAGGACCCGGTCAAGACCGCGGCGATGCTGGTCGAGGTGGACGGGAAACGGTACGCGGTGCCCGGCGACTGGGCGCGGATGGAGCCCGACGGGTCCGTGACGCTGCTCGGCCGCGGCAACACCTGCGTGAATACCGGCGGCGAGAAGGTCTTCCCCGAGGAGGTGGAGGGCGCGCTGAAATCTCACCCCGACGTCTTCGACTCCCTCGTCATCGGGGTTCCGGACGAGCTGCTGGGCCAGCGCGTCGCGGCGCTCGTGCAACTGCGGGCCGGGCGGCCCGCCGACCTGGCCGGGATCGAGGCGCATGTCCGCGGCCAGATCGCCGGATATAAGGTGCCCCGCCGGATCTGGGTGGTCGATGACATCCAGCGCACCGCGGCCGGCAAGGCGGACTACCGGTGGGCCCAGCAGTACGCGGCCACCCATCCCGCGGCCATCCAGCCCAGCACCGGGGACCCGGCGGGCGCGGGCTCGCCCGCATGAACGCGGTCATCCGGACCCCGCTGTGCGACATCCTCGGTATCGAGCACCCCATCCTCGGGTTCACCCCGTCTGAGCACGTCGCCGCGGCGATCAGCCGGGCCGGCGGGCTCGGCGTGCTCGGCTGCGTCCGGTTCAACGACCCGGACGAACTCGACGCGGTCCTGCACTGGATGGACAAGAACACCGGCGGCCGGCCCTACGGGGTCGATGTGGTGATGCCGGCCACCGTGCCCACCGAGGGCGCCCCGCTCGACCTGGGCAGCCTGATCCCGGGGGAGCACCGGGACTTCGTGGAGCAGACGCTGATCAAGCTGGGCGTCCCGCCGCTGCCGGAGGGCGACGAGGCCGCCGACGGCGTGCTCGGCTGGCTGCACTCGGTGGCCCGGCAGCATGTCGAGGTGGCCCTGGCTCATCCCGCGCGGCTGATCGCGAACGCGCTCGGCTCGCCGCCGCCCGATGTCATCGCGCGCGCCCACGAGCGCGGCATGCTGGTCGCGGCGCTGTCCGGCAAGGCCGAGCACGCCCGCCGCCATGTCGAGCGGGGAGTGGACATGGTGATCGCCCAGGGCTACGAGGCGGGCGGGCATACCGGCGAGATCGCGAGCATGGTGCTGGTCCCGGAGATCGCCGACGCGGTGGGCGCCCAGGTGCCGGTCCTGGCCGCGGGCGGGATCGGCTGCGGCCGCCAGATTGTCGCGGCGCTGGCCCTCGGCGCCGTCGGCGTGTGGATGGGCTCGGCCTGGCTGACCACCGAGGAGTACGCGCTGACCTCGGACATGCCGGCCGTGCGCGATGCGCTGCTGGCCGCGACCTCGTCGGACACGGTGCGCTCGCGGATCTACAGCGGCAAGCCCGCCCGGCTGCTGCGCAACCGCTGGACCCAGGCCTGGTCGGAGCCGGATGCGCCCGCACCGCTCCCGATGCCGCTTCAGAACCTGCTGGTCAGCGAGGCGCATCAGCGGCTGATGCGCTCGGGCCAGCCCGATGTGGTCCCCATGCCGGTCGGCCAGATCGTCGGCCGGATGAACGCGGTCCGGCCGGTCGCCGAGGTAATGTCAGCCCTGCTGAGCGAGGCGGAGGAGGCGCTCACCCGGCTCGGGGACCTGAAAGGCCAGGCATGAAGATCGCGACCGTCGCCGGCTACTGGGGGTCCGGGCCGCCGGCCGACGGGGCCGGGTTGTTCGCCGCCGCCGACCGGCTGCGGCTCGACCAGATCTGGACCGCGGAGGCCTGGGGCAGCGACGCGTGGACCCCGCTGGCGTGGTGGGGATCGCGCACCTCGCACGTGCACCTGGGCACCGCCGTGTCGCAGCTGTCGGCGCGGCCGCCCGCCACGCTGGCCATGACCGCGATGACCATGGACCACCTCACCCGGGGCCGGGTCATCATCGGGGTCGGCACCAGCAACCCGCAGGTGGTCGAGGGCTGGTACGGCCAGCCCTACCCGCGCCCGCTGGAGCGCACCCGGGAATACATCGACATCCTCCGGGCGGTCATCGCCCGCCAGGAGCCGGTGACCTACGACGGCAGGCACTATCAGCTGCCGTATCCGGGCGGCACGGGACTGGGCAAGCCGCTGCGCTCCATCCTGCATCCCTACCGGCCCGCGATCCCGGTCTACCTGGGCGCGGAAGGGCCGAAGAATGTGGCGCTGGCCGCCGAGATCGCCGACGGCTGGAACACGATCTTCTTCTCCCCGTCGATGAACGACTTCTACGCCGGCGCCCTCGCCGAGGGCTTCGCCCGCCCGGGGGCCCGCCACACCAGCGCCACCTTCGACGTGGTCGGCGGCCCGATGCGCGTCATCGTGGACGACGACCTGGACCGGGCCGCGGACCTGCTGCGGCCCTCGCTGGCGCTGTACATCGGCGGCATGGGCGCACGCGGCCTCAACTTCCATCACGAGGTCTTCGCCCGGATGGGGTACGAGGCGCAGGCGCGGATCATCCAGGACCGCTACCTGGCCGGTGACAAGCCGGGCGCCATCGCGGCCGTGCCGACCCGGCTGGTCGAGGACGTCGCGCTGATCGGCTCCTGGGCCAAGATCGCCGACGAGATCCAGCGCTGGCGCGAGACCGTCCTCACCACCTTCACGGTCAGCACGGATCTGCACCACCTAGACCGGGTCGTCGCCCTCCTCCGCGGCTAGGGCCGCGCCGATCCGGCGCAGCTGGGCGGTGGCGCCGCCCAGGGCGAACTCGTTGTGCTTAGCCGCGGTGAAGTAGCGGTGCAGCGGGTAGCCCAGGTCGATTCCCACCCCGCCGTGCACGTGGACCGCGGTGTGTGCGACGCGGTGCCCGGCGTCGGCCGCCCAGAACTTGGCCGTGGCGGCCTCGGGGCCGCACGGCAGCCCGGCGGACAACCGCCAGGCCGCCTGCCACATGGTGAGGCGGATGGCCTCGGTGTCGATGTACGCGTCGGCGAGCCGCTGCGCCACCGCCTGGAAGCCGCCGATCGGCTTGCCGAACTGCACCCGGGTGCGCGCGTACTCCGCGGTCAGCTCCAGCGCGCGCTCGGCCACCCCGGCCTGCAGCGCGCACAGCCCGATGGTCCCGGCGGACACCAGCCAGCCCGCCGCGGCGCCACCCGGGCCGCCGAGCACCCGGTCCCCGGGCAGCCGGATGTCCTCCAGCACGACCCGCCCGGCGCTGTCCCCGCTGGTGAGCTGCTGCCGTTGCACGGTGACCCCCGCGTCGTCCGGCGTGACTCCGAAGACCATGACCCCGTCCGGGGTCGCCGCGGGCACCAGCATCAGGGCGGCCAGTGGGGCCGCGGGCACCGTGGTCTTGACTCCGGACAGCCGCCAGCCCGGCCCGTCCCCGGTCACAGGCTCGGCGCGGGCCGAGGGTGCCGCCGGGTCGTCCCCGTCCTCCTCGGACAGGGCGGCGGTCAGGATCAGCTCCCCGCGGCCCGCGGGCGCGGCCCAGCGGCGCTGCTGGTCCGGGGAACCGAACCGGGTGATCGCGCCGGCGCCGAGCACGATGGAGGCCAGGTAGGGGACCGGCGCGAGGGTGCGCCCCAGCTCGGTCAGGACCGAGCACTGCTCCAGCAGGCCGAGCCCGGCCCCGCCCAGCGCTTCGGGCAGCGCGGCAGCCAGGATGCCGGCGCTGGCCAGGGTGGCCCACAGCCCGGCATCGAACCAGTCGCCGCCGGCCTCGGCCGCGGCCAGGTGCTGCGGGGTCACCCGCTCGGTGAGGATCTTCCGGCTGAGGGCGGCCAGCTCGGCCTGGCTCTCGGTCTCGGTGAAGTCCACAGGTTACCTCCGGGTGATGGGGAGCCCGAGGGCAGCGGCGGCGACGATGTCCCGCTGCACCTCGTTGGTGCCGCCGCCGAACGTCAGGATCAGCGCGGACCGCTGCATCCGCTCGATCCGCCCGGCCAGGACCGCGCCGGGGGACCCGTCGCGGACGTGAGCGTTCGCGCCCAGTACCTCCATCAGCAGCCGGCAGGCCTCGGTGGCGAACTCGGTGCCGAACACCTTGGTCGCCGAGGCCGCCGCCGGGCTGGCATCGGCCTGGGTGGCGATCCGCCAGTTGACCAGCGTGAGGAACTCGGTCTTGGCCTGCACCCGGGCCAGGGTGAGCTGGACCCATTCGGCGTCGATGACCCGCTGGCCGCTGGCCAGCCTGGTGGCGCGGGCCCACGCGCACACCTCGCGCAGCGCGGTCCGGATCGGGGCCGCGGAGGTGAGGGCCACCCGCTCGTGATTGAGCTGGTTGGTGATCAGCGGCCAGCCCTGGTTCTCCTGGCCGACCAGGGCGGCGACGGGCACCCGGACGTCGGAGTAATAGGTCGCGCTCGTCGTCGGCCCCGCCATGGTGGGCACCGGCGTCCAGGAGAACCCGGGGGAGCTGGTCGGCACGATGAGGATGGACAGGCCCCGGTGCCGGGGGGCCTGCGGATCGGTGCGGCAGGCCAGCCAGACGTAGTCCGCGTACTGGATCAGGCTGGTC
>Ga0208219_1000902_pt1 | contig 10511 bp, 10 predicted proteins | sample NGESurshal072012_7_FD_184469 | JGI IMG/M metagenome (GOLD analysis project Ga0208219, IMG submission 184469) | Arctic peat soil microbial communities from Barrow, Alaska - NGEE Surface sample 53-2 shallow-072012 (SPAdes) | ecosystem: Environmental > Terrestrial > Soil > Wetlands > Peat ...
TGGAAGGTCTGCTCGGCAGGGTCGACGGCCCAGCCGCGCGCCACGCCCCAGACCAGCGACTTCGGGAACGGATCGCCGACGCACTCCTGCGGGTACGGCGAGGTGGCCGGACTGCTGGGACTGGCCCGTTCCGGGTCGTAACTGTCCGGGCAGAACTCCAGGCGGCTCGACCCCACGACCTTGCCGGCGGAGTTTCTGACGGTCAGGTTGACGAAGTCCTTCAGGCCGTACGGCACCGTCCCGATGACGCTGGCCGGCCAGGGAATGCGCTGGGTGCCGCCGCCGGCTAGGTGGACGACCTGGGTGATGGTTAGCGGGGTCGCGTAGTCCGGCCGCTGCACGTCGAGCTCGAGCGCGGAGCCCAGTGAGGCGACCCAGATGCCAGGGTCGATGTACACCTGATGGCCATACCTCGGGACGGTAATGCTGTTCTGCGCCACGATCAGCTTCACGTGCGGCCCCGTGGCCGCGGCGGCCCCCGCCCCGGCCACCGGCCCGCCTACTGCCGCTACCGCTAAACTCGCCGCCGCTACCGCGGCCCAGCGCGGTCGCCAGCCAGTTCGTTTCATGAGTACCTCCACGGTTTCCCCCGTCCCGTTTCTGGCCGGGACGCGCAGCCAATTCCCATGGAAACGGTACTGCCGATAGGCGGGAAAGGCCATGACTGACTTTCGTCACGACATATCCGGTGAAAATGTTGCTCGGATACCCATTACTATTAAATAACGATTATTCAGGGCGGCCGCCTCGCTCAGTAGCCGGCACGTTCCTCGCCCAGGTCAAGCCTGCGGGCCAGCACCGCCCCGGTGATCACCAGGTCTGGCGTGCCCTCGGCCCGGGTGGCGACCGCCTGGCCCATCGACTCGCGGATCACCTTCCCGCCGCCGAACACGACCTCGTCACCGGCCCCCGCCGGGCCCTGCGACCGGTCCTCGGTGATCTCGATGAGCAGGTTGGTGTCGGCCAGGCGGATACGGTCGCCCGCGGTGGGCCCGAACAGATCGGCGTACCGGCTGCGGCCGACCGACGGTGTCTCGCTCATGCAGGCTCCCCTGATCCGGGGCTGGCACTTGATCCGGGGCCGCCAGGGTCCAGCGGGCCGGCCTGCACCGGCCGCGGCCCAGGGACGATCCGGCGGCCGGCCAGCGGGACCAGCGGCACCTCCCGGGTCACGCCCGGCTCGAACCGGATCGCGGTCCCGGCCGGCACATCCAGGCGGCAGCCCCAGGCTGCCTCTCGGTCGAACTCCAGCGCCGGGTTGGCCGTCGCGAAGTGATAGTGCGACCCGATCTGGACCGGCCGGTCCCCGGTGTTGGTGACGACGAGCGTGGCCCGGCCGCGGCCCGGATTGAGCGGGATAGGGGCCTCGCCCGGGATGATCTCGCCCGGGATCACGGGATCGGCCGGTGCACGGTGACCAGTTTCGTGCCGTCCGGGAAGGTCGCCTCGACCTGGACCGAGTCCAGCATCTCCGGGACACCATCCATGACGTCGTCCGCGGTCAGGACGTGACGCCCCGCCTCCATCAGGTCCGCGACGCTGCGCCCGTCCCGCGCTCCCTCCAGCACGTAGGCCGCGATGACGGCGGTCGCCTCCGGGTAGTTCAGCCGCAGGCCGCGGCCGCGGCGTTCGCGGGCCAGGCCGGCGGCCACGTGCAGCAGCAGTCGCTCCTGCTCGTGAGGGGAGATGAGCCCCCTGGGAACGCTACTTGCTGTCCCCAGGGGGCTGAAGGGCGGTGAACTCCGTTAACGCAGATTTAACGATGCCGGCCCGGGCCCGGACGGGCGTCCCGCCGGTATCGCGCCGCCGGGCTAGCCGTGAGGCAACGAATAACTATCAAAGCGCCCAGGCGCTGTTCGGCTGGGCGTGGGAGCGGGAACGATGGACCAAGGGAAAGTAAAGTACCCCGGGTATCAGGGTGGCCAGAGAGATTCCTGAGGACTGGCTTCGACGCGCGTGGGCAGGGGGCCGCGGTGTCTGACGAGACCCCGGCGTTTGGCGGGTTCGGTGTCGGTTCCCGCCTGGCCGGGTACCGGCTCGATAAGCAGATCGGCCGGGGCGGCATGGCCGTGGTCTACCGCGCCTGGGACAACCGTCTCGAGCGCCCGGTCGCGATCAAGGTCCTGTCGCCCGAGCTGGCCCGGGACGAGGCGTTCCGGCAGCGGTTCATCCGGGAATCACGCACCGCGGCGGCCGTGGACCACCCCAACATCATCCCGATCTTCGAAGCGGGTGAGGCCAACGGGGTGCTGTTCATCGCGATGCGCTTCGTGCAGGGGCCGAACGTGCAGTCGCTGGTCGAAAGCGGGGGGCCGCTGCCCGCCGCCCGCGCCTGTCACATCATCACCCAGGTCGCGGCGGCCCTGGAGGCGGCTCATTCGCATGGCCTGGTCCACCGGGACGTCAAGCCAGGCAACATCCTGCTGGATGCCGCGGGCGGGGGAGACGACTATCCCGGCCACGCCTACCTCTGCGATTTCGGCCTGAGTAAGCGGGCTCTGTCGGTCAGCGCGCTGACCTCGACGGGGCAGTTCCTCGGAACGCTGGACTACATCGCGCCCGAGCAGATCGAGGCCCGGGCGGTGGACGGGCGCACGGATGAGTACGCGCTGGCCTGTGCCGCATTCACCATGCTCACGGGCCAGCCGCCGTTCGTCAGGGACGAGTCGGTCGCGGTCATGTGGGCCCAGATCTCCGCCGTGCCGCCCACGCTGACCAGCCGCCGCCCCGACCTGCCCGCGGCCGTCGACGAGGTCATCGCGAAGGCCCTGGCCAAGGTCCCCACCGACCGGTACGCCACCTGCCCGGAGTTCGCCGTCGCGCTGCGCCGGGCCTGCGGGCTCCAGTCGTCCGGGACCGGCCCGGGACCAGCTGGCGTCTTCCCGGACCTGCCGCCCCGTGAGACCACGCAGGTCGTGCTCGCGGTCCCCGGGGATTCCGGGCCCGCACCAGCCGCTGACGCGCCGGCCGAGTCCCCGGGAGAGCCCGGGACCGGACAGCTTCCGGCCGCCTCCCCCGCCGGTGACACGGGTCCCGCCACCCAGATCGCCGGGCCAGTCCCCGCCGGCTCCCCGCCGGGTGAGGCGCTGCCCCGCGAGAGCGGGCCGGGTGACGCGCCGCCGCCTGACGCGCGGCCGGGTGACGCGCGGCCGGGTGATGCGCCACCGGGTGACGCGCCACCGGGTGACGCGCCGCCGTGGGAGTCCTTGTACCGGGAGCCCCGGTCACGGAAGGCAGACCCGCGCCGGCCCGCTGCCGCGGCGGCTGGCCCTCCAGGGCCGGCCGACGCAACCCGGGATGTGCCGCCCGTCGGCCCGGGCTACCCCGCGAAGCCCCCCGGGCCGACGCCCGGCTTCAGCCGGCGGACCCCGCCGGCGCGGCCGGGGCCGGCGCCCGGCTCGCCCCGGCGGCGCCGCGGCCTGTGGGCGCTTATCGCGCTCGCCGCCGTCGTGGTTCTCGCCGTGGTCGTGGCCGTCGTGGCCAAGCCCTTCTCGTCCGGCGACAAGACCGTCGGGTCGTCTCAGCCGCTGCCTCCGCTGGCGGTGCCCGGCTGCACCACTCAGGCGGCCGGGGCGTCGCAGCTCAGCCACGTGTCGAGCCACATGGTCTCCACCAGCGGGCATCCGTTCGACGTGGCGGTGACACCCGGCTTCGCGTTCGTGTCCGGCGCCGGCAGCGGTCTCACTGTGCTGAACACCCAGAAGTCCGTCCCGGTCCGCATGTGGGACAGTCACTCGCTGGGCCACGCCCAGGGGGAGGCGCTCACCCCGAACGGGCACTTCCTGGCCGTCACCGGCGGCAGCGGGATCACCGTGTTCCGGGTCAGTGACCTGGAACAGCACCCGGGGGCCACCGCGATGGGGTCGCTGTTCAGCCCGGGCCAGACGCACGCGGAAGACGTGGCCATCACCCCGGACGGGCGGTTCGCGTTCGTTACCTTCCAGAACAGTGCGAGTGTCGGGGTGTTCAACCTGCAGCGCGCGCTCTCCTCTGGCTTCGGGTCCGGTGATGTCGTCGGCCTCATCCCGGTGGGGCCGCAGCCGATCGGGATCGCGATACCTCCTGACGGTAAGCACGCCTACGTGGCCAGCGACCAGGCCGACTCCTCCGCTCCCGGAGTGCTGAGCGTCATCGACGTGAGCCAGGCGGAGCAGCATCCTGGAGCCGCCAGCGTGATCAAGAAGGTGCCAGCCGGGTGCAAGCCCAACCGGATCGCCTTCTCGGCGGGCGGCCAGAATCTGTGGGTGACAGCGGTTGGCTCCAACGCCGTGCTGGGGTTCTCGACCGCCAAGCTGCTCAGCGATCCCGGGCACGCCCTCCTGGCCCGCGTCGCGGTAGGCCAGTCACCGCTGGGGCTGGCCGTCATCAGTCACGGAACCCGCATCGTGGTCGCCGACTCCAACAAGGTCCCCCAGCCGGGGTCCACGCCCAACCTCGCGGTGGTCAGCGTGAGCAAAGCGCTGGCCCGTAAGCCAGCGCTGCTCGGCTATATCCGGTCCGGCTTGGAGCCCCGCCAGTTCGGGGTCAGCCACGGCACGCTGCTGGTCGCGAACACCAAGTCGGCTCAGATCCAGGCCGTGCCGCTGGGCACCTTGCCCTGACCCCGGATTAGGCTGGCCGTCATGCCGAACGAGCCGCACCGAACCCTTGTGCTGGCCACCCCGGACGGACGGCAGCTCGAGGTGCTCGACACCGGCCCGGACGATGGCCTGCCGCTGATCTTCCACAACGGCACTCCCGGCGGACTGGTGGCCTTCCCGGCCATGGTCGCCGAGGCGGCGCGGCGGCGCGGCGCGGGCTGCGCACCGTCATGTACGCCCGCCCGGGCTACGGCAGGTCCACCGGGCAGCCAGACCGCCGCGTCGCCGATGCAGCCGCCGACGTCGCGACGGTGCTCGACGGCCTCGGAGCCCCGCAGTTCGTGACCGTCGGCTGGTCTGGCGGCGGCCCGCACGCGCTGGCCTGCGCGGCGCTGCTGCCCGGCCGCTGCCTGGCCGCGGCCTCGCTGGCCGGTGTGGCCCCCGCCCAGGCCGAGGGCCTGGACTGGACGGCCGGGATGGGCCCGGAGAACGTCACCGAGTTCACCGCCGCCGGGCAGGGCGTAGGTGCGCTCACCGCGTTCCTGGACGAGGCGGCACCCGGACTCGGCCAGGTCAGCGCCCAGGAGGTGGCGAAGGAAATGGGCGGACTGATCTCCGCCGCAGACCAGGCCGTGGTCACCGCCGAGTTCGCGGACTACCTGGCCGAGTCTTTCCGGGCCGCCCTGAGCACCGGCACCGCCGGCTGGCGCGACGATGACCTCGCGTTCGTCGGCGACTGGGGTTTCCCGGTGGAGCAGGCGGGCGTCGTCCCGGTCGCTGTCTGGCAGGGAGAGGAGGACCGGATGGTCCCGTTCTGCCACGGTGAGTGGCTCGCCGCGCACATCCCGGGGGCGCGCGGCCACCTGGCCCGGGGTGAGGGCCATCTGACCCTCGCCGCCCGGTCATTCGGCGCTGTGCTGGACGACCTGCTCGACCTGGCGGGCCAGCCGCCGGCGGGCACCTGGGCCGCGCCCGGACAGGGCTGAGCCGTCGGGTCAGGCGGACCGGGCGGAACGCTCCGCCTGGTGGACACGGCGGCCCCCACCGGGCCCGGAGTGCCGGCGGCCCGGCACCGCGGCCACGGCGGTGGCGTGCTGGCGGGCGGCCGCGAGTCCTGGCGCGGACCGCCGTGCCGCCTCCGTGCTGATCTGGCCGCGCCGCTCCTTGGCCCGGAAATGGGCCCGGGCCTCGGCGTAGTCGGGGTGGCGCTCGGGGCGGTTGAACGTCAGCCACATCGGGATGCCGACGATAGCCAGGAAGACCAGAACTACCAGGGGGACATTGAGCCAGACCATGCCGGTCACTAGGGCCTCCTTATGCGCTCCTCCGGCAGCGGCCCTGCCGGTTCGTCACTACGAAGATCCCGCCGGGCGTTCTGCCCGCCGCCGGCACACCTTCTCAGCCGGCTATGAATCACCCGGCACCGCTGGATGGCCTGGCCCGGCGGATCAGGGGTGCAGGGCCAGGCCCTTGCAGACCTTGCCCACCGCGTTCCGCGGCCCGTAGACCGCGACCCCGGCCAGTCGCAGATCACCGGCGGCCACGGCCCGGACCACCTCCCGGTTGGCGTCGTCGTGCCCGGTGGCGAACATGTCCTCGGTGTAGATCGCGACGGGCATCTGCCGGGCGACCGCACGCTCGCGCACCGTGCCCAGGCCCGGTCCGTCCGCCGCGTAGACCAGCACCGGCTGGCGGAACATCTCCAGGTAGCGATGACCTGACCTGTCCTCATATGGCTTCCCGATGGTCTCGCCGAAGCCCGCAGCAACCCCGCTGGCCAGGAACGCCGTCACGTTCAGCCGCTGCCAGGTGGCCAGGTCTTCGCGCACCGCAATCGCGATCTTGGTATCAAAGCGCATCTGCCCACCGTCGCCCCTGGCCCCGGCTCAGTCTTGAACGCCTGAGCGCCCCCGCCTTCCCCTGATCGTGGTCAAAACTGCCACATGTGGCAGATATCGACCAGGATCAATGGAAATCCGGAGAGGCGGAGGCCGCGAGATACTCGGAGGGTGGGAGTGAGCGGGGACTGGTCCCGGTACTGGCGGTCGGCGGATGAGCCGCTGGAGGCCATGCATGCTCACTTCCGGGAGCACGTGTACCACCGGCACAGTCACGACTCCTACTCGTTTGGCGTCACCGAGTCCGGCGCGCAGTCCTTCACGTGCCGGGGCGCCGCGTACACCAGCGCGGCCGGGATGGTCGTGGCCTTCAACCCTGACGATCCCCACGACGGCCACGCCAGCACCGGCCAGGGGTTCAGCTACCGCATGATCCATATCGGTCCTGGCCTGGTGGCGGAAGTGCTGGCGGACATCGGCGGCCATCCGGCCGGGTGGCCGCTGTTCGCGACCCCGGTCCTGTCGGATCCCGGGCTCGCCGCCGCGTTGCGGCGGCTGCATCAGGCGGTGACCGGGCCGGCCACCCCGCTGGAGCGAGGCGAGTTGCTCACCGCGGCGCTGGGCCGGGCGGCCCGGGCGGCGGCGAGGCGGCCAGCGGGCCCGGGCTCAATCGGCGCCGCCGAGACCATGCGCATCGCCCGGCGGGTTCGCGAGGTGCTCGACGGAAACTATGCCGACCCGATCTCCGGCGACGACCTAGCCGTCGCCGCGGGGTGCAGCCGCTACGCGGCGTACCGGGCGTTCCGGTCCGTGGCCGGGCTGGCTCCCGGCGAGTACCAGCGCCAGCTGCGGCTGCGCGCTGCCCGGCGGGCGCTGGCCCGCGGCACGCCGCCCGGGCAGGCCGCGGCGGATGCGGGATTCGCTGACCAGGCCCACCTGACCCGCTGGTTCCGCCGCTGCTACGGCATCACCCCCGCCGCTTACGCACGCGCCGGCCGCTAACGCCCGCCTGGCCAGCCAGCCCGGGCAGCTACCCGGGCCGACCGCCACCCGGCCCACCAGCCGCCCGGTCCAGCCGCGTAGGCACCCGGCTTATCAGCGGCGGACGACCGGGGCGCGGCGCGGGCTTTCCGTCAGGAACTGACCGGGCTGGTGAGGTTGTAGACCGTCACGCCGCCGACGGTCTGCTTAGTGAAGTGCGATTCCACCCAGGAGGTGATCTGCGTCGCGTCACCAGAGCCGCCGCCGAACGTGTGGCCGTTCGCGCCGATGAAGTAGTGCACCTCGTGCGCGGCGACCATCTTCTTGAACTGGGCCAGGCTAGGTGCCTGATCGGTGCCGTTGAACCCGCCGATGGCCATGATCGGCTCCCCGCTGGCCAGCTGGAACGGCGCCGCGCTCTCCGCGCCCACCGTGGCCGCAGCCCAGCGATAACCAGTGGCGCCGCTGGTCAGCAGCTTCGTGATCGCGCTGGAGACCTGGGTGCTGCCGCCCAGGCCGCCGCCAAAGCCGCCGGCGAACCGTCCCGACCGCCCGGACGTGCCGCCCGGGACGCCCCCGGCCGTGCTCCCGGACGAGCCGGCCGAAGCGCCGGACGAGCTGCCCGCCGCCCCGGACGAGCTGCCCGGAGCACCCGGGGCACTCCCCGGGACCCGGGACGAACCGGTGCCGGACCCGGGCACGCCGGTCCCGCCCGCTGCCGAGCTGCCCGCTGCTGAGCTACCCGCAGCCGGGCCGCCCGCAGCTGAGCCGCCCTGCGTGGTGCCCCCGGGGCCGCCGAAACCGCCGCCCGGCCGGCCCCCGCCGAACCCGGCGCCGCCCCCGCCGGGGCCGCCGGAGGATGTGACGGACGGCCCGGCGGTGGGAAGCGCGCCGGTGTGCGCGGTGGCCACCGTGTCGAGGCTGTAGGCCAGCGGCCCGGCCAGGCCCGCCACCAGGGCCAGCGGCGCCACGGACAGCAGCACGGCCCGGCCGGTGAGCCAGCGCTCCGCGATCAGCACCGCCGCCGCGGCCAGCCCGCAGACCAGGACCAGCGGCCGCAGCCAGGGCAGCCAGCCAGCTGAGCGGCCGAGCAGCACGTAGGCCCACCAGGCGGTCACGACCAGGGCCGCCGCCAGCACGGCACGGGCCGCGAACGCCCGCCGGGCGATCATGCTGCTCCGGGCCTGCCAGAGGGCGACCGCGCCGACGCCGGCCAGCGCGGCGATCGCGGGGGCCAGGGCCACCGTGTAGTACGGATGGATGATGCCGCTCATGTAGCTGAACACCAGCCCGGTGACGATCAGCCAGCCGCCCCACAGGAGCGCCGCAGCCCGGACCCGGTCGGTCCGCTGCCGCCGCCAGGACAGCCAGACCAGGGCGGCCAGCGCGATCAGCGCGGCGGGCAGCAGCCAGCTGATCTGGCCGCCCATCTCGCTGGCGAACAACCGGGTCAGGCCGGTGGACCCGCCAAACGGGCTCCCGCCACCTCCGCCGCCGTTGAAGCCCACCGACCCGGTCTCGTTGCCGTCGAGCCGGCCCAGCCCGTTGTAGCCCAGGGCCAGCTGCAGGATGCTGTCGTTGGTCGAGCCCCCGACGTAAGGCCGGTCCCCGGCCGGGATGAACTGCACGATCGCCACCCACCAGCCCGCCGCGACGACGAGGGCCGCCCCGCCGGCCAGCAACTGCCAGATGCGCCGCCCCAGCCTCGGCGGCCCGGCCACCAGGTAGACCAGGGCGAACGCGGGCAGAACCAGGAACGCCTGGAGCATCTTGGTCAGGAAGCCGAACCCGAGCAGGGCCCCCGCCAGCACGATCCACCGGGTCCGGCCGGACTCGGTGGCGCGGACCATGGCGTAGGCGGCCACCGTCATCAGCAGCACCAGCAGCGCGTCGGGGTTGTTGAACCGGAACATCAGCGTGGCCACCGGGGTGGTCGCGAGCACCCCGGCGGCGATGAGCCCGGCTGCGGGCCCGGACCAGCGCCGGACCGCGGCGTAGAGGACTGCGACCGACGCGACACCCTCGGCGGCCTGCGGCAGCAGGACGCTCCAGTAGTTCAGGCCGAAGACCCGGGCGGACAGCTCCATGACCCACAGCGAGGCCGGGGTCTTGTCCACGGTGATGAAGCTGGACGCGTCGAAGGAGCCGAAGAAGAAAGCCTTCCAGCTCTTGGTGCCCGCCTGCACGGCGGCGGAGTAGAAGTCGTTCGCCCACCCGTTGCGGCTCAGGCCGGCCGCGTACAGCAGGGCGGTCAGCGCCAGCAGGGCGAGCAGCGCTGGGCGGGCCCACGGTGGCTGGGCCGCGGGGCCGCGCAGCAGCCGGGGGAGCCGGCCGGGCCGGGAGTGGCCCGCCGCCGCGATCTGGCGCGGGCCGGTGGTGATGGCGCTCATTGCTGGGTTCCTTCCGGGTGGATCAGCGCGGCCTGGTGTAGTGGCGGTTCAGCCGGGTGTTGCCGAGAGCGGTGGCCAGCAGGCTCAGCGCGTTCGCCGCCTGGGGTGGGCATGGCCCTGCGCAGCGCGAGCGAGGTACAGCAGCAGGTAGGCGACCGTGCTCGCCGCCCCGACGAGGAGAGCCCGGGCGCGGTCACTCCGGATGGCCTTGAAACCGCACTGCGCATCGGAGAACCGTGCCCCGGGCGTGGTCCGGAGCAGCAGGGGCGCCACCAGCGGCGGCAGCGCGTTCAGGTCAGTCGACAAGTCGACATCCATGTGGGCGACGACATCGGCGCGGCTGGCCGACCACCGGGCCCGCAGCGCCCAGCCCCGGCCAGGCTGGGCCAGCTGGACTGCCCGCACCTCGCTGAACATCCGCTCCAGGTCCAGGGCGAGCGGCCAGGTTCCGTCGGTGCTGCCGTTGTCGGCGATGGTCACCTGGGCGGTGAACGGAAAGCTGGTGCGCAGGGCGGCCAGGCCGCCTGGGGCCCATGGGTCATCAGGGCTGTGCAGGGACTGCGGGGACGTCATGCTCCCACAGTGCTGGCCGCGACTGGGCCAGGACTGCAGTCCGTCTCTGCCGCGGCTATGAACCTGCGCCGGGTGAGGATCCGCCCGGGTGATCCGGAGTGTCCGGCGGGGCGGGATCGGACCTTAAGTCGTCCAGCCGCGGCAGCGTG
>Ga0208219_1000906_pt1 | contig 10499 bp, 5 predicted proteins | sample NGESurshal072012_7_FD_184469 | JGI IMG/M metagenome (GOLD analysis project Ga0208219, IMG submission 184469) | Arctic peat soil microbial communities from Barrow, Alaska - NGEE Surface sample 53-2 shallow-072012 (SPAdes) | ecosystem: Environmental > Terrestrial > Soil > Wetlands > Peat ...
GGGCCCCCGCCATGGCCTGGCTGACCGCGGTGAGCAGCTCGGCGAGCAGGCTGGCCAGGCCATGTGCGTCGAGGAATCCCTGCGCCCCGGCCGGGTCGATGCGCCCGGGCTGCGGTGGCCCGGGTAGCTCGGGCAGATCAGCGCTGCGGCCCGGCTGGCGCTGCCACAGGTCCGACGCCCACAGCTCGGCCGGCCTGACCGGGCCGAAGTCCACCTCCGGGGTCGCAGTAACCAGGGCATGTGCGAAGTAGTTGCCGGGGCGGCCTGAGTAGTCGGTGCCCGCGAACACCACCTGCGCGGTGATGACCGCGCCGGTCGCCGCGCTCACCGCGTGCGAGAACATGACCGGGTAGGCGTCCGGCTCGTCCAGGGTCGGGCGGGCCAGCAGCCAGGCGGGCGGCTGATACACGGTCAGCTCCTCAACCTCCCGCAGCACCGCGCGTGCCGTGCCGGGTGTGGTCGCGCTGAACTGGAATCCGCTGTAACCGGCCGGGCCGTCCTGACAGGAGGTGTAGTGCAGCTGCTGGAACGCCATCTCAGCGCCTCCGCATCGGGATGACGCCGAGCCTGCTGAGGATCCAGGTCAGCGGATCACCGACCCGGTAGGGCCGGATGCCCCGGTCGGAGACCTGGTTGGCCGGGGTGGGCGTCTCGCCGAGTGCGGAGATGCCGAAGTAGCGGTGGCTGCGGTAGTGCTGGCGGACGATCCGGTCGATCAGGGATCCGTCCCATTGGCCGAGCAGCCGCTGGACTTCGGTGTGCACGCTGAGGCTGTCGATCTCGTCCAGTTGCGGGCCCGGGGCGGGGGACTGGCGCAGCGGGCTGGTCGGGTCCAGGCCTTGCTGGAATGCGTCGATCTTGGAGAAGGCGACGGCGAGCGGCTTGCTGATCAGGCCGTCCGACGCGGACCGGTCGGTACGCAGCACCAGATCGGTGATGTTCTGCAGCACGCTAACCGGCGTATCGGCCGTGCCGCTGGGCGGCGACGGCAACCGGGTGCCCGGGGCGGCCAGCTTGCGCGCCTCAGGCATTTGCAGCGGATCCAGCAGCAGCACGATGCCATCGGCCGCGGCCAGGTAGCGCGCGTTCTGCTCGGTGGATTGCTGTGATAGCAGGTCCTCGCCGGCCGGATCGAACAGCGAGAGCAGTGCCGGCCGGGCCGGGCGGCCACGGCCACGGCGCGGCGCCGGCGCCTCAGGGCCGCCGACAGTCAGCCGGAAGACCAGCGGGGTACGGTCCCTCGCCCCGGCTGGCGTGGTGGGGGGCAGCAACTGGGCACCGCCGTAGAGCAGAGCCTCGTAGTAGCTGGCGAACTCATGCCCGGTATAGTCGTCGGCCGGGCCGATCCCTGTACACAGCTGCTCGCCGAGCCGGTGCATCAGCTCGTGCACCAGCACGGTCATGAACACGGTCTTACCGGATTGTTTGGCTCCGACCAGCGCGATCATGCGACTGGGGATCTGCCCGAACAGGGCAGGCAGCCGCCGGTGACATGCCGGGCAGATCCGGGTCGTGGTGCTGACCCCGCAGCGTGGGCAGGCGACCAGGGTGTCCAGGGTTTCCGTGGCGAAGGCAGGCGGCAGGGTTACCTCCCGGTCGATGTGCTCACTCAGCACCTTGTCCGGCTCCGGCGTGCACCGTCGGCCCCCCCAGCCAATCCGTCCCGAGCAGCGGAATTCGATATCCCGCAGGCTGAACGCCTCATAGCAGTACGGACAGTGCAGGTCGGCGCCCGGGCGCCGTCTCATGGCACTCTCATCTCGGCTGCGGGCGGCGGGAACAGCAGGATGGGATCAGCGTCCGGGTCGCTGTGCTGCGGATCAACGAAGCAGCCCAGCCAGCCGGGGTTCTGATGGGTGAGTTGCACGGTGAACGGCACCGGCTGGCCAGGGTCGACGTGCTGCCGTCCGATTTCGTGGATTCGCTGGCCCTCGGCCGGGTGCCTGGGCGGGTACTGGCCGGTGGTCTGCACGGCCACCAGCGGTGGCAACTGGACGGTTTCCTCGGCGGAGACCCGGACCACCCGCTGCCGCGGATGCAGCCGACTTCTGCCGATGTGATACCGGACCGCAGCCGGCCGGGCCGGCACGGTGACCCAGGCCGCCGGGGCCGCCTGCCGGCCATCCGGACCCTGGTGCACGGCGATGATGCTGAAGGTGACTTCGTGGCGGCTCAGGCTGATGATGCAGCCGCCCTCGTCGAAGAAGGCGCGCCGGGAGCAGTCCAGCTCGCCACCGGGATGGCGCACGATGACGCTGGTGGCGTCACGTGGCCATACCCAGCTCAGCTCAACGGTGTCGTGCCTGCGCTCGGCGTGTGCGTGGCGGGCCGGCTCCAGCAGCAAGAGCGCGGCGGTGTTGCCGGCCACAATGACCCGGCCCACCTCAGTCAATGGGGTGACGAAGTGCCGCCCGAACGGCAGCCTGGCGGCAAGGACCGCGCGGCCGTCGCTGTCGCGTTCTCGCTCACCCGGGATGTCGGTCAGGCCAGCGAGGTCCGCGGAGCGTACCCGCGTCCCTACCCGCCAGCCTGGGGCCTGATCAGCCCGGACCAGCCGCACGTGGCCGTGCCGGGGCGGTGTCCAGCGCAGCACGACCTGCGCGGTGGGTGTGGCGGCCTCGCCGGCGGGAATCCCCTCGGCGGGAACCCCTTCCGCGGGGACCTCGTTCGCAGGCGCCTGCTCTTGGTGGACTGGCTCGGCGGGGAGATCCTCGGTGAGGTCGGTCACCGCTCCTGGCTCTGGCGTTGGAACGGCGGGCACGTCGATCCCGCTGGAGAGCCGGCGGGCACCGTCCGGGGCCCGGTAGAGGGCGGTGATCCGGTAGCGGTACTGAGTGCCCGTCCGCAGTCCGCGGTCGGTGAACCCGCGCATCGACGCCGAGACGGGAGTGCCGTCCGCGGCTGCGCTGGCCGCCGCGTCCAGCGATTCGTCGCGGCCCTGGCCGGCGCCCTGCTCCCAGCGGACCACGTGGATGCCGTCCGCTCGCGGGTGTGCCCGCCACGACATGGTGACCGAGAATTCGGCTTCCGTGACGGAAATCTCCGCCACGTCCGGCGCGAACGGCAGCGGCGCCGTGCTGGCCGGTGCCGAATAGACCGCCCCGCCGCGCTCGGCGAAGACGCTGTAGCAGAGGTCCGCCCCGGCGGGTGCGTCCAGGTCGGTCACACTACGCGCCTGCGTGTGCGTGACCACCTCTGTCCCGTCGGTCGCGGAGGCGGGGGCCCGGGCCAGGCCACGCACGACGCGGTACCGCACCCGGCCGGTGTGCGCCGGGCTGGGTTCCCAGCTGACCAGCACCTGCTGCCCGTCCAGCTGGGCACTGGCTGCGGCCGGCGCGGGCGGGGGGAGGGCGGCCAGCCGGTCGGCGAGGCCGTCGTCGTCGCTGGCCAGGCCGATGGCTTCGGCTAGCCGCTCGGCAGCCTGCTCGATCTCGCCCTCGGCAGCGGCCGCGGCGGCCGCCCGGCTGAGCCCGTCGACCTTGGCGCCCACCTTGTCGACGCGGGCCCGCAGCGGATCCCCGGCGGGCAGCCCGGCGGCCAGCCGCTGCGCCGTGCGCAGCTGGCCCGTGCTGAGCATCTGGTCGACCTGCTGACGCACGGCCTCGGTCGTGTCCTCGGCGCGCAGGGCCGCGGCCAGGAGGTTGGCTTCGTCGCTGACCAGGCCGAGTTCCATGGCCCGCGCCGCGAGGAAGCGCGGCCCGGACACGCCAAGCCGGATGAACTGCCGCAGCCGCTCCACGACCTCGGCCAGCATCAGCGCGTCGAGCCCGCCCGGGGTGCGCGCCGCCGTGCTCACGCTGGTCAGCGCCTTCTGGATGCGCTCCCTGGCCCGGTCGGCAAACGCCAGGCGTTCTGTTTCCAGCTTGGCCCCGGCCAGCGCGGTCTCGTCGAGCCGCCGGCCGTCACTGAGCCGGAACCCGTCTAGCACCCGGAAACCGCGCCGGACGTCATCGGCAAAGATGATCTCGGCCGATAGCTGAAGGCCGAGATCGTCGAGATAGGGCAGCAAGACGCGCAGCTGCGCATCCGGTGTGGCGGGCAGCACCGGGAAGGCCTCGACGACGCGCACACCGGCGTCCTGCAGCGCGGTCACTACGTCAGCGTCAGTGACGGACCGGCCCAGCAGGCCGACGAGCTTGGCCACCGTGTCTGGGCCAGCGACCGCCTGCTCGCTTGCCACGGCCTTCGCGTAACTGGCCAGCCTGTCGCGCAGCAGCTCACGCTGCTGCTCGTGCAGCTGGGCCAGCCGGTCTGCGGTGAGGGGCCCGGCCCGCTCCAGCCGGTCGTGCGCCAGCAGCAGCCGCCCGGCCAGCGTTCTGAGGACCAGGTCAGACTGCAGCTCCCGCCAGTAGGCCACGACCTTGGCTATCCACTGGGCCACGGTTCCCCCGTGGGCGTCGGCGGGCAGCCCATAGCGCTGATAGAGGTCGGCGGGCGGGACAGACCCAGCCTGCCGGGCTGGCTCCAGGACGTTGCGGCGGTACGCCTCGCGATCCCAGGCCACCTAGCCGGTCACCTCGATCTCGGCTATCTGCCGCCTGGCCTCGTCCACGGCCGCCGCATCCAGGCCGCCGATCTGCACCTCGAACCGGACTTCGCTGCCGGAACTGGCCTCTCGGCCGTGCACCTGGATGGTGCCGGTCTCGGTCATGTGGAACTGGACCTCAAATGAGGTCCCGGTGGGCTGGGGCGGCAGATCGCTCAGCAGTCCCTGGCCGATGGGCTTGTTGTGCTGCAACTCCTCCGAGGCGACCGCGCCGGCCTGCTCCCAGACTTCGAGCAAGGCCCGGCGCTGATTGGGCGCGACGGTCTGGAAGGAATGCCACCCGGTGTCAGCGGGCAGTGGCGTGTTGGCCGTCAGCAGATGCTTGATGTACTCGCGGGCCCGGCGTGGGTCGATCCGGGCCACCGGATCACGGTCGTCGGTCAGCTTGAGCCCGAACGCGCGCGGGACCACCCCGGCCACCGTGATATCCCTGACCCGGTCCAGGCTTTCGACGCCGAGTTCCTCGGACAGCGCCTGGCTGTCCTCAGGCGGGCTCACCCGGACCTTGCGGTTCAACGCGTACAGCGCGGCCCCCTTGGCCACGGCCAGGTTCGGGTCCTGCCGCCGGGCGTCCAGCCCGAACCGCTCCTTCAGCGTTCGGGCGATCACCGGGCTGCTCGTCATGCCCCCGACCAGCAGCACGTCGTCGTAGTGTTCGACGCCCCGGTCCCGGGCCGTCGCGATCGTCTTGCCGGTGATCTCCATGGTCTGCTCGAGCAGTTCACCGGTGAGTTCCTCGATGTTCTCGCGGGAGAGTTCCACCGACACCACCGAGCCGTCGAAGCGCATGTTGTGCCGCCGGGACTGGATCGCGCTCAGCGCCTTCTTCAGCTCCTCGGCCGAGGTGGCCAGGTCCTGCATGAACTGCTCGTCACCGCCCGGGTCGAGCTGCGGGTACTGGTCGGTGAAGCCCTGCAGCAAGAAGTCCATGACCTTCTGGTCCCAGTCCGCCCCGCCCAGCCGGTCGTTGCCAGCTACGCACACGACCTGCACGTCATTGCCCTCGAGGCGCATGACCGTCGTGTCGAACGTGCCGCCGCCGAGGTCGTAGACCAAGATGTGCCGGGTTGTCGTGTCCTCGCCGATCGACTGGTAGGACAGCGCGGCGGCCACCGGCTCGGGCAGCACGTCCAGCACGTTCAGGCCGGCGATCTGCCCGGCCCGGCGGGTGGCCTCCCGTTCCTGCAGCCCGAAGTAGGCGGGCACGGTGATGACCACGTCCTCGACCGGCTCGCCGGTCTGCTCCTGCGCCGGGATGGCCAGCGCACGAAGAATCAGCGCCGAGACGGATTCCGGGGTGAAGTACTGGCCGTGGTACTCGTAGCGCACGTCCTGCCCCATGTCCCGCTTCACCATTTCACGGACCAGCTTGGGCACGAGCAGGGCGGAATTCTTCGCCTGGCGGCCCACCACCACGCGCCGGGCCGACTCGAAATACACCACCGACGGCGTCGTGTCCTCGCCCTGGAAGCTCTTCAGCACGACCGGGCGGAGCGTCTTGTCCACCCGGGCGATGCAGGAGTTGGTGGTGCCGAGGTCGATGCCGTAGGTAGCCATGTCACCTCACTGCTCTGGGAGGTACTGGTGAAATCGCGCTTGCAGCGGTCGCCGCACATGCCCGGTGTCCCGGTCGGAGAACCCGACCCCCAGGACCTCGGCCACCGTCTTGTCCTGGGCTTCATCAGCGCCGGGCGCCACCGCGAGCGCGTGATGACGGCTGGGGTCGAACGTGTCACCCGGCTCGGCGGTGAACGTGTCGATCCCGCACCGCTCTAGTAGTTGCGCCACGTCGTCAACGAACGACCAGGCGAGCTTCGCGTCCTGCCCGTCGCCGGCCTGCCGCCGGGCCTCCTGGCTCAGGTGGTCGTGCAGCCGGATCAGGTCTGTGATCACCGGCTCCAGCACCATCCGGCTTAAACCGGCCTTGAGTAGCTGGTTCTCCTCATGCAGCTGGTCGATGGCTGAATTCAGCTGGTCGATGACCGCCTCACGGTGAGCCGACCGCTGGTGAAATCCGGCCAGCTGATCCTCGACCCCGCCCAGGCGGCTGGCTAGCTCGCTCAGGCCCGCGCCATCCGGGCAGGCTGGCGGTCTGGCCGGCTCCTCGTCCATTTCGCTCACGGCTGCCACCTGAGTACTACGGACACATCACAAAAAGCATGCCTCACAAGGCGGAACGGCACCAGCCCTGATAATTTTCGCAAATCGGGCATTTCCGAGGTGGGACTAGCGGGCTGGATAGCGAAGCCGCATTATCGAGGGCAGGGCGGTGCGGGTGCGGCCGTGGTGCTGCGTTTTCGGGGAGGGCCGATGGAATACCCTGACCACCTCAAAGTGCCAGTGCGCGAACCGGTTTCTGGTTCAGCTGATCTGGGTGACCTGTTAGCAGACGAACTGCTCTGGGATGCGGCCAATTGGGATCCAGATGCGGAGCCGCCGGTCCCGGCCATGCCAGGACGCGAGCCAGCCGAGACGGCGGAACGGCTGCGGAATAGCAGGGTTGAGTTGGTCTACCGGGCACTTGGCCGGCTGGCCCGGCTCGGGACTCTGCCCAGCATGCGCTGGCCGCGCGTCTGGCCTACCGCGGCCCGGCCCGGCCCGAACCCTCCCGGCGCGAGCCGTCCCGGCGACCCGTGGCCGCCGAGCGGCCCGGCCGCCGGTCCGGCGGCGGACCGCGCCGTCGGGGTGCAGGAGGCACTCAAACCCCCCGGCGTCCGGCTGATCTGCATTACCGGGCGAGCCGGGGTGGGCAAGACCCGCCTGGCCCTGGACATCGTGACCGCAAGCCAGGCGAGATTGGCCGCGGCCGCCGTTCCCGGGGACCGTGCCGTGCCGTTGCTGGCCGTTCGGCTCCGTTCGGTGGAGTCAGGAGCAGGGCGGCGCCGGCTGGCCATGACGGCTTATGACGCGCTGATGGATCTGCTCCTCGCCCTGGGCGTGGCCGAGCAGGATATACCGGCCACCCTGGTGGAACGGCGTGTCCGGTACCTGGCCGAGTTGAAGGGGCGCCGCCCGGTCATCTTGGTTGACGACGCGGTGGCCGAGAACCAGGTCGAGCCGCTGCGGCCGGCTGAGGCCGGGGTAGTCGTGGTCACCAGCCGGGGCGGCGTGGAATGGTCGTCCGTCACCGGCGTGGTCAGCGTCATAGTTTCCCCCCTGGACGACCGCGGCACCCGCACACTGGTGCACGGAGTTTTCCGGTCGTACGGAAAAGACCCGGACGACGCCACGGCCATGGCTGTGCACGGCTGGTGCGCCGGGACGCCGCTGCCGGTCATCCTGATCTCCCGCTGGCTGGCGGTGACGGACCAGCCGGCGACGTCGTTGGAAGCCGCCCGGCGGGACTGGGATCGGGTGCACGGCGAGCTCGCCGTCGATGGCGTTCTGGCTGGCTTCCTGACGGTGGCCGCCATGCTCGGCCTGCTCGGTGATGACCAGCAGGTGATCGTGCGCATGTTCGGGATGCTGCGGCTGCCGGAAGCGGATCTCGCAGCGGTATGCGCGGCGACCGGCCTGAGCCGGGACCGGGCCATGGCGGCGCTCGCCGAGCTGACCGGCATGGGCCTGCTGGCTGCCGCGGATCCGGGTGGCGCCTGGGTCATGGCCCCGGCGATCGCGGAGTACGCCGCGGCCTGGGCATATGCCGCCGATCCGAACCCGGAGGGCACCTATCAGCAGCTGCTCGATCCGCTGCTCGGGCTGTACGAGCGCCGGGTCCAGGGCCTGCTCGGCGCGCATGCCATGCTGGCCCGGGTCGATCCGGCCGGGGCCGCGGAGTGGGCGGCGGCCGAGGTCCTGGCCGCGCGGGAGGTCGTCGCCACCGTGCTGGATGCGGCTGCCGTGACCGGGCAGCCGGGACGAGCCCGGCAGCTCGCGTCCGATTACCTGGCCGCGGCGAGCTTGCTGGACGGGCGGGTGGCCGGCTCGCGGGAGGCTGAGCGGTTCATCGGCCCGGTACTGGCCGTGGCCCGCGCGGCCGGCGACGACGAACTGGCAGCCGGCGCGTTGGAGCGGCTCAGCCCGGACGCCGCACAACCCGATGAAGCTCCTGCCACGCCGCGGCCGGCTGACGGCGCGGGTCCGGAGCCGGAGCCGGAGCCGGAGCCGGACAGTATGACGCCCGCTGTGCTCGCGGCAGGGGACGACAGAGCCACTGATCAGATTCCGCCAGCGCTCTTCGGCGCGAGAGCCTGAGTACGGTGCCGGGCGAGTTCCCCGGGCACCAGCAGGCCCGCGACGAGCTGGACGAGATCCAGAACCGCAGCGGTCCGGCGCCGGCCCTGCGGGTAGAGCGCGTTGGACAGGTGGAAGACGGTCGGCTGCCCATCGAGATCAGCCTCGACTGCTCGGTTGTAGCCGGCGGCCCGGGCGGCGTACCGCTGGCTGCGCGGGAGCATGCGACGGTGTACGTACCGGCCGCGTTTCCGTTCTCCCGTCCCCATGTCGGGGTGGCGCACCAGCGGTTCGCGGGCCAGCCATATGTGCTGCTCGGGCATCAGATCTGCCTGTATCACTCGGACAGCGACTGGAATCCGGCACGCGGGATGTTCGGCGTCATCGGCCGCCTGATCACTTGGTACCGCCGCGCGGCAGCGGGCCGCCTGGTCCTGCCCGGACAGGGACTGCATCCCCCGCTCGCATACCCGCTGCTGTTCGGTGACGCCGATTGCGTCGTGATCCGCCCCGACCTGCCCACCGCCTTCGAGCCGGCAGCCGCCATCATGGTGCGTGAGTATCCATGGCGCGTCGATGTCCTCCGGTGGGTACGCCCGGCGGCGCTGCAGGTGAGCGACGAGCGAGTTCTGGACCGGCTTAAAGACGAACTGGTTGACGTGGCCAGGACGCATGAGAAGCCGACTTTCCTGGCTGCGGTCAGGATCCTGCATCGGCCGCTGAGCTTCGAGTTCCCGGATAACTTCCCGGCCTTGCTGGACGCGCTGTCCGCTGAGCGTGTGCACAGCGCCGAATTGCTGGGGCAGCTGGCCCAGGTATGGCGGGCGAACCAGCTGGCCGCGGTCCGTCCGCCCGGCCCGGCGCCACTGCACGTCATCATGGGCGCCCCGATGCGCGGAATCGCGGGTGCCGACCGGCCAGATATGCACCTGGCCGTGTGGCAGCTCGACGCCACCGAAGCGGCCGTGCCCACCATCGTCACCGGCGCGGGCGAGACCGGCTGCCAGCCTCCGACCTGGCTTCAGGCGGAGCAGGACGAAGCCCTGGCCAGGCTGTACTACGCCCCGCTGTCCTGGGCGTTCGTCCAGGAGAACCGGCGGCAGATCGTGACCCGCCGTGATACCGCGAAGCCCGCCCAGTGGCTGCTCGGGAAGAGCGTGCTCGTGCTGGGCTGCGGTGCTCTGGGGGCCAGGATCGCCGAGCACTGCGCGCGGGCAGGCGTGCGCAAGCTCGTCGTGGCGGACAATCATGCGGTCAGCACCGGGCTACTCGTCCGGCAGCCGTACGAAGATGCGGATATCGGCCGCCTCAAAGCACCACGGCTGGCCTCACGGCTGGCCCTCATCAGGCCGTCGCCGGGCCTGGAGGTCAAGGCGGAGATCGGTGATGTCCGGGAAACCGTGCTGGGTAGCGACGCCGGGCCGCCCAAGGTTGACCTGATCGTGGACGCGACGGCTAACCGAGGGGTGTCGGCCCGGATCGAATGGCTACGCCGCGGGCCGCCGGGCCGGTGGCCACCGGTCCTGACCGTTGGCGTCGGGCACGCCTGCGAGCGCGCGGTCGGGGCGCTCGCCCTGCCGCAGGCCAGCGGGGCTGGCACCGACATCCTGCACGCCCTCGCCGACCGGGCTTTCCAGGGCAAGGATCTGCGCGACGTGGCCGAGGACTTCTTCGCCGAACCGGACACCGAGCGCATCTTCCAGCCGGAGATCGGCTGCTCCGAACCGACCTTTACCGGCTCGGACCCGGAGGTCGCGGCGGCCGCCGGGCTGCTCTTCAC
>Ga0208219_1000907_pt1 | contig 10498 bp, 12 predicted proteins | sample NGESurshal072012_7_FD_184469 | JGI IMG/M metagenome (GOLD analysis project Ga0208219, IMG submission 184469) | Arctic peat soil microbial communities from Barrow, Alaska - NGEE Surface sample 53-2 shallow-072012 (SPAdes) | ecosystem: Environmental > Terrestrial > Soil > Wetlands > Peat ...
TTCATCGGCCGCCTCTGCGAAGTTCCAATCAGAATCCTGTCTTCGGGGGCCGCGGTGGCGATTCGAGAAAGTCCAGTGAGAGAAGGGTATCCGAGTGGGACAACGACTTCGTATTCTTTCACGTTCACCGCCAGGTGAGCCCTGGGGGGCGCTGCGTGAGGTGGGAAAATGATCGGCCCAATGAGCTGGACCGCGGTCCGCTGTGCCTCATGATCGGCCACAGTCGGCCACCGTCCCAACGCCGACTTCGCGCCCGCTTCCGTCTCGCATGTGCGCACACTCCCGATTGTCAGGCACGTCACGTCAGCCCGGGTCTCACGCCAGAGATGGGGAACTGGCGCACCCTTCGGGTTCGGTCACTAGTTGAGGATATTGACTGCTCTCGAAACCACCAGTGCCACCGTGAGGAGAGAGGCCAGCGATTGCACCATCATCAAGAGTTTTGACCAGGCAGTGAGGGGCATCGTGTCTGTAGGACTAAATGCGGTCGCATTGGTAAATGATGTGTAGAGATAGTCGAGGAAGTCTGGCGTCCAGTTTGGGCCGGACCCCGGAGTGGACATCTGTGGAAACAGGAAGTCCGGGCGGCGGTGATTTTCATGGAGGCGAGCAGCGGGGCCGCCTCGATCCAGATCCCAGTACCAGAGCCCGAACACGATCACGTTGGTGAGCCAAATCGGCACAGAAGCGAAGACGAGTGAGCGGCCACCCGCGGGGGTGTGGTTCAAGAGCGCACTCACCAATTCGCCCAAGGCGACGATGTTCGCCACGGTGATAATCCCAATCAACGTAAGTGACATGGCGCGGAGTAGGGAGGACTCTCGGTTGATCTCGCCTGGATTGGTCACGATCAAGGCCACGAGGAGAGCGCCCTCCAATGCCGGAATGAACCAACGGGGGCCGAGGCCGCGAATGACCGTCTCGGGCAGAACGATTTGGAGCACGATCGCCACAACCACGGCGAGCGACGCAGGCCATCGGTGCTCCCTTTTGGATGCGATGCCCCAGGCGACGCGGTCGTCCCTGGTCTGCCGCGGCTCGCTCCCAGGTGGCGCAGTCCCGGTCCCCTTCGCTGGACCTTGAAGGGATTCGGCCATCGACGAATACCGTAGTCATCACACTGTTGGGACTAGCGGGATGCCGTCAATCGAGCGGCCGCCCGAAAGCGCGAAAGCCCGAAGTAGGCCTGGATCTAAAAGTATCGAGACGTACGAGTCGATCTCGATGACGCGGTCGAAGGACCGGCAGTCGTCCCCGCGGGCCGCGACGAGTTCAGTGCCCTCAGTGACCCAAAGCGGTCTTGGTCGACTTCTTGTCGCGCTTTGCTTCCCGCTTCTCCTTGAGTGACTTGCCGGGCTTCTTCCCCGCTGGCTTCTGTGGTGACTTTTCCGGCATGTGGAACTCCTTTGTCTGCGGTGAGGATCCCACGCGTCCTGTCCTCAGGGAGGCTCGGTCGAGACGTCGAACCGGCACGGGGCGACGTCTACCAAAACGGCCGTCCTGACCAAGCGAGGCGACTCTCCCAAGGGGGTCGGGCCGAGTGTACTGTGCCGGCCCCCGGAGCAGCGGCCGAAGCGGCCGAAGACGTGCGGTTCGCTCGCTCCCGAGGCGAGAATTGGGCAGGTCATGTCGGGTGTCCGCCCCTCACCACCCTGCGGTTCACGTCGGGTCCGGTCAACGGCCTATTCTTGCGGTGGGTACACGGCCTCCGACAGAGGTCGGAGCACGTGCGTTGCGCTACCGCCGTATGGCCCACCCAAGGGCTGCGCGCCCGCGCACGTGAAATCCAACCGAAAAGGAGTTGCCATGCCTACCGACCCCACCGTGCTGCCGTTCAAGGTGGCCGATCTTTCCGCCGCCGAGTTCGGTCGCAAGGAGATCGTCCTGGCCGAACACGAGATGCCCGGCCTGATGGCCATGCGTTCCGAATACGGCGACAGCCAGCCCTTGGCCGGCGCCCGCATTACCGGGTCCCTGCACATGACCGTCCAGACGGCCGTGCTCATCGAGACACTGACGGCCATCGGCGCCCGGGTGCGCTGGGCCAGTTGCAACATCTTCTCGACCCAGGATCATGCCGCCGCCGCCGTCGCCGTCGGCCCCCATGGGTCGGTCGAGAACCCGCAAGGCGTGCCGGTGTTCGCCTGGAAGGGCGAATCGCTCGAGGAGTACTGGTGGTGCACCGAGCAGGCGCTGCTCTGGCCCGGTGAGGGCGGGCCGAACATGATTCTCGACGATGGCGGCGACGCCACCCTCCTGGTTCACAAGGGCGTCGAGTTCGAGAAGGCGGGGTCGGTGCCCGATCCCTCCACGGCGGAGTCCGAGGAATTCCAATTCGTCCTGGCCCTCCTCGGGCGCAGTCTGGCCGAAGACCCGCAGCGCTGGACCTCCATCGCCAATGAGGTCAGAGGCGTCACCGAAGAGACGACCACCGGCGTCCACCGCCTGGTCGACATGGCGAAGAAGGGCGAGCTGCTCTTTCCCGCCATCAACGTGAACGACTCGGTGACCAAGTCGAAGTTCGACAACAAGTACGGCTGCCGGCACTCACTGATCGACGGCATCAACCGGGCCACCGACGTGCTCATCGGCGGCAAGGTGGCCGTGGTGTGCGGCTTCGGCGATGTCGGCAAGGGGTGTGCCCAGTCGCTCAGCGGGCAGGGAGCCCGGGTGGTGGTCACCGAGGTCGATCCCATTTGCGCCCTCCAAGCCGCCATGGAGGGCTACCAGGTGACCACCCTGGAGGACATCCTGCCCATCGCCGACATCGTCATCACCACGACGGGGAACAAGGACATCATCACGGCCCAGCACATGGCCGGCATGAAGCATCAGGCCATCGTGGGCAACATCGGTCACTTCGACAACGAGATCGACATGGCGGGAATGGCCAAGATCCCCGGTATCGAGCGGGTCAACATCAAGCCCCAGGTGGACAAGTGGGTCTTCCCCGACGGGCACGCGGTGATCGTGCTCTCCGAGGGCCGCCTGCTCAACCTGGGCAACGCCACCGGGCATCCGAGCTTCGTGATGTCGAACTCGTTCACCAATCAGACCATGGCGCAGCTCGAGCTGTTCAACCAGACCGGGCAGTACGTCAACGAGGTCTACGTCCTCCCCAAGCACCTGGACGAGAAAGTGGCCCGACTGCACCTGAGTGCCCTCGGCGTGAAGCTCACCGTCCTCAGCCAGGAGCAGGCTGACTACATCGGCGTGCCGGTCGAAGGCCCCTACAAGCCCGATACCTACCGCTACTAAATCGAGGGGTGGGAGCCCAAGGTGGCGGTGGCGATCACCGTCCCCTTGGGCGACACCACCTGGGCCCGATGCACGTCACCGGGTGACACCGGAAGCGGCGCTCCCCAGGCGCCGTAGCCCTGCTTGACGGTGAACGTACCCACCGTGTGGGTCACGCCATCGTTGGTCACCACCTGGCAGGTCACCTCGCCCTGGATCGACGCATCAGCCAAGGTCATGTACATCCAGGGATTGGCCCCGCCCGAGGTCGAGACCCGTCCGACGGTGCGCCCATCCTCCCGCAACACGGCCGTGGTCACGATCGCCCCGTGCGTGGGCGCGCCCACCGCGGCACCGGTGTGCCCGGTCGGCGGCGATGACAGCGCCCAACCGGCACCCAGCCCGATGAAGAGCGCCACCACGGCGGCCGCCGAGGCCAGGATCCACGTACGGACGCGGCGGCGGATCGGCGTCGGGACGTCGTCGGAGACCCCCATGCGGCTGAACAGACGAACTTCGAACCCCACCGGGGGCTCGAGCTCGGGGGCCACCAGCACCACGGCGTCGGCGGCTCGGGCCAACTGCTCGAGCTCGTCGGCGCAGGGCGAGCACGATTCGGTGTGGGCCAGGGCGACGACGCGGTCGCGCCCGGTCAGGACGCCCAGCGCCAATTCGGGCAAGGCGGGCCAGATCTCTGCGCACGAGGAGCCGCCGTGTTCAGGGCTCATCTTCCTTCCCCTCCTTCCCGGGCCACTTCGACCGCAGCCCGGAGGCGCCGCAGGCCGGTGCGTATGCGTGTCTTCGCCGTCCCGAGGGGAATGTCCTCGAGCTCGCTGATCTCCAAGGCCGTCCGGCCGTAGACCGAGGCCAGGACGACGGCCCGCCGCTGCTCGTCGGGCAGGACGGTGAGGGCATGCTGCACCAGGTGACGCACGTCACCCCGGAGGACGGCGTCCTCGGGGTTGTGCTCCAGGCTCACCAGTGCCGTGGCGGCGAAGTCGTCGGGGTCGGTCGGGACGGCCCGGCGCAGTCGCAGGGCGTCAATGGTCAGGTTCCGGGTGATGGTCAGGACCCACGACGTCACCGAGCCCCGGCGAGGGTCGAAGACCGGTGCGTGACGCCACACCCTGATCAGGGCTTCCTGGGCGACGTCCTCGGCCACCCCGACATCGCCCGTCATGGCGTGGGCCAGCCCGAAGACCCGGCGCTGGTAGCGGCGCACGAACGTCACGGCAGCGTCCTGATCACCCACCGCCATCCCGGCCAGCAGGGCCTCGTCGGACAATCCGATCCCGGACACACTCAATTCTCCCATCAGAAGTACTACGGCGGGCGGCAGCCGAAGGATTCCTTCGGGGACGGCCCCAATCCCCTGGGGGCTCATCCCCGTAATTCAGACGACATGGAACGGATGGAACGGCCGGAACGGCAGGCACGGCAGGCACGAGCGACGGCGACTTCCGCCCGGACTTCCCACTCCGAGGGGTGGGCGTGAACCTCGCCATCCTCAATTACGGGCCCCGCCGGGCCCCGACGCCCCTCAAGGTGGCGGCCACGGTGGCGTTCGTGGCCGGCGGCCTCCTCCTGGTGTGGTCCGGCTATATCCATTTCCACCTGTGGCGGGAGGAGTACCGGCATATTCCGACCATCGGTCCCCTCTTCCTGCTCCAATCCATCGCCGGCCTGGTGCTCGGCCTCCTGGTCATCGCCCTGCGCCGGGTGTGGACCGCCATCGTGGGGCTGGGCTTCGCCGCCGCTACGTTGGTCGGCTTCTTCATCTCGGTCGAGCACGGGCTCTTCGGCTTCCAGGATTCGAGCTCCGCCCCCTTTGCCCACGAGGCGCTCATCATTGAGATCTGCAGCATCGTGGTGCTCATCATCGCCGGAGCATTGTGCTTCGCCGCATCGCCGCATCGCCGCCCGCGACCAGCGCCGGAACGACCCCTCCGGCCAGAGAGTCGACGGACGCATAGCTGGCCGGGTCTGCGCCTTCTCCTCCCAGCAGGGGCGCAGGCCCGGCTCAGTTCGTCAGCGCGCAGGCCGGCGAATCAGCGCAGGCCGGCGAAAAGGTCCTCTTCGGGTGTGGGGGCGTTCGTCGTATCGAACACCCGGACGAAGACCTCGGTGCCCATGACCGTGCCGAAGAGCTCCTCCCCCATCTCCAAGAAGAAGATGTTGTCGCTCTGGCTGGCGTGGGCCGCCAGCGAGGCGAACTTGCGGGACACGACCGAGGAACAGTCGATGGCGGTGGTGATGAGCTCGTCCGGCGTGCCGAATTCGGGATTCTCTTCCGCTGAGATCGGGCTCTCGATCCCGGCCTCCGCCAGTGTCTCGGCAAAGCCGCGGATCATCGACCGGGGGATGGCGGTGTAGTAGAGCTTGTCGGGGATGCCGCATTCGGCCATGGCGGCGTGGGTGATCCGGTTGGCCTGAATGTGATCGGGATGGCCATAGAAACCGTTGGCGTCATAGGTGACCACGACCTGGGGCCGGTACTGCTCCATGAGCCCGGCCAGGCGATGGCCGGCCACGTCGACCGGCGTCTGCCAGAACGAGTCGGGCGCTTCGTTCTGGGGCCACCCCTCCATGCCCGAGTCGTGATAGCCCAGCAATTCCAGGTCCGAGACACCGAGGATCCCGCAACTGGCCTCGAGTTCGGCCCGGCGCAGGGGGACGAGCGTGCGCTCGTCGTGCGCCGGGTCCTCCGGTTTTATCCTTCCCGGGCCGTCGCCCAACTCGCCGTTGGTGCAGGTGACCAGCACGGTGCGGATGCCTTCGTCGGAGTACCGGGCCAGGATCCCTCCGGTGCCGGTGGCTTCGTCGTCGGGATGGGCGTGCACGGCCATGAGGGTGAGAGGTCGATCGGTCACTCGCAGCAGCGTATGGGAGACGCCGCCGCACCCGAACCCGTTCCGCCCGGTTCGGCCCGGTTCAGCCGTCGATCGCCAAGAGGGCGGCGGCCCCGGCGAAGAACCCCGGGCTGGCCCAGCGACGGGTACGACGGCAGAAATCGACCAACCAGGTCCACTGGGCCGGGCCGCCGGGAGAGGAGGCGGCCAACTCGGCCTCGTTGGCGTAGGTCAGGTCCACGAAGTGCGTCACCTGCTCGGCGCTCGGTCTGACGTCGGCCCCGTCGAAACGATCGCGGAATCGCAGGTCGGCCAGCGTGGTGTCGGGCGCTTCGAGCTGCGGATAGAAATTGTCGCGGTCACAGGAGTCGTAGAAGTAGACCAGCCCTTCGGCTTCAGTCCCGATGGTGCCGGCCAGGACCGAGCGGTCGGCCAACTCGAGCAAGTGGGGCTCGAAACCATGGGTGCCGTAGGTGGCGTGACCGAGCGCGGCGAGGGCCAGCAGATCGGAGCCGCCCCAGGCCCGGACCAGTTCCTCGACCCCGCACAGGTGGGTGAGCAGATCGCCGAAGAGATGGTGTGTGGTGTCGGCATCGTGGCGGCGCAAGAAGGCCAGCGCGGCCGCGCGCCGGTCCGCCGACTCCGCCCCCTTCGCCGTCACGTCTGCAGCCCGTTCACCGCAGCCGCCAGCGGTTCGAGTTCAGCGCGCCATTCGGCGGGCGGCGCCAGGGGCCGGACGACGAACTTGGAGAACCCCACGGCCAGGAAGGCCTCAATGAGCGCACGCAACCCGTCGAGGCCCACCGGGATAATCTCCTCCAGCGGTCGACCGCGAGCCCGCCGGGCCAACGCGCTGATCGGCGCCGCCGACAGGTCGGTGCCCGGAGGGGCGTAGGCCAGGCTGACCCCGAAGTGTTCGGGGCTGATGGCCCGACCGTGCTCGGCTGCCACCCGGTCGATGACCACCTTGGCCGACGCCGCATCCCCGGGCGTGCAAAAGGCCGGGAGATATCCGTCGCCGATCCGGCCGCAACGCTCCAGCGCGGCGGGCACATTGCCGCCCAGCCACACGTCGAACGGGTCTTGCACCGGGCGGGGCGAGACGGCCACGTCGGTGAACGAGCCGACCGGCCCGTCATGGCTGACCGCCTCACCGGACCAGAGACGGCGCAACACCGGGAGGGCCTCATCCATCAGCTTCCCCCGCTCCGCCGACGGAATCCCGATGGCACTGCGTTCACCGCCGATGGACAGGCCGGGGACAAAGGTGAGCAAGAAGCGGCCGCCCGAGAGCAGGTCGAGGGTGGCCACCGCCTTGGCCAACCACACCAGGTTTCGGCCGGGCAGCAGCATGGTGGTGCCGATCTTCAGTCCGGGGCAGGACCCCGAGACCCAGGCCAGTCCGACCAGGGGGTCCGGGCCCGGACGCGACAACACCTCGGGCAGCCACAAGGAGTCGAATCCGCACTCGGAGACGGCTCGCCCCAACGCCGACATCGCCGCGGGCGCCAGGTCCTGGCCTCCGGCACTGACACCGATTCGGATCTTCATGGTTTCCCTTCAGGTCGGCGCGCTGGCCAGCGCGCCGACCGCTCGCTCGATTCCGGCATCGTCGACGTCGTGGTGCGTGACCAGGCGGACCACGTTCGGCGCGATGGTGCCGGCCATGACGCCGTTGCCCTCCAAGTGGGCCAGCAACGAGCCTGGCTCGGGGTGCGCGAAGGTGACGATGTTGGTGCGCACCGATGCGGGATCGAGGCCGCTGTCCGGCCACCGCCCCGCCACGACATCGGCCAACCGGGCCGCCCGCGCGTGGTCGTGGGCCAGGCCATCGACCATCTGGCTCAGCGCCACCAGGCCGGGTGCGGCCAGGACGCCGGCCTGGCGCATGCCGCCGCCCAGGCGTTTGCGCTCGAGCCGACCTCGGGTCACCAACTCGGTCGACCCTGCCAGCAGCGAGCCCACCGGGGCGCACAGCCCCTTGGAGAGACAGCACATGACCGTGGTGGCCGGAGCCGCCCAGGCCGAGACCGGTATCCCGGTGGCCACTTCGGCGTTGAAGAGGCGGGCGCCGTCGAGGTGGACCGGGAGGTCCCCGGCCGCGGCAATCACTGCGCCCAACCGTTCCATCGACCAGGGGGCCCCCGAGGCCGCCATATGGGTGTTCTCCAGGCAGACGAGCGAGACGGCGGGCTGGTGGTACGCCGACGCCGCGCGCGCCCACGTGACCGCTTCGGGCGCGATCATCCCGTCGGCGTCATCCACGGTGTGGAACTGCACACCCGCATTGCGCGCCGCCGCGCCGTACTCGTAGGCCACCAGGTGGTGGCGCGCCCCGGCCACCACGGCGGTTCCGGACGTGGCCAGGAGCCGCACGGCGATCTGGTTGGCCATGGTGCCCGAAGGGACGAAGAGTGCAGCCGGCTTGCCGATCCGTTGGGCGAACGCCTCCTCCAACGCGCGCACGGTGGGATCTTCCCCATAGTCGTCGTCGCCCACCTCGGCGTCGGCCATGGCGCGCCGCATGGTCGGTGTCGGTCGGGTGACCGTGTCGCTGCGCAGATCGACCAGGCCGGCCACGCGTTCACCCTAACGGGGGCACCGGTAACATCCCGCCGTGTCCCCTGCTCCCACCGCACCGGATGATCGTCGGCCGTTCCCGAGTGGTCGTCACGACATTCACGAGCTCCTCGACGTCGAGGTGCTCGAAGCCGAGTCGACCCGGGTCGTCCTCCGCCTGCCGGTGACCTGGAAGGTCCACCAGCCCTACGGGATCCTCCACGGCGGCGTCTCGGCGCTGCTGGCCGAGTCCGCCGCCAGCCTGGGTGCGTCGCTGGCCGCCGGATCCGATCGCCAGGTGGTGGGCATCGAGATCAACGCCAGCCATCTGCGCTCGCTACGCGACGGGCACCTCACCGCCACCGCCACCCCGCTGCGGGCCGGGCGGACGGTCCAGGTCTGGTCCATCAGCCTGACCGACGATAAGGAACGGGTCATCTGCCAGGCCCGCTGCACCTTGGCCGTCCTGGGTGCCCCGGGCGGCGCCCAGGGCGCCGTTGTCGGGTCGTGATGGCCCAAGTGGGCAGCACCACGCCCGATGCGTAACATGTCGGTGTGACGCCGGTAGGAAACGGAACGCATCGTCCGGCCCTCGGATTGATCCTCCCCGCCACCATGCAGGGGGAACTCCCAGCTGAAGATGGTAGTACTGCCGGTACTACCTGGACCGGGGCCGGTGCCCTGGCCGAGCTGTGCCGGCGCATCGAGGCCGCCGGAGCGGACTCGTTGTGGGCGGTGGACCACCTCTTCTGGCCCCATCCCATCAACGAGTGCCTCACCACGCTGGCTGTCGCCGCCGCGGCCACCGAGCGCCTGACCCTGGGCAGCTGCATCCTTCAGCTCCCACTGCGCCAGCCCTCGGCAGTGGCCAAACAGGTCACCTCGCTCCAACACCTGGCCGAGGGACGGTTCGTGTTGGGACTGGGCGTGGGGATCCACGCCGACGAGTACGCCCGGGCCGGGGTCGACTACCACCGTCGGGGTCGCCTCATGGATGCCGGCATCGCCGCCCTGCAGGACGCATGGGCCAGCGCCGGCGGTCCGGCACCGGAGTACCGCCAACTCCCCGCCTCGCCTCGGGTGCCGCTGTGGATCGGTGGCGCCAGCGCGGCGGCTCGCCGGCGGGCCGCCGTCGTCGGCGATGCCTGGATACCCCTGTTCCTCACCGTGGACGAGTATGGTCCCGCCCTCGACGCCCTGCGCCGTGAGACCGTGCAGGCCGGGCGCCCACCCGATGTCGTCACGCCGGGCGTGGTGGTCTTCGTGCATGTCGGTGACGACGGCGAACCAGACGGGAACGCCCACCAGCGAGGGTCGCAGTGGCTGTCCGAGCTCTACGGCCTCCCCACCAAGGCGTTCCACCGCCATCTGGTGGCCGGTCCGGCCGACGCCTGTGCCGCCCAACTGCACCGCTTCACGCAGGCCGGGGCCCGCCACGTCATCGTCATGGTGGCCGGCGCCGGCGCCCTGGCGCACTTCGCCGCGTTGCGGGCCGCCTTCCCCGCCGCGACCAGCACGACCAGTACGACGGGTGCCGTCCCGGTAGGAGTGACCTAATGAGTACGACAGCATGAGCAGCACCCCCATCGCCATTCTCGGTACCGGCATGACGGACATGAGCCGCCGTGACCTCTCCCCCGAGACGATGGCATACCAGGCCGTCTATGAGGCCCTGGGCGACGCCGGCCTGTCGCCGGGCGAGCTCGGCCTCGTCGTCGTCGGCAACGCCACGGGGGGACGACTGAACAACCAGGCCTGCGTGCGGGGGCAGTCCTGGTTGCGCAAGGCCGGGCTCAACGACGTCGCCATCATCAACGTGGACAACTCGTGTGCCGGGGGAAGTTCAGCCCTCC
>Ga0208219_1000908_pt1 | contig 10492 bp, 10 predicted proteins | sample NGESurshal072012_7_FD_184469 | JGI IMG/M metagenome (GOLD analysis project Ga0208219, IMG submission 184469) | Arctic peat soil microbial communities from Barrow, Alaska - NGEE Surface sample 53-2 shallow-072012 (SPAdes) | ecosystem: Environmental > Terrestrial > Soil > Wetlands > Peat ...
CACCCGCTCGGCCAGGCGACGATCGCCGGCCAGACGGTCTACGCCTACCAGGGCAGCTTCGCGCCCTCGGACCTGACCAAGCTTGGTCTCACCGCCAACCTGGCCAAGCAGACCGCGGACAAGCTGCGCCAGCTCGGGGCGACCAAGGAGCAGGTGACGAGCTACGTGACCTCCGACGGCGTGGCCCTGCGCACCATCGCCGCCATCTACAAGGGGCCGACCCTGCTGACGGTGAGCAATAACAGCTCGTCGCGCCTGGCGCGCTCGATCAGCGTCTCGGCGCCCCCGGCGTCCAAGACGATCGCCTATAACAAGGTCGCGGGGTAATTTCCCGGAGGGAAATTGCCCTTGGGCCATTTCCCTGGGGGAAATGGCCCGGGGGCAGGGTTATCCCCCGGGGGAAAAGTGCCGCTGGTTGCAATTCCCTGAGGGAAATTCGCCCGGGGTGGCCAGTTCCGTGAGCCGCGCCGGCTAGGCGGGGGAGGTTCCGAAGGCCGAACGCAGCGCGCGGCGGATCTGCTCGATGGTGACGACCCCGCGGAGGATCCCGTCGGCGTCGACGGCCATCACCGCCCCGAGCTGCCCGAGCGACTCGGAGCCGAGCACCTCGGAGATGGGGCGGTCCTGCTGCACGCGCCAGCTGGCGGCGTCGGGCTCGAGCAGCGAGTTCATCGTCAGCCATCCATCACCGCCGTCAACCGATGCCTGGGCGCGTTCCTGGCGGGCGATGCCCTCGAGGCGACCGTCCTCGTCGACGACCGGAAACCACGCCCAGCGGTAGCGCAGGAAGTACTCCTCCAGCGCCAAGCTGACCGGCGTGGCCGCCGGAATCGCCACCGGGTGGGTGTCCATGATGTCGAGCACCCGCACGCCCTCGATGCGCTCGCTGAGCGCTGACTGCACGATCGCTCCCCGGGCCGCCTGGTAGAGGATGTAGGCGAGCGCCGCCAGCCAGAGGCCGGCAAAGCTGCCCAGAGAGAGCAGCAACCACAGTCCGGCGGCCCCCACGATCAGGGCAAACCCCTGGCCCATGCGGGCCGAAACCTGAGTGCCGCGCCGCTTGTCGCCGGTGATCTGCCAGACGATCGAGCGCGCGATCCGGCCGCCGTCGAGCGGGAACGCCGGAACCAGGTTGAATGCCAGCAGCAGCACGTTCATCGGCACCAGCCAGCTCAGACACAGCAGCACGGGCGTGATCTGGATGTCGGGGTCCAGCAGAATCGCGTGGGTCAAGCGGTGCGCGCCGACGATGGCGACGTCCACCCCGAGGCAGACTAGGATCACCGCCAGTGTCGCCAGCGGGCCGGCGACCGAGATCTTGAAATCCTCGCCCGGCGTGGCCGCATCGCGCGCCATCTTGGTGAGGCCCCCGAACAGCACCAGATCGATCTGCTTGACCTCAATGCCCTGCCTCCTGGCCACAACCGCATGACCGAGTTCATGGGCGATCAGCGACGCGAACAGCAGCAGGACGCTGACGACGGTGGTCAGGTACGCGACGCCGTCCGAGCTGTGCAACGTCAGCCGAAATGGGCGCGACAGCAGGTAGATGTACACGAACAGGACCAGGAACCAGCTTGCGTCTGCGCCGATCCGAAATCCGAAGAGATCGAACAGCTTGATGGAGCCGGAACGCCGGAACATGCTGCAATGGTCGCATAGGCCTGCAGCCGCGCAAGAAGATCCAGGAGAACGCCGATGAGTGAGTACCTCGCCGCGCTGAAGGAGAGACTGGGACAGCTTTCCGATATCGGACACGCCGCCTCGCTGGCTCACTGGGACCAGCAGACGATGATGCCCCCCCGCGGCTCAGCCGCCCGCGCCGATTCGCTGTCCACCCTCGCCCGGATCAGCCACGAGATGTTCGTCGATGACGAGACGGGCCGGCTGCTCGACCGGGCCGCATCCGAGCTCAACGGGGCCGATCCGGACAGTGACGACGCTCGCCTGGTGTGGCTCACCCGCCGTCACTGGGAGAAGGCGCGTCGCGTCCCCACCGACCTGGAGGCCGAGCGGGCGCGCGCTGCCTCCGTCGGCCACGAGGCATGGGTGGCGGCACGGGCGACCTCCGACTACGCCGGCTTTGCGCCGTCGCTGCGGCACAACATCGACCTGGCGCGCCGCTATGCCGAATGTCACGCCGGGGACTCTGACTTCTCCACCGCCTATGACGCGTTGCTCGACGATTACGAGCCGCGGATGCCGACGACGGCCGTGGCGGGGCTGTTCGACGAGCTCAAGGCCGAGCTCGTGCCGTTGATCGCCCGGATCGCCGCCGCCACGCCGGTCGATGACACCCCGCTGTACACCCGCTTTGCCATCGCCGGTCAGCGTCGCCTGGTCGACGAGGTGGTGGCGCTGATGGGGTTCACCCCGCAGGAGTGGCGGATCGACGACACCGTGCATCCGTTCGCGATCCTCGTGGGCGCCGGCGACGTTCGCATCACCACGCGCTGGGATGAGGAGTTCTGGGCCACCGGTCTCTACGGTGCGATGCACGAGTGCGGCCACGGGCTCTACGAGTCCGGCATCGCACCGTCGCTGTTGCGCACCCCGCTCGGTTCGGCGGAGTCGCTGGGGATGCACGAGTCACAGAGCCGGATGTGGGAGAACATGGTCGGACGCGGTCGCTCCTTCTCCGGTGTCCTCGCACCGCGGGTCGCCGAGCTGGCGGGCGGTGACCTGGCCGGGATCGATCCCGACGGATTGTTCGCCGCGGTCAACCGCGTCAAACCCACGTTCATCCGCGTCGAGGCCGACGAGGCCACGTACGCGTTGCACATCATCCTGCGCTTCGAGCTCGAGCAGCAACTGATCGACGGCACCCTGGACGTCTCTGACCTTCCCGAGGCATGGAACACGCGCTTTGCGGAGTACCTCGGGATCAAGGTCACCGACGACGCGGATGGCGTCCTCCAGGATGTCCACTGGTCGGCCGGGATGTTCGGCTACTTCCCCACCTATGCGCTCGGCAACCTGATCGCCGGTCAGCTCTGGGAGCGCGCTCACGCCGACCTGGCCGGCCTCGACGGTCAACTGGCCGCGGGGGAGTTCTCGCCGCTGCGCGAGTGGCTGCGCGAGCACATCCATCGCTACGGGGCGAAGTTCACGACGACGGAACTCCTGGAGCGCGAGACCGGCCAGCCGATCACGATCGGCCCGTTTGTTCGTTACCTGAAGGCCAAGCTTTCCGAGGTCTACGGATTGGACCTGGTCGCGCCGCCCGCGACCAACTGAAAACTCGTCAACAAAAAACGGAGTGATCACTGACTAATGAGTAACAATCCAGTCAAGGTGGCCGTCACGGGGGCGGCTGGCCAGATCGGCTACGCGATCCTGTTTCGCATCGCCTCGGGTCAGTTGCTGGGCGCCGACACCCCGGTGCATCTGTCACTGCTCGAGATCCCCGCCGCCGTCAAGGCGGCTGAGGGCACCGCCATGGAGCTCGACGACGGCGCCTTTCCGCTGCTGGCCGGCGTCGACATCTACGACGATCCCAACCAGGCCTTCGACGGCGTCAACGTCGCCTTACTGGTCGGCGCCCGTCCCCGCAGCAAGGGCATGGAGCGCGCGGACCTGCTCGAGGCCAACGGTGGCATCTTCAAGCCGCAGGGCGAGGCGCTCAACGCGCACGCCGCCTCCGATGTCAAGGTGCTCGTCGTCGGCAACCCCGCCAACACCAACTGCCTGATCGCGCAGTCCAACGCCCCTGACATCCCGCGTGAGCGTTTCACCGCGATGATGCGCCTGGATCACAACCGCGCGATCGCCCAGGTCGCTAAGAAGACCGGCGCCACCGTCAGTGATGTCACCAATATGACGATCTGGGGAAATCACTCGGCAAGCCAGTATCCGGACGTGTTCCACGCCAAGGTCAAGGGCTCTCCCGCCGTCGAGACGATCGGCGATCAGAGCTGGATCGAGAGCGACTTCATCCCCACCGTGCAGAAGCGTGGCGCAGCCATCATCGAAGCGCGCGGTGCGTCTAGCGCCGCGTCGGCCGCAAACGCCGCCGTCGATCACGTCCACGATTGGGTGCTCGGCACCCCGCAGGGTGATTGGGTCTCGATGGCGATCCCATCGGATGGCACCTACGGGATCGAAGAGGGCATCTTCTGCGGCTACCCGTGCACGTGCGCGGGCGGCGAGTACACCGTCGTCGAAGGTCTGGAGCTCGACGAGTTCTCCCAGTCGCGTATCGACGCTTCGGTGGCCGAGTTGGCCGACGAGCGTGAGTCGGTCAAGCAGCTCAGCCTGATCTAGGCCCTATCGAAACGCCGACCGAGCCGGGCGGCTTGGCCTTGACTGACACCTGGCCGCCGCGATCATCTCGATCGCGGCGGCTCCGTGTCCGTTCGAAGCCGTCAGCGGGCGCTGCAGCTACTCGGCCGGGTGCCAGCCCTGGCCGTCACGCTTGACCTGACCGTCCTCGACCAGCTTGGGCATGACCCGGTACAGGTAGTTCGGCTCAATCTTCAGCTGTTCGGCGATCTGCGGGATGGTGATCCCCGGCGCCTCGCGAACGAGGTTCAGTGCCTGGTTGGCACGCGTGTTCCCGCCGCGGCGACCGCGCGGACGACCGGTCTTGCGGGCGGCGCGGCGACGAGTCGGAGCGACAGCGCTGGCGCCGTTGCTGGCGGCCGGGCGACCCGGTCCACGACGTCCACCGACGAGCGCCTGACGGGCGGCCTCGAGCTTTGTCACTTCATCACGCAGTTCGCTCAGGCGACTATCGATATCCTTCACAGTACTGTCAACGAAATCAGCCATTGTTGGCTACCTCCACGGTGTGATAGACGATTTTATCCACCCCACGATACACACCGTTTCTCTGAAAAGCCGCGATTTCCGGCCCACGACCTTGTCATGGCGGGCCCCGGCGGTCGCCAATCCTTAAGAGCGGGCCTCCAGCAGGTCCTTCAACTTCGACAGTGAATTGTGGGCTTCCCGTTCCGAGGTCGCGCCGACAATCATGCGACCGGCGACGTTTCCCAACCGTCCACCAGGGGGGTGGAACTCGTTCGTGTACCGAAATTTGGTCCGGCCATCCTCATTACTCGACAGCTCGTAACGAATGATCGCGTGCGAATGCGCCGGGCCGCCACCCTCCCATTGGGCCTCGTGGGGACGTTTGACTGAAACGAGCTGCCAGTGGACGCGGAACGTGAGGCCGCGCACGTGCATCGCCTGATTCATCGTCGCGCCCTCGCGCAGCGGCATGTCCGAGACATCCTTGACCGACTTGTGGATCGTGACCCAGTCGCCGAGTCGGTTGGGATCCATGATCGTCTCCCAGACCGTCTCGATAGGCGCGTCGATCTCTATCTCGGCCTGGACGGTGCTCATCGGAGGAGAGGCACAGTAACGGTCGAGAGCCGCGTCCGTATCGAGCGGAGCTCAGTGGGCCGCAAGAGGTTCTGATCTCTCCCACTCGGCCAGCGAGTGCTCGATCGCCGAGTTGAGTGAGTGAGGCTTGATCTTCAGTAACTCCATGGCGCGGTCGTCGCGGGGGAGAAGGTCGGTGTCCAGACTCTCCATCAGTGGTTCGATGAAGTCGGGGTCCTCACCGGCGACCGCGGCCGCGACGCGGCTGGCAATCGGGGTAACGGTCAGTCGCTTGAAGCGGACGGCGGGCCGGTCGACGAGCATCAGGTCGGCGATCCGCTGGATGAGCTCGCCGTAACTGACAACGTCCGGGCCGGCGATGTCAAGCGCCATGCCGGAGACCGCCTCGCTGGTGCCGGCGGCGACGAGAAGAGCGATCACGTCGCGTTCGTCGATCGGACGTGTTCGGTTCTCTCGCCAGGCCGGCAGCGCCAGCACCGGCAGGCGCTCCACCAGTCGTACAAGGAACCGGAACGAGCGCGAGCGCGCCCCGATCACGATTGATGCCCGCAGTGCCACCGAGTCGGCAACAGCCCCCAGCAGGATCTCCTCCACGGCCAGGCGGCTGGTGAGGTGAGCTGACCGTGGTCCATCGGGCACCGGTCCGCCGAGGTACACGATCCGCCGCACGCCGGCGTCGCGCGCCGCCTCGGCGAATCGCTCGGCGCCGTTGCGCTCGCGTACGGAGAACGAATCGGCATCGGCGTGTTCCATCGAGTGGATGAGGTAATAGGCCACCTCGATGTCCTGCAAAGCGCTGTCCAGGCCCTCGCCGGTGACGGCGTCGCCGCCGATCACCGGCAGGTCGAGAGTGACCCGCTCCGGACGACGGGCGAAGCCCCGCACAGTGTGGCCCTCACGCTGGAGCACGGGCGCGAGGACCGATCCGATGTAGCCGGTGACGCCGGTGACAAGGATGTTCACTGCGCGCCGGCCGGCCAGGGTGCGGCGGTGAGGAAAGAACGGTCAAGGTCGGCGGTGCGAGGGGCGCCCACGAGAGTCAGCGCGTTCTCCAGTTCCGTGAGCAGGATCTCGAGTACACGCCGCGCACCGGTGCTGCCGTCGACCGCCAGACCCCACAGCGGGGGACGGCCGATCAGTACCGATCGAGCGCCGAGCGCGAGCGCCTTGACGACGTCGGTGCCCCGACGGATCCCGCCGTCGACGAGCACGTCGAGCCGGTCGCCGACGGCATCGACGACCTCCGGGAGCGCGTCGGCGCCGGCGAGGACGCTGTCCAGCTGACGGCCTCCGTGGTTGGAGACGATCACCCCGGCGGCTCCGTGCTCGGCGGCGAGACGAGCGTCCTCGGCGGTCAGCACCCCCTTGATGAGGAGCGGCAACGGGCTATCGGCGGCCAGCTGCTCGATGTCGGACCAGCGCAGGTGCGAATCGATCACGGCCGAGGTGTCGATCGGACGGTCATCGCCGAGCGCCTCGGCCTCGCGGAGGGCGGCGCGCAGCTCGCGCTCGCGAATGCCGAGCACGGGGCGGTCGACCGTGACCACCAGCGCCTCATAGCCGTGGGCGGCGGCGGCGCTGACCAGCTCACGGGTGACGCCGCGGTCGGAGAAGACATAGAGCTGAAACCAGCGGGTCGCCCCCGGCACCTCGTCGGCCAGCGCGGCCGCGTTGACGCTGGCGAAGGTGGACAGACACATGATCGTCGAGGTGGCCGCCGCGGCGCGGGCGATGCCGATCTCGCCGTCGGGATGGGTGAGCCGGGCGAACGCCGTGGGCGCGATCAGGATCGGGTGTGGGCGCGGGAGGCCGAGCAGTTGCACGCGGGTGTCGACGCCGTCCGGGGCGCCGAGCGACCGGGGTCGCAGCGCCAGCCGCTGCCAGGCGGCCTCGTTGTCACGCAACGTGATCTCGCCCCCGGCCCCGCCGCCGATGTAGCTGCGGGCGTCCTCGGACATCCGCTCTTCCGCGGCGAGTTCGTAGTCGGCGATCGTGAAGGTGGCTGGCGATTGGCGCGTGGTCATGTCCTGCCGACAAAGCTACGGAAATTGCGGGCCCGGCCTGTTCGGAGCACGAACACCCCGCAGTTTGCAGGTATTCCTGCCGGGGAGAAGTTCCTGCGTTTTCCGGAAATCGCACTGGTGTGGGGGGGCGAGATCCGCTTTGATGCCCGCTGCGATGCGACTTCGAGTTTCCAGTCAGAACGGGGTGTAGGTCTCCGATGGCGACAGCGACGACGACGGCGAAGGCCAAGTGTGAGAACTGCTTCTTTCAACAGAACCTGCTCTGTGCTGTATCGGGGTCCGGCCCCTGCGGCACCTTCCGTCCAGCCCACCCCGATGGCCTGCGTCCTCCCAGCCAGTTGCGCTTCGTCTTCCGCCAGGAACGTCGCCAGCAGGTCGCGTGGGCGTTCCCGACGCCCAGCGAGCAGCTGGCCCAACATGCCTGAGCGGCCGCGCAGCGAGGCCGGGGTGATGCGCGCGTCGCCTCGGGCTCGTATATGTTTACCGCCATGTACTGGCCGCTGATCGGTGGATTCGTCGCGTTCGTGCTGGTCGCGATTCTTCTGGGCTGGATCATGGATACGTCGCGTCATGGCGGCGGAGCCAATCACGACTAGGTAGTCAGGCCGCGTTCAGCTCCGGCTCGTCGGAGCGCTCGCCCGCAGCGTCGGCTCGCCGCGCGATCCACTCGGCCCCGGCGGTGTCGGTCACGCCGTGGACGATGATCGAGACGAACACGGTCAGGGCCGCCAGGTTGAAGATCGTGCTCCCGGCCGCGATCCCCTCCGAGAGGACGAGGATCGAGAAGGTCATCGTGGCCACCCCCTTGGGTCCGAACCACGACATGAACGCCCGCGTCGGAATGTCGGTGGCGGTCCCGATGAGCGCGAGGAACACCGCGACGGGCCGCGCCACCAGCAACGTGGCCGCCACCACGCCCACGGCCGCCCAGCCAGACCCGAACAGCCCGTGCAGGGTCAGCAGCGAGCCGAACACGACGAAGATCCCGAGCTTGACGACCTCCACCATCCCGGCGCCCTGACGCTCGAAGGAGCCGCGCACCTCCGGATGGTGAACGCTCAGTACGATCGCGCAGACGTAGACAGCGATCAGTCCGTTGCCATTGGGGAGCAGCACCGCCAGGCCATAGGCGGCGAACGCCGTCCCGAGCGCGAACAGCGAGCGCATCCCGTCCACGCGCGGGATCAGCCGCGCGGCGACGAAGCCGACGAGACCGCCGACGCCAAATCCGAACGCCAGGTTCTCCAGGACGAAGCGCCACCAGACGAAGCCGTGGCCGTGTGAGCTGAGGCTCGCCGCCAGCGCCAGCACCGCCGGCAGCGCAAGCCCGTCGTTGAGACCGGACTCCAGGTTGAGCGAATGGCGCACCAGCCGGGGCACCCGCGGGTTGGTGACGACGCTTGATGACAGCACGGGGTCGGTCGGCGACAGCAGTGCCCCGACGAGAAACGACTCGGTCCATGACAGGCCGGTCAACCACCGGGTCGCCAGCGCGACCACGATCGCCGTCAGCGGCATCGCCAGGATCAGCTTTCGCAGGGGCAGGCGCCACTGGGACTGGAGCATCTCGCCCTCGACCTCCAGCCCGTCGCGCAGGAGGATCACGATCAGTGCCACCGTGGCCAGCTCGGAGACGAAGGCGGAGCTCGTATCGAGGTGCAGGGCTCCGGTCACCCCGTCGCCCAGCAGGAACCCGGCGATCACGAACACCGCCGCCAGCGATACGAAGCTGCGCCGCGCCAGTCCGGAGAGCAGCGCGCCGAGCACCAGGAGCACCCCCAGGGCGAGGGCCGCCTTCTCGAAGCGCTGCGAGACCACGCCCATGAGCACGGGGATGTGGGAATGCAGCAGGCCCACGTGGATTACATTGTCAGACGGCGAGACGAGAGGAGAGCCGTGCAGGTCACGGTGCTGGGCAAGTCACCATCCTGGCAGGACACGGCCGGGGCATGCAGCGGATATCTGGTTCAGGAGGGCGATTTCACGCTGCTGCTGGACTGCGGCAACGGGGTGTTCTCCAAGCTGCGCCGCCACTGCGACTACGTCGACGTCGACGCGGTTCTGATCACCCATATGCACGCCGACCACTTCCTCGACCTGGTCCCGTTCAGCTATGCGCTCAGCTACGCGCCGCGCCAGCAGCCCGTTCCCGTCGGCGGTCACCCCGGCACGAGCAACCCTGCCCGCCCTCAGCTCTACGTCCCTCAGGGGGCGACCGAGGTGCTGCGCGCGATCGTCGGCTGCTGGGGAGCGGCGGATCTCGTCGACAACGCCTTCTCGATCCGCGAGTACGCCTCGGCCGACGAGCTGACGATAGGACCCCTGCGGGTCCGCTTCTGCGAGGTCCCGCACTTCACCGTCACCCACGCTGTCGACCTGGCGTCCAACGGCTCGCGCTTCACCTTCGGCGCCGACTGCCGTCCCAATGACGAGCTGGTGGCCTTCGCTCAGGGGACCGACGTGTTGATGATCGAGGCCACCCTGCCGCGGCCCGAGCGGACCGGCGTGCGCGGCCACCTGACCGCCCGTGAGGCCGGGGAGCATGGCCGCCTGGCGGGCGCGGCGCGGCTGGTCGTGACCCATTACTCCGACGAGCTGGACTCCGAATGGACGCGGGCCGAGGCTGCCGACAGCTACGGCGGCCCGGTCGAGATGGCCATCGAGGACGCTGTCTACACGGTGTGAGCGCGATGTCCGAGCGTGACCTATTCGCGAACTTCGACCGCATGCGGCGGGAGATGGACGAGCTCTTCGGCGACGCCTTCGAGCGGTCCGGGCTCTCGCGGCGACGCGCCGGGCACTGGCCCTCGGTGGACGTCGCCTATGCCTCCGATCCGCCCCGGGCGATCGTGACCGCCGAGTTGGCGGGCGTGGAGGCCGATCAGATCGCGCTGCAGATCGAGGGCCGCACGCTCATCCTCGCCGGCCGCCGGGCCCTGAACACCCCCGAGGGCGAGGTCTACCAGCAGGTCGAGATCGAGCGGGGCGCGTTTCGCCGGGAGATCACGCTCGCCGCCGACGTCCGCGCCGACCAGGCGGCCGCGCAGTACCAGGACGGGATGCTGCGCGTCGAAGTACCGCTCGTTCAGCGCCCGCCGCACTCCCGCGCCGTGCCGATCGAG
>Ga0208219_1000910_pt1 | contig 10483 bp, 7 predicted proteins | sample NGESurshal072012_7_FD_184469 | JGI IMG/M metagenome (GOLD analysis project Ga0208219, IMG submission 184469) | Arctic peat soil microbial communities from Barrow, Alaska - NGEE Surface sample 53-2 shallow-072012 (SPAdes) | ecosystem: Environmental > Terrestrial > Soil > Wetlands > Peat ...
CTGCGGTTGACCGGACGGCCCGTGGATTCCATCTCGACGAGGTCCGCCCCGGTCCAGACTCCCGCAGCCGTGGGCAGGTCATGGGTCGTCAGCGCCGCGAGCGCCTGGGTCGGATAGCGCTCCGGCGGTTTGCTTTCGAACCACGCGAGCCGGTACGAGAGCAGCCCCCGACGGCGCAGCTCTGGACGCACTCCTACTTCGACCGTGCCGAGGTCCTCACCGACAACCCCACACCCGGCCCGGATGCTCTCCAGGGCAAGGATGTCGAGCAGCTCGCTCGCGGGATAGCGGACGTAGGCGCCGGCCGAAGGGTCGCTGGCGCCGAGCGGCACCCACCACAGGCGGAACAGCCCCATCACGTGGTCGATGCGCAGCCCGATGCCCGCGGACATCATCCGGCGCATGGTCGCGACCAGCGGCGCGTACGCGGCCGCACGGAGCCGACCCGGGTCGAACGGCGGGACGCCCCAGTCCTGGCCGGCTGGGTTGAAGTCGTCGGAGGGGGCGCCGATCCGAGCACCGGAAGCGACCACGTCCTGCCACAGCCATGCGTCAGCGCCATCGGGAGCGAACCCAACGGCGAGGTCGTGGACCAGCGGGAGCGCTCTCCCCGCCCGTGCCAGCTGGGAGTCGAGCGACCACTGCAGCCAGCGGTGAAAGTCGACCCGAGATCGATCGCTCACGACCAGCGCGCGCACCGCGCTGCTGTCGGCGCGTCGATAGCGTGCCGGCCACGCGGTCCAGGGGCCGGCGTGGCGCTCGGCGAGAACGCAGAAGCACGCAAAGCGCTCGAGCAGGGGACCTTCGGCCGCGACGTAAGAGTCGAAGCCCGCGTCGCCGCGGAAGCGCGACCAGAGCGACTCGAGTGCGCGCAGCTTGAGCGGCATGATCCGATCGCGATCGATCAGCGGCGCGTCGCGCAACTTCTCCGCCTCGCGCTTCAGCTCATGGACGGTCGGATCATCGCGGGCGCCGGGCAGGTCCTGGATGCGGAGGTACAGGGGGTTGCGGTAGAGGCGGCTCGACGGGAAGTACGGGCTCGATTCCTGGGGTGTTCCCGGCCGTATGGCGTGGAGTGGGTTCACGAGGAGCATCGACGCGCCGTGCTTCTCCGACCAGCTCCCGAGGGAGCGGAGATCGCCAAGATCGCCGATCCCCCAGCCGTCGCGAGATCGCACCGCATAGAGCTGGGTCGCCCAGCCCCACCCGCTGAGCGCGTCGGGCAGTGCGCATCGGCCCGGGCTCGTGACCATCGGCACATCGCGGCCGTCGCGCATCACCAGCCGGTGGTACCCGCACGGCGAGTCAGGGCTGAGGACGGCGCCACCGCGGAGGTCGCCCCCACCTTCCAACTCGATGCTCAATACGCCTCTCGGCAGCCGCGCTCCCGGGCGAACGAAGACCGGCGCCGGGTTGGCGATCTCAACCGGGCGCATGCACGCCTCGACGGCGCGGACGTGCTCGGCAAGAACCCTCCGGCGAGCGCCCGTGGCATCCACGTACTCTCTCTGGACTCCCCACGCGGGCTGGCTGCGCCGACGTGCGACGCCGGTCACGTCGGGAGCCCGACAGCAGCGAACTGAGTGGAGTCATGACTGTTCCAGAGCCTTCCGCCGCCGGACGCACGCCCGGCAGCCGAGCTGCATGGCCCGGCACCGACGCCCCCCTCGGCGCAACCTGGGACGGGTCGGGCACCAACTTCGCGATCTTTTCGGAGAGCGCCGAGGCCGTGGACCTTGTGCTCTTCGACGAGCGAGGGGCGGAGCTCGCCACCCATCCGCTGGTGGAGCGCACCGACCTGGTCTGGCATGGGTACATCGCCAATGTCGGCCCTGGTCAGCGATACGGCTTTCGGGTGCACGGTCGTTACGCGCCCCACGAGGGGCTCCGCCACAACGCGGCCAAGCTGCTGCTCGATCCATACGCACGCGCGATCGCCGGCCGTTTCCGCCACGGGCGGTCGCTCTTCGGATACCGCCTCGGGGGCGATGACATGCGCATCAGCGGCGTCGACTCCGCGCCGGCGATGCCGCGCTGTGTCGTTGTCGACCAGTCGTTTCCCTGGGGCGACGACCGCCGTCCCAACACGCCGTGGTCCGACACGATCATCTACGAGCTCCACGTCAAGGGATTCACCAAGCGCCACCCCGATATCCCCGACACGCTTCGAGGCACGTACGCCGGCTTGGCGCACCCCTCTGCCATCGAACATCTCAGGCGAGTCGGTGTCACCGCCGTGGAGCTGATGCCGGTGCATCACGTGTTCGATTCGGCGCAACTCGTGGAGCGCGACCTTGTCAATTACTGGGGCTACGACTCGATCGGCTACTTTGCGCCGGAGGGACGCTACTCGTCGTCGGGAACCAACGGCGAACAGGTACGCGAATTCAAGGCCATGGTGCGCGCGCTCCATGCGGCCGGACTCGAGGTGATCCTCGACGTTGTCTACAACCACACCGGTGAGGGCAACCACATGGGTCCGACGCTGAGCTTTCGCGGCATCGACAACGCTGCGTACTACCGGCTCAATGACGAAGACCCTCGCTTCTATTTCGACGTCACCGGCACGGGAAACAGTCTCAACGTCAGGAATCCGCACACGCTGCAACTCATCATGGACAGTCTTCGCTACTGGGTCATCGAGATGCACGTGGACGGGTTCCGCTTCGATCTCGCCTCCGCACTGGCGCGCCAGTTCTATGATGTCGACCGCCTCTCGGCGTTCTTTGACATCATCCACCAGGATCCGGTGCTGTCGCGCGTCAAGCTCGTGGCCGAACCATGGGACGTCGGTGCCGGCGGCTACCAGGTGGGCAACTTCCCGGTGCGCTGGGCGGAATGGAACGGCGCCTTCCGCGACACTGTCCGCGACTTCTGGCGCGGTTCGACCGGCATCCGCGACCTCGCCTACCGTCTCACCGGCTCGAGCGACCTGTACCAGGGTGACGGCCGCCAGCCGTCGGCGAGCGTGAACTTCGTCACCGCGCACGACGGCTTCACGCTGGCCGACCTCGTCTCGTACGACCAGAAGCACAACCTGGCGAACGGCGAGAACAACCAGGACGGCACCGATGACAACCGATCCTGGAACTGCGGCGTCGAGGGTGACACCGACGACCCGGCGATCATCGAATTGCGGTCACGCCAGCGGCGCAATCTCATCGCCACGGTCCTGCTCTCCGAGGGATGCCCGATGCTGCTCGGCGGCGACGAGATCGGGCGCACCCAGCACGGCAACAACAACGCGTACTGCCAGGACAATGAGCTGTCGTGGATCGACTGGGAGCATCTGGACGAACCGATGCTTGCGTTCGTCGCACGGATCGTCGCGCTGCGCCGGAGTGACCCGGTGCTGCGCCGGCGAAACTTCTTCTCCGGGCAGGCGGTGCACGGATCCGGCCGCAAGGACATCGCCTGGTTCCTCCCCTCCGGTCGCGAGGTCGGCGACCAGGAGTGGTTCGACGAAGGGCAGCGATCGCTCGGAATGATCCTCAACGGCGACGAGATCCCCGACCGCGATCCGCGTGGCCGGCGCATCCGCGGCGGCACGCTCATGGTCCTGCTTCACGCGGGCAAAGATCAGGTCGGCTGGATCATTCCCAGTGGGTGGGGTGAGGTGTGGTCCGTCTATGCCGACACCTCGGAGCGCGACGTGACCCCATCCACCCGGCACCACCACCCCGGCGAGGAGATCACCGTCGCCGGTCGATCGCTGGTCGCGCTGCTCCGCGTCTGAGCGTCAGCCGCGCTGCGCTCGCTGCCAGGCGATGTGGTCGGTGATCGTCGCCCGCTCCATCGCACGGGAGGCGACCTTGAGCCAGTCCGGCGGTTGGTCCGCGAGATGGCCGGTCACCGCGGCCACCCGGCCCGCCCCGGATCCGATGTGGACGTTTGCGGTCTCGGCGCCCATGGCGTGGAGCAGCTCCGTCTGCTCGATGGCGAGCCGCGCCACCGTGAAATCGATCCGGCTGCAGTCGGGTGCCAGCCGGCGAACCACCCAGCGACCGCGGATCTCCAGGAAGGGATCCGCGCAGCGGACTGCGCGTCGGACGATCGTCGGGTAGTGAATCGGGGCGGTTCCTGCGCTGCCGGCCGCCCATGCCACGCCAGACGCCACAAGCGCCTTCGCCTCGCGGGCGATCCAGCCTCCGGAGTGTTCCCCGATCGCGACGACGCGCGGATGGCCCAAGCTTCCCAGGCCCGCGCGCCGGGTCACATAGAGAGGAGTCTCGCCAGTGCGGAACTTGCGACCCAGCAGGGATACCGCCGCGGCCACCGGGCGGCGAGCGGGCGGGAGACCGGTCATCGCCGTCCAGAATCGCACCGGATCACGCAACTCGGACTGCGCGTCGCGGCGGAGCACATGGTGCTCCTCGGCAAGCACGAACGGCCTGCCGCGGCGCTCGAGCGACGCGCGATAGCCCTCGAGGATCGCGTTGCAGGCAGCTCGCGGCGTCAGAATGAGCGATCCCGCACCAATCGACAGCCGTGCAGAGGTCGCCAGGCGGACCAGGTCGTTCGCGTAGGCCATCGGGAACGCTTCATCGAAATCGTTGATGCCCCAGACCAGCCGGCCCTCGGTGTCGCGCCAGGTACCGAAATTCTCCGTGTGCAGGTCGCCGACCGCCAGGACCTGGGGGGCGCTCGCCAGCTCCGGGCACGTGGTCTCCCATACCTGCACCCATCGATAGAAGGTCGCCCGCAGGAACGGGAATGGCGCGAACGCCATCTGCTCGTGCTTGTAGGCGATGTCAGATCGCACCAACGGCACCTGGCGAGCAACCCATGATTCGTAGCTGCGAGTGGCCGCCACCACGGACACGAGTGGCGAATTTCGGCTCATGATCTCGCGATGTTTGCGCAGCTGACCATTCTTGTGCTCGCCAGCCTCGCGGGGCCGCTGCTCGCGTTCGGCCGGCGCGGCCTGATCCCGGTCGTAATCGGGGAGCTTCTCGCCGGCTTCGTCCTCGGGCACACCGGGTTCGGGGTGGTCAACGCCGCGACGCAGCCACTCCCGGTGCTGAGCGCGATCGGCTTCGCGATGCTCATGTTCACCGCCGGGACCCATGTAGACGTCGGCTCCCCGGCGATCCGCCAGGGGTTCATGCGCGGTCTGCTCGCCCTCGCGGTCGTCGCGGTCACCGCGGTGCCGATCGGGTTACTGCTCGACCACGCGCTCGGGATCGGCCATCCGGCATTGCTCGCGGTCATCGTCGCCGGGAGCTCGGCTGCGATCGCATTCCCGATCATGGAGGAGCGCAAGCTGGCCGGGCCGAATGTCGCCTTCCTGATCGCGTGGGTCGCGCTCGCCGACTCGGTGACCGTCGTGATCATGCCGCTCACACTTCTCAAATCGGGCAACCCGCTGGAGGCGATCGGTGGCGACGCGGCCATCATCGCCGCCGGCGTGATTGTTCTCCTCGCGGCCACGCGGGCGCGCGGCACCCGCTTCGTGCAGGATCTGCGCACCGAGTCACTCCAGCGTGGCTGGGCGTGGCAGGTGCGCATCTCGCTCGTGCTCCTGCTCGGCCTCTCGGCGATCGCTCAGAAGACGGGGGCGAGCACGCTGGTCGCGGGGTTCCTCGCGGGGATGATCCTGGTCCGGCTGGGCCAGTCGGACCGGCTCTCGCTCCAGTTCTCGGGCGTGGCCAATGGGTTCTTCGTCCCACTGTTCTTCGTGCTGCTCGGAGCCGAGCTCGACCTGCGGGCGCTGGTGACCTCACCGTCGCGAATCGTTCTCGCGATCGCGCTCGCTCTCGCGGCCGTGATCACCCATGTCATCGCGGCGCGAGTTGCCGGTCGCGAACGGTTCATGGCAACCGGCCTCGCCGCGTCGGCTCAGTTGGGGATGCCCGCGGCAGCCGCGAGCCTCGGCCTGAGCACGGGGTTGCTGGGACCGGCCGAAGCGGCGGCGCTGGTTGCGGGTGGCTGCCTGACGCTCATTCCCGCGACCATCGGATCGCTCATGCTCGCGCGCAGCACTTCGGCGGCGTCGTCCACAACCCACACCGGGAGTGCTCGCGCGACCTCAACTTAGAAAGGCGCGGTGCTCAGGTCCCCTCGCGTGACCGGCGGCCGGCCTCGTCGGCGCGATCGCGTTCGAGCTTCTCGGTCTGATCCTTGCGCCGCCTGTCGTCGGCTTGACCCTGTTCCTTGCTGGCCTCGTCCTGGGGCTTGGGATCCTGCTGCTCACTGCTCATCTTCCGATCAGCATAGGCGCTGCTTGCAGTTCCTGCCGCACGGCCGCCGGGTCACACCCCCTATGACCAGAGTCCGTCGAGCGCCACACCCACCCGTTCACCGGCATCGACACGCGGCATCGCCTCGACCGAGTCCGATCGGTGACTGCGCTCGCTCAGCTGCTCGCAGTGCGAACGGACGCGGTCGGAGAGAAAGCGCGACGGCTGCGCCCAGCCGTGCCGATCGTCGCGACCGTTCGGATGGTGGTGGTAGCGCTCCGGCACGTAGAGATGGAGGGCATGACGGGCGCGCGTCAAAGCCACGTAAAACACACGCCGCTCCTCCTCGAGGCCGGTGGGCGAGCCGAGTGCCATGTCCGACGGGATGTTCCCGTCGGTCACGTGCAGGAGGTGGACAACATCCCATTCGAGTCCCTTGGCGGAGTGCACTGTGGAAATGACCAGCCAGTCCTCGTCGATCAGCGGCGGTCCCGCGAGGTTCCCCGTCGACCGCGGCGGCTCGAGGACGTGGTCGGCTGCGACGTCGGACAGACGCCCGACCTTGGTGCTCGCGGCCACGAGTGTGTCGAGGTCGGCGAGCCGCGCCGGCGCCTCGGGATAGGCTGCCTCGACCAGCGGCGCGACCGCCACACGCAGCCGCTCTGCGTGGACCGGCACCGGCTCCCCAGGCCGCATCGCGAGCGCGGCAACCACGGCGGCGGCCGCTAGTCCGGCGGCTTCGGGCAGGTGCGCGGACGCATGCGACCACGACTCGAGGACGTTGGTGTTGTGCGGGGCGTCATCGGACGCCAGCAGCCCGAGAGCTGCGACAACTCGATGCGCCGTTGCCGGCCCGACACCGGCGAACAGCTGCAGGAGCCGGAACCAGGCGACCACGTCATTCGGGTTGTCCGCGAGGCGAAACGCCGCGAGCATGTCCTTGACGTGGGCGGCCTCGATGAATCGCAATCCGCCGTACTTGACATATGGAATGCGTCGCGCTCCCAGCTCGAGCTCGAGCAGCGCCGAATGGTGCGCTGCCCGAACCAGAACAGCCTGCTCGCGCAGTGCGATGCCCGCCTCGCGGTGCGCCAGGATGCGATCGCAGACCGCGTCCGTCTGCGCATCCTCATCGACGCAGCGCACCAGCTGCGGCTCGGTGCCAGGAGCCGTCCGAGCGGCCTGGAGCACCGCGGAAAAACCGACGGTCGCGTCAGCACCGACCGCGTTGGCCACGTTGAGAATCTGCTGGCTCGATCGATAGTTCGTCTCCAGGATCACCGTCGTCGATCCCGGAAACACCCGGTCGAACTCGAGGATGTGTCGCGGCTCGGCGGCGCGGAACGAGTACAGCGCCTGTGCGTCGTCGCCAACCACCGTGATGCGCGGGTCTGCCCGACGCAGGCCGGCCAGGATGTCGACCTGCAGCTCGTTGACGTCCTGATACTCGTCGACGAGAACGTGGTCGAGGGATGCGGCCAGACGCGGACCGAGACGACCGTCCTGTACGGCGGCGCGCCAGAAGAGCAGAAGGTCGTCGAGGTCGACGAGTCCAGCCGATCGCTTGCGGCGGACGTAGCCTCGGCAGATCTCCGAGATCGCGTCGATGAAATCCTCGGCCCAGGGCGCGATCTCTGGAACGACTGATGACAAGGGGCGTCCGGTGTTGACCGCGGCCGAGTACAGGTCGACCAGCAGGGTCTTCCGAGGGAAGCGCCGCCGTGTCGAGTCAGCGTGCCCCTGTTCATCGCGAACCATGTCGATGACGTCCGCGGCGTCGGAGGCGTCCAGGACCGAGAACCCTTCCGGAATCCCAAGCGTCGCCGAAAAGCGGCGGAGCGTGCGGTGAGCGATGGCATGAAACGTCCCTCCGACCACGCGGCCCGCCGGTGAGCCGGCCCCCCGGTCGAGGCCGGCCGCGGTCGTGAGGGACGAGGTTCGAGCGAGCATCTGCCGTGCCGCCCGCCGTGTGAAGGTGAGCAGCAGGAGCCGCTCGGGCGGGGTGCCGGTTGCCAGCAGCCACGCGACCCGTGCAGACAGGGTCGTGGTCTTGCCAGTCCCGGCGCCCGCGAGGATCCGCAGCGGACCGCCGTCGTGGGTCACGGCGGTCCGTTGAGCATCAGTCAGGTGATTCAACCACTCGAACATGCGTTCGATGATACTGCCAACCCTCGGGCCGCGGGCAGCGCCGGAGCATGCTGGCGGGGCCGGCGGCCGCCGATTGTTCGGGTGGGATGGGGGGTCCGGCACCACCTGGCGGTCGGACATCGAGACAGGTCTGACCGGCATCCTGCTGACGCACCCCGAGATGACCTCGCCGCAACCACCCGCGTTGTTCAGCGACTTCTGGTACAGCGCCTATCGAGCGATCAACGGTTAGGACGTGGCGACAACCGGCTCACACCCCAGACGACACCCGATAACGCATCGTCCTGTCTGTGGTCGCGGCTCGAGCAATCCTCCGCGCGTGGATGGGCCCAAGTCGAATCTGCCCGCTGAACGGTCCCCACATCCCGCAGAAATACAGGCGCGGCGCACGCGGGTGATCCGACCCTCCGTGATGGATCGGAACCCCGTCATCGCCGAGCACGCCAAGGTGACCAACCAACGCTTCCAATCCCCTGCGATAGCCCGTCGCGCAGATCACCGCGTCAGGACGAAGGCGAATCCCACCATCGAGAACCACCTCGCTTCCCGCAAACCGCTCCACCGTGCCGACGGCACGCGCCGTGCCCTGCTTGAGCGCCGCGATGAAGCCGTCATCCACCGCTGGGTTGCGACGATGCTCTCGATAGTTGGCGTAGACGCCGATCGCGGATCCAGGGATGCCGTACCGAGTGAGGTCGCCAAACGTCAAGCGCTGCACGGCGCGGAAGATCGCGTCTGCCACCGCGCCCGGAACGTGATCGCCGAAGTACACGAGGAGTGGCTGGCCCGGCAGGCGGAGGACTTCACGCGCCGCAAGATTCGGCGGCGTTCGCACCGACAGCGTGACCCGCGCGCCGGCCCTGACCAGGTGGCTGGCGATGTCGAGCCCTGAGTTGCCGGCACCCACGACCAGAATGTCCCGGCCCCTGTAGGCCGCTGCGCTTCGGAACTCGGATGAATGGATCAGCTCTTTGCCAAACGAGTCCGCGCCCGGCCAGGATGGCATGACTGGAACGGTGTCCCATCCGGTGGCGATGACCAGATAACGACACAGCATCGATCGTGACGAGGTCTCGAGCCGCCAGAACTCGTTGTCACGATTCATTCCCAGCAGTTCGGTCCTGAAGCGCAGCTCGATGGCGTGACGGCGCGCGAACGACTCCAGATAGCGCACGACATCGTCTCGACTCGGATAGCGTCCGCAGCTCCGCGGTATCCCCGGACCCTGGAGCTTCGACATCGGACGCCATGAGTTGAGCCGGAGCTCGGCATACCGAGAGCGCCAGCTCGCAGCGACGGCGTCGGATTTCTCGATGACGATGGTCTCGAATCCACGCTCTTGCAGCGCAACTGCGGCCGCCAGCCCCGCGGAGCCGGCGCCGACGACAATCGCTTGATGACGCTCGATACCGCGAGGTGTCGTCGCATCGCCCGGCACGTGGCCATTCGACGAATGCCGGAACGCGCGAACGCCGATCCGGGCGTCCTGCTCGGTGGTTGCGGACCGTTGTGCCATCAGCCGCAACCGTATCGGCCGTCGAAGTCCGTGTCGATGCAGCCAGCACCAAGCCTGAAGAGGTGGCAGCACCCCTCTCCTCCTCAACTCCGCAGACCGCTCGGTTGGGCCTACTTGGTCAGCAGGGTCGCGATGACATTGATGGTGGTCGAAAAGACGACCACGCCGAACACGTACGACAGCATCGCGTGGCGGAGTGCGGTCATGCGAATCACTTTCGCGTTGAGGTCGGTATCCGAGACCTGGAACGTCATCCCGATTGTGAGCGCCACATACAGGAAATCTCTGAAGTCGGGAGCCACCTCGGAGTGAAAGTCGATGCCTCCGTCGTGCGCGTAGTAGAGACGGGCGTAGCGCAAGGTGAACACGACATGGACCGCCGCCCATGAGAGGACGACGCTCAGCACGACGAGCATGGTGATCCCGGACTTCACGATGCCGTGCGCAGAGCCGGCGGCGAGCAAGGCGAACGCCACACTCACCAGGCTCGCAGTGTTCGCACCCACGAGAATCGCCTCGGAGGCCGTCCGCGAATCGTCTTCACGCGTCGCCGCCTGCTTGGTTGCGGCCGCGTTCTTCGCGCGGATGTCGATATACACGATGGCGATAAATGCCGCCGAGGTCACATCCCAGCCCGCGA
>Ga0208219_1000911_pt1 | contig 10481 bp, 9 predicted proteins | sample NGESurshal072012_7_FD_184469 | JGI IMG/M metagenome (GOLD analysis project Ga0208219, IMG submission 184469) | Arctic peat soil microbial communities from Barrow, Alaska - NGEE Surface sample 53-2 shallow-072012 (SPAdes) | ecosystem: Environmental > Terrestrial > Soil > Wetlands > Peat ...
CTGCCTTACGCCGATCCGTGCCCGGCTACGCGGCAACCTCCGCCTCTCACCAGGCCTAACATTCGCTCATCGGGCAGCATGGCAGCACAAGAGTCTCAACGTGTATCAATCCGGACAAAAAGTAGATATGAGCTAGGACATCGCTGTTTCAGGGACGATCGGGTAGCAATCGCTCAGCCCGGTTCAGCGTCTCGCGGAGGTTGGCCTCGGTGCTCAGCTCCCGGGCCTCGGGAAAGGTCAGCCAGCGCAGCGGGGCATCCGGCCCCTCCGGCACGACCGCGTCAGGGGTCCGGGTGGCGAGGAAGAAGCGCACGTCGGCGTGCTCGTGTGCAGGATCCGCCCCGGCCGCCGGCACCGAGACGATGACCACATGCCGCAACTGCGGGCCTGGCCAGGGGGCCAGGTCGGTCAGGCCGGTCTCCTCGGCCGCCTCACGCTGCGCGATGCCGAGCGGGTCGACCTCGCCCGGATCGCCGTGCCCACCGACCTGGAGCCAGGCCTGCTGGCGCGGGTGCCAGCGCAACAGCACCCGGCCGCTGTCCGGAGCGACGATCAGCGCGGACCCGGTGACGTGCAGCGGCAGCGACCGTGGATACGGGTCCGGCGTGCGCTCGGCGAGCGCCCGGACGCGCGCGACGTCCGCGGTCTCGGTCTCGCCTTCCGGCTGATAGCGGCGGAGTACGTCGCGGATCGAAGTCACCGGCGCAACTTACCCCAGGACGGACTGGCCCCACCCCGATAGCCGCACGGGGTGGGGCCAGTCCGTCAGGACACCGGGACCGGCACCCCGGTCTCGGACTGCTCCGGGACCTCCGGAGCCGTGCGCAGGCTCCGCAGCCCGATCGGCAGCACGGCGCCCGCGGTCGCCGCCATGACCACGAGCACCGCCCACACGGGAACGTGGCCCCACTCCCCGAGCAGCAGCAGGAACCCGGGGATCGTGCAGGTGGTGAAGGACAGGATCAGCGTCAGCCAGCCGGTCATCGCCGTGAGCCGGGTCATGCCCAGCGCGAGCACGAGGAAGAACAGCCCCCACAGCACCGACCACTGCAGCCACAGCAGGCCGATCGTGGTGTCGTGGAACTTGACGATGTTCGTGACGCCGAAGGCGGCGGCCATGATCGCCACCCAGGCTGAATACCAGCCGAGCCCGGTGAGCGGCTGGCCCGCCAGGTTGCTGATACCGACGTACAGGTACGTGAACCCGAACAGGAAGATCCCGGCGTCGAGCAGGATGTCGCTCGCCGTGGGGGCCGTCGCGATCAGGTAGAACGGGATCGCCACCTGCAGGGCGCCGACGAACAGGTTGAAGGTGGCCGCGCCCTTGCCGTCGATCCGGCCCAGGAAGAGCAGGCCGTTGACGAACAGCACCGCCCCGACGAACATCAGTCCTACATCGGACATGACCAGCTCCTAGTTGTATGAATCGACCGGCGGCAGAGTGTCGTTGAGCAGGTAGTCGCCTGCATGCAGAAGCTTGAAGTCGAGCGGGTTGTGCAGGGAGAGCGTGCGGGCGTTCCGCCAGTGCCGGTCGAATCCGTACTTCTCCAGGACGCTTCCCGCGCCGCAGACCTTGAACAGGTACGACCCGTTGAACAGGGCGGCTTCGGCTGCCGCGTGCCGCGCCTGGCCGGTGACGAGCGACGCCTCACCGCGGATGCGGGCATCACCGAGATGTGCGACGGCCTCGTCGCACAGGTCGGCGGCGCGCAGCGAGAGCAGTTCGGCGGCGTCCACGGCGGTCTTCATCTCGCCGACCCGCAGCTGGGTGTAGAGGTCGCCCGCGGCGCGCTCGGCACTGCTCTCGTACCAGACCCGCGCCTTCGTCCGGACGAACTCGACCGCGTCGTCGAGCGCGTTCTTGGCGATGCCCACGAACACGCCGGTGTGCACCGCCTGGTAGTTCAGGGAGGTGATGTCCCCGCCCCCGCCGCCCTCGGTGTCCGGGCTGCCGAGGATCAGCTCATCGGGGATCCATACGTTGCGGAACTCGGTCGTGCCGCTGGCCGTGGTCCGCTGGCCGAATCCGCTCCAGTCGTCGTGGATCGTCACGCCTTCGGCGTCGGTCGGTGTGTAGAACACCCGGACCTCATCCGTGCCCTCGATGCGGCACGGGCCGAACGTGAGGTCCCCGGCCAGGCTGCCCGTGCAGTAGAACTTGCGGCCGTTCAGCCGCCAGCCCGCGCCGTCCCGGGTGATGGTGGTCTTGAAGTCGTTCACGCTCTTGGTGCCGACCTCGGAGTACGCGTTGGTGATCCACAGCTCGCCGCTCGCGAACCGGGGTAGCCACTTGGCCTGCACGGCCGGCGAGGCGAACTCCTGCAGCAGCCGGATGCCCCCGGTGTGCAGCTGATACATCTGGCCGATGTTGGAGTCGCCCGCGGAGACGGCGATCACGACCCGCATCAGCTCCGCGAACGTGCCCCCGTAGCCCCCGTATTCGCGGGGGACCATGAGGCCGAGCAGGCCGGAGGCGCGGAACGCCGCGCACTGCTCGTACGGGAACGCGCGCTCGCGGTCCCGCTCGGCGGCGCCGACGCGGAACTCGTCACGCAGTCATTCCGCGACCCGGACGGGGTCGTCCAGTTCGCTGCCGGGCAGCGGGGTGCTCCGGGCGGCAGTGCTCGGGGTAATACTGCTCTCGGTGGTCGTCACGGCAGGGTCCTTTCCGGTGACACAGGGTGAGATGGTGAGGCCAGGGGAGGGCGCGCAGGCACCCAGGGGCGTTCGGGGAATCGTTCGGGGGCGGGAGGACCGTTCGGGGTCGGGGGGCTGTGGATCAGCTTCCGAGTGAGGCGTAGCTGCCGCGCCAGAACACCAGCGGGGCCGCGTCGTCCCCGCTCGTCTCGACCTCGCGGACCCGGCCCACGATGATCTCGTGGTCCCCTCCCTCGAGGCGGTGCTCCACGGTGGCTTCAAGGCTGGCGATCACGTCCTCCAGCCGCGGGCTGCCGGTCCGGCCCCGGCGGTGCCGGACCCCGTCCCAGGCCGCGGCCAGGCCACGCCGGGCGAAGTTGGCCGACAGGTGCTGCTGCCGTACGCCGAGCACGTTGACCGCGAACGCGCCGTGCGCCAGGACTGCTTCCAGGGTCTGGCTGGAGCGATCGAAGCAGACCAGGATCAGCGGCGGGTCCAGGGACAGCGAGCTCACCGCGTTGGCCGTGGTGCCGACCGGCTCGCCGTCGGTCCCGACCGAGGTGACCACGGTGACGCCGGTGGCGAAGTGGCCGATCGCGTGGCGGAAGTCCGCGGGTGACACGTCGCCGTCGGCCACCCGCGGGTCAGTAGCGGTCATGGTCAGATCGGCCACCCGGGGGTCAGTGGTGGTCATGGTCAGAGCTGCCCGTGGTTTGGCGGCAGGACATGGTTGAGCCGGAAGTTGCCGACATGGTGATACTTCCAATCGACGGGGTCGTGACTGGCGTGCGTGCGGGCGTTCCGCCAGTGCCGGGACAGGTCGTGCCGCTCGTCGGCGGCGCTGGCCCCGGCCAGCGCGAACAGGTCGCTGGCCACCTCGACCGCGACCTCGCTGGCGAACGCCTTGGCCTCCGCGACCGCGATCGAGCCGCGGGCCGCCGCCCCGGCGTCCCGGGGCACCCGGCCCACCTCCTCCAGCGTGGCGGCGGCGGAGGCGAGCAGCGCCTCGGCCGCGCGCACCTGGGTGGCGAGCCGGCCGAACCGGTGGATGGTGTGCGGGTCGGCCGCGGCGGTCCCCGCCCAGCCGGCCCGGGTGGCCTCGAAGAACGGCCGGGCCCGGGTCCGGACGAACTCGCCGGCGTCGCGCAGCGCGCCGCCCGCGACCCCCACCTGGATCGCGGCGTGCACCAGCTGGGACCGGGCGCCGAGCTGCTGCGGCACCTCGAACGCACGGCCGTAGGGGATGACCAGTCCGGGGTCCACCGGCACCTGGTCGAAGACCGCGGAGCCGCTGACCGTGGCGCGCTGGCCCATCACGTCCCAGTCGTCGCCGACCTGGACGCCCGGGGCGTCCCGCTCGACGAAGGCCAGGACCAGGCGGTCGTCGTCGTCCAGCGCGCTGACCCCGATCCAGCGGGCCGAGATCGCGCCGGTGCAGTAGTACTTCCGCCCGTCCAGGCGCAGTGTCTTCCCATGCGGGCCGCCCGGCCCCGACCGCAGCCGGGTCTTCAGGTCCTGGGCGTGCTGGCCGCCCCGCTCGGCCAGGCCGTTGCCCAGCCGGGCGCCCCCCAGCACGTCCGCGAACAGCCGCTCCTGCTGCGCCGGGGTTCCGTGGACGGCGAGCACGTCCACGAACAGGAAGTGCGCCTGCGGGACCTGGGCGAGGGCCGGGTCCACGGCCGCGATGGTCCTGATCACCTCGGCCAGCACGACCGGGGACAGGTCCGGGCCGAAGTTGGCGGCCGGGACCGTGATCCCGAGCAGCCCGCTGGCATCCAGGACGGCCAGCTCGTCGTACGGCACCGCGCCCGCCCGGTCGCGCTGGATCACGCCGCTGGCGATCGACTCGGCGTAGGCCCGGGCGGCCGCGAAAGCATCCGTTGCGGAGTAAAGAACCTCAGGCTGCGCGGCGGTCGAGGTGATGCTCATCGCGCGCCCACGAGGACAGGGCCGGGCGCCGTCAGGCCCGCGGCCGGGTCGGGGACCGCGGCCGGGTCCAGGCCGGCCTCCACCTCGAGCGCGCGGACGATCGGGATGACGTCCCGGCCGAACCGCTCGATCTCCTCGTGGTAGTGCAGGAAGCCGGTCAGGATGAGGTCCACGCCGAGCTTGCGGTACTCGACGATCCGGGTGGCCACCTGCTCCGGGGTGCCGATCAGCTGGGTCCGGAACCCGTCGTTGTACTGCACCAGGTCCTCGAAGCTGGAGTCGGCCCACATGCCCGTCTTGTCGGCGGTGGACGCCCCGGCCTGCTTCACCGCGGCCCCGAACCCCTCGACCGCTTCCACGTGCGCCTTCGCGATGATCTCGCGCAGCGTGTCCCGGGCCTCCTGCTCGGTGTCACGGACGATGACGAACCCGTTGAGGCCGAACCTCGGCCCGTCGGTGCGTCCGGCCGCGTCCGCGATCTGCCGCAGGTTGGCGAGCTGCTCGCCGACCCCGGCGAAGTCCTTGCCGTTGGAGAAGTACCAGTCGGACAGCTGGCCGCCGTTGCGCTGGGCCGCGGAGGAGTTGCCGCCCTGGAAGATCTCCGGGTGCGGCCGGCCCGGCCAGGACAGCGGCTTGGGCTTGAGGCTGAAGTCGCGGATCCGGTAGAAGTCGCCGGCCAGGTTGGCCTCGTCCTCGGTCCAGATCCGCTTGAGCGCGAGGATGAACTCGGCGGTGCGCCGGTACCGCTCATCGTGCTCCAGCCACGGCTCGCCGAGCTGGCGGAACTCGTCCTTGAACCAGCCCGAGACCACGTTCACCGCCACCCGTCCGCCGGACAGGTGGTCGGCGGTGGCCACCCACTTGGCCAGCACCCCGGGATGCCACAGGCCGGGGTGGACCGCGGCGATCAGCTTGAGCCGCTCGGTGGCCATCAGCAGCGCCAGCTGAAGCTGGTCGACTCGTGCTGGTACTCGGCCCCGTAGCTGGCTGTGTAGCGGACCTGGCTCAGCGCGTACTCGAAGCCGGCCCGCTCGGCCAGCCGGGCCAGCGTGCGGTTGTAGTCGAACGACCAGTCGGTGCGCTGCTCGATCGTGCTGGTCACCAGGCCGCCGCTGACGTTCGGCACCCAGTAGGCGAAGCGGAGCGGCTCGGTCGTGGGGTCGGTGGTCATGGTCAGCCTCCAGGGGAGTTAGTGGTCGTCGTGCGGGGAAGTCATCAGGCCGCGGCGCCGCAGCACCGGGATCAGGCCCTCGCCGACCTGGTAGGCCTCTTCCAGGTGCGGGTAACCGGACAGGATGAACTCGTCGATCCCGAGCGCGTAGTACTCAGCGATCCGCTCCGCCACCTCGTTGTGGCTGCCGACCAGGGCGGTGCCCGCGCCGCCGCGGACCAGCCCCACGCCGGCCCACAGGTTCGGCGACACCTCCAGGGCGTCGGTGCGGCCGCCGTGCAGCGCGGCCATCCGGCGCTGGCCCTCCGACTGCGAGGCCCGCTGGATGGCCTGCGCCCGCTCGATCGCCGCCGGGTCCAGGCCGTCCAGCAGCCGCTGGGCCTGGGCCCACGCCTCGTCCGCGGTGTCCCGGGTGATCACGTGCAGGCGGATCCCGAAGCGCACCTCCCGGCCGGCTTGCTTGGCGCGCGTCCGCACCGCGTCCAGTTTTTCCGCAACGGCTTGTGGTGGCTCGCCCCACGTCAGGTACACGTCGGCGTACCTGGCCGCCACGTCCAGCGCCGGGGCTGAGGACCCGCCCAGGTAAATCTCGGGCCAGACCGGGGCCGGGATGATCTGCCCGCCGCGCACGTCGTAGTGCTCGCCGGTGAACGTGACCGGGTCACCGCGCCACAGCTCGCGGACGATATGCAGGAACTCACCGGCCCGCTCGTACCGGGCCTCCTTGCCGAGGTGGTCGCCGAACCGCTGCTGTTCCACGTCGTCGCCGCCGGTGACCACGTTGAGCAGCAGCCGGCCGCCCGAGATCCGCTGGTAGGTCGCGGCCATGTGGGCGGCCAGCGTGGGCGACATGAGACCGGGACGGAACGCGACCAGGAACTTGAACCGGTCGGTGACCTGGGTCAGCCCGGCGGTCATGATCCACGCGTCCTCGCACCAGGAGCTGGTGGGAGTCAGCGCGCCGGTAAAGCCGAGCTGCTCTGCGGACTGGGCGATCTGGCCGATGTAGCGGATGTCCGGCGCCCGCTCGTTCCCGTCCCGCGTGCCGTCTCCCGTGGCCCGGCTGCCGGCCGCGCCGACCGCGTTGCCCAGGCTCAGGTCGGTGCGCGAGTCACCGTTGGTGGGCAGGAACCAGTGCAGGACTACTCCCATGGGCGGCGGCCTCCTTCGGGTGCTGCGGACTCGGCGGTCGTGCCGTGCGGACCCGGCAGTCGTGCGGTGCGGACCCGGCGGTCGGGGGTGCGGACCCGGCGTATCTTTCCTTGTTTCTCGATCAAATTTATAGGAAGTTTCGGTGATGCGATAGGGGACGGGTAGCCAGGGTGCCGGGCGCCGGTGATGGCGCCCGTCCCGCTGCCGGCCCGGCCGCATCACCAGGTCACTACCAGCGGAACTAGCTTCAGCATGCGGCTGGCCCGGAGGCCGCGTCCAATACCGATCGGCGGGGGCGTGGTAAGGTTTTCCTATTAAAACGATCGCTATCCTGGCGTTAACGGGCGCCGGGCGAGAGGGGTCGTGTGCGGATCGAGCAGCTTGAATACGTCGCTACAGTCGCCCGGCTAGGCTCGTTCCGCCGCGCCGCCGACGAGCTGCACATCTCCCAGCCCGCGCTGAGCGGCTCGGTCCGGAGCCTGGAACGGGAACTCGGCGTCGACCTGCTCGACCGGGGCCGGCATGGCGCGCGGATGAGTGATTCCGGGCGCGAGCTGTTCCCGTACATCCTGACCCTGCTCGACTCGTTCGACCGGCTCCGGCACGCCGCCGGGGAGCAGCACCGCAGCGTGCGGCTGGTCCGGCTGGGCACGGTCAGCGCGGCCACGGCCCCGCTGCTCGCCCCGACCATCCAGCAGTTCCGGCAGAGTCACCCGCTGACCCAGGTCGAGGTGATCGGAGCCCAGCAGGCTGAGATCCACCGCGGCGTCCTGGAGGGCAGCTTCGACCTGGGCCTGGTCAACTACCTCGACGGCGACGACATGCCGCCTGAGCTGGAGACCACCCCGCTGTTGCGCGGCCGCCCGGTCGTCGTCCTGCGGGCGGACAGCCCGCTGGCCCGGCACGCGGCCGTGCACACGGCCGACCTGCTCGCCGAGCCGCTGATCGTGATGCGATCTGGTTATGTCATGCACCGGTACCTGCACCGGCTGCTGCAGGGCACGCCGCCGGCGTTCTCCTACTCCACCGACGGGGCCGAGATGGGCAAGCTGATGGTGGCCGAGGGCCTGGGCCTCACCGTGCTCCCGGACTTCAGCGTGATCGGCGACCCGCTCGAACAGCACGGGGTGATCACCTGGCGGCCGCTGGCCGACGATGAGACCGGGGTGGAGCTGGTCATCCAGCGGGCCAGGTCCGGTTCAGTCCCGCTGGCCGCCCGGGACCTGCACGCCATGTTCGTCGCGCGGGCCCGCGCCTACACGGCCGAGCACCCCGCCACCGCGGAGCAGCCCGGCGCGGGTCGTCCCCCCACCGGGAATGATCCGCCGGCTAGCGGCCCGAACGGGGCGGCCCCAGCAGGCCGAGCACGCCGGGGGAAGACCCGCGTTCGGCCATGATCTCCGCCCGGCCGCCGATGGTGGCCGGGCCCTGGCCGCTGACGCACAGCGACGCGGCCGCCGTGGCCAGCCGGACCGCCTCCGGCACCGGCCGCCCCCGGAACACCTCGGTGGTCAGCGTCGCGGCGAAGCAGTCGCCCGCGCCCGTCGAGTCGACCAGGGTGCGCACCGGGCCGGCGGTGTACTTCGTGGACCCCTCCCGGGTCAGGACCTCGCAGCCCCGCCGTCCCTGGGTCACCACACCCAGACCGCCGTGGCGCGGCACCGCGTCCAGGAACTCGCTCACGTAGGGCGCTTCGATCTCGGACACGACGACCACGTCCACCACCGACGACACCGCGGCGGGAAAGGCCCGCGGCTCGAGCGCGACGCGAGCGCCGATGCGATCCCAGTGCCTGACCAGCCCCTGCGGGGTAAGCAGGGCGAACCGTGACCGGCATTCCTCAACCAGCTTTTCCAGCGTTATTTCCTGGGCCACGGGCGCGATATGGAGAATGTCACTGTCCGGCACATGGCTAAGGTCATCTATTTCGCCGGCCCAGCCTTCCAGCCATTGTTCTCGTGCATCGCCGGCGGACACGTTCCGGAACATCGTGGTCGACTCGACGGACTGCAGGCGCAGCTCGACTTCACCAGCGTACGGCCGCCAGTAGGGCTCCAGCTGGACCGGATTCGCCCGTCCCGCGATCTCGGCGCTAAGCCCTAGCCGGGCCGCCTGCAATGCGGAGTAGACTACCGATCCGCCCAGTACGAAAGAACCCCCCGCCTGGACGTCCAGAGTTGGGTTACCCAAAGCAAGGTAGTCTAGGCGCACCGTGATCCGCTCGTAGATTGGCCGATGGGACTCGATGCATAGTACATCAGTAGATAGCGGGCAACAACGTAAAGACGGTCTCGTCGCACTGCCTGCGGAATTGCTGCCCAGAGCCACCGGAAGTAACAGCGGCGCGGCGGTGAACGGCCTGCTGATCGGAGTGGACGGCGGGGCCACGAAAACGATAGCGGCAGCATTTGACCTGGATACCGGGACGGTCGCGGCGGCGGAAACCGGGCCAAGCAATCCCGAGGCGGTCGGCTACGATGTGGCAGCTGCTTCTATTAATGAGGCGATTAGCGGCATAGCCGGTGATGGCAAACCAGTAGCCGCGGCCGTGCTGGGCGTCGCCGGAATAGACACCGACGGCGAACGGAAACGCCTGCTTTCCGGTATGACCAGACTGAGCGCGCCAGTAATGCTGGCCGTCAATGACGTGGTGACCGCGTGGGCCGCCGGCTCGCTGGCCGCGCCTGGTATCGCCGCCATCTCCGGTACCGGGAGTAATACATTCGGCGTTAATGCGCAGGGTGCGGCCTGGCGCTGCGGCGGGTGGGGTCATATCGTCGGCGATGAGGGCTCCGGGTACATGATCGCCGTGAATGCGATCCGCGCCGTCCTCGCTTACCGGGACGGCAGAAATGATTGGACAGCACTCGTCCCGCGCCTGCTGGATTTCTATCACCTGCGGCACATCGAGGATATCAAGCCGATCATCTACCGGGATTTCGACAAGGCCCGGATCGCGGCCTTTGCCGCACAGGCGGCCGACGCCGCGGACGAGGGCGACGAGATCGCCCTCGGGATATTCCGGCAGGCCGCCACGGACCTGGCCGAGCAGATCAGCACGGTCTACGCGGCCCTGGACTTCAGCGGCCCTGCGGAGGTGACGCTGATCGGGAGCAATTTCCGGGCCGGCGAAATCTTCATCGGCCCCCTGCGGGAGCACCTGCGGCACGTGACCGGCGGCCAGGACTTCGCGGCCCCCAAGCTGCCCGCCGTGGGCGGGTCGATCTGGCTGGCGGCGCGGGCGGCCGGCGCGGAGCACCGGATGGACGCCCAGGTGCTCGCGGCGGCGCTGCGTGATGCGTGATGCGCAGGCCCAGGGTTTCCTGGCCATGTTTCTCAGTCGAAAAACTCACCCTGGTCGACGGAGGCAGCCAGGTCACCGGGCAGCAGGCCGAGCCAGCGGCGGGCGATCTGCTCACGGAGGTCCGGTGGCACCACGCCGATCAGCCGCAGCCGTGAGATGCCCCCGTCGGGGTAGATGTCCAGCCGGACCAGCCCGGTGGGGCCAGCCCCGGCCCGGAGCCGGAACCGGTGCTCGTTGTCGGGGATCAGCCGGGTCTTGGGCAGCAGTTCCGCGCCCGTCGCGGCGTCG
>Ga0208219_1000912_pt1 | contig 10478 bp, 9 predicted proteins | sample NGESurshal072012_7_FD_184469 | JGI IMG/M metagenome (GOLD analysis project Ga0208219, IMG submission 184469) | Arctic peat soil microbial communities from Barrow, Alaska - NGEE Surface sample 53-2 shallow-072012 (SPAdes) | ecosystem: Environmental > Terrestrial > Soil > Wetlands > Peat ...
GTAGCGGTGTACCTCGATGCCGGTCTCAGGCTCGGCCTCGCTGTAGGCGTTCCCGCCGATGTGCTCGCGGCGGTCGATAACCAGGACGCGCAGGCCCAGGTCACCAGCGCATCGCTCCGCGACAGTGAGCCCGAAGAAGCCGGCGCCGACGATCACCAGGTCGACGTTCACGAGCGCGCCGGCGTGGTCGGCTCGGTCCAGCCGGCGGCAGGCAGGTCGGCGTAGTCCCAGGCCTGCGCGTAATCCGGCGGCGGTTCCGGCTCGGCCAGCAGCTCGAGTTCCTCCTCCAGGTGCTCGGTGTAGTGATTGACGAGCGGGCGGTACACCGCGCGGCGGCACCACCACGGGATCAGCCGGTAGCCGCCGCGCACCATCACGTTGCGCACGTACTGCGCCGGCGAGGTGAACCCCTGCTTGCGGAACTCGCGCTGCAGCCGCAGCTCGGAAGACAAGAGCTTCGTACCGCCCCGGCGCTTGAAGGCATCGGCGCCGACGCGGTAGAAGACCAGCGGCTCGGCCACGTTGACCGCGCGCACGCCGTTGTCGAGCATCCGGGCGAACAGCGCGTAGTCCTCCATCAGCGGCAGGTCGCCGTAGCCGCCCGCCGCCAGGACCGCGTGCCGCCGGTAGACGACGGTCGGGTGATTGAACGGATCGTGCATCCGCGCGTAGCGGTGGATCTGGTCGGGATCGGTCGGCGGCACCCGCTGCCCCACGATGTCGTCGGTGTCCTGCACGAACTCGAGCAGGCCGGCCCCGACGATGTCGGCGTCCAGGATAAGTGGCAGCTCTACCTCGAAGCGGTGCGGCATCGCCACGTCGTCGGCGTCCATCCGGGCGATCACGTCGAACCAGCTGGCGGCCACGCCGTGGTCCAGGGCGGGCCCCAGGCCGCCGTTGCGGGCCAGCGGGACGAAGGTCACCGGCACCGGGCTGGTCGCCCGCAGGTCATCCAGGCAGTCGGCGAGTTCCTCGCGGACCGGCCCGTCGCGGACGATGACCACCTGGTCCGGTCGCACGATCTGGTCATCGACCGCGCTGCGGAACGCCCGCCGGATGTAATCCGGCCGGTCGCCGTCGTAGACCGAGATCAGGAGCGCGAAGGGCTCGTGCAACGCAGGATCCGCCTTCCACCGAAAAGCAAGTGCCTTCGATGACGGATCGTAGCCAGCGAGTTTGGGCAGCTAGGGGGCCTTAACCGTAAATTATGAGGTTACAGAGGTAAACGATAGCTGCCGTACAACTTCAGTTCATCTTGTCCCAGTTATGTGGTCTCGTGGCCCTTTCCGGCGCCCGGGCGCCGTGGTCGCAGGCGCCATCATCCACGTCCTCCGAGGTGTCCCCCGTTGGCAGCGCACGACGTCACTGATTTCAGCCTGGCGACCGGCCCGGTCCCGGTCGTCACCGAGGGCGACCCGGCTCTCCCCCGGCCGCGGCCGAAGGTGTTCCTGCATATCGGCGAGCCCAAGACCGGCACGACGTTCCTGCAGCAGGTGCTGTGGCGCAACCGCTCCGAGCTGGCCGCCCAGGGCGTGGTGCTGCCTGGCCATCATCCCCAGGATCATTACCGGGCCAGCCAGGACCTGCGCGGCGTCCCCAAGCTGGCTGACGACCCGGCGGCCTCCTGGACCGGTGAGTGGGAGATCCTGGCCCGCCAGGCGCAGCAGGCCCCGCAGGTCGCCGTCATCTCGCACGAGCTGTTCTCGGCGGCCGATGCCGACCAGGCCGATCGCGCGATCAGGTCGCTGCTGCCGGCCGAGGTGCACGTCGTGGTGACCGTGCGCGATATCGCGACGCTGCTGCCCGCGGAGTGGCAGGAGACCGTGAAGCACCGCAATGCCCGCGGCTGGGAAGACTGGCTCGAGGACGTGATCGACCGCGAGTCGACGGCCGCCGACCGGCGCCAGTGGTGGTTCTGGCGCGTGCACGACACGCTGGCCATCCTCGACATCTGGTCTCGTCTCCTGCCGCCGGGGCACGTGCACGTGATCGTCGTCCCGCCCCGGGGATCAGGGAACGAGGTGCTGTGGCAGCGCTTCGCGTCCCTGCTCGGCATCGACCCCGGTTGCGTCGACCTCAGCCGGGCCCGGCCGAACTCCTCACTCGGGCTGCCCGAGATCGAGTTCCTGCGCCAGCTGAACCAGGCGCTCCCGGCCGAGGTCCCCGACTGGTTCTACATGTGGAACGTCAAGGAACCGCTCGCGCACCGGGCCCTCGCCGCACGGCCGCGCGGCGAGCGCCTGCTGCTGCCCGCCAGCCGGGAGGCCTGGGCCCGCGCCGCCGCGGACTCGGTGGCGGTCGCCCTGAGCGATTCTAAGTACGACGTCATCGGCGACCTCGACGACCTGCTGCCCGGGCCGGCCACCGAGCCGCCCGCCAGCCCGGCCGGCCAGCCCGCGGCGGCGGTGCTGGACGCGGCGGTGGACGGCGCCTCGGCGCTGGTGGTCCAGCAGTACCGCAAGGCCTACCCGGCGGCCCGGCCGCAGCGCGGGCCGGGCGGCCAGCGCAGCCTGGTGCGCAGGGTCGAGTCGAGTGTCGCGTCGTCGCCGCGGGTCAAGCGGACGGTGCGCGAGCTCAGCAGCCGCTTCCCGGCCGTCCGCCAGCTGCGCGTGCTGCTGTGGCGGGCGATCGAGCGCCGCCGCCTATGGAGGCAGCGCTAGCGTGCCGCAGGCTCATCCCGCGGCCGACGGCGATCGCCCCCGGGTGATCGCCGTCATCGTCACCTACAACCGCCGCCGGCTGCTACTGGAGTCGCTCGCGGCGGTGCACGGGCAAGGCCGGGTTCCCGATGCCGTGATCGTGATCGACAACGCCTCGACCGACCAGACCGCGGCGGCGGTCCGCCGGCACTACCCGGCGGCGGCGCTGGTCGAGCTCACGTCCAACACCGGCGGGGCGGGCGGCTTCGCCGGCGGCCTGGCGCTGGCCCTCGACGCCGGCGCGGACCTGGTCTGGCTCATGGACGACGACACGGTGCCAGAGCCGGGCGCGCTGGAGGCGATGCTGGCCGCCCGCCGGGGCCATCCCGGCCGGCCGCCCGCGGTGGTCGCCAGCCGCGTGGTCTGGACCGACGGGCGAGCGCACCCGATGAATACCCCGCGGACCAAGCCGTTCGTGAGCCGGGCCGAGCGGGCGGCCGCCGCCAGCACGGGGTGCCTGCCGATCCGCTCGGCCTCGTTCGTGTCGATCCTCGTCGACGCCGGCCAGTGCCGGGGCCGCGGCCTGCCCCAGGCGGACTACTTCCTGTGGAACGACGACTTCGAGTTCACCGCCCGGCTGCTGCGCGGCAACGCCGGCCTGCTCTGCCCGGCCAGCGTCGTCGTGCACAAGACCGCGACCTTCGGCTCGACGGACCTCGATCCCGGGCCGCGATTCTTCTACGAGGTGCGGAACAAGATCTGGACGCTGCGGGCCCGCTCGCCGCTCGCCCCTGCGGAGCGGGTCCTGTACGGCGGCTCGACCCTGCGCCGCTGGGCGCGGACCTTCGCGAGCTCCCGCGACCGGGCCGCGCTGCGATCGGCCCTCATCCGGGGCATCGCCGCCGGGGTGGCGACGAGCCCGCGACCGACCGCGGAGGTGCTGGCGGGCGTCGGCCTGACGATGCCGGCCCGGCCGCGGGACTAGCGCCGGTCACACCCGGCATCGGCTCGGCCGGGCCGTGTCGTGGCGGAACCACCTGGCGGGCACGGCCCGGCCGTCGGGCAGCCGATGGAGATCGGGCCCCGCGGCCGGGACAAAGCCGGCCGACAGCAGCGCCGCGACGCAGGCGGCGTTGGCGGGCTCGGTCCCGGCGCGCAGGCTGGCCAGCCCCAGGTGGTCATGCGCGAAGAGCGCGGCGGCCGCGAACAGCTCGGCGCCGAGGCCGCGCGAGCGGAACTGCGGGGCCAGGGAAGCACCTACCTCGCCCGACCGGAGGCTGCCCTCGGCCGATCCGGCCAGTCGTCCGCTCGATAGCTCGATGGCCGTCAGGGCCCAGTGGCCGCCCGCTCCCCGGTAGCGGCGCCGACCCTGGCCGGGCGGCCGGCGAGCAGCTCCGCGCGGTGCGCCTCGGGGATGACCTGCTGAGTTGTCCAGCCGAGCCACCGCTGCGCCTCGGCATCGCTGGCCGCCGCCATCAGCATCCGGATATCGGACCAGGTCGGCGTCTGCAGCCGCAGGCACTCGGTGCAGAACAGGTGCCGCCCGCCCCGGCACGTCCCCGGCGCGGCCGGTGCCCTGCGGATCCGCATGCGCCCCCTTCCCGGTGCCGGTGGGTCCGGACGCCCCAAGTGTGGCGGAATGAACGCTGCCGTAGTTGCGATGATCGCGCTACGTCGCCACAATGAAGGAGGCGATGAGGCTCGCCGATAACCGCGGATCCATCTCGCTGATGGCCTCTACCACTTGTCTCGGTTTACCGAGCTCTGGGAGAGGAGAGCCAGCCATGAGCGGCGATGACCTTGAGGCCGACGGCAATGAACCCGGGGGCGCGTCCCCCTCTGTGACGCGAGCGGCTCCATGAGCCTGGTACTGCCGATCCCGGTCGTTCAGGTGCTTCAGGTCGCGACGATCGCCGCGGCCGCTCCGGGGGTATCCGGAGTGATCGCCCGGGTTGAGGCCAGGCTCCAGGGCCGGACCGGCCCGCGGCTTGCGCAGCCCTACTCCGACCTGCGGAAGCTTTTCCAGAAGGAGGCGCTCGCCCCGCAGGGCGCCAGCTGGGTCTTCCTGGCCGCGCCGCTGGCGGCGATGACCTGCTACCTGACCGTGCCGCTGCTTATCCCGGTGCTGACCACGTTCGGCCTGCCGCTGGGTTACATGGGCGACATTCTGGGTGGCGGTTTCATTCTCTCCCTGGCGAGCTTCCTGATCGCGGTGGCGGCCCTGGAGACGGGGAGTCCCTACGCCCAGCTAGGCGCCAGCCGGGCCAAGACCTTCTCGGCGATCACCGAGCCGGTCATCCTGTTCGTCGTGTTCACCGTCGCGCTGGTGACCGGCACCGATCTGCCGTATGCGCTCGCCGCGACCGTCCGGTCCTCAGCCGGCCAGATCGTCCGCCCGGCGCACCTGCTGGCCGCGGCAGCCTTGTTCATGGTGATCCTGTATGAGACCGGCCGCATACCGGTGGAGACGCACAGCGGGACGAACGAGTTCGGGATGATCGAGGAGGCTCGGCCGTTCGAGCACTCCGGTCCCTACTTCGCCCTGCTCAAGTGGGGCTCGGCCATGAAGCAGCTGATTCTCTACACCATCCTGCTCAACGTGTTCGTGGCGCCGTGGGGGCTGGCCTCGACCGCGCAGGCCGGTTCGGTGCTGCTGGCGATCGTCTCGCTGGTGGCTAAGGCCGCCGCGCTGGGAGTCGTGGTCGCGGTCATCGACAACTCATTCGCCAAGCTTCGCCTGTTCAAGATCACCGAGTTCGTGTCGGCGGCATTCCTGCTGGCGGTGCTCGGCGTCTTTACCCTGTACCTGGGAGGTGGCTGATGGCGGGGGCGGCGGCTGTCGCGGCACCGAGCGTTTTCTCCGGCAGCGCCAACGTGATCGCGGTGGGCGTGCTGCTCGTGGAGTTCGGCATGTTCCGGCAGGCGCTGCTACGCGACCAGGTGCGGCTCTACGCCGCCCAGTCGACGCTGATTTCGGTGCTGGCGGTCGTGGTCGCCGCGGCCCGGCACCTGCCCGACTTGTACGTCCTGGCCGGGCTGTCGTTCGCGCTGAAGGCGGTGATCGTGCCGGTCGTGCTGCGCCGCCTGCTGCGCGGGCTCGGCGGCCGGGGTGAGGGGCCCGGCTGGACGGATATTGCCGACAGCGGCTCGCTGAGCCTGGCTACTACCGTGCTGGTCGCGATCGCCGTGGCCGCGTTCGGCTTCTTCAGCGTCGCCGCCCTGGGGATTCACAGCCCGGTGCTGCCGACGACCGCGCTGGCGATCTCGGTCGCCGTCGTGCTGGTGGCGTTCGTCCTGATGATCATGCGACGGGACGTGGCCTCCCAGGCCATCGGGTTCTTCTCGCTGGAGAACGGGGTCTCGCTGACGGCGCTGGTCGTGGCGGCGAGCATGCCGCTGATCCTGGAGATCGTCTTCCTGTTCGACCTCCTGGTGGCCGTCGTGGTATTCGGGCTGCTGATCCGGGTGCATCACGGCCGGGCCGAGTCGCTGTCCACCGCCGATCTGACCAGGCTGCGGGGTTGAGGCATGCTCGTCGTCGTCTTGCTCCTGTTCATCTTGCCGGCCGTGGCCGCGGTGATCTGCCTGCTGGCCCCGCTCGCGGTCGCGCGGGCCAGCACCGCGGCCTTCGGCGTGGCCTGCCTGGGGCTCGTGATCGCGGTGCTGCCTGCGGCGTCCCGGCACGACCTGGCCTACCTGGGCTTCTTGCGGATCGACGCGCTCAGCGTGGTCTTCCTGCTGGCTACGAGCTTCCTGTATGCGGCGGTAGCGGTCTACTCGATCGGCTACCTGGCCCACGATGACCGCCGCGATCCCGGCTTCGCCCGGTACTCCCGGCGGTTCTGGGTCGGCCTCAACCTCTTCGCCTGGGCCATGCTCGCGGCGCCGATGATGAGCAGCCTCGCGCTGCTCTGGGTGGCCATCGAGGTGACGACGGTGGTCTCGGCCCTGCTGGTGGCAATCGAGGATACCGACGGCGCCGCGGAGGCGGCCTGGAAATACGTGCTCATCGCCTCGGCCGGCCTGGGCCTGGCTCTGCTCGCGACGATCTTCGCGTACTACGCCGGTGCCCAGGTCCTCGGCCAGTCCTACGACCTGGCCTTCAGTCCGCTGCTGCGCGTGGCGGCCCAGCTTCCGCACGCCCCGCTGCAACTGGCCTTCGTGCTAGCGGTGCTGGGCTTCGGCACCAAGATGGGGCTCTTCCCGGTGCACACCTGGCTGCCCGATGCGCACTCGGAGGCGCCGACCCCGGTCTCCGCCATGCTGTCGGGATCGCTGCTGGCGGTGAGCTTCTACGCCATCCTCCGGTTCTACCAGGTCTGCGCCGTGACGCTCGGGCCGCGGTTCCCGCGCAACGTGCTGCTGATCTTCGGGATAGCCTCACTGCTGCTGGCCGCCTTGTACCTGTTCGGCCAGCGGGACATCAAGCGCTTGCTGGCCTACTCCAGCGTCGAGCACATGGGCATCCTGGCCATCGGGGTCAGCTTCGGAGCGCCGATCGCGCTGGCCGGCGTGCTGCTGCACGTCCTGGCCCACGCCGCGGCCAAGGGAAACGCCTTCATGGGCGCGGGGGTGCTGGTGCACAAGTTCGGCACCAAGCAGATCTCGGCGATCCGCGGCGGCCTGGACCTGCTGCCGTGGAGCGGGCCGCTGTTCCTGCTCGCGGTGCTCGCGCTGGGCGCCATGCCGCCGTTTGGCATCTTCCGCAGCGAGTTCGAGATCGTCGAGGGCGGCTTCGCGTCCGGCGGCAACGCGGCGGCAGCCGTCCTGATCATCGGCGTGACGGTCGCCTTCTTCGGCCTGGCGGCGACCACCACCCAGATGCTCCTGCAGCCCCGGGCCCCCACCGCCGGCCATAGCGGCGCCGATCAGGCCCCGGCGCTGGCTGCAGTCGGTACCGCGGCTATCCCGGCGGGCGCGGATGATCATCGCGCCGGGACTGCGCCGCGAGGTGGGCCCGGGGACCATCCGCCCAGCTCGGCGCCGCTGGCCCGAGGGGAGCCGAGCGCCTGGATGGTGATCCCGGTTGCGGTGGGTGCCGTGGTCCTGATCGTGCTCGGCGTGCATCCGCCGGCCGAGCTGACGGACCTGCTCGCCCGCGCCGTCCGCGAGCTGAGCGGGGCCGCGTGATGCCCGCCGCCACCAGCGCCGTGCTGGCCGCGAGCGTGCCGGAACTGTGGGACGAGCTGACCAGCGAGGTGGCGGCGGGCCGGAGGTTCGCGGACCTGTTCGCGACGCCGCGTCCGGGCGGCCTGCTGCTGACCGCGCACCTGGCCGGCCCGGCAGATATCACCACGCGGGAAGCCATGCTCCCTCTCGGCGCGGTCGGCTACCCGGCGCTGACGCCGCGGCTGGGGGCCGCGTTCTGGTACGAGCGGGAAATCCACGACCTGTTCGGCGTCATACCCGACGGGCATCCGCGCCTGGAACCGCTGATCCTGACCGCAGCCGGTGACCCCGGTATCCTGCCGAGTCATGTCGCCGGACCCGGGCTGTTCACGATCCCGCACGGCCCGGTTCGCTCGGGGGTGATGGAGTCGATCGAGTACCTGGTGGAAACGCCGGGAGAGGACATCCCGCACCTGAACATGCGGGTCTTCTACAAGCACCGCGGCATCGAGAAGCGGTTCGAGAGCATGACGACGGCCGACGGGCTACTGCTCGCGGAGCGGGCCGAGGGAATCGCGTCGGTCGCGCACGCCCTGGCCTACTGCCATGCGCTGGAACGGCTCGCCGGCACCGAGGTGCCGTGGGCCGCGGCCCTCATCAGAGCGGTGCACGCCGAGCTCGAGCGCCTGGCCTGCCATCTCGATGTCATCGTCCGGCTGGCCGACGGCGCCGGGCTGGCGGTGGCCACGGCCAGGTTCGGCTGGCACAAGGAGCAGGTCCTGCGCCTGGTTAGCCGACTCTGCGGAAGCAGGTTCGGCCGCGGCGTGGTCGTCCCCGGCGGGGTGAGCAGACATCCCCGGATCGGGCCGGGCGACCTGCTCACCGCGATCGGCGAACTTGACAAGCGGATCGCGGCGGACTTGTCGCTCCTGATGGGCACCGCGTCGTTCCTCGACCGGCTGCGGCGCACGGGGCCGCTCCGGCCCGAGCGCGCCCGCGAGCATGGCGCGCTCGGACCGGTCGGCCGGGCGTCGGGATGCACCGACGATGCCCGTCAGGCTCGGCCCTATGACGCTTACGGCTCCCTGGCCGTGCGCACCGCCAGCCGCCCGGATGGGGACGCGATGGCCCGGCTTGAGGTGCGCGTGACCGAGATCGCGCAGTCGTTCCACCTGCTGCGCCAGGCGGCCGACGAGCTGGCCGAGGCGAGCGAGAGCCAGCTGCTGGCGGCCTGCGACCCAGCGAACGGCCGAGGCCTGGGCTGGGCGGAGGCGCCGCAGGGTGAGGTGCTCTATGACGTCCAGGTAACCGGCGGGCTGATCGGCCGCTGCCGGACCAGGTCGGCCTCGTTCCACAACCTGGTGCTGATGCACGAGGTGTTCGCCGGTGACATCCTCACCGACTTCCCGTTCATCGAGGCGAGCTTCGGGCTGTCAATCGCGGGGGTGAGCAGCTAGGTGTGGGCATTGCGAGGCCTCCGGAACGGCGTGCTGACGACACGCTGGCCTGCCAGGCCCGACGACTACGCGTCGGCGACCCGCGGGCCGGCGACGGTGCTGGCCCCGCTGACCGATGAGTCCGTCAGTCTCGACGGCCTCTGTCCAACTGGCGCGATCAGCCGCGAGGGCGGCGCCCCGCTCCGCCTGGACCAGGGCCGCTGCATCCAGTGCGGCCGGTGCGTGGCCGCCCGGCCGGACGTGTTCGGCTGGACCAGCGGGCCGGGTAGCGCCGTGCTCGCCCGGCCCGCCCTGGTCGTGCCGCCCATCCCGGAAACCACCGAGCGCCTCGCCGCGATCAGGGACGACCTGCGCACGAGAACCCGAGCGCTCCGCAGGTCTGTGCACCTGCGGCACGTCGACGCCGGCTCCGACGGCACTGAGGAGTGGGAGATCCTCGCCCTGCTGAACCCGGTCTACGACATCCACCGGCTCGGGATCTTTCTCACGGCCAGCCCGCGGCATGCCGACGTGCTGCTGGTCACCGGCGCCGGGGCGCGCGGCATGACCGAGCCGCTGCGCCAGACCTATGAGGCGATGCCGCATCCCAAGGTGGTGATCGCGGTCGGGACTGACGCGGTCGGGGGCGGCCTGGTCAGCCCCTCGTATGCGACGGCGGGGGGCGTCGGCGACACGGTGTCGGTGGACGTGTGGCTGCCTGGATCCCCGCCCAGCCCGTTCAGCATCCTGCATGCTCTGCTGCTCGCGCTGGGGCGGGTCCCTGCTCAGGCGGGTGATCAGCGATGACGGCCTACTCCGCGGTGCTGGCGGCCGGGCTAGCGCTGCTGGCCGTGGCGGCGGTCGCCGACCTGATGGTCGGTGCGAGGCGGCCGCGGCTGCTGCCGATGCCCTACCTGGCCGGCGCGGCGGCGTCGGCGTGCCTGTCGGTGGCAGGCGCGGCGGCCCTGGCTGGCCGGCCGGTGGCTCTGCGCGTGACCGGGCTGCTGGGCTCGGGCACGGTCGGGCCGGCCGCGGACCGCTTGTCCGGCCTGTTCCTGGTGATCGCGTTCGGAGCGGCGTTCGCGGTCTCGCTCGCCCTCGCCAGCTGGGCGGCCGGCCCGGCCCGGCCCGGCCGCCGCGGCCTGGGCGCGAGTTATGCCCTGGCGCTCGGCGCCGTGGCCGTGGTGCTGACGGCCAGGGACGCGTTCACGCTCCTGTTCGCCTGGGAGTCGCTGACGCTCGCGTTCTACCTGCTGTCAGGATACGAGCGGGCTCGGGCGGGCCGCCCCGCGGC
>Ga0208219_1000914_pt1 | contig 10463 bp, 9 predicted proteins | sample NGESurshal072012_7_FD_184469 | JGI IMG/M metagenome (GOLD analysis project Ga0208219, IMG submission 184469) | Arctic peat soil microbial communities from Barrow, Alaska - NGEE Surface sample 53-2 shallow-072012 (SPAdes) | ecosystem: Environmental > Terrestrial > Soil > Wetlands > Peat ...
CAAGGCGTCCGGCGAGCTCGTGGTCATCCCCATTGAGCGGGCACTGGCCGGCAAGGTGGTGCCGCCCGCGCCCCGCCGCTAGCTCAAGCCGGGCGACCCTGTGCCGCTCGAGAATAGGATTCTGGGTCGTGAGCTGCGTTTTCTTGGATGTCAGGCGGCTCGCACGTACTCGTTGATCAGGCCGCTCAGGACAGGTTTTCGGCGGATCTGGCGAGCGTGCAAGTGCCCTGCCGTGGTGCAGGGAGGATGGTGTTCAGCGTCGGGGACGCACTGGCCGATCCCCTGATGCGGGCGGGCGGTGTTGTAGTGCTCCTGATACTCGGTCAGGACGGCGCGCAGGTGGGCTTCGCCGAGGATCAGCATGCGGTCCAAGAGTTCGCGGCGCAGCGTGCCGACGAGTCGCTCGCAGACCGCGTTCATGCGCGGAGCCTGGACGGCGGTCTGCAGGATGGTGGTGCCGGTGGCCTGGAAGACGGCGTCGAACGAGGCGGTGAAGTTGGAGCCGCGGTCGCGGATCAGGAACCGGAAGTCCTCGAACCGCTCGCCGAGGTCCAGGGCCATGTTGCGGGCCTGCTGCACGGTCCACGTGCCGGTCGGGTGCGCGGTGACGCCGCCCAGGTGCATCCGGCGGGTGCCGTGCTCGATGAACACCAGCACGTACAGCCGTGTCAGCAGCACCGTATCTACGTGCAGGAAGTCGACGGCCAGGATCCCGTCGGCCTGGGCGTGCAGGAACTGCCGCCACGTCGGGCCTGAGCGGCGCGGCGCCGGATCGATGCCCGCAGCACGAAGGATTTCATAGATGGTCGACGGCGCGACGGTGGCGCCGAGCTTAGTCAGCTCGCCATGGATCCGCCGGTAGCCCCATAGTGAGTTCTCCCTCGCAAGGCGGACGGCGATATGGGCGATGCTCTGGACCGTCGGCGGCCGTCCGGGCCTGCGCGGTGTGCTCGTGTCGTGCTTCCGCGCGGCCAGTCTGCGGTGCCAGGCCAGCAGTGTCGCGGATGTCACTGGGAAGATTCCGGCCCACTGCCGCCGCGGGATGAACGGGGCCAGCGCAGCGAACCGGGCCCGGTCGGCGGGCTCGTACCGGACCCGGCCGGTGTTCCGGCGCAGCACTGCGTTCTCGTGCCGAAGCACCAAAAGCTCGGCGTTTTTCGCGCGGTCGCCGCGCGACAGCAGCGCCACCAGCCCGAGCAACCAGCGCATCAGAAGGTAAACGATCTTCAAGGGCACCCGGCCAGCCAACCATCACAGCGCCAGACAGGCTGCCAGTAACGGCAGGCCAACCTGCCGATCGAGTATTCGGGCGGCACACCCGCCGGCGGGCGCCTGGCCAACGGCGAGTAGCACCGTCGGTCCGGGAGTTGGCCCGCAGGTACCGGGTGCACCGGCGGCTGGTCCGGGAGGCTCTGACCTCTGCCTGGCCTGGGCCGCGTAAGGCTCCGCGGCCGCGCGCGTCGGTGCTCGATCCCCCGGTCATGTCCGGTACTGGGCGGGCAGGCTGCGGACGCGGCGGGCCGCCGGAACATGGCGCGCCGTCGTCATCGAGCCGGGCCAAGGCCAGAAGGTCAGAAGGTCAGCGGCCTCGAGATCTTTGGCGGTGAAGGTGTTCATCGTGTCACCGCTGCCTCATCCGCAGCTGCCAGGCCAGGGATCTAGCCCGGCAGCTCGCATCGGGCACCGACAGTCTCGGCCGGGTTCGCGGCCACTCCGAGCGCCATGATCACGGCCATGATGATGACCAGCCCGGTGAGCATGCGCTCCTCCGGTAGCCCCGGGTAGCTGGCCGCCTTCGGCGGCTGAGTTCCGGTGCGTGCCTTCCACGCTACGCTCGCATCCAGAAACTAGCAACAGATTTCCAGAATTCGGTAACTATAATGTTGGTGGCGGACCGGGCCTTCCTGGCCAACCACGCCCGGGTGCTCCGGTGCATCGCACACAACCCGCGGCGCGCCTGCCCGACATCGCGGCCAGCCTGGGCATCACCGAACGCAGCGCCCACGGCATCGTCACCGACCTGGCCCAGGTCGGCTACATGGTCAAGCAGGAAGACGGCCGCCGCAACCCTTACCAGAGCCCAGGCACACCTGCCGCTGCCAGAACCCACCCGGCGGCCGGGGCGGGGGTATCTCTCCCTGATGGGGCGCGATGAGGATGGCTCCAAGCCGAGAGGGTAGAGGACCGCCAGCTTGGAGCCGTCAAAGGAGACGTCATGAGCGTGTACAAGGTGATCGACATCATCGGGACCAGCGGCACTTCGTGGGAGGACGCAGCAGCCGAGGCGGTCAGGACCTCGGGTCAGACGATCCGCGATATCCGGGTTGCCGAGGTTGTTGAGCAGGACATCCACCTCGATGAGGGCGGGGCGATCACTTACCGCACCAAGCTTCAGCTTGCCGTTTAACCTGCCCGGCTGACGGCTGGGTTCTTCGCGGATCTTGAACCTGTGTGCCCGGCGTGTCGCCGCGGATGAGTGCGGCCTCCGCGTGATCATTTGTTCTCGCCAAAGGACAAAGATCACAAACGAAGGCCGTGATGGACAGCTTGCCAGAAGATGCCGGTGCCGGGCCACTCGCCGTGCTGTCGCGGTTCCGGCTGGATTTCCATGCCTGCCTGACCGCCCGCGCTGATGAGCTGTCGGAGCTGGCGGATGCGCTGCTGTGCGCGGACGGCCCGGTCAGGAGCCTGGCCGGGCTGTCGCTGGCCCCGGAGCACCGGCGTGGTCACGGCGCGTTGCATGACGCGGTGAACCACGGCCGGATCGACATCAGGCGGCTGCGGCGGTCGGTGGCGGGGCTGCCGTTACCGCGGGCCGCGGATGGGCGGCTGATGCTGGCCGCGGACGTGAGCAACTGGCTGCGGCCCGGTGCGGCGACCAGCCCGGAGCGGCTGTTCTGCCATGTTTACGGGCGGGGGAAGGGCCAGGCGCAGATGATCCCGGGCTGGCCGTACCCGGTGATCGCGGCGCTGGAGCCGGGCCGCACGTCCTGGACCGCGGTGCTGGACGCGGTCCGGCTGGGCCCTGATGACGACGAGACCGCGGTCACCGCCGCCCAGGTCCGCGACGTCGTCACCCGGCTGATCGAGGCCGGGCACTGGAAGGAGGGCGACCCGGCCATCCTGGTCATCTTCGACGCCGGCTACGACGTGACCCGGCTCGCCTGGCTGCTCGCGGACCTGCCCGCAGAACTGCTGGGGCGGCTGCGCAGCGACCGGGTGATGCAGCTGCCCGCGCCGCCGCGCCAGCCCGGCACCATGGGCCGCCCCCGCAAGCACGGCGCAGGGATAGCGCTCGCTGACCCGGCGACCTGGCCGGCCCCGCAGGTCACCACCACGACGGTGACCTCGCGGTACGGGACGGCGGTGACCGCCGCCTGGGACCGGGTGCACCCGCGGCTCACCCACCGCTCCGCCTGGCTGGACCACGACGGCCCGCTGCCCGTCATCGAAGGAACCCTGATCCGCCTGCAGGTCGGTCACCTGCCCGGCGACCGTGACCCCAAGCCAGTGTGGCTATGGTTCTCCCGCACCGGCGCCACCTCAGGCGAGGTGGACAGGTTGTGGCAGGCATTCTTGCGCCGCTTCGACCTCGAGCACACCTTCCGCCTGTTCGGGCAGGTCCTCGGCTGGACCGCCCCGAAGATCCGCGACCCGGCCGCCGCGGACCGCTGGACCTGGCTGATCATCACCTGCCACGCCCAGCTGCGGCTGGCCCGGCCACTGGCCGCCGACCTGCGCCACCCCTGGGAACGCCCCGCACCGCCAGGCCGGCTCACCCCGGCCCGCGTGCGCCGCGGGTTTAGGAACATCCGCGCGAAGGGCCCCTGCCCGGCCGGTGCACCGAAACCAGGCAAGCCCGGCCCCGGACGGCCGTCAGGTTCGAAGAACCGCCGCCCCGCACCCCGCCACGACGTGGGGAAAACCACCAGACGGGAACGCACCCTCAAGGCAAGGCGCGAACGCGCAGGTTAAACGGCAAGCTAAGAGATGGACGCTGCGGCGCTTCAGCCGGGGTTCGGCGTGCGCTGGCCCACTGCGGGCCGCCACGCCGGTTCGACTGATCATCCGTGGTCTCTGGGTTGGACACTTCGTTGGATACCTACTAATTTGATCGTCAAGAAAGGGAAAAGTCTCGCTCTTTACCCAGCGAACCCGGCCTTGGGCAGGCGGCAGCCCGCTGAGTGGCCGCCTGCCGGTGCGTCGACCATCTGAAAGCTACGTCGAGGAGTCCCGATGACCGTGGCCGGCCATCATGTTCCAGTAATCGCCTGGAATGAGCCCGGCGGCCTGACCTCGCGCGGCACAGTTGTCGTTATTGCTGGCCGAGGAGACTTGGCTCGCGCCCGATTGCGGTCCGGGACGGGCCGGGATGATGATGAATCGCCCTGGGCCGCGGTTGGGGGACAGAGTAGGGGGAATCGGTCCTGGGACCTATCGAGATCCGTGTCCGCCCGCTCCAGCCGGAGCTGCCCGCAGGCCTGGTTGCGTGTGGCGGAACCTGCGCGAAGTGTGCTTCATTGTGCTGAAACCAGCCTCGCGACATGGCACGGTGGCTGGCGGTAATGGAAACCAGAGAACAACTCGAAGGAGAAACATGGCTCTCTCACTTGGGGACACCGCACCGGACTTCACCGCCGAGACATCGGAGGGGCCGATCAGCTTCCACGAGTGGATCGGCGACTCGTGGGCGGTCCTGTTCTCGCACCCAAAGGATTTCACCCCCGTCTGCACGACCGAGCTCGGCTACATGGCCAAGATCAAGCCCGAGTTCGACAAGCGGAACGTGAAGATCATCGGGCTCTCGGTCGACCCGGCCGGGAAGCACGAGCAGTGGGCGAGCGACATCGAGGAAACTCAGGGAACCGCGCCCAACTACCCGATCATCGGCGACAGCGACTTCAACGTGTCGAAGCTGTACGGGATGCTGCCGGCCAGCACCAGCGGCGACGCGGGGACCCGGACCCCGGCCGATAACCAGACGGTCCGCAACGTGTTCGTCATCGGGCCGGACAAGAAGGTGAAGCTGATCCTCGTCTACCCGATGACGACCGGCCGCAACTTCGATGAGGTGCTCCGGGTCATCGACTCGCTGCAGCTGACGGCCAAGCACCGGGTCGCCACGCCGGTTAACTGGAAGTCTGGCGAGGACGTGATCATCGCAGGCTCCGTGTCCGACGACGAGGCGAAGAGGATCTACCCCGAGGGATGGAAGGCGCCCCGGCCCTACATCCGCATCGTGCCCCAGCCCTAACCGCGTCGTTGCGGCAGCGGTGCTGTTCCAACCACCCCGTTGCCACATCGACGCGCCAGCCATACCCCGGGGCGTCCGCTACCCCCGGGTCACTGAGGGCTAGCCGCGGCAGGCCACCATCGCGTGCGTAGGTCAATCGCTACGCACGCGATGGTGGCGCTGGGATCACCCCTGCCCGGCGGCGCAGGCCAGAGTGGCTGCGCAGTGCTCATGCGTCGCGGGTGACCATCCTCCAGGCACCAATTCCCGACCAGCCCACGATCCATCCGGCGATCACGGTGATCATCGCCCAGGTGGGCATCGGCGGTATGTTCAGCGCGCTGCGCCCGCCGAAGAGCACCCGCCCCGGGCCCGGGCCGCCGCCGGGACCGCCCTGCCCCACAGCCAGGCCGGCGGGCCGGAGCTGGTCCAGCGGGATGCCGACCACGAGCCGCTGGCCGTCCAGGAAATACGGGATCACGTGGGCGGCGAGGATCGGGGTCACGATGATCTCGAGTGCGATCAGCACGATGATGGGCACAGTGCGCTGGCCGATGAGGGAGCCGAGGCCGAGCCCGACGATGAACCCGACGCCGACGTAGAGCTCGGTCCACAGCCCGATCTTGACCATCTGGTTGACCGGCGGGTTCAGCTGGCTGGCCTCATCAGCGGCGTACTCGCTGTAGATCGTGCCGGTGTGGCGGCTGAGGGTGACCCCGGTGGCGGGACCGGTCGTCGGCCCGTTGCCGGCGGAGCCGGGCCCGGGCCCGTTGCCGACGGAGCCAACGGGTCCGGGCCCGTTGAGGAATGCTTGGGCTGCCTGCCGTGGGTGCACCTTGATCCAGCTCTTCAGCGAACCCGAACTCAGCCAGCGGATTGCACAGGAAGGCGAACACGGCGGGCGAGCCGGCCGGTCCGTAGCTGTGCGGGTCGACCGCGTGGAACACGAGCCGGAGGCCGAGGACCAGGACCGGCAGGCCCACGGTCAGCACCGCTACGACGATCATGAGGACGCGCCGTTCCCGCAGTTCGAGGTGCTTGGTCGCGATCAGCCCCCAGGTGGGCAGCCACGATCTGTAGCGGCGGGAGACGGCGGGAGCGTCCGGCCGGGCGTGGGCCGGTGATCCACCCGCGGGCCACCGGCCGGTCCACGGAAGCCGTTGAAATGTCGTCGGTCACGGCTGCTCCCCGAGGCGGGTTGTCACCGACAGGAACCAGTCCTCCAGGGTGGTCTGGACCTCCTGGAGGCTGTACACCGAGATGCCGCCCGCGACGAGCCGCCGGTTGACCTCGGCCACCGCCTCCCGCGACGCTCTGGCCGGGAGGGTCACGGTCAGCCCCGGCTCGCTGAAGGCGACGCCGGTGGCTATCCCGGCCTCCTCGATCAGCCGGCCCGCGGCCGCCGGGTCGGCGCAGTCGAGCCGGAGGACGCGGTTGCCGGCGCCACGGACCAGCTCGTCGATGGAGCCCTGGCGGATGACCCGCCCGTGGTCGACGATCGCCACCGCGTCGCACGTGCGCTCGACCTCGTCCAGGAGGTGCGACGACAGCATGACGGTCCGTCCCTCGCCGACCAGGCTCTCGATCATCGTCCGCATCTCGTGCATCCCGGCCGGGTCGAGCCCGTTCATCGGCTCGTCCAGGATCAGCAGCTCCGGGTCACCCAGCAGGCAGGACGCCACGCCCAGGCGCTGGCGCATGCCCATCGAATACGAGGCGACCTTGTCGTCGGCCCGCTCGGCGAGACCGACCCGGGCCAGCGACGGCCCGATCCGCTGGCCCGGGTCGCCACCCCGCGCCGCGGCCAGCAGCCGGAGGTTGTCCCGTCCGGTCAGGTGATGATGGAAGCGCGGCTCGTCGACGATCGCGCCGACCCGGGCCAGGGCCCGGCTGCGTTCGGCCGGGACGGGGACTCCGAGCAGCGACATCGTGCCGCCGTCGGCCCGGGTCAGGCCCAGCAGGGTGCGGATCAGTGTCGTCTTGCCCGCGCCGTTCGGCCCGAGGTAGCCGAACGCGCATCCCCGCGGGACGAGCAACTCGACGTCGTCGACTGCGACGTTCGCGCCGAACCGCTTCGTCAGGTCATGGGTCTCGACGGCCCATCCGCCCGCCGGGGCGGGCGCACGGGCTGGCCGCCCGGACGGGACGGCTCGCATGTCCCCTGGATCGACCGGCCGTGGCCCCGCCTGGCCGGGAGGCACGCTCGCTCCCTCTTGCTGGCCTCCGCCGCCCGCCCGACCTCGGCCGCCTCTCCGGGCGTTGAGGCGCACCGCGCCGAAGCCCAGTGAGCCGAGCACCACGAGCACCAGGACGATCAAGCCGATCGGGGCGTGGGTGCCCGCCGGGGCGGCGATGCCCCACAGCGGCATGGCACCCAGCGGGACAAGGCCGGGGGCGGCGAAGAGAGGGCGGATGGCTCGCCCCTCGATGGCGTTCATGGCAGGTAATCGTGAACGATCCGCGACCTGCTGTCGTCGTGCGCGAGCAGCACAGCTGCGTCAGTCACGGGAATGACACACAGTCATCCGGGCAGCAGCGCCCGGATGAGCCGTTAGAGGTGATCGTTCACAGTGCCCTGGCCAGTCCCGACTGGTAGGCGAGGATGACGAGCTGCGTGCGGTCGCGGGCACCGAGCTTGGTGAGGATCCTGCTCACGTGCGTCTTAGCGGTAGGCAGGGTCACATGCAGCGTGTGCGCGAGCTCAGCGTTCGACAGTCCCTGGGCGACGAGCGACAGCACCTCCCGCTCGCGCTCGGTGAGCTCGTCCAGGCCCTGGCGCACCCTGGCCGGTACATGGCCCCGGTCGGTGAAATGTGCGATGAGCCGGCGCGTCACGCTCGGGGCCAGCAGCGCGTCACCAGCGGCGATGGTACGGATCGCGCTCAGCAGTTCTTCGAGCGGCCGGCTCTTCAGCGCGAAGCCGCTCGCTCCCGCCTGCAGCGCGTCAAAGACGTACTCGTCGAGGTCGAAGGTGGTCAGGATGAGCACCCGGGGCCCATCAGGGCCCCGGCCAGAGTGGATCTGCCGGGTCGCCTCGATCCCATCCATGACCGGCATCCGGACATCCATGACGACGACCTCGGGCGACAGCCTCGCAGCCAGCTCGACCGCCTGCCGGCCATCGGCCGCCTGGCCCACGACGGCCAGGTCATCCTCCGCGTCGATCAGTGGCGAGAACGCGGTGCGCAGCAGCGCCTCGTCGTCGACGACGAGGACGCTGGTCGTCACCCCGCCCCCTCGGCCGGGACCTCGGCGAGCACCTGAAAGCCGCCACCAGGGAGCGGCTCGGCTACCAGCCAGCCGCCGAACGCGGCGATCCGCTCGCGCATTCCGACGATCCCGTGGCCCGTGCCCGGGCTGTCCGGCCGCCCGCTGCCACCCGCCGGATGCGCGGTTTCCCCTCCCTCATCGAGGATTTCGATGCGGATCCGACCGCCTGAGACAGTGACGGCGACCGCCGCCCGAGCTCCCGCCGCATGTTTCACGACGTTGGTCAGCGCCTCCTGCACGACCCGGAAGATGGTCAGCTCGAGCGCTGGGGAGAGCTGGCGATCGGCGCCTGACAGCTCCAGCTCTACGGGGGTCCCGGAGGCCCGCACGTTCTCGGCGAGTTCCTTGAGGTCCACCAGCTTCGGGGCCGGCGCCAGCGCGGCCGCCCCGGTCTCCTCGTCGCGGAGCAGCCCGAGCACCACCCGCAGCTCGTCCTGGGCCATCCGGCCGGTCATCTCGATCGATTCGAGTGCGGTGGCCGCCTCCTCGGGCTGCTTGGCCATGAGACGCCAGCCCACCCCGGCCTGGACGGTGATCACTGCGAGGGTATGCGCGACGACATCGTGCAGCTCGTGAGCGATGCGCATCCGTTCCTCGCGGACCTGCTGGCGGGCGCGTTCCACCTCGGCGGCCCGCTCACGTTCCGCCTGCTCAGCCAGTCCGGCCACGTAACGGCGGCGGGCCGCAACGCTGTCGCCGATGAACCACGCCGCCGTCAGCGGCACGAAGCCTTCCACCGCCTCCATGGCCAGGGGCGCGGCCCTGCGCGCGAGTGCCGCATAGATGATCGCCCCGCCCAGGACGGTGGCTGCCACCACGGCAGTGGGGATCGACACCCGTCTCGGCAGCCTCGCGGCGGCCAAGTACATGGCGAGCCCGATCAGGATGCCGAAGGCAATGGCGCGTTGCCCCAGATCATGACCAGTCCAGTCGCAGCGGTCGCCACCGCCAGCACGGGCAGCGGCCAGCGTCGTAGCAGCACGACCGGGACGCCGCAGATAATGAGCGCGAGAACGAGATGCTGCCCCGGCGCAGGCCGCGACCCGACCGTCACGGCGAGCGTGACCAGCTCCATGCCCACGATGAGCACGACAGCAGCCAGCCACTGCCGTTCACCGAATGCACCGGCAAGAGGCCATCGCCGGGGTCTCTCAGCCAGCTGATCCCTAGCCACAACACCGACCGTAACCAGCGCATCCGCTGAGTGCATCAGCCTCGGGTATGACGGACGGGCCACGGGCCGGCCCCCGAGGAGCCTTGCGTTCTAGCCGGCGAAGACCGTCTCTGACCGACGTATTTCCACGTGGCCGTGTGCCACGACCAGTGCCAGTTGCTGAACATCGGGCACGCGGTTGTTGCAGACGTGCTTGGCCGGTGCGCAGCTTCGCCGTCATCAACCTGGCCCTGGCGGTCACCGCGCTGGCCGCCGCGGTCCTGGCGGGGTTGTCAGTCCGGCGGCAGCCACTGGGCTGGTCTCTGACCGGCGGTGAACTGACACGGCGGTAACGGGCAGGGGCCTCAGCGCATCCTGTTCGGCGCGCAGGGCCTGGGGCATGGCCTCGCGCTGATCGGCGACCGCGAAGTAGACCACCGACGAGCCGATGAGGACGGCCCCGACGCCATCGCGAGCGTTCATGCCCTCGCCGAGAAAGGCCACCGCGCTCGCGACACCGAACACGGGGATGAGGTTGAGGACCACGGCCGCCCGCCCGGCGTCGACCTGAACGATCACCATGTTGAACAACAGGAAACTGAGCCCGAACCCGCCGGCGCCCACGAGCACGGCGACCAGCCAGAATCGGGGCGCTGCGGACACGGTCCCGGTCCCCGGGGCCGCAGCCCAGCGCACGATAGTCACCAGCAGCAACACGATCGCGGCCACTGTGAACTGCCATGTCGTCAGCGAGAGGGCATCCGAGCCGTCATCGAAACGCTTGGCCACAATCGTGTAGAGGCTCGC
>Ga0208219_1000917_pt1 | contig 10443 bp, 10 predicted proteins | sample NGESurshal072012_7_FD_184469 | JGI IMG/M metagenome (GOLD analysis project Ga0208219, IMG submission 184469) | Arctic peat soil microbial communities from Barrow, Alaska - NGEE Surface sample 53-2 shallow-072012 (SPAdes) | ecosystem: Environmental > Terrestrial > Soil > Wetlands > Peat ...
GGGCAGCTTGTCGGCGTCCCAGCCGAGGAGGGCCACGGCCTGGCGAAAGGCGAAGCGATCGGTCATGCCCGCCACGTAGGTGACCGCCGCCCGGATGGCCTCCTCACTCCCGGCCACGACGTCGGCCGGCACCGCCGGCAACACAGGGGACCCGGCCGAAGGGAAGGTAACGGCCGAAAGGCCAGACCCTGCGGTCGCCATGCGGTCACTTCGCTCGCCACGCCCAGTACGGACACCGCCGCCCACGCCGGTCTCGGCGATGAGGTGAGGCCGGTCGGCAAAGTGCTCGACCAGAGCCCGCAGCACACCGACCACGGCTTCGCCCTGCTGCAGGGAAGCGGGGCGCAAGTAGATGAGCTCGTAATTGCAGGCGCGGAAGGCAGCCAGCGCGTCGGCCGGTTCCTCCTCCATGCCCACCTGCCCGGTGCGGACCGTGGCCGAGACCACGCCGTGAATGAAGGCATCGAGTTGCGCGCTGCGGCGTTCCCCGCAGACGTGTCGGACCGCGGTGGGGAGTTGGTGGGGTGTCACGATGCCGGTCAGGACGGCGTCCTCCCAGTCATGACAGACGTAGGCGACGCGGTCGGCCCAACTGACCACTTCGCCCTCGGGCGTCGTCGGCGCCGGCCTGGACCAGCTGTGGTTGGCGATACCGTCACTGGTCTGCGCGCACAGATTGAGCGAAGCCAGCGAGACGTGGGCCCCCCAGGGGGCGTGGTCGAACCCACCCGGGAGGAACGCGTCGAGGGCGTCCTCACTGGCGTGACCGCCGGGACCGTGGCCGCAGTCATGACCGAGGGCGATGGCCTCGGTCAGCGCGACATTGAGGCGGCAGGCGCGGGAGATGGCGGTGGCGACCTGCGCCACCTCGAGCGCGTGGGTGAGCCGCGTGCGCTGGTGATCCTGGGGGAAGACGAAGACCTGGGTCTTGCCGGCCAGCCGGCGAAAGGACGTGGCGTGGAGGATCCGGTCGCGGTCGCGTTCGAAGCTGGTGCGCCATTGGTCTGGCTCCTCGTCCCGGGTGCGGTCCCCGCCGCCCTGGGCCCGTGACGCTCCGGGAGCCAGCTGGCCGTCCTCACGCTCTTCACGCTCGGTGCGGCCGAGAGGCTCGAAACCAGCCCGCGCCGGGGGCAGGGCACCCTCGGGCGGGGGACCGATGCGGGCGGAGGAGTCCGCATGGGCCAGCCGGATCAGTCCGGAATACCCGGCCATGGTGGAAGCCCACCGGGCCGCCCGGGTGGTCTCCCCGGGATTCGGGGTATCGCTCATGTGTTGCAGTCTGGCCCATGGCTGTAACGTCCAGGTGCCCACAGACCCCGTCACGGGGGTCTGACGAGAGGAGCCAGACCAGGTGGACGTTCGGATCGGAATCACCCAGACACCCAAGGAGATTGAGGTGGAGCTTTCGGATGATGCCGAACGTGACAAGGTGCTGGCCGACATGGAAAAGCTGCTCAAGACCGGCGACGGCGTCCTGTGGTTGACCGATCGCAAGGGTCGCCGGGTCGGCATCCCTGTGGCCAAGATCGCCTACGTGGAAATGGGCGAGCCTACGGCGGAGCGCCGAGTCGGGTTCGGCGCACCCTGAACCGCCGGCGCCGCCTGCAGCGCCCACGCGCGACTCCTTCCACCCACCAGGGCGCGTCGGCCACGCGCGGGTAAGCGGTGACGACGGCGGCGCCCGACCTCCTCCAGCTCAAGCTGGTCTTCGTCACCGGCAAGGGTGGCGTGGGCAAGACGACGGTCGCCGCCGCGCTGACCCAGTTGGCGGCCGAGCACGGCAAGAAGGTGCTGGCCTGCGAGGTGGACGCCAAAGGTGATCTGTCCGCCCTCTTCGAGGCGGCGCCCACCGACTTCGTGCCCCGTGAGATCTCGCCTGGGATCTGGTCCATGTCCATGGACACCGAGGCCTCGCTGCGCGAGTACCTCAAGCTCCAGATGCGCATCCCGGTGGTCGGGCGGATCGGCCCCCTGGCCAAGGCCTTCGATTTCGTGGCCACCGCCGCACCGGGTGTGCGCGAGATCCTGACGGTGGGCAAGCTCTGCTACGAGGTCCGGGAGGGCCACTACGACCTGGTCGTGGTCGATGCCCCGGCCAGCGGGCACGTCATCGGGCAACTGGCCGCGCCCCAGGCCATCAACGATCTGGTCAAGGTGGGGCTCATCCGGGGCCAGACGGATTGGATGCTCGAGATCCTCTCCGACCCGCGGCAGACCGGGTTGGTGGCGGTGACCACGCCCGAGGAGATGCCGGTCAGCGAGACGCTGGAGTTGACCGAGCGCATCAAGGCCGAGACCACGGTGCGCATGTCGGCCGTGGTCGTCAATCAGGTCCTGCCCGAGCTCTTCGGCCAGCGCGAGGAGGAGATCTTCGAACAGCTCCGGGCCCACGACGTGGAGGAGGCCCTCTCCGAACGGGCCGGCGGGTCGGTGGCGACCATACTGGAGGGGGCCCGCCTGGCCGTCACGATGCGACGCACCCGGGCCGGGCATCTCGAATACCTCCAAGCCGGCCTGCCCCCCGACCTCCCGGTCCTGCTGCTGCCCTTCCTGTTCACCCGCACGCACGGCATGCGCACGACCCGGCAGATGGCCCAGGCCCTGGGCGAGGAGCTGGGCCACTGATGGCCAGGCACCGGTCCGCCCCCGAAAACCAGCCGCTGCCCCACTCGCTCGGCCAACTGCTGGCGGCCAAGGAGATCGCCATCGCCTGCGGGCCCGGTGGCGTGGGCAAGACCACCACGGCGGCCGCGGTGGCGGCCATGGCGGTGGTCGAGGACGGTGGACGGGTGCTGGTGCTCACCGTCGACCCGGCCCGGCGGCTGGCCGACGCCCTCGGGCTCAAGGGCATCGGCAACCAGGAGATCCGCATCGCCGACGAGGTGTTCACCAGCGCCGGTGCCACCCCGCGGGGTGAGTTGTGGGCGGCCATGCTCGATACCAAGCAGAGCTGGGACGACCTCATCGCCCTGCACGCCCCCGACGAGGAGACCAAGGGCAAGATCCTGGCCAACCCGCTCTACCAGAACATCTCCGGGCGCTTCGTGCAGTCGCACGACTACATCGCCATGGAACGGCTCTACGAGATCCACTCGGAGGGGAAGTACGACCTGATCGTGGTGGACACACCACCGACCCGCAACGCGCTCGACTTCCTCGATGCGCCCCAGCGCATGGCCGACTTCTTCTCCTCCCGGCTCCTGCGCTGGCTCATCGTGCCCTACCGCTCCCGCTTGGTGAACGCGGCCACCAAGCCCTTCTACAGCGTCGCCGACCGGATACTCGGCACGCAGTTCCTGGCCGACATCTCGGAGTTCTTCATCCTCTTCCAGTCCATGTACGAGGGGTTCGTGGAACGGGCCGATGCGGTGACCAGGCTGCTGTCGGACCGCCGCACCACCTTCCTGGTCGTCTCGACCCTCGAGGCCACACCGGTGCGCGAAGCCGAGTTCTTCTCGGCCGAGCTCACCGAGCGCCAGCTCCACCTGGGGGCCATCATCTTGAACAAGGTCCTGCCCGACTACCTGCGGGATCCGAAGACGGCCAAGCTGGCCCAGCAGCTCACCCACCGGGCCGAGTCCCTGGCGGACGGGCTGACCGACGATCCCGTGGTGGCGGCCCGGGTGCTGGGCGAGGTGGCCGAGAGCTTCCTCAACTTCGGGGTGGTGGCCCGCCGCGAGGCCGAGCAGCAGGCCGAGATGCGGGGCGCGCCGGACATTTTGGTCACCGTGCCCTTCTTCGACGCCGACATCTTCGACATGGAGGGACTGCTCCGGCTCGGGGTCCAGGTCTGGGACTGAATCCCGCTGCCTTCACCTGGGGCGGTCACGCGGGCCGCGGCCGAGGGCGGCACGCCGGGGCGGCACCGAGGGCGGTGCGGTTCCCTGAGCGGGGCGGTCGTAGCCGGGACGTACCATGCAGGGCATGGCCGAACTCATTGACCCCGAAACCCTGGCGTACGCCGAAGCGCACTCGACCGCCCCGTCGGCGCATCTGGCCGCCGTGTACGCCTCGACCAAGGAGGACTTCCCCGCCTGGGGGATGATGGTGGGCCGCCAGGAGGGCCGCTTCCTCGAGCTGCTGGTGTTCGCCACCCAGGCCACCCGGGTGCTCGAGATCGGGACCTTCACCGGGTACTCGTCCATCGCCATGGCGGCCGGATTGCCCGAGGGTGGCTCCATCATCTCGCTCGAGGTCGACCCGCATCACGCCACGGTGGCCCGGGGCAACATCGCGGCGGCCGGCTTCGAGAGCCAGATCAGCGTGATCGAGGGACCGGCGCTGGCCACGCTGGCCCAGTTGCAGGGGCCGTACGACCTCGTCTTCATCGATGCCGACAAGGAGGGCTACGACGCCTATTTCGAAGCGGTGCTCCCGAAGCTGGCGCCCCGGGGCCTGATCGCCGCCGACAACACGCTGTTCCACGGCGGCGTGCTCGACTCGGCCACCGACCGCAACGAGGCCTCGGCCGCGTTGCGCCTGTTCAACGACAAGCTGGTCGACGATCCGCGGGTGGTGTGCGTGCTGACCACGATCCGAGACGGGGTGACGTTGATCCGCCGTGCTTGACTACCACCTCCACCTCTGGCCGCACAGCGAGCGTGAGACGCCGCTCAGCCTGGACCAGATCACCGCCTACTGCGAGAGGGCCCAGGCCGCCGGCGTCGAGGAGCTGGCCCTGACCGAGCACCTCTTCCGCTTCCGCCAGGCCGACGCGCTGCTGGGGGGATTCTGGAACGACGACGCGATCCCGGCCGCCCTGGCCGAGTCGATGGCTGACTACTGGGAGTTCCATGCCACGGCCGACCTGGACACCTACGTCACCCTGGCCCAGGCCGCCCAGGCCGCCGGCCTCCCGGTGGTGATCGGCCTGGAGGTCGACTACTACCAGGGGCGCATGGACCAGGTGGCCGATCTGCTGGCCGGCTACCCCTTCGATGTCCTGCTCGGCTCGGTGCACTGGCTGGGCGCCTGGCGCTTCGACGACCTCGATGACCCGGTCAGCCTGGGGGAGTGGTCGGCCCGGCAGGTCGACGCCTGCTGGGAGACCTACACCGGGGCGCTGGAGGAACTGGCGGCCTCGGGCTCCTGTGACGTGCTGGCCCACCCGGACCTGATCAAGGTGGCGGGGCGCCGCCCCGACAGCCCGACCGAATGGTGGGACCGCATCGCCGAGGCCGCATCCTCGTCGGGCATGGCGGCAGAGCTGTCCTCGGCCGGGTGGCGCAAGCCGGCCGCCGAGCAGTACCCGGCGCAGGGGCTGCTGGCCCGCTTCGCCGCGGCCGGGGTGCCCTTGACCACGGCGTCGGACGCCCACCGGCTCGAGCACGTGGCCGATCATGCGGACTCGTTGCGGGCCCTGCTGAGCGCGGTCGGGGTCGATGCCCTGCAGGGGTACACCGCCCGCACCCCTCGACCCGTGGCCGTCGGCGTGCCCCCGTCGGCTCCCCACCGGCCGGCGGCGCCCCACCCCCCGGCCGCGGCCCCGGCGTAGTCGATGCCCACCCCGGCCGAGCTGGCCGTCTCCCACACCGAGCTCGAACCCGAAGCGCTCGAACATCTGCAGCGGCTGATGGGCAGCTGGAGCGTCTTGTCCGACCTCTCGTTCTCGGACCTCCTGCTCCTGGTGCCGGTGGCCGGGCTCCTCGCCCGCGGGGCCACCGAGGACCCCGAGCTGGTGGTGATGGGCCAGATGCGGCCGAACAACCGGCCCACGCTGGTCGAGCAGGACCTGGTCGGCCAGACGGTCAACGAGTCGCAGTGGGACCTGGTGGCCAAGTGCCTGCACACCGGCGAGATCGTGCGCGGCAACATCCACCACCCGATCATCGGCGAGCGGGTGCCGGTGGAGAACATCCCGGTGCGGTTCGAGGGTGCGGTGATCGCCGTCATGCTCCGGGTGTCGTTGGCGCCGTTGAAGGGCCCGACCAGTACCTACGAGCGGACGTACCTCGATGTCTTCGAGCGCCTGGCCGACATGGTGGCCCAGTCGGCCTTCCCCTTCCCCGATGAGGATGTGGCCACCGAAGAGGCGCCCCGGGTGGGCGACGGGGTCGTCGTGGTCGATGCCGACGGCCGGGTGGAATTCGCCTCGCCCAACGCGATGAACGCCTTCCACCGCATGGGCATCTACTCGCCCCCGGAGGGCCGGCGCTTCGGGGATCTCGACATCGACGAGTCGGCCGTCGAATGGGCGCTGACCGCAGCCCGGCCGGTGGTCGAGGAAGTGGAGCGGCGCCCCGATGTGATCGTGCTGGTGCACTGCATCCCGCTGCTCTCCCACGATGTGGTCACCGGAGCCATGATCCTCCTGCGCGATGTCACCGACGTCCGGCGGCTGGACCGGCTCCTCCTGTCCAAGGACGCGGCCATCCGCGAGGTGCACCACCGGGTCAAGAACAACCTGCAGACCATCTCGTCACTCTTGAGCCTCCAGGCCCGCCGGGTGGATGACCGGGCCGCCCGGGTGGCCCTACGCGAGGCTGAGCGGCGGGTACGTTCCATCGCCCTGGTGCACGAGATCCTCTCCCGCGACCCGACCGAGCAGGTCCCGTTCGCCGAGATCGTGGTCTCGCTGGTCCAGATGGCCGAGGATTCGGTGGTGTCGGCCCAGCCCATCGTCATCTCGACCTCGGGCGACCTGGGCGACGTGACGGCGGACGTGGCCACGCCACTGGCCGTGACGGTGGCCGAGCTGTTGCAGAACGCGGTGGAGCACGGGTTCGAACCTCATGCGGCCGACGACGGGTCAGGCGGCGCCGACGGGACCGGTGCCGCTCGGGACGGGGCCTCGGCTCGGGTGGGTCACGTGGTCGTGACGATGGCCAATACCGGGACCGAGCTCACCGTGGCCGTGCAGGACGACGGCGTGGGCCTGCCCGAGGGATTCGACCTCGAACGGTCCACCAGCCTGGGCCTGTCCATCGTGCGCGACCTGGTGGAGAGCCAGCTGGAAGGCGACATCGGCATGGTGTCGCTCCCCGAATCAGAGGGCGGCGGTACACGGGTCCTGATCTCGGTCCCGGTCCGTGCCCCCCGATAGCCCCGCATCGGCCCGCCCATCGGGCGCAGGACTGGCCGGGACGGATGCGTCAGAAGGTGCGCGGATTCAGAAGGTGCGCGGTCTCAGAAGCTGCGCGGCGACTGTCTCAGAAGGTGCGCTGTGACCGGCGAGCCGCCAGCCACGCCTTGCGCAGCTTGCGGCGCTCCTCCTCGGACGTGCCACCCCAGACGCCGGACTCCTGATTGGTGGCGAGAGCGAAATCGAGGCACGGCTCGAGCGCCTCGCAGGAACGGCACACGCGCTTGGCGGCGTCGATCTGGTCGACGGCTGGACCGGTCGTGCCGACCGGGAAGAACAGGTCCGGTTCGGTGTTGCGACATGCTGCGGCGCGGCGCCAGTCGTCTGCATCCCAGTCGACCGTCCGGTTCCACATGAGAGCCATTGGGAGCCTCCACCCACGCGGTTGTGATCCTTTTCACATGATCGGCCGAAACTGGTGCCGTCAGTGAGAAGGGATTGACGAGAAGAGGGTAATGGCTGGTCGCGGTGCTGGCAAGCAGTTTTGTGAAATTTCCGAACGGGAGGAGAAAGATGGGTGACACGCAGGGAAGACGGCTCACGTGACGGCGGTTTTCGCCCATCGGGGGTGCACGGACGGCTTCGTCGAAAACACCATCGACGCCTTCGTCCAGGCCAGGCGTCTGGGAGCAGACGGGGTCGAGCTCGATGTCCATCTGACCGCCGACGGAGCCCTGGCCGTGCACCACGATGCCCAGATCGACGGCCTCGGCCCGCTCTCGTCCCTCGGCGTGCCAGATCTGCCGGCCCACGTCCCGCTCCTGCCCGATGTCCTGGCCGTCTGCGAGGGCATGGTGGTCAACGTGGAGATCAAAGGCGACCCTGGAGGGCGGGGAGATCACCCCGAGCTGGTGGCGGCCGAGGCGACCCGTGAGATCGCCGAGGCAGGGTGGACCGATCGGGTGATCGTGTCGTCCTTCGAGGTGCCGATCCTGCACGCCGTGCAGCGGGCCGATGATCGGTTGGCCCTCGGCGAGCTCTGGCCCTTCCTGAGCGATGTGGATGCCGGCCTGCTGCGGGCAGCTGAGGCCGGCTGGACGGCGGTCCACCCCTTCGTGACCGAGGTCACCGCCGATCTGGTGGAGCGGGCGCATGCGGTCGGGCTGGCGATCAATGTGTGGACGGTGAACGCGGCGCACGACCTGACCGCCTTCGTCGCCCTCGGCGTCGATGCCGTGATCACCGACAACCTGGTCGAAGCCGTTGCCATCGCCCGCGCCGGCCTCCGCTGAGGCCCCAGAGGCCGTCTGGCGCTTGATCCAATGGCCGTTGGGGCCGTCGAATGGCGAGAGATGGGTCCGGTCGGGAAGGATGGAAAGCCATGAACGTCGTCGTCTGCGTGAAACAGATCCCCGATCCGGTCGCCCCTGGCGCCCTCGATCCCGATACCAAGACCCTCAACCGATCCGGCAAGTTGATCATGGATGACTCCGACAACTACGGGGTGGAAATGGCCCTGCAGCTGGCCGGGGGCGAGGGTGACGCAGTCACCCTGGTGTCCATGGCCCCGGGGGGCGAGACCTCCGGCCTGCGCACCGGGCTGGCCATGGGCGCGGCCAACGCCATCTTGATCAGTGACGAGGCCCTGGCCGGCAGCGACGCCCTGGGGACGGCCAAGGTGCTGGCGGCCGCCATCAAGCGGGCCAACCCGGACCTCATCGTCATGGCCACCGAATCGACCGACGGCTACACCGGGACGTTGCCGGTGCAGGTGGCCGAGTTGCTGGGGCTGCCCTCGGTGACCTTTGCCAAGTCGATCGCCATCGACGGCACCTCGGTCAAGGTGGAACGCCAGACCGAGGCGGGATTCGACGAGGTGGTCTGCCCCATGCCGGCGGTGGTCACGGTGACCGCCGGTGTAGTCGAGCCCCGCTACCCGTCGTTCAAGGGGATCATGGCGGCGAAGTCGAAGCCGGTGGACAACCTCACCGTGGCCGACCTCGGGCTGGACGCCTCGCAGGTGGGTGCGGCCGGGAGTCATCAGGAGATCACCGACGTCGCCGAAGCGGAGTCGCGTGGCTCCGGTGAGATCGTGGTGGACGAAGGGGACGGGGCGCAGCGCGTCGTCACCTTCCTCGAACAGTTGAAGGTGATCTGAGATGGCGATCGAGAAGATCTGGGTGCTGGCCGAAGCGGGCGAGGGAGGTCCGACGCCGATCTCGCTGGAACTGTTGACCGAGGCCCGCTCGCTGGCGGGGACGGTCGAGGCCGTGGCGTGGGGGGCCGACGTGGCCTCGCTGGCCGGTGCCCTCGGTGAGTACGGCGCCGCCACGGTCTACGACGTGGGCGACCTCGGCGGTTCGCTGCCCGGCGTCCCGGTGGCCGCGGCCATGGCCGCCCTGATCGAGTCCGGCAACAAGCCCGACGCCATCCTCATCCCCGCCACCTATGACGGTCGGGATGTGGCCGGTCGGCTCTCGGCCAGGCTCGACGTACCCGTGCTGACCAACGTCACCGGCCTGGTGGCCGGAGACACGCTGGCCAGCCAGCATCCGATTTTCGGCGGCAGCCACATCGTGACGGCCCGCTTCACCGGAGAGGGTCCGGGCATCTTCGTCATCCGGGCCAAGTCGTTCGCCCCCGAATCGGCCGGAGGCGGCGCCGCCAACGTGGTGGCGGCGCCAGCACCCGACACCGGCGCGTCCAATGGCGCCAACATCACCGAGCGCCATGTCGAAGAGCGCAGTGGCCCCAAGCTGGACGAAGCGGCCGTGGTCGTCTCGGGCGGTCGGGGCCTGGGCGAAGCCGCGAATTACGCCTTGATCGAAGAGCTGGCCAAGTTGCTGCACGGTGCCGCCGGCGCCAGCCGGGCCATTGTCGACGCCGGCTGGGTGCCCTACTCGCATCAAGTTGGCCAGACCGGGAAGACGGTCAAGCCGACCGTGTACGTGGCCTGTGGGATCTCCGGGGCCACCCAGCATCTGGTGGGCATGAAGGGCTCCAAGAACATTGTGGCCATCAACAAGGACGCGGAGGCGCCCATCTTCTCGGTGGCCGATCTGGGCATCGTGGGTGACGTGCACAAAGTGCTCCCGCAATTGATCGAGGCGCTCAAAGCCAAGGGGTAAGGGGCCGGGTCGGCCTCTCGGGGTCGGTCGCGGCGAGAGCATCGACCAGGTGGGTCGGCGGGCCTGTTACTTCTGTCGGGGCTGTTCTGCTGAGCCTGTTGCGCCCAGACAAGGTTGCTTGTTCCTGACCCGGGTGGCGCACCCGGTCTCGCTGTCGTGTCGGCCGTCAGGGTCGTCGGGATCACTGGGGTCGTCGGGGTCACCGGGGTCGTGGGTGGCTCGGGTGCATGGCCGGCTCAGGTGGCACGGCTGAACCGAGGGTCGGCAGTACAGTCGGCTGAGCTTTCCGCCCGC
>Ga0208219_1000918_pt1 | contig 10429 bp, 8 predicted proteins | sample NGESurshal072012_7_FD_184469 | JGI IMG/M metagenome (GOLD analysis project Ga0208219, IMG submission 184469) | Arctic peat soil microbial communities from Barrow, Alaska - NGEE Surface sample 53-2 shallow-072012 (SPAdes) | ecosystem: Environmental > Terrestrial > Soil > Wetlands > Peat ...
CCGCCGGCAGCCCGACGCCGCCCGCCGCGGACATCACCGGCAACGGCGCCCTGCCCGGGCTCAGCCGCCGCCGCATCTTGCTCATCATCGGCGCGCTCATGCTCGGCATGCTGCTCGCCGCGCTCGACCAGACGATCGTCTCCACGGCACTGCCGACGATCGTCGGCGACCTGGCGGGCGGTTCGCACATCGCCTGGGTCATCACCGCTTACCTGCTGGCCACCACGGTGTCGACTCCGCTGTGGGGCAAGCTGGGCGACCAGTATGGCCGGAAGATCTTCTTCCAGGCCGCGATCGTCATCTTCCTGATCGGCTCGATCCTGTCCGGCATCAGCACGTCGATGTTCGAGCTCATCGCCTTCCGCGCGGTGCAGGGGCTGGGCGCCGGCGGGCTGATGGTCGGCGCGCAGGCCATCGTCGGCGACATCGTCTCGCCCCGCGAGCGCGGCAAGTACGTCGGCCTGTTCGGCGGGGTCTTCGGCCTGGCCAGCGTGGTCGGCCCGCTGCTCGGCGGCGTGTTCGTGGACAACCTGACCTGGCGCTGGATCTTCTACATCAACGTGCCGATCGGCGTGATCGCGCTGGTCGTGGTGGCCAGCCAGGTGCCCGGTCAGCTGCGCCGGGTGCACCACGTGATTGACTACCTCGGCACCGCCATGCTGGCGCTGGCCGTGACATCGCTGATCCTGCTGACCAGCCTGGGCGGCACCACGTACGCGTGGCGGTCGGCCCCCATCTACATCCTGGGCGTGGCCGGCGTCGTGCTGATCGGCGTGTTCGTCCTGGTCGAGCGCCGGGCCGCCGAGCCCGTGCTGCCGCTGCACCTGTTCAAGCTGCGCACCTTCTCGGTGACCAGCCTGGTCGGTTTCATCGTCGGCTTCGCGATGTTCGGGGCGATCACGTACCTGCCGGCGTTCTTCCAGGTCGTTCGGGGTATCTCGCCGACCATCTCCGGGCTGTACCTGCTCCCGCTGATGGCCGGGCTGCTGCTGGTGTCGATCTCCTCCGGGCAGATCATCTCCAAGACCGGCAAGTACCGGTTCTTCCCGATCGCCGGCACCGGGTTCATGACGCTGGGCCTGTTCCTGCTGCACCTGATGGGCGTGGGCACCTCGACGTACCTGGACGCCCTGTACATGCTGGTGCTCGGGATGGGCATCGGCGGCGTGATGCAGGTGCTGGTCATCATCGTGCAGAACGGCGTGCCGCACAGCGAGCTGGGCGTCGCGACGTCCGGAGCCACGTTCTTCCGCTCCATAGGCGGGTCGTTCGGCACCGCGATCTTCGGCGCGATCTTCGCCAACGTGCTGGTCGGCAACCTGGCCAGCCACCTGCACGGAGTGAGCCTGCCGTCCGGCTTCAGCAGCGCGGACGCCACCCCGGCGCTGCTCAAGCACCTGCCTGCCGCGGTGCACGCAGGCTTCGTGGCCGGCTACGCCGAGTCCATCCAGACGGTCTTCCTGGTCGCGGTGCCGATCGCCGCGCTGGCCTTCCTGGCCACCTGGTTCATCCCGCAGGTGGAACTCGGGCAGTGGTCCGGCGCAGGCCAGGAGGTACCCGGCGCGGAGGTCCCGGCTACGGCCGCCGCGGCCGCCGCCCCGGCTGCGCCGCCTGCGGCGCTGAGCACCGAGGAGGCGCTGGTGACACAGGAGACGCTCGACCCGCAGGACGTGGGCCGCATCGATCCCTGACCAGGCGCATCGATCCCTGACAAGGGACCCGCCGCGGCGCGGCTAGGGAATGCAGGTCATTCCTTAGCCGCGCCGGCTTATGCCTGGATGGCGGCGCCGGAGGCGACGAGGTCCTCGGCGTCGGCCAGCCCCCATTCGGTCAGCGCCTCGATGGTGTGCTGGCCGGGGGCGGGCGCCGGCTCCGATAGCTGGCCGGGGGTCCGGGAGAACCGGGGCGACGGCCCCGGCTGGATGAGGCCGTCCCGGTCCACGTAGGCCTGCCGCGCGGCCAGGTGCGGGTCGCTGGCCGCCTCGGTGAGCGAGAGCACCGGTTCGACGCAGGCGTCGGTGCCGGCGAAGGTGGCCGCCCATTCATCCCTGGTCCGGTCCTTGAACCGCGCCGAGAACAGCGCGCGCAGCCCGGGCCAGTTCTGCGGGTCACGGCGGTCGGGCGCGTCCGGCAGGCCCAGCCCGGCCAGCAGGGCCGTGTAGAACTGCGGCTCCAGGGCCCCGACGGCCAGCCACTTCCCGTCCGCCGTCTCGTAGACGTCGTACCAGGGCACGCCGCCGTCGAGCAGGTTCACCCCGCGCTCGTCCCGCCAGATGCCCTGGGCCATGAACATCAGCGGCATGGCCAGCAGCGACGCCACCCCATCAACGATGGCCGCGTCCACCACCTGACCCCGGCCGGAGGTGGCCCGCTCGACCAGGGCCGCGCAGATCCCGTAGGCCATCAGCATCCCGCCGCCGCCGAAGTCGCCGAGCAGGTTGGCGGGAAACTGCGGCGGGCCGCCCGCCCGGCCCAGCGCGTGCAGCGCCCCGGTCCTGGCGATGTAGCCGATGTCGTGCCCCGCCGACGTGGCCAGCGGACCGTCCTGCCCCCACCCCGTCATCCGCGCGTACACCAGCCGCGGATTACGCGCCAGGCAGGCCTCGGGTCCGACGCCCAGGCGCTCGGTCACCCCGGGCCGGAAGCCCTCGAGCAGGACATCCGCGCTATCGACCAGCCGGAGCAGCGCGTCGGTGGCCCGCGGGTGCTTCAGGTCGAATACGGCGGACTGGCGGCCCCGGTTCATCAGGTCACGCTCCGGCCGGGCCGGCCCGGGCCCGGGACGGTCGATGCGCAGGATGGTCGCGCCCTGGTCGGCGAGCATCATGGCGCAGAACGGGCCGGGCCCGATGCCCGCGAGCTCGAGCACCCGCACGCCGGCCAGCGGCCCGCGGCGAACTTGTCCTGACCCTGCTGCCGACGCCGCCATATCACTCCTCGGGATCACGCGACCGTTCTTCCGTCGTCTAACCCCGGTACAGTATGTCAGCTTCTCGGCCCTGAAGAGCTGAGCTTGCAGGTCACAGGCATGCCTGGCTGGCATGCTAGCGCCGCGTCGTCGGCAGCGTGACGCACTGCCCAGCCGAGGACGCCGCGTACTGCGATGTTCACGGCTGCGTTGACGTCGACTGGCTGCTGTACGAGCAGCGGAGCAGCTGGGCCGGGGCGCAGGAGGACTGCCTGGGGGAAGAAGGCGGCCCGTTCGGCAGTAAATTTGGATGTCAACGACGAGAGCCTGGAGGCACGCATGGATCACGCTGAGCGCCGGGAGTTCGTGCACAAGCACCGGACGTGCATTTACGGGTACAACCGGAAGAACGACGGGCCCGCCATGACCGTGGTGTACTACGTCATGGACGGCGACGACATGCTGATCTCGACCATGGCGGCCCGCGGCAAGGCGCTCGCCGTGCAGCGGAGCCCGAAGGTCAGCATCTGCGTCCTTGACGAGCAGTGGCCGCTGACCTACCTGCAGGTGTACGGGGACGCCACGCTGGAGGAGGACTTCGACCAGGCCGTCGACGTGCTGCGCCGGGTGGTCGACCTGATGGCCGGGGAGGAGATGCCGGCGTCCAAGCTGCCTGAGATCCAGCGGATGGCGCGCGACGAGGAGCGGGTGGTGATCCGGATCAGGCCGTACGCCACCTTCGCCACCCCGCCCCGGCACGTCTACAAGGCCGAGGACATCGACGGGCTGACCCACTTCACCAGCACCAGCATGCCCTGGTAGCCGCGTCCCTCACAGGTCGAGGTGATCCCGTCCGCCGCGCATCGTCGACAGCAGCCGCTCGATGTCCTCCCGGGACAGCGGCCGGCGCCATTCGCTCAGCAGGCCGCGCACCGCGAAGCCGCCCGGCGCCGGTTCCACCGCGGTGAGCATCAGGCCGTCCGGCAGCATCGGGAGCGGGACGTGAACGGCCGGGAGCCGCAGTGACAGCCGACGGTCGCCGACGTACAGGGCGCTCGGCCGGATCCGGACCGACCGGCCCTCGCCACCTGGTTCTATCTCCAGCCGGACCCAGGGCGCGCCGGTCACGCCGACCTGCGGGACGCCGGCCTGCATGATCAGCTCGAGCCGGGAGGACACGGTCGCCAGCCAGCGGGACGCGGCCGGGGCGGACACGAAGGCCTCGATGAGCACCGGCGCGACGACCAGCGTCGGCCGCGTGCCTGGCCGCAGGTGCACGTTCCTGGCCTTGACCCCCAGGCGCTCGAGGTGATGGCCTTCCCACTGGACGTCGCGGGCGGTCACGCCGACCTCGCCGTACTGGCCGATGGCGCGGGCCAGGTCGGGGCGTTCGGTCGTGATGTCCGTCAGGACCAGGGTGAGTTCCTGCCCGGCGAAGCTGATCGTCCGCTTCTTGCCGACCAGCCAGGCCCGGGCCGCTTCGGTCAGCACCGTGAACGGGTCTCCCGGCAGGCTGCCGGGCTGGGGCAGGCCCAGGGACTGAGCCGCGGCCGAGGACATGTTGAGGACTTCGGTCCAGTTCCGCCTCCAGTCATCGGCCCGCGAACGGTCGAAGGGCCACCACTCAGCCATGGGCACATGCTGGCACAGCGGGCTTAGCGGGGCAACGCGGCGGGGCTAGCCGGGCTCGCTTTCCTGGCCGGCCTGGATGTGCAGGCCGCGGTAGGCGGCCGACGCGGGGATCTCCCCGGCCAGGACCCGGTAGACCTCGGAGCAGACGGGCATCTCGACGCCGTAGCGCTGGGCGAGCTCGTGCACGGCGAAGGCGGTGCCGACGCCTTCGGCCACGGTGCGGGTCGCGCCGAGGATCTCCTCCAGCGACTTGCCCGCGCCGAGCTGCTCGCCGAGCGTGCGGTTCCGGCTGAGCGGGCTCATACAGGTGGCGATGAGGTCGCCCAGGCCGGCCAGGCCGGAGAAGGTCAACGCCTCGCCGCCCATCGCCACGCCCAGCCGGGTGACCTCGGCCAGGCCGCGGCATACCACCGCCGCCCGGGTGTTGTCCCCCACGCCGAGCCCCTGGGCGATGCCGGTCGCGATCGCGACCACGTTCTTGAGCGCCCCGCCGAGCTCGCACCCGACGACGTCGTGGTTGGTGTAGATCCGGAACATGCCGCGCTGCAGAACGGACTGCAGGGCCCGCGCCACGGCCAGGTCCTCGGTCGCGATGACGCTGGCCGCGGCCTGCCCGGCCATGATCTCCTTGGCCAGGTTGGGGCCGGTCAGCGCGGCAGCCGGATGGCCGGGCAGTTCCTCCCTGATGACCTGCGTCATGCGGAGCAGCGAACCACGCTCGAACCCCTTGGCCAGGCTGACCACCGGGATCCAGGGCCGCAGGTACGGGCGGACGTCGGTGAGGATGGACCGGAAGCCGTGCGTCGGCACGCCCACCACCAGGAGGTCGACGTCGTGGACGGCCTTCTCCAGGTCCGCGGTGGCCTTCAGCGGCGACGGCAGCGGGAACCCGGGCAGGTAGCGGGAGTTGGCGTCACGTTCGTAGATCTCCCTGGCCAGCTCGGTGTCCCGGGCCCAGATGGTGCAATCGTGCTTGCCCGCGATCAGCGACGCCACGGTAGTGCCCCATGACCCGGCTCCGAGCACGGCAATCCGCATGCCAGACCACCCATCCTTGGTTCAGCCTGACCTCCCACGATAAGGCTGACGGCGGTCTGGCGCACGGCTCCTCCTTCGGCTCTTCGGCTCGGCTCTCTCGACGGTCCCGAGACGAGGCTGTGATTAAGGTTTATTATATAACTATATTGACGGTTTGGCCGTCCTGAACGGCGGCGGGGCGAGCATTAACATACCGTTAAGATCCGGCCGGAAACCGGCTAGCCGGGGGAGCCCGGCGACCGGTGGGTGCCCGGCGCGCGTGGGAGGGTGATCAGGTGCAGAGCCGCACGCAGAGGTGGTACGGCCGGCGAACCGGGCATTGGCGGGACTGGCCGGCTGAGGTGCTGCTGGAGAGTAAGCGACGCGCTGATGCCCGCATCAGCGTGGTGATTCCCGCCCGCGACGAGGAGCGTACTGTCGCGAGCGTGGTCGGTTCGCTGCGGGCAGCTCTGGTGGAACGGGTCCCGCTGGTCGATGAGGTGGTGGTCATTGATTCGGATTCGGCCGACGGGACCGCGGCGGCGGCGGCGCGGGCCGGCGCGACCGTGCACCGGGCCCGCGACATCGCGCCCGAGCTCGGCAGCTATCCCGGCAAGGGGGAGGCCCTCTGGAAATCGCTGCTCGTCACCAAGGGCGACCTGCTGGTCTTCATCGATGCCGACCTCACCCAGTGGGGACCGCATTTCGTCACCGGCTTGCTCGGCCCGCTGCTCGCCGATCCCGGCGTGCTGCTCGTCAAGGGGTTCTACGCCCGGATCGCGACGGCGACCGATGGCTCCACCTCCACCGAAGGGGGCAGGGTCACGGAACTGGTGGCGCGTCCCCTGCTGAGCCTGTGGTGGCCTGAGCTCGCAGGCATAGTGCAGCCGCTGGCCGGAGAGTGGGCGGCGCGGCGCGAGCTGATGGAATCGCTCAGCATCCCGGTGGGGTACGGGATCGAGCTGTCCACCCTGCTCGACACGGCCGCCAAGCACGGGCTGGATGGGGTCGCCCAGGTTGACCTGGGGTCCCGCGCTCACAAGCACCAGAGCGACCACGATCTCGCCCTGATGGCCGCGGAACTGCTCGTCGTGGCGGAGCGCCGGCGCCCGCAGCCAGGCGGGCTGGTGCCGGAAAGCCCGCAGCTCCAGCAGTTCGTCAGGGACGGGGCTCAGGTCCGCCCGGTGGCCCGGCCGATTCCGGTCCAGGAACGGCCGCCGGCGGCCAGCCAGGTGCCGGGCCACCGCGGTGACCTCCAGTGACCCTGGCAGCCTCATCGAGCGCGGGTCAGCGCGTGCTGCGGCTGGGCGGATCGTCCTTCGGGCCGCAGCAGCGGCTGGTGATGGCGATTGTCAACCGGACACCCGATTCTTTCTACGACCGCGGCGCCACCTGGGACGAGGCGGCCGCGCTGGACCGGGTGCACGCGGTGGTGGGCGAGGGCGCCGATATCGTCGACGTCGGGGGCGTGCCGGCCGCGCCCGGGACCGAGGTCACCATCGCGGAGGAAATCCGGCGCACCGTCCCCTTCGTCGCCGCGGTGCGGGCGGCTTACCCCCAGCTGGTGATCAGCGTCGACACCTGGCGGCACCAGACCGCCCGCGAACTGCTGGCAGCCGGCGCGGACCTGCTCAACGACACCTGGGGCGGCTGGGACGAGCGGCTGCCCGAGGTGGCCGCCGAATACGGCGCGGGCCTGATCTGCAGCCACGCCGGCGGCCTGCCGCCACGGACCCGCCCGCACCGGATGGAATACGACGACGTCATGGCGGACGTGCTGGAGCGGACGCTGGCGCTGGCCGACCGCGCCGTAGCGCTGGGCGTGGATCCCGCGCGGATCCTCATCGACCCGGCCCACGACTTCGGCAAGAACACCTGGCACTCGCTGGAGGTAACCAGGCGGCTGGGCGAGATGGCGGCGACCGGCTGGCCCGTCCTGGTCTCGCTGTCCCACAAGGATTTCATCGGCGAGACGCTGAACGCCGAGCGCAACGAGCGGCTGACGGGAACGCTGGCCACCTCCGCGATATGCGCGTGGCTCGGGGCACGGGTGTTCCGCGCGCATCAGGTCACGCAGACGCGCCAGGTCCTGGACATGGTCTCGGCCATCCGCGGTGAGCTCGCGCCTGCCCGGGCGGTGCGCGGACTTGCCTAGCCCGCGGGGGGACCGGGGGGATGCAGCCCGGGCCGGCACCTTCGCGGCGATCTGCCCGCCGGCGCCGCTGCTGGCCAGGGAACTGACCGGCCTCGATCCCGTGGTCCCCGAGCTGCGCCGGGCCTGCGCGGTGGCGGTCGAACGACTAGTCCGTGCCGGGCCCGAGATCGTCGTCATCGTCGGACCGGGACCCCGCACTGCGGACTGGCCTGCGTCCGGGCGCCTTCATCTCAGCGCGTTCGCGCCGGCGCTCGGCACCCTGGGCGAGGATCCGGAGCCTCCTCTGCCGCTTGCGCTCGGGCTCGGCAGCCGCCTGCTCGATGAGGGCGGCTACCGGGGGCCGCGGTTGCTGCGGTCAGTGCACCACGACGAGCCCGCAGCCGCCTGCCTGCGACTTGGCGACGAGCTGAGCCGCCTCGGCGACCGGGTTGGGTTGCTGGTCATGGCCGACGGGAGCGCGTGCCGCAGCCTGCGCGCCCCCGGCTACCTGCACCCCAGCGCGGCCGCCTTCGACGCGACGCTCGAGCAGGCAGTGCGGGACGGCGACCTCGGCGCGCTGCGGGCCATGGACGAGAGCCTGGCCCGCGAACTGCTCGCGGCCGGCCGGGCCGGATTCCAGGTGCTCGCCGGGGCGATGCCCGGCCGGGCCCCGGCCACGGAAATCCTGTACGCAGGCGACCCCTTCGGGGTCTACTACCTGGTCGCCTGGCTCGCCGGCTAACCGGTCAGGCGCCGTGGAGGGCTGGGTCCGGCAGCCGGCCGGCGGGTGCGGTGCCGTACACCTGCGGCAGCCCGGTGATGAGTTCTTCTGGCTGGACCGCCCCGCCGGATTTGCTCGGGTACTCCCCGGCCGACCGCCAGCCACGCAGCCGCTGCACCCGGTCGCCGTGCACCCGGAACACCTGGCCGGTGAGCCAGGATGCGGCGTCTGACGCGAGATAGACCACCAGGCCGGACGCGTTGGCCGGATCCTGCGGATCGAAGCCTGCCGCCGGGCCGGCACCGGGCGCGACCACGGTGTCCAGGCCCGCGGTCATCCTGGTGAGGGCGATCGGGGAGATCGCGTTCGCGGTCACCCCGTACCTGGCCATCTCCATCGCGGTGATCGTGGTCAGCGAGACGATGCCCGCCTTGGCCGCGCCGTAGTTGGCCTGGCCGACCGTGCCGAACAGGCCGGTCCCCGAGGTGGTGTTGATGATCCGGCCACCGCGGCCAGTACCGCGCTTGGCCTCGTCCCGCCAGTAGGCACAGGCGTGCCTGGTCATCGTGAAGGTGCCCTTCAGGTGCACGGCGATGACCGCGTCGAAGTCGTCCTCGGTCATCGAGAACAGCATCCGGTCGCGCAGGATCCCGGCGTTGTTCACCACCACGTCCAGGCGGCCGAATTCGGCGGCCGCCAGCGCGATCAGCTTCTCGGTGGCGGCCCAGTCGGTGACCGACGAGTGATCGGGAATGGCCCGCCCGCCCGCGGCCGTGATCTCGGCTGCGACCGCCTCGGCCGGACTCTGGCCGGTGCTCTCCCCGTGCAGGCCCGCGCTCTCCCCGTGCAGGCCCGCGCTCTCCCCGTGCAGGCCCGCGCCCGGATCGTTCACCACGACCGCCGCGCCGTGGGCGGCGAGCGCCAGGCAGTGCGCGCGGCCGAGGCCGCGTCCCCCGCCGGTCACGATCGCGACCTTGCCGTCGAGCAAGCTCATCGCTACTCCTTCCTATGTCGGCGGCCCGCAGGACCGGTTGGCTGTCAGCCGGCCCGCAGGACCAGGCCTTGCGCGTTGAAGAAGAAGCCGCCGGGGGTCAGCAGGGCGACCTGCGCGCCCGGCACCTGACGGGGACCCGCCTGCCCGCGCAGCTGGGTGACGGCCTCGCGCAGGTGTCCCGCGCCCTGCGAGCCACCCTCGGACAGGCTGCCGCCGTGGGTGTTCACCGGCACCCGCCCCTTGATCTTGATCCGGTTCTCCACCGCGTCCCAGTTGTCGGCCAGGAACGCTCCCGCCTCGCCGGGACCGCAGAAGCCGTAGCTCTCGAAGCAGCGCAGCGCGACGAAGCTGAAGCCGTCATAGGGGAAGAACAGATCGATGTCGTCGAGCCACAGATCGCTCTTGGCCCGCAGGTCGCGGGCGGCCAGCGGCTGACCGGTGGCGTCCAGCCCGGCCGCCAGGTGCTCCTGCGGCGGAGCGGTCATGCCCATGGTGGCCGCGTGGATGAGGACCGGGGCGGCGGGCATGTCGCGGGCGCGTTCGGCGGTGGTCACGATGAACGCGTCCGCGCCATCAACCGGGACGTCCATGTCGTACAGGCACAGCGGCTCGCGGATCATCCGGCCGCCGAGGTAGCCGGCCATGGTCAGCGGCTCCCGCAGCACCGCGTTCGGATTGGCCGCCGCGTTGGTCCGGTCGTTGATCGCGATGCGGCCGAAATCCTCCCGCGACGCTCCGAACTCGGCGAGGTAGCGGCCGGCCCAGGCCGCGTAACCCGCGGAGCCGTGCATGCTCCACGGCTCGTGGTCACTGTGCCCGTCGCCGGTGGCGGCCCGGCCGTCGGGCAGCCCGAGGGTGGCCCGGCGCCGGAACGGGTCCGCGCCCGCGCTGCGGGAGAAGCCGCTGACCCGGTAGACGGAGTGGTAGACGAGCGCCACCTCACAGGCCCCGGTCCAGACCGCGTTGAGCGCGGCCGTCAGGTGATTCACGATCGGCGGCGCGGCTCGCGTCCACCAGGTGACC
>Ga0208219_1000920_pt1 | contig 10419 bp, 10 predicted proteins | sample NGESurshal072012_7_FD_184469 | JGI IMG/M metagenome (GOLD analysis project Ga0208219, IMG submission 184469) | Arctic peat soil microbial communities from Barrow, Alaska - NGEE Surface sample 53-2 shallow-072012 (SPAdes) | ecosystem: Environmental > Terrestrial > Soil > Wetlands > Peat ...
GAGGCTGTGCTTGCGCGGATGAAACGGTACGCGCTTGAGGACGTTCGAGGTCATGCCGAGCGCGGCGAGGCCGAGCGGCAAATTGATCCAGAAGATCAGCGACCAGTCGAGATGCTCGGTCAGAAAACCGCCGAGCACCGGCCCGCCGATCGAGGAGGTCGCGAACACCGCGCCGATATAGCCCTGGTAGCGGCCGCGCTCGCGTGGGCTGACGATGTCGGCGATGATGGTCTGCGCCAGCGCCATCAGCCCGCCGCCGCCCAGGCCCTGGATGGCGCGGCCGAGCACCAGCACGGTCATCGACGGCGCCAGCGCGCAGACCAGCGAGCCGGCGACGAAGATGACGATGGCGATCAGCATCAGCGCGCGGCGGCCGTGGATGTCGGACAATTTGCCGTACAGCGGCGTCACCGCGGTGGCGGTGAGCAGATAGGCGGTGACCACCCAGGACAAGTCGCCCAGATTGGAAAAGTGCCGGCCGATGGTCGGCAGCGCGGTGGCGACGATGGTCTGGTCGAGCGCGCCCAGAAACATCGCCAGCATGATGCCGAGCACGATGGCGCGCACTTCCGGATGGGTGAGCGGCGGCGGCTCTGGCTTTAGCGGCGCAGATTTGGCCGCGTGGGCCTTCGGTTTCTTGGTCTTGGCGGTCATGGTCTGTCTCTTGGGAACCCGCTTGGGCTCACTTGGGCGCGCTTGATGCCGCGCGCGCGGCGCCTTGGCAATGGCCGCCGGCGCGGGGGTGGTATGAGGCAACCGGCCGGGCCAGACTGCGTTCCATGTTCCCGACCGCCCGCGGCCTCCCCCTCCTGCTTGCCCTGACGGCGCTGAGCACGCCGGCGGTGGCCGGCAGCCTGCCCAAGGACTTCGTCTATCTGCGCGACGTCGATCCCGGCATCGCCCAGGACATGCGCTATGCGGGGCCGAACAATTTCACCGGCCGGCCTTTGCCTTTGCCCGGCTATGGCGCGGCCGAATGCGTGCTGCGCGCCGACGTGGCGCGGGCGCTCGCCCGCATCGAAGCCGACCTAGCCAGGCAGCAACTCGGGCTCAAGGTCTACGACTGCTACCGCCCGGCCCGCGCCGTCGCGGCCTTTGCGCGCTGGTCCCGGAATGACAGCGACGAAGGCGCCGGCAAACGCTTTTTTCCGAGACTCGAAAAGCGCGCGCTGTTTAACGGCGGCTACATCGCCGCGCACTCGGCGCATTCGGCCGGCAACGCGGTCGACCTCGGGCTGATCGCGCCGGGCGCCCCGCCGGCGCCGGCCTTCGACCGCAACGCGGCTTACGGCCCCTGCACCGCGCCCGCGGGCCAACGCGCGCCCGACAGTGCGCTCGACATGGGCACCGGCTTCGACTGCTTCGACGACACGAGCCGCACCGCAAGCTTAGCGATCGCCCCGGAGCAGAGACGCCGCCGCGCCCTCCTCACCGCCGCCATGCGGGCTCGCGGGTTTCACAATTATTTCCGCGAATGGTGGCACTTCAGTTTGGGCGCGCGCAGGCGGATTTACGATTTTCCCATCGCGCCGCGTCCTTAGCCGGCCAGCAAGCACTGCCAGCGCTCGGTGGTGATTTCGACCATCCGCACCAGTAGTTGCGCGACCCGGTCGTCGTCGCGTTAGCCCGGCTGCGAATCTCACCGCTATCCTTATAGATCAGGTCAAAGATATTGGCCGCTGCTTGCAGCCATTTCGCACGTCCTTCAACTGTCAAGTTCGTATCAGGTGCGGGAAGAGTGTCGAGAAGGCCCTGAATGAATGGGTGAAGCCCACTCAAATTCGTCTTGGTCGGCGCAGCGACAAGTACGTTCTCATCGCTAAACTCAACATCGTCACTGGCACCACGGAGCCTGTCTTGCTTTGCTATCGTCTCTTCCCCTTCGCCCCCTTCGGCACTTTCCCCGGCCAACTGACGATGTACTCCTCGAGCTTCTCGTCCGGCACGTCCTTCTCGCTCGCCGCGACGCGGCCGCGCACCGAGACGCCGGCCTCGTGCACCGTTTCGGGGCTGCCCGATTTGAGCGGGTGCCACCAGAACAGGTCGCGGCCTTCCGCCACCAGGCGGTAGCCGCAAGTCGGCGGCAGCCAGGATAGCCTTCGCACATTGCGCGGCGTCAGCCGCACGCAGTCCTTCACGCGCGCCTGGCGGTGGGCATAGTCGGTGCAGCGGCAGGTGTCGCCGTCGAGCAGCCTGCAGCCGACGTCGGTGAACACCGTGCGGTTGGTGTCCTCGTCGATCAGCTTGTTCAGGCAGCAGCGGCCGCAGCCGTCGCACAGGCTCTCCCATTCGCGCTGCGTCATCTCCCCCATGGTCTTGCTGCGCCAGAACGGGGCTGGCTGTGGGGCTTTTTCGTCGGGCATTGACGGTTTCCTTCCGCCGGCCTTGTAGACCTTCAGGGCGATTCCGTCATGGCTCTCCCTGTCATTCCGGGGCGCGAGCCGCTACGGCGAGCGAACCCGGAATCCAGGGGCTGCACCCGAAGGCTCTGGATTCCGGGTTCGCGGCCACCCAGGTCGGCTTTAGCCGACCTGGGCAAATTAAGGTGCCGATCTCGGGTAAACCCGAGCTCGGTGGCCGCGCCCCGGAATGACGACATATGGCCGCATTTGACCTGCATAGAACGGGCCTCTTGACCGAACCGGCGGAAGGACTAGGCCTTGGCCCCAATCGCGCCGATCGGCTAAAATGGCCTTCGGCGGAGATCCGCCAGCGCCTCAAGCGAGCGAGACCCCTTGCGCGACCTTTTTCCGGCCGATTGGAAGCCGAAAATCAAGAAGCTGCTGCTCGGCTTCGACGCCCGCGTCGATTCCGGGCTGTTCCGCGGCTTTTCGGGCCTGCGCGAGACCTATGAGCGCTTTTCCACCTTCATGGACCGCTTCCACGTCGCCGGCTGGGGGCGCTGGCTCAACGAGTTCGTCTCGGAAGCCGCCACCTTGGGCACCGCCGGCGCCGTGCTGCTGCTGGCGCTCGCGGTGCCGGCCTTCCACGAGACCTCGGACGACGACTGGCTGAAGAAGTCCGAGCTGGCGGTGACCTTCCTCGACCGCTACGGCAACGAGGTCGGCACCCGCGGCATAAGGCACAACGATTCGATCCCGCTCGACCAGTTTCCCGACAACCTGATCAAGGCGGTGCTCGCCACCGAGGATCGCCGCTTCTACGAGCATTTCGGCATCGATGTCGCCGGCACCATGCGCGCCTTCGTCACCAACGCCAAGGCCGGCGGCGTGGTGCAAGGCGGCTCGTCGCTGACGCAGCAGCTGGCGAAGAACCTGTTTCTCAACAACGAGCGCACGCTCGAGCGCAAGATCAAGGAAGCCTTCCTGGCGATGTGGCTGGAAGCGCGGCTGACCAAGAACGAGATTCTGAAATTATACCTCGACCGCGCCTATATGGGCGGCGGCGCCTTCGGCGTCGATGCCGCGGCGCAATATTATTTCAACAAGTCGGCGCGCGACGTGAACTTGGCCGAAGCCGCGATGCTGGCCGGCCTGTTCAAGGCGCCGTCCAAGTTTTCGCCCAACGTCAATTTGCCGGCGGCGCGCGCGCGCGCCAACGTCGTGCTCGACAACCTGGTCGACGCCGGATTCATGACCGAGGGTCAGGTGTTCGGTGCCCGCCGCAACCCCGCCACGCCCGTCGACCGCCGCGACGATCGCGCGCCGAACTATTATCTCGATTGGGCGTTCGACGAAATGAAGAAGCTCGTCGACACCTTCCCGAAATCTATGACCGAGCGCGTTTTCGTGGTGCGCACCGCACTCGACGTCAATCTGCAACATGCGGCGGACAATGCGGTCGAGAATTCGCTGCGGCAATACGGCCAGGAATACCACGCCGGCCAAGCCGCGGCCGTGCTCATGGATGTCGACGGCTCGGTGCGCGCCATGGTGGGCGGGCGCGATTACGGTGCCAGCCAGTTCAATCGCGCCACCGACGCGATGCGCCAGCCGGGGTCTTCTTTCAAACCTTACGTTTATTCGACCGCCCTCTTACATGGCCTCAAGCCAAGCTCGATCGTGGTCGATGCCCCGATCTGCATCGGCAATTGGTGTCCGCATAATTACGGCCGCGGCTTCGGCGGCGCGATGACTTTGATCACCGCGCTCACCCATTCGATCAACACCGTCGCGGTGCGCCTTTCGGTGATGGTCGGCGACGGCAACCCCAAGCTCGGACGCGCGCGCATCATCAAAACGGCGCACGATATGGGCATCACCACGCCGCTGCCCGACACGCCATCGCTGCCGATCGGCGCCGACGCGGTGAAACTTATCGACCATACCGGCGCCTACGCCACCTTCCCCAATCTCGGCATGAAGGTGACGCCGCATGCGATCCTTGAGGTGCGTACCGGCGACGGCAAGCTGGTCTGGCGCTTCGACCGCGATGGTCCAAAACCGCAGCGGGTATTGCCGGACCACGTGGCAACCGACATGATTAAGATGATGAACAGTGTGGTCGAGAACGGCACCGGCCGGCGCGCGCGCCTCGACGGCATTGCCGCCGCCGGCAAGACAGGCACGACCAACGCTTATCGCGACGCCTGGTTCATGGGCTACACCGGCAATTTCGTTTGCGGCGTCTGGTTCGGCAATGACGACTACCAATCGACCAACCGAATGACCGGCGGCGCGCTGCCGGCAATGACCTGGCACAACATCATGGACTATGCGCACCAGGGCATCGAGATCAAGCAGCTCCCCGGCGTTCCCGTGCCGCCGGCGCGCCAGGAGCCGGCCGTCGCCGAAATCAAATCGAAGACCGATGCGCCGCCGCCGCGGCCGACCGTGCTCACCAAGCGCGGAGCCGACATCCTCGGCCGCGTCGAGCGGCTGATGGATGACGCCAACCGCGCCATGGGGCCGTTGCCCTCGGCCATTTCCACCAACAAGAAGAAACAGGCCGAAGGCCCGCAAAAAGGCGACGCTCTTGCCTCGTCATTGGAGGGGCATGCATTCGGCAGCCGGAACTGATTAGCCGCTCGCCAGCGACCGGCGTAGTCTCCTATTCGCGAATCAAAGTCCCCTCACCGCCAGCGGAACGACCGTGCGACTGCTTCTCGGATCGCTGTTTGCCCTCGTTGTGGCCGCCGTCGTCGGCCTCGGCGCGACTTATCTCGCTCTCACGCGCGGCGCCGCCTTCGGCCCTCTGACGATCGGCAGTTGGACGGCCTGGCCGAAAACTGGCACCGTTGACGCGGACCCCTACGCGCGGGCGTCGATTGCGCGCATTGGCCGATTGCCAACCGCGCTCGGCGACGGCGTCGCCTTTACAGCCTCAGCCGACGACAACGGCCGCCCGCTCGATGGGCGATGCGACGTGGTCCTTGCTGGCGTTACCCCGGCGGCACGCTTCTGGACGCTGACGCTGTACAATCTCGACGGCGAGTTGGTGGCCAATTCGATCAAGCGATACGGATTTACCAGCCAGGAAATCGTTCGCCACGCCGACGGCAGTTTTGAAATCGTGGTGGCGCCGCGCGCAAATGCCGGTAATTGGTTGCCGACCGGCGGTGTCGAACGTTACGTCCTCTCACTGCGGCTCTACGATACGGCCGTCGGCGTCTCGACCAAAGCCGGCCGCGAAGTCCCAATGCCGGCCGTCAACGTCAGGAGTTGCCCATGATTCGTTGGCTGCTCTTGGCTCTCGGCGGCGCCTTGCTCGGCGGGATCGTGCATCTCGCAACGATCATCATTCTGCCGCGTACCGCCACGCAGGACGCCTATTCCCGGCTGGCGCGCAGCGCGCCGGTCAATACCGTGACCGCGCTGCCGGCGCCGGCACCGGAGTCCGCACCAATGCCGTTCATGGATCCGGCCTTCGCCAGCGCCGTCTGCCGCTACGATCTTTCGAAGGGACCATTGAAGCTCAGCGTCCCGGTGAGCCCCGCTTACACGTCGGTGTCATTCTATACGCGCTACGACATAGCCTATTACGCCATCAACGACCGGGCGGCGGGCCGGCGCGTGATCGAGCTCGAATTGATGACGACCGCACAGCATAATCAGATGCCCGAAGACGAGGACATCACCGCCGCCGACCGGCTGATCGTGGAATCGCCGACACCTACGGGCCTGATCGCGATCCGCGCGCTGGCACCGGAGCCCGGATTGATGCCGATGGCGCGAAGCGCCATCGCCGCCGCCAAGTGCACCCAGGAAGACGAGCCGAAAGCATCACAGTAATCAGCGAACCGTGACCAGATTCTGCTCGCGCGTCCATGCCGGCGCGGGGCCGCGATAGCGCACAATCTGAGCTTGCATTTGATTGATTGCGCGTTCGACGTCCGCCGCCTGTGCCGATGGGGTCATGATAACGAGACGTTCAAGCGCGAAGCGATAAGACGACATGCGCTGCGTCAGCTTTTCGCGGACCAATGCGACAATCGATGCGTTTTCGCGCATGCGCAGCTCGGCGTTTTTCCGCTCGGCCGGCGACAAGGCGGAGACATATGCCAGGCTCTTTCGCCGCTTCTGGTCAATGTCGATCACGCGCCCGGCGGCTTCGAAGAATTGCGGCATGCGCGTGATGTCGTTGCGGACATCGTCGTTGAGCTGGGAATAGCGCGCCGAAGGCGAACGGTCGGGCACATCCAAAAGTCGGTTGGCATAGGCCGTGCGGTCGAATGCCGGCCCGCGATTGGGACGGATGACGCCATACTCGCCGGCGACGGAGTACCACCGTTGGCGATCGTAGGGTTCCTCGATCAACGGATAGCCGAGGTCGCGCAGGGCGCGCTCGTCGTCGGTCAACTCGAAGCTCGAGGCCTTGCGTGTGGCGCTGGCATAGGGACCGACCCAATCATGAATGCCATCGCTCACCAGGGTGGGACGTACTTCGCCAAAATCAGCGTTGGCGCAAGCGCCGAGCAGCGCAATTGCCGCAAGCGCGAATATGTGCCGGCGCCGAATGAGCGCCCGCCTCCCGGGTAGCGGCGGATGTCGCATCGATCGCTCGAAGCCGTCTAAACTTCAGCGCGCTATACGGCGACGGCGGCGGCGGCCCGATGTGTTGCCGGTATCCGGTTCGAGGCCGTTGGAACCATCCGGATCGCGCTCGACCCGGATCACCGGAAGAATGATGACAATCGCCGGCTCCGTGCTGGCGTCGACATATCTGCCGCCGCGCGCGTTGCCCGTTTCGTCGGGGAATCGAATAACTTCGCCCATTGCAACCCCCTTGCCGCCGCAGCGTAAGTTCGCAACTGCCGGGTCGGCGCCGTTTGGTAATTAAACGGGTTGCAAGGTTAACGGTCCGCTAACGCGCCCTGACTAATGTGAGCCATCGTAGCTCAGTAAATCGTATAGTCATGGTGAAATCCGCGTACCCCCCTCTCGATGGTCTGGTCGATTTGGCATGCCGGGACGGCGTCGATATCCGCCCGACGCTGTTGCGCGTCCTTACCGATCTTTATGTACAGAAGCCGGCTCATAGCGCCGAGGAAGAAACCCAATATGTCGAATTGGCGCGGGGGCTTATCGATGCCGTCGATGCTTCGACCCGCGCGATTGTAGCGGCCACGCTGTCGGCCTACCCGGCCGCGCCGGCGGCGATCCTCGGCAAGCTTGCCACGTTCTCCTCACCGCCGGCCGCGAGACCGCCTCGTGAGACCGAGTCCGAGCCTGAGGCCAGGGACGACCTGCTAGAATTATTTTTTGCGGCCAAGACTGAAGAACGCCGCCTGATTTTGACCAATCTCGATGTGGCAGCCGAAAGCGTGGCGCGCCGGCCGGCGCCAGCCTCGAGTGAAGTGATCCGCCGCCTGGAAACCGCGGCCCTGCGGCGCAACCCCGGCGAGTTCAGCCGCATGCTCGAACGCGCACTCGGCATTAGCCGGGGCCTGGCGGAACGTATCGCGCGCGACCCATCCGGCGAACCGGTCGTGGTTGCCGCTCGCGCCCTCGGTATGACCGCGGCGGTGCTCCATCGCATCCTGCTGTTTCTCAATCCGGCGATCGGCCAATCGGTCGAGCGGGTCTATGACCTCGCCCGCCTTTACGATGAACTTACGCCGGCAGCCGGCGAGCGCATGCTTGCGATCTGGCGGCAGGCAGCCGGCCGGTCACGGCCCGCGCATGAGCCGGGGCTTTGGGACGACGAGCGCCGAGACGCCCGGTCGCTGTCGACGCCGGCGCGGTATCGCTCGGATCGCGGCCGCGTCGTGCAGCCCTCGCACGTCAAGACCACCGGCAAATAGCGACCTAAGCCACCACATTGTCGTCGAGGAAATTGCGCCCGGCGCGATCTTCTACCTCGACGATCCAGACATCGGGATCGAAGCGGATTTCACGCGCTAGGCGGGCCTCGATATCGGCTTCCGGCGCGGGCTTATCGCCGCCGAGCATGGCTGTGAAGTTGCGGTCGGCCGGCTGCGCCTCATCGAAGGTGGATTGCGCCGCCGGCCCGTACAATGCGGCAGTGCCATCGAGCCGGCTGATCTTAATGAAAACCGCGCCGGCCTCTTCGGCGCCGCGCCGGCGCACTGCCGCGAAGACCCCTTCCACGTTGCAGCGGCGCAGATAGGCCGCCACCCAGATGCCGGATTTCAACCGCATGGCCTTCAGTAACACGTGACGAAGGCGAGCGCATGCTCCCGAAAATTGGGGAGCCGGTGTTAGGAAAAAGCTATTTAATCCAGCGGACGCCCGGTCATTGCGGCTAATTCGCGCACGAGTTGATCCGATATCTGGCCGGTCACCGGTAGTCGGCGATCACGCTCGAATTTCTCGATCGCGGCTTTTGTCTCCGGATCATAAACGCCGGTCGGCGTGATCTGCCCGTAACCGAAATCGGTCAGCGCGCGCTGGACCGCGAGCACCTGCTTTGTAGGCGCGATCAATTCGGCGATTGGGTCTTTGCGGACGGGCGCCGGCGCGGCAGCGCGGCTGCTCTGGGCTGTGACGTTGGACGTGACGATCGTGCGCAGCAAGCCCTCGCTGGCATCGGCGTTGATCTTCAGGCCGGCGGCTTGCACAAAGTCACGCGCCGCCGCGTCGGTCTTGGCGCCCCAGATACCGTCGACCGCGCCGTCGTAGAAGCCCTTGTGGCTCAACTCACGCTGGATGTCGCCGATAATTTGCGCCTGGCTGCGCGCGACTGTGGCTGGCGCGACCGCCGGCGCTGGCGCGCGCGGCCGGGGCAAGACCACCGGCGTTTGCTGCGCCAACGGCGCCCGAGTCGCGAAGATCGGCGCCGGATGCGGCCCGTGCTGCAGGAACAGCGCATTGGCGAAAATCGCAAAGATCGCCAGCGTCGACATCAGAATGCCGACGAATTCGCGCGGGTGACGGCCGATCGCGGCGGCAAGCCTGCCGGCACCGCCATCCGTATCGGACATTCGCTCACGGCGGCTGCGGTTACGCAATTTTCTTCACCTGGATGCTAGCGGCTGCGGCAAAATCGCGGACGCGTTCGGTGACCAGCTTGATCGGTTCGACAGCGGGGCGAATGCCTTCGCAATTGACCGGCAGCCGCACCGTGACTTGCGTCCCGGCGCCCAGCCGGCTGCGGATATCCATGTCACCGCCGTGCAGGCGGACCAGGCCTTTCACGATCGACAGGCCGAGGCCGGTGCCATCGTGCCGCCGGTCGTAGGCCGCGCGTGCCTGGAAGAAAGCTTCCCCGAGGCGCGGCAGATCGGCCTCGCCGATCCCGACACCGGTGTCCTCGACCGCGACCACGAGTTTGGGACCGTCGCAAATGGCGCTGACGCTGACGCGGCCGCCGCGCGGCGTGAACTTGATGGCATTGGAAATCAGGTTGATCAGGATCTGGCTGACGGCGCGCCGGTCGGCCACGATTTCAGGCAAATCGGCCGCGATGCGGGTCTTGAGTTCGACGCCCGCCTCTTGCGCCTTGAGCACCAGAATATCGCAACAACTTCTGATCGCCGGCGCGGGGGCGAACGGTTCCGGGGTGATCTCGAAATTGCCGCTTTCCATCTTCGACATGTCGAGAATGCCGTTGACCACCGACAGCAAGTGACGGCCGGATTCATTGATCAGCTTGGCGTATTCGCACTCGCGCGTCGCGTCGAGTTCGATCGCATCATTACTCAGCATATCGGAGAAGCCGATGATCGCATTGAGCGGCGTGCGCAACTCGTGACTCATCGTAGCGAGGAAGCGGCTTTTGGCGCTATGGATGCGCTCGGATTCCTTGCGGGCGATATCGAGTGCGCGTTCCTGCACCTTGCGCTCGGTCACGTCGCGCAGCACCGCGACCACTTCGCGACCGCTTGGAACCGTAACAGCGGGATCGAGCGGCCGGCAACGCATTTCGATCCAGGCGAAATGCCCGCCGTGCGGATCCGCATCGCTGTTGCGGCGGACGCGGAATTCGACCGAGCGGGCCTCGCCGAGCGCCGCCGCGTCGGCGAGCGCCGTCAGATAAGCCGGCCGGTCGGCGACATGA
>Ga0208219_1000921_pt1 | contig 10407 bp, 10 predicted proteins | sample NGESurshal072012_7_FD_184469 | JGI IMG/M metagenome (GOLD analysis project Ga0208219, IMG submission 184469) | Arctic peat soil microbial communities from Barrow, Alaska - NGEE Surface sample 53-2 shallow-072012 (SPAdes) | ecosystem: Environmental > Terrestrial > Soil > Wetlands > Peat ...
ATCTTCGACACGGTCCGGGCCGCGGTGGACGACTCCGGCCAGCCGATGCACGAGATCGACTCGGTGGTGCTGGCCGCGCACGACCTGGTGGACGGCCGGTCGCTGTCCAGCATGGTGACCTCGCCCGCGGCCGGCGCCTACCTGCGCGACGAGATCCGCTACGGCGACGACGGCGCCGGCGCCCTGCGGCCGCGGTGACCCGGCTCGAGGCGGGCCACGCCCGCCGGTCCATCGTCGCGGGCTGGGGCCGCTCGAGCGAGCACAGCCCGGACCAGTTCTCCCGGTCTCTCTTCGAGCCGTTCCGGTCCCGCCCGCTGGGCCTGGATGAGTTCGTGCTGTCCGCGATGCGGGCCCAGCTGTGCCTGGCCGCCGGCGATGGGACGGGACCGGCCCGGGAGCGGGCTTCGTTGCGGAGAATTGAAAGCGCCCGCGCCAATCCCCGCGCGCTGCGCGACGGCGGCTTCCGGTCGGCCCCGCATTTCCCGCTGGACGACGCGGATCTCCCGCTGTGGGCTGACGTGACCGCCGCGGTGGTCCTGTCCACCGAGCCCGGCCCGATCCGGGTGGCCGGGGTGGGCCAGTCGTCCGAGCCGTACAGCTTCGGCGACCGGGACCTGCGCACGATCACCAGCCTGAAGACAGCCGCTGGGCGCGCCGCGGCGGACGCCGGCTTCGGGCCGGACACCGCGGACGTGGCCGAGGTGGACGGCCTGACCCTGATCGACGAGGCGCTCGGGCTGGAGGCCATCGGGTTCGCGGCCCCCGGCGCGGGCCTGCGGGCACTGGCCGACGACGCCCGCGCCAATCCGTCCGGCGGTGGCGCCAGCGGCTACTCCCCGCCCAGCATGGGCCTGGTCCGGATCGTCGAGAGCGTGCTGCAGCTCCGCGGCACCGCGGGTTCCGTTCAACAACGGTCCGTCCGGCGGGCCGTGGCCACCGGCGGATCCGTGGTCGCGGGCCAGACCCAGACCGTCGTGCTCCTGGAGGCAGTCTCGTGAGTGAACCGGTTGCGGTGCTGGGCGTGGGCCAGACCACGTACAAGCGGCGTCATCCCGAGTCCAGCGCGGCCGACCTGATCTGGGCGGCGGCCGAGGAGGCGCTGGCCGACGCCGGGCTGGGCATCGACGCGGTCGATGTCATCATCGCCGGGGTCGCGCCGGACGCGCTGGCCGGCGAGAACTGCGTCGAGAAGACCGCCATCTTCGGCACCGGCAAGCCGTTCCTGCGGGTCAATACGGGCGGCGTGACCGGGTCGTCCACCACGTTCGCGGGCGCCTCCTACGTGGCGTCCGGCCGGGCCCGGGCCGCGCTGGTCGTGTCGCTGGAGCGGATGGGCCAGGCCTCGACCTCGCAGCGGGTGTTCAACACCATCTTCGACCCGGTGTACGAGAAGGACTTCCCGCTGACCACGATCACCATGGCCGCGCTGCGCGCCTCCATGCTGATGCGGGTCTACGGCTACTCCGAGCGGCACTGGGCCGAGATCGCCGCCCGGAACTACCGGCACGCGCTCCGCAACCCGCTGGCTCACCTGCACCTGGAGGTGACGCCGGAGGATGTGCTCGCCTCGCCGCTGCTGGCCTGGCCGATCCACCGGCTGGAGGCCTGCCCGATGAGCGAAGGTGCGTGCGCGCTGGTGCTCGGCGGCCGGGAGCTGGCCGCGGGCCGGAACGCGGCCTGGATCCAGGGCATGGCGTCCACCTCGGACAGTTATGCGATGGGGGACCGGATCCGGCGGCCCGAGGGGTCCCTGGTCGACTTGCTGTCCCTGCAGCGATCGGCGGTGCGGGCCTACGCGGACGCGGGCGTCACCGACCCGCGCAAGGAGTTCGGCGTGGTCGAGCTGTACTCGCCGTTCTCCAGCGCGGAGGCCATGACCTACCCGGCGCTCGGCTTCTGTGCGCCGCTCGACGGGCCGCGGTTCATCCAGGAGCAGCAGGAGGACCCGTCGCTGCCGGTCTTCAACCCCTCCGGCGGGCCGCAGGCGGCCAACCCGGTCAGCGCCACGGCCATGGTCCGCATCGCCGAATGCGCCCTGCAGGTCCGCGGCCTGGCCGGGGAGCGGCAGGTGGCCGACGTGCGGCGGGCGGTGGCCACCGGGCAGGGCGGCGCCACGCAGTTTTCGACCGCCTACGTGCTGGGCGCGCAGCGTCCATGACGAGCAGGTCGTCTGATGGGAGGCTTTCGGGTATGACCGAGCTGGTTTCGATTCCCGGGCACTGGGACTTCGACTACACGTACTTCGCGGGCGAGGCGGCCAGCCGCTTTTTCGCGGAGTTGCGGAACACGCGGGTCATGGGGGCCACCTGCCCGGACTGCCGGCGGGTGCTGGTCCCGGCGCGGTCGTTCTGTGACGCCTGCTTCCAGCGCACCACGGACTGGGTCGAGGTCGGCCCGGAAGGCACCCTGGAGACGTTCACGATCATCACGGCGGCGTTTCCCGGGCTGCCCGAGCCGCCGATCGTGATGGCTTACGTGACCCTGGACGGCGCCGACACGGCGCTGGTCAACCTGGTGCTCGGGCTGGATCTCAGCGACATCGCCGCGGCCGCGGCCGCGCTGCAGCGCCAGCCCCGGGTCCGGGTCCGGTACGTGCCCGAGCCCCAGGGCCGGATCACCGACTTCGCGTTCGTGCTGGCCTGACGTGCCTGGCGCTGGGTCGTCCTCGGCGGGCGGGCCGCGGAGCGGGGGGAACGCCGGGCCGCCGGAGGGCGGCAGCTGGTCCCGGTGGGGGCCGGACGACGAGCGCGGCGCGCTGAACCTGATCGGCCCGGACGCGGTCCGGCGCGGGATGGCCGCCGTGCGCACGGGTGAGTCACTCACCCTCGGCCTGCCCATGGTGGCCGGGAAAGGCCCGCTGGCGGCGATGCGGCAGCCGATGCAGCACTTCATGGCCCGCGACGGCGGGGACTATGCCGCCGGGCTGCCCGAGCGGGGCGGTTTCGGCTTTGCCGACGACTCGATCCTGGTCGCCTGCCACGGCACGACGCACCTGGACGCGCTGGCCCACGTCTGGCGGGACGGCCAGATGTGGAACGGGTTCCCGGCCTCGTCGGTCACCAGCCGGGGCGCGGCCCGCTGCGGGATCGAGAACGCGGGCCCGGTCGTCACCCGCGGCCTGTTCCTCGACTTTGCCGGCCCGGGTCCCGGCCTGGCGCCCGGGGAAGCCATCAGCGCGGCGCGGCTGGCGGACGCGGTTACCGCGGCCGGGCTGGTACCCGAGCCCGGGGACGCACTGCTGCTGCGCACCGGCTGGCTGCGCCAGTGGCGGGACGGCACGGCCGGGGTGGACAGCTGCCCGGGACTGGCCACGGACTGCGCCGACTGGCTCCGCGACCACGAGATCGCCCTGGCCGGCGCGGACAACATCGCGGTCGAAGCCTTCCCGGCGCCGGATGGGTCGGTCATGCCGATGCACGTCGCGGCCATCCGGGACAGCGGCATCTACCTGCTGGAGCTTCTTGACCTGGAGGAGCTGGCCCGGCGCGGGACCGCCACGTTCCTGCTGATCGTCGCCCCGCTGAACATCGTCGGCGGGGTGGGCAGCCCGGTGGCCCCGGTCGCGGTCGTGTGACCCAGTCAACACTAGTGTTGACAAGGCTTCCTGGTGCGTGCGGCGCTGATCCCGACCGCTTGTCCTCCCGTTCCGGACGCCCGACAGGAGACTGCATGACGATCACCGAGCCGCTGGCCGTGACGGCGCGCCGGGAGATCGCGGGGTCGTGGCTGGCCGGTTTCGAGGCCGCGGTTCAGGCCGGGGACACCCGCGCCGCGGCGGGCATGTTCCTGGCCGACGGTTACTGGCGCGACATCCTGGCCCTGACCTGGGACCTGCGCACGTTCGCGGGCTGTGACCGGATCGCCGAGGGGCTGGCGGCGTGGCAGCCGGCCCGCTCGCCGTCCGGCTTCTGGCTGGAGGACACCGCGCCCGACATGTTCCAGCGCCGGACCCAGGGCTGGACCATCGGGGCGTTCTTCACGTTCGAGACGGACATCGCCCGCTGCCGCGGGCACATCCGGCTGCTCACCGACCCGCAGACCGGCGAGTGGAAAGCCTGGACCCTGCTGACTGAGATGGAAGACCTCAAGGGATTCGAGGAGCAGGCCGGTGCGCTGCGCCCGGTGAGCTCCGCCCCGCACGGTGTTCTGCAGCACGGCGTCCTGCTGCCGGGGGGTAACGGCGCGGGCCCGGCGGCGGTCTCGCCTGCGGCGCCGGCCCTTACCCCGGCGCCGGCCCGCCCGGCCGGCGATCCCGATGTGCTGGTCATCGGGGCCGGGCAGGCGGGCCTGACCGTCGCGGCACGGCTGCGCCAGCTGGACGTGAGCGCGGTGGTCATCGAGCGGGAGGCCCGGGTCGGGGATAACTGGCGGCACCGCTACTCCTCGCTGGTGCTGCACAACCAGGTCTGGGCGAACCACCTGCCCTACCTGAAGTTCCCGGCCTCCTGGCCCGCCTACCTCAGCAAGGACGAGCTGGCCGACTGGCTGGAGTCCTACGCCGCGATCATGTCGCTGGACGTGAGGACCTCCACCGAGATCACCGGCGCCTGCTACGACGAGGCCGCCGGCCGGTGGTCGGTCACGCTGCGGCGGCCCGGCGGCGCCGTCACCGACCTGCATCCCCGGGACGTGGTCCTGGCCACCGGCGTGTTCGGGGTCCCGCACCGGCCCGAGATTCCCGGCGCGGCGCAATTCACTGGCCGGCTGCTGCACGCCACCGAGTACACCGGCGGTATCCCCGCCGCCGGTGTCCGGGCCCTGGTGGTCGGCTCCGGCAGCAGCGCGCACGACGTGGCCCAGGACCTGCACGACGCGGGCGCGCAGGTCACCATGCTGCAGCGGTCGTCAACCTGCGTGGTCAGCCTGGAACCCGGGTCGGCCCGGGCGTACTCCATCTACCGCGAGGACGGCGCACCCACCGAGGACTGCGACCTGGTCAACAACTCCTTCCCGCTGCCCTTGCTGGCCGAGCTGCACAAGGACATGACGGACCGGATCGCGCAGATGGACGACACGCTGCTGCGCGGGCTGCGGGCCGCCGGGTTCCAGCTCGACTTCGGCGAGGACGGCAGCGGCTTCCTGATGAAGTACCACCGCACCGGCGGCGGCTATTACATCAACGTGGGCTGCTCCGACCTGATCGTGGCCGGGAAGATCAAGGTCAAGCGCGGCGCGGAGATCGCCGGCCTGGACCGGCGGACGGTGCGGTTCACCGACGGGACCACGATGGACACCGACATGGTCGTCGTGGCAACCGGCTACCAGAACATGTCCGAGTCGGTGCGGGCCCTCTTCGGCGGCGGGGTGGCGGCCCGGGTCGGGCCGGTGTGGGGCCTGGACGAGGAGGGCGAGGTGCGCGCCCTGTGGCGGCGCACCGGCCAGCCCGGGCTCTGGATCATGGGCGGCAGCCTGCAGCAGTGCCGTCCTTACTCCAAGTATCTGGCCCTGCAGATCAAGGGCGGTCAGGAAGGCCTGGTCCCGCCGGCAGCCGGGCGCCCGGCTCCGGGGCCGCCGGGAGCACGCCCGAGCTGAGGCCGTTCAGCACCATCTCGGTGAACGACCGGCCGATCTCGGCTGCGGATGCCATGCCGCTGGCGCCCTCGCGGTACCAGCGGTGCGTCCAGTTGACCATCCCGATGATGCCGTAGGCGACCACCCGGGCCGGGCCGACCGGGCGGATCGAGCCGTCCTCGAACCCGGACTCGACGATCCCGATGACCGCGTCGTCGTACCGCTTGTTGATCACCGTCATCTGCCGGGCCCAGGCGGACCGCCGGTCCGCGACCTTGCTGAGGTCCTCCTGGATGTACACGAACAGGTAGGGGTAATGGGCCGAGTACGACGCCATCAGCGCGGTGATCAGGAGGCCCAGCTTGTCCACCGCGGTCCCCGCGCCGTCCCGGATCGCCTCCGCCTGCTGGGCGTTGGCCTCGGCGGCGTCCCGGACGATCTCGTGGAACAGCTCTTCCTTGCTGCCGATGTAGTAGTAGAGCGACGCCCGGTCGGTGCCCAGGCTTTCCGCCACGTCGGCGAGGCTGGCCCCCCGGAACCCCTTCTCGCGGAAGATCCTGGCCGCCGTCGCGATGATCTCCGCGCGGCGCTCAGCGTAGGCCGCGCCTCCCTCGGCGAGGGCGGCAGCTCGTCGGCGGCTGATACCGCTCTGCATTCGCACGTCCCATTCCGTTGTGCTGTGCAGCGCCCCTAGCGGGCCGGAGGCACGGGTCCTAGCCAGTATGGCTGACCGCCATGGTCTCACGCCGGGACGCTGGCGATCAGACCCTGCCACACCCCAGTCTAGGCCACACCCCAGTCTAGTCAACGCAAGCGTTGATTAAGAGCTCCCGGGCGGCTAGCATCGGCCGGGGTGACCTGACGCGAGGAGGCCAGATGCCTGACGGCGCACTGGTGATCGTGTCGATGAAGGACCAGCGGGTGCTGCGTTTCGCCGACGGTGCGCTGTCCACGCTGGCCGACCTCGCGCCGTACTGCGGCGGCCACCTCAACGACCTCGTTGTTGACCGGGCTGGCCGCGTCTTCGTCGGAGACTTCGGCTTCGACCTGATGGGCGGTGGTGACGCCGCCACTACGACGCTCAAGCGGATCGATCCGGACGGCACGATCAGCGTCGTCGCGGACGACCTGGACTTCCCGAACGGCACCGTCATCACGCCCGCTGCTGCTGCGCCCCGGACTTCTACGAGCACAACCGGGCTCCGGTCCGGGAGGCTGAACTGGTGGCCACCGAGGTCGAAGTGCCACACGCCGGGCGGCCCTGAGACCCGACTGTCGGTGTACCCCAGCCGCCGGCGTTCCCGATTCAGGGATGCGGGACTACAGCATGGTCAGCGGTAGGCCGACAGGCCGGTGAGGGCCTGGCCGATGACCAGCGTGTGCACCTCGCTGGTGCCTTCGTAGGTAAGCACGGACTCCAGGTTGTTCGCGTGCCTTAGCGGGGGTAGCCCAGCGTGATCCCGGCCCCGCCGATGATGGTGCGGCACTCGCGGGCGATCGCGATGGCCTCCCGGACGTTGTTCAGCTTGCCCACGCTGACCTGCTCAGGCCGGAGCGTGCCGGCTTCCTTGAGCCGGGCCAGGTGCAGGGCCAGCAGCAGGCCCTTGGACAGTTCCAGGCTCATGTCGGCCAGCTTCTGCCGGGTGAGCTGGAACCCGGCGATCGGGCGGCCGAACTGGGTTCGCTCGGCCGCGTAGGCCAGGGTGGACTCCAGGCAGTCCCGGGCCGCGCCGATCGAGCCGAACACGATCCCGAACCGGGCCTCGGACAGGCAGGACAGCGGGGCCCGCAACCCTTCGGCGAGCGGCAGCCGGGCGCTGTCCGGCAGCCGGACGGAATCGAACGACAGCTCAGAGGTGACCGACGCGCGCAGCGAGAGCTTCTGCCGGATCGGGCAGGTCGAGCCCGCCGTGCTGGTCACCGTGGACGGCTACGTGTACGGCGGCCAGCGCTACGACCGGACCGCGGAGGTGGCCGCCATCCGCGCGGCCGTGCCCAGCATCCAGGCCACCATCGCCGTGCCGTACCTGGAGCCCGCCAGTACTCTTCCGGACTCGCTGGACTGGAACGACCTCATGGCCCGGCCAGCGGAGCTGGAGTTCGCGGCCGTGCCGTTCGCGCATTCGCTGTACATCGTGTACTCGTCCGGGACCACCGGCCGCCCTAAGGCGATCGTGCACCGTCACGGCGGCATCCTGCTGGAGCACCTCAAACTGTTCCTGCTGCACGATGACCTGGGCCCGGCCGATCGCTGGTTCTGGTATTCGTCCACCAACTGGATGGCGTGGAACTATGGCGCGTCAGTACTGCTCGGCGGGGGCTCGCTGCTGATCTTCGACGGCCACCCGATGCGGCCGGAACTCGCCGATTACTGGCGGATGGTGGGCGATGAGGGCGTGACCTGCCTCGGCACCTCCCCGGGCTTCATGCTGGCCTGCCAGAAGGAGGGCCTGATCCCCGGGCAGGCCGCGGACCTGAGCGCGCTGCGCACCATCAACTCCGGCGGCGCGCCGCTCACCGCCGACGGGTTCCGCTGGGTCTACCGCGCGGTCAAGCCGGACGTGTATCTCGGCTCGGGCAGCGGCGGGACCGACGTGGCCTCGTCGTTCGTGTCCGGCTGCCGGCTGCTGCCGGTGCGCGCCGGGGAGATCGCGTGCCGGCTCCTGGGCGTGGACGCGCAGGCTTTCGACGAGTCCGGGCAGCCGGTCGTAGGGGAGCGGGGGGAACTCGTGATCCGCCAGCCGATGCCGTCGATGCCCGTCGGGTTCTGGGGCGACGCCAGCGGGCAGCGGCTGGCCAGCACCTACTTCGGGCGGTTCCCCGGGGTCTGGTGCCACGGCGACTGGGTCACGTTCAGTGCGCACGGCACCTGCCAGGTCACCGGCCGGTCGGACGCCACGCTGAACCGCGGCGGCGTGCGCCTGGGGACCAGCGAGTTCTACGCGGTGATCGACGAGATCCAGGAAATCACCGACAGCCTGGTCGTCCACCTCGAGGACCCTAACGGTGGGTCCGGCCAGCTCCTTCTGTTCGTGGTCACCCGGGACGGGGCCGATCTCACCGGCGAGGCCGCGGGGCGCATCCGTTCCCTGCTGCGTGAGCAGCTGTCGCCGCGGCACCAGCCGGACCTGGTCCGCCAGGTCGCCGCGATCCCGCGTACGCTGACCGGCAAACGGATGGAGGTGCCGGTGAAGAGGGTGCTGCTGGATCCCGGGGCGGCGGCCCCGGCCGAGCCGGGCGAGCCGGACCCCCTGGCCGAGTTCCGGGAGCTGGGACGTCAGCTGGCCGCCGTTCGGCCGGGCCCATCGGGGCAGAGCACATCGCCGCAGAGCGCCCCGCACGTGGGCGCATGACCTCCTACCCCGTCCGGCCTGACGCCTCGACCAGGGACAACTGGACTGAGCCTGGCACCTTCGAGGTCGCACCCGGCGTCTACCGGATACCCCTGCCCCTGCCCAACGACGGCCTGCGCGCGGTGAACGTCTACGCGCTGGTCCACGACGACGACCTGGTGCTGATCGATTCCGGGTGGGCGATCGCCGACGCCCGCAGCGTGCTCGACGCGGGACTGAACGCGCTCGGCTCCGCGGCCGGCGACGTGCGCCGGATCCTGGTCACCCACGTGCACCGGGATCACTACACCCAGGCCGTCTACCTGCGGCGCGAGTTCGGCACCCGGGTCAGCCTGGGCATCGGGGAGCGGGAGTCGCTGGCCGTCTCCATGGACGCGGACCGCTCCCCGCTGCAGAACCAGCTCCACTACCTCCGCCTGCTCGGCGCGGGCGATCTCGCGGACCGGGTAGCCAAACTCCAGGGCCCCCGCGACCCGCACAAGACCGGCTGGGAACCGCCGGACGACTGGCTGCGGGACGGGGACGGCATCGTTCACGGCGGCCGGGCCCTGGATGTGGTGTCCACGCCCGGGCACACCCGCGGCCACGTCGTGTTCCACGACCTGGCCGGCCAGCTGCTTTTCGCGGGCGATCACGTGCTGCCGGCCATCACGCCGTCGATCGGGTTTGAGCCCCTGCTGTCGGACGACCCGCTCGGCGCGTTCCTGGGCTCGCTGACCCTGATGCGGTCGCGGCCCGACGCGCGGCTGCTTCCCGCCCACGGGCCGGTCAACGGGAGCACCCACGCCCGGGTGGATGAGCTCATCGCGCACCACGGCACCCGGCTCGACGAGACCGAGGCGGCCATCCGGGCTGGTGCCCAGACCGCGCCCGAGGCGGCCGCCCGGCTGCGCTGGACCCGGCACGGGCGCGCGCTGGCCGACCTCGACCCGTTCAACGAGATGCTCGCGGTCAGTGAGACCGCCGCGCACCTGCAGCTGCTGACCGCGCAGGGCCGGGTGACCAGGCACGAAGCCGACGGGCTGCGGTACTACCTGCCCGCGTGAGCAGTGGCAGTGGTGCTGGCCCGGCCGCTCGGCCCCGCCGCTCACCGGCCCGGCCGCCCACGCCCCACGGCCCCAGCCCGGCCGGGACGGTCAGCGGCCCAGCCCGGGAGCCTGCAGCACGACCTGCCACGGGCGCACCGTGACACTGAAGAACCCGCCCGCGACGCTGCGGTCCTCCTTGCTGGCCAGTTCCGTGGCCCGGTCGAGCTGGTCCGCTCCGGGCAGCCGGAGGATGGTCATGCCCTCACCCGGCACGTCGGTCAGCGGGCCGGCCGCCACCAGGTAGCCGGCGTCGCGCATCCGGGTGAGGAAGGCCGTGTGCTCGGCGAAGCGCGGGTCCTCGAACAGCGCCGCCCCCTCCGGCGCGGTGGGCCCGGGCCGGTGCAGCAGCGCCACCCACGTCTCACCGTCAGCGTCCGGTACGCCGTGCGCGGTGTGATTGCGGTACCGGCCGAGCACCACCGGCCAGCCGAGGTCGTACTCGGCGCGGGCCGCGG
>Ga0208219_1000922_pt1 | contig 10399 bp, 8 predicted proteins | sample NGESurshal072012_7_FD_184469 | JGI IMG/M metagenome (GOLD analysis project Ga0208219, IMG submission 184469) | Arctic peat soil microbial communities from Barrow, Alaska - NGEE Surface sample 53-2 shallow-072012 (SPAdes) | ecosystem: Environmental > Terrestrial > Soil > Wetlands > Peat ...
CGGCAAGGACGGCCGGCGGGCCCGGGAACTCGGCTACTGGCAGGTCGACCGGGGCGTGTACGAGCTGCTGACGCCACGCGACGAGGTGACGGGTCTCAACGAGGAGAAAGCGGAAAAGAGCCTGCGCCGGCGCCCGCCGGCAAACGGGGGCCAGCCGATGCCGTCCTACCCGTACGGCTCGCCGCAGTGGCCGCCGGCACCCGTACCTGGTCCGCCTGGTCCGCCTGGCCCCCGCGGGCGAGAGGGCGGCGCCGGTTACCCAGCCGAGCCGTTCCAGGCGCCGGCCAGCACCGGGAACTGGAACGGCAACGGCACCCCGGCAGACACGGGCGGCTGGAACCGGAACGGCACCCCGGCAGACACCGGTGACTGGAACCGGAACGGCACCCCGGCCAGCACCGGCGGCCCAGCCAGCAATGGCAGCGGGAACCGGAACGGATCGCCCGCCGACACCGGCAGCTGGAACCGGAACGGATCGCTCGCCGACACCGGTGGCTGGGACGCCAACGGCGCCCCGGCCAGCACCGGGAACTGGAACGGCAGCGGTGCATCCGGCACGAACGGGCACGGCATGGCTAGCTGGAATGGGCTGGCCGGCCCGGGCGCGCTACCCGCCGTCCCAGGCCCGGGACGCAGGCGGCAGACCCCCCAGGCCGGTCGGCGATCCGCCCGCAAACAGCGCGTTCCCACCCGGGCGATCTTCTCGGAACTCGCTGACCTGGCGGCCATACCGCGGTCGGCCTACGCCCTGGAGCAGGAATCTGACGGGGCGATGTGCCTGCTGCGCACCGAGGACGGGTTCGAGGTCTTCAGCGCGGCCGATGGCGCCCGGCACGAGGTGCGCTCCTTCGACGACGAGGAAGCGGCCTACTTCTACCTGTTCGGCGTCCTGGCCGCGGAAGCCGTCCGCAACGGCTCGCTGATCCCGCCCCGCTGACCAGTCCGCCGGACCCGCCTGCTCACGGAAACCGGGCCGGGCCGGTCCGGACCGGTCACAGTGCAGCGGACGAGGGGATCAGGAGGCTCAGCCGGCGCAGTCCCCGCGCCGTGCGGGCCTTGATCGTGCCCAGCGGCACGTCCAGCCGCTCGGCGATCTCCCGCTGGGTCAGATCGGCGTAGTAAGCCATCTCGATCGCCTCGCGCTGCAGCTCGGGGAGCCGGGCCAGTGCCACCTTCATGTCCCGCGTCTCCTCGACCCGGCTGGCGATGTCGCGCCCGTCCGGGCCGGCCATCGACAAGGCGTCCTCGAGGGGCACCGTCTCACGGCGCCGGGCCCGCAGGTGGTCGATCGCGCGGCGGCGGGCAATGGTGAGCACCCAGGCCTCCAGGCTCCGCGACGGGTCGAAGCGGCTGCGGAACCGCCACACCTCCACGAACACCACCTGGACGACGTCGTCGATGTCCGGGTCGGGGACCCGGCCGCGCAGGAAGCGCCGGAGGATGGGCCCGAGCTCGGCATAGCAATCGTCGAACGCGTCGTCCTGGGCCCCGGCCAGGCGAGCACCGAGCTCCTTCATCCTGTCCGCGCCCACTCTGCCACCGTCCTTCCCGGCCGGCTCCTGATCCCCGGCTGCTTCAAAATCGCTTCAAAAGTTATTCATAGCCGAGAAGACGGCTATGCGCAACCGGACGCGGCGCCGCCGCCGAAAACAGGTGAGCCGGAGAGCACAGGAAACCGGCGGAGGGCCAGGCACAGCCCAGGCACAGCCAGGACGGGGCCGGGGGGAAACCCGGGCCCGGATAGCGGACGGAGGAGTGAGCGGTGCGGCGTTCGACCAGGCAGCCCGATCAGGCCGCCGCTACCCGGCGGGCGGGGAGATCAGTAGCCGAGGGCCGCGGCCACGCCGGCCAGCGCCTCGGGCAGGGTGTCGACGAGCCGGGCCGCGGCCGGAATCTGGTTCCGGTCCCAGCCTGGGCCGCCGAGGATCAGCCGGGCGCCCGGGCGGCGCGGGGTCAGGCCCGGCAATACGACCGGATCGCCGGTGGCCGGGGACTGGGACCACAGGAAGACCACTCCCGGGCCGGTCCGCCGGACGGCGGCCGCCAGCGACTTGTACGGCAGGTCCGGGCCGAGGAGCCGGCTGTCGATCCCCCGCTCGGCCAGGGCCGCAGCCAGCGCGTACAACGGCAGGCTGTGCTGGTCACCCTGGGCCGAGGCGAGCAGGACGGCCCGGTGCTGCCCCTGGCCAGGCCGGTCAGCGGCATGCCGGGACAGCCCGGCGATGATCGCCGACGAGAGCAGGTGCTCGACCTCGATGCACGTCCCGGTGTCCTCGAACCGGGTGCCCAGCCCGGCCAGTACCGGAACCAGCAGTTCCTCCCAGGTGCGGACGCTGCCGTCCCGGGCCAGCGCGGCGCGGATGGCCTCGCTGATCCCCTTCTCGTCCAGGGCCAGCACAGCCCGGGCCAGGCCGCGGGCCGCGGGCGACGCACCGGGCAGCGCCAGGCGCTGGCCGCCCGAGCCATGACCTGGCCCCGGCCGGGCGGGCGGGAGGCTCTCGCCGGGCAGATCGGCGGCGTTATGGCCGTCTGGCCCGCGCCCGTTAGCCTGACGGCCGGTCTCCCTCGCCCCGGGCACCAGGACCCCCGCCGCGTGCCGGGTGGGATCCGCGTCCTCTGGCCCGGCCGCCGTCCCGCCGTCCGGCTCCTGGGCCGGGATCAGCGCCCCCGGCGCGGACAGCGCGACCCGGGCCGCGTCGGCCGGGGCCGCGCCGCGCAGGATGAGCTTCTGCATGTGCTCGAGGCGGGTGATGTCCTCCGCCGTATAACGCCGGTGCCGCCCGGGGCTGAGTTCCCGGGCGCCGATCCCGTACCGCCGGTTCCAGGTACGCAAGGTCGACGGCGCCACCCCAAGCCGGCGGGCCACCGCTCCCACGCTGAAACCGACTGTGTCCGTCATGACCTTTCCTGATGTGACTTATGCCACCGACCGCCGCCGGTAATCCCAGGGCCGGGCCGGGCGCCAGAACCGCTATTCAACTCCGCCCGTGGGCCACCGGACAAACCCGACCCGGGCCGGGCAATCCGCACCGGGTGACGGCGGGCATCGGCTGGACCGCGCTCGCGGCCATGGCCGTGACCCAGGTGGTCTCGTCCCGGGCCGGTCACCTGGAGATCTTCGTCTCGCTGATCGTCGTGCTGCTGGCCGTGGCGAGCGTCTCGTTCACCGCTCTCGGGCCGGGCTGGCCGCGGGCGCTCTGCGCGGCCGCCGCCGCGTTCGCGCTGGGGCTGGCCGCGGAGTGGGCCGGGACCAGGACCGGGTTCCCGTTCGGGGCCTACCGTTACACCGGGCTGCTGCGCCCGGACGCCGGGACCGTGCCGCTGGTGGTCCCGCTGGCCTGGGCCGCGATGGGGCTGCCCGGGTACGCGGTCGGGGCCACCCTGGCCCGCGGCCGGGCCGGGCGGATCGTCACGGGCGCGGTCGCCCTGACCGCCTGGGACCTGTTCCTGGATCCGCAGATGATCCGCAACGGGTTCTGGCTGTGGGCCCACAGCGGCCCCTACCAGGGCGTCCCGCTCAGCAACTTCGCGGGCTGGCTGCTGGTAGCCGCCGTGCTGATGGCCGTGTTCGACGTCCTGCTCAGTCCCCGCCGCACCGGGTCCCGGGCCCACCAACCAAGGCAGATAACGGACTATCCGGGGCTGCTCACCACCTACACCGTGATGGCCGTGATGGAAACAGTGGGGTTCGCGGCGATCTTCCACCACGGCCGGACGATCGCCCTGGCCGGCGCGCTGGGCATGGGCATCCCGGCCGGGCTGGCCTGGGCCCGGCGCTCCCGCACCAAGACCGGAGGACTGCAGCACCCATGAGTGATGTCGTGGTGATCGGCGGCGGGGTGGGCAGCATGGCCACCGCGATCCGCCTGGCCGCCCGGGGACACCGGATCCAGCTGTTCGAGCGCCGCCACGAGCTGGGCGGCAAGCTGACCGAGCTGCGCCGGGACGGCTTCACGTTCGGGCTCGGCCCATCCCTGCTCACCCTTCCGGACCTGTTCGGCGCGCTGGCCGCGGAGGCGGGCCGCAAGCTGGACGAGCTGGTGACCCTGACCGAGGTCGATCCGGTGTGCCGGTATCACTTCCCGGACGGCAGCGTCCTGGACGCGCGCAGCGATCCGGGCGCGATGGCCGCGGAGGTGGAGCGGTTCTCGCCGGGGCAGGGCCAGGCCTGGCAGCGCTATTTCGAGTGGGGGGAACGGTGCTGGGCCGCGAGCGAACGGGCCTTCCTGGCCGGCCCCCTGGACCTGGCCGGCATGGCCCGCCGCCAGGCCAGCCTGTCCGACCTGTTCGCCAGCGCGCCCGGGCAGACGCTGGCCGGGCTGGCGCGCCGGTTCTTCTCCGACCCGCGGCTGATCCAGTACGTGTGCCGGTACGCGACCTACTCCGGCTCCTCCCCCTACCTGGCGCCCGCCGCGGTCGGGTGCATCCCGTACCTGGAGCATGCCCGGGGGGCCTGGTACGTGGAGGGCGGGCTGGCCCGGCTGCGGGACGCGCTGGCCCGGCTGCTGGCCGAGCTGGGCGTGGTGGTGCATACCGGGGCCGCGGTGTCCCAGGTCCTGACCACCGACGGCCAGCCGGCCGCCGGGCGGGGGCCGGGCTGGGCGGCCCACGGCCGGGCCGGCGGTGTGCTGGTCGCCGGGGAGCGGGTGCCCGCCGACGTGGTGGTCTGCGGCGCGGACTCGGCCCGCCTGTACCGGGACCTCTGCCCGTCCCGGCCGATGCGCCGCCGGATCGCCCGGATCGGGCCCTCGTCCTCCGGGTTCCTGGTGCTGGCCGGCGTCCGCGGGCAGACCCCCGGGCTCGCGCACCACAACGTCATCTTCTCCGCGGACTACCGCGCCGAGTTCGCGGACATCTTCGACCGCCGGCGCCCGCCCGCCGACCCGACGATCTACGTGGGGTCCCCCGCGGCCCAGGACCCGGCCGCTGCCCCGGCCGGGCACGAGAGCCTGAGCCTGCTCGTCAACGTCCCGGCCGGGAACCCGCGGAACTGGGGCCGGTCCGCCGCGGACTACGGGGAACTGCTGCTGGACAGGCTGGCCGCCGCCGGAGTCGGCGTGCGGGGCCGGGTCGTGTTCACCGAGACGCTCACCCCGGCCGACTTCGAGCGCCGGTACGACGGCTGGCTGGGCTCGATCTACGGCACCTCGCACAACGGCCGCCTCGCCCCGTTCCGCCGTCCGGGTAACCGCGGCCCGCTGGCCGGGCTGTACCTGGTCGGCGGCTCGGTTCATCCGGGCGGTGGGCTGCCGCTGGTCGTCATCGGGTCACGCATCGTGGCGGATCTGGTCACCGAGGACCTCGCCACCGGAAGGATCTGACGATGAAGCTCCGCACGGCGGCCCATGCGGCCCAGGCGGTCGCTGCGGCCGTGGTGGTGACCCGGCTGGCCCGGGGCCGCGACATGCGCCCGCCGCTGCGGGCCACGGTGCTGCCCGCCGGGTCGACGGTGTCGGCCGTCATCCCGGCCCGGGATGAGGCCGGCCGGATCGGCCCCTGCGTGATCGCGGCCCTCGCCGACCCGGGGGTCAGCGAGGTGATCGTGGTGGACGACGAGTCCACGGACGGCACCGCCGCGGTGGCCGCCCGAGCCGGAGCGCGAGTGATCCCGGGCGGCCGGTTGCCGCCCGGCTGGGTCGGCAAGCAGTGGGCGCTTCAGCAGGGTCTCGAGGTGGCGTCAGGTGAGTACGTGCTCACCCTGGACGCCGATGCGCGGCCCCGGCCCGGGCTGGCCGCGGCCCTGGTCACCGCGGCCATCGGGGGGCCTTTCGACCTGGTCAGCGCGGGTCCCCGGTTCGTCTGCGACAGCGTCGCCGAGCAGGGCCTGCACGCGGCCATGCTGGCCACCCTGGTCTACCGGTTCGGCCCCATTGGTCCGGCCCGCCAGCCATCCCCCGGCCGCGTGGTAGTCAACGGGCAGTGCCTGCTGGCCCGCCGCGCCGGGCTGGCCGCCGCGGGTGGCTTCGAGCCGGTCCGCGGGCACCTCACCGACGACATCGCGCTGGCCCGCGACCTGGCCCGGCGGGGCTGGCGGATCGGCTTCCTCGACGGGCGCGACCTGCTGGACGTCGATATGCACGCGTCCGTGGCCGAGGTGTGGCGGGAATGGGGCCGGTCGCTGCCGATGACGGATGTGTCCAGCCCGGCGAGCCAGGCCGCGGACCTGGCCGTGCTCGGGCTCACCACCGCGCTGCCGCTGGCCCGGCTGGTGGCCGGCCGCCCGACCGCGCTGGACGCCGGCCTGCTCGCGATGCGGGTGGCCCTGGTCGGCCCGCTGCGCCGCTGCTACGCGTCGCCAGGGCCGGGGGTGTACCTCTCACCGCTGGCCGACGTGGCCGCGCTTATCCGGATGACGGGCGGGACGATTCGGCCGGTGCGGTCCTGGCGGGGCCGCCGCTACCCGGCGGCCCCGGCTCCGTTGTCCCGGGCTCCGTCCGCGGGACGGCCGGACCGGGCCGGACCGTCTCCGGAGCGGCCGGCGGGGCTTGCGGCCCAGCGTCCGGGGGCGGGGGCGGGGGCGGGCGGCCCTTCTGGTTCCGGGCAGCCAGCGCGGCCATCCCGAACCTCACCCCGATCAGTGACATCAGCGCACCCGTGGCCGCGACCTCGAGGGCGGGGCTGAAAATCAACTGCAGAAACGGAACCGCGAACACGCCGGTCCTCGCGCCCACGGCGAAGGAGCGCGCGAACAGGGCTACCCCGGCGCACAGGGCGATGCCTAGGCCGAAGGCCGGCGGGCAGATCACCGCGAAGCCGCCCGCGAAGGTGAGCACGCTGCGGCCACCGCGCAGCCGGGCGAAAATGGGCCACGAGTGGCCGATCATGGCCGCCGCGACAGCCGCGTACACCAGGGCCACCCCCCGGGGCGCCCCGCCGCCCAGGATCCCGTGCGCCAGGACGAGGCCGAGCAGCCCGGCCGCCGTCCCCTTCAGCGTGTCACCGGCCAGCACCGGGACCGCGCCCGCCCAGCCCAGCTGGTCCTTCATGTTCCAGAAGCCCGGGTTCTGGTCGCCCACCCGGCGTGGGTCGAACCCCCGGGCCCGGCCGACCAGCACCGCGACCGGAATCGAGCCCAGCAGGTAGCCGCCCGCCACGGCCGCCACCCAGGAGTCAATCATGATCGCCTCTTTTCACCTCACCAGATACCCGCGCGAGCACGCCAGCCGCGCGATCAGCCGGATGGCCTTCGACCGTCCGGTGCTGGCCAGGACCGACGGGCTGCGGTTCTGGCGACTGCTCGGCACCGCGCGGGGCAACGCCATGAGCCTGAGCGCCGACCTGCGGCGCTGGGCGATGTTCGCAGTCTGGCAGGACGAGGCGGCCCTGGACCGCTTCCTGGCGGAGTCGCCCATCCCGGCTGAGTGGCGGTCCAATGGCCAGGAAACCTGGACGGTCCGGCTCGGCTACGCGGGCGGCCACGGCCAGTGGGGGGGCCGCGACCCGTTCGAGGGCATGGCCGCGCAGGTGGTGGCCCCCGGCCAGCCGGTGGCGGTACTGACCCGGGCGTCGATCAGGCCCCGGCAGCTGGCCCGTTTTTACCGCGCGGTACCCGCGGTGGACCAGGCCCTCGCCGGCGCGGACGGGTGCGTGCGCGCGGTGGGCATCGGCGAATGGCCGCTCGCCCGGCAGGCGACGTTCAGCCTGTGGCGGGACACCAGCGCGGTGCGCGGCTTCGCGTACGAGGGCGGCACGCACGCCGCGGTCATCGCCCGCACCCGCAAGGAGGGCTGGTTCTCCGAGGAGTGCTTCGCCCGGTTCCTCCCGTACGGGGCGGCCGGCTCCTGGGACGGCGCCGACCCGCTCGCCACCGCCTGAGCGGTTCACGACAGGGCGCTGGCCGGCGAGCCGGCGACTGCCTGGCCGACCTGCCCGGTGATCCCGGCCCCGGCCAGGTCCCGGGCCAGCAGGCAGGCCCGGGTGACGGCCCGGGCGCGGGCCGAGCCGTGCGCGATGACGACGGTGCCCCCCAGGCCGAGGAGCGCCGCCCCGCCGTGCGCGTCGGCATCGAACCGTTCGGCCAGCCGGCGCAGCCGGCCCCGGTTGGCGAACTCCGCCACCGCGCCAGCCGGCCCGGCGGTCAGCGCGGCCCGGGTCTCGGTGAGCGCGAGGCGCAGGCTGCCCTCGATCGTCTTCAGCACCACGTTGCCGGTGAAGCCGTCGGTGACCACGACGTCCACCGCACCGGCTAGCGCGTCGCGCCCCTCCACGTTCCCGGTGAACCTGACCGGCGCGGAGCAGAGCAGGGGCTGGGCGCGGCGGGCCAGCCGGTTGCCCTTGCCCGGCTCGGCGCCGATCGTGAGCAGGCCCACGGTCGGTGACTCCAGGCCCAGGACAGCGCGGGCGTACCCCGTCCCGAGCACGGCGAACTGGGCCAGCATCTCGGGGGTGGGGTCGGCGGTGGCCCCGGCGTCCAGCAGCACTGTGCCCCGGCCGGGCGTCGGCAGCATCACCGCGATGGCCGGGCGGAGCACCCCTGGCGCACAGCCGAGCGTGGCCACCGCGGTGGCCACCGTGCCACCGGTCGAGCCCGCGGACACCAGGGCGCCAGCCTGGCCGCTGGCGACCAGCCCGCAGGCCACCGCCGCGCTGGTGCCGGGCAGGCCCCCGATCCGGACCCCACTGTCCCCCATCGGGATGACCTCGGCCGCGTGTGCCACCTCGATCTGAGCCGCCGCCCCGTGGGTGTCCAGCAGCGGCCGCAGCGTGCCGGCGTCCCCGGCCAGGATGACCTGGACGCCGTGCTCACGCACCGCCGCGACCGCCCCCGCGACCTGCTCGCGTGGCGCGTGATCGCCACCCATGGCGTCCAGCACGATCGGTGCGCCGGATCCCGGCATCGGCTCCTCCCCTGGAGGTGTTGGTGGGCTGTGGTGTTGGTGGGCTGTGGGGTGGTGCAAGCGGGCTGTGGCTTATCCCGTCGGCGCGAACGCGTAGCCGGCCATCTCGGCGGCGGCCTCCTCCAGCGACTCGGCCAGGCGGATGCCGTCCCTCGGCGGCTGGTGCTGCCATCCGGCGCCGCCGATCACGATCCGCTGCCCGGCGGGCAGGCTGTCCAGCAGGCCGCGCTGGGCGGTCGCCGGTACCTGGGACCAGATGAACACCGCAGCCGGGTGCACCGTGCTGACCGCGTGGGCCAGCGCCTGCCGGGGAACCCGGCCACCGAGCTGCCGCACGTCCACGCCCCGGCCGGCCAGCTCCGCATGCAGCGCGTACACCGGCAGCACGTGCTGCTCTTCCTCGGCGCAGGCCAGGACGACGGGGCGGATGGTGCGGGCGGGCGGGGCCAGCGTGATCACCGCGAGCAGGGTGGTGAGCAGCGAGCCGGACAGCATGTGCTCGACCGAACCGTGCCCGGCGACCGCCAGATCGCGGGCGCCGAGTTCCCCCAGCGCGGGGACGGCCAGCTGCTGCCAGGCGGCGATGACGCCGTGCCGGGCGAAGGCGTCACCGAGCACCGAGCACAGCAGCGGCGCGTCCAGCCGCACCGCGGCCTGGATCAGCAGTGCGGGCGACATCATGGGGTCCGTGGGAGCGGGGGCGGCCGGGTCGCCAGCGGCCAGCGCGGCCAGCCCGGCGGCCTGGGCGGGCGGCACGCCGGTCGCCACCAGGGTCCGCATGGCCCGCAGCCGGATCAGGTCATCCGAGGTGTACCGGCGGTGGCCGCCCGTACTGCGGCCGGACGGGCCGATCCCATGCCGGCGTTCCCAGGTCCGCAGGGTCGCAGCGGGGATGCCGAGCTGCCGGGCGGCGCCACTCACCGTGAACACCGGCCTGGGCGGTAGTGCCGCGGCCGAGCTCACGATCCGGGCAGCCTGACGTGGACTCTCCGCTCGCGGCGGGCGGCGCGCGCGGCGGCGGTCAGGTGACGCGCGAAGATCGCGGCCTTGCGGCGGCGGGACAGCCGGACCCGGCCGCGCAGCACCTGGTAGTCGCGGCGCTCCAGCTCGTCCAGGATGCCGCCGTAGAGCTCCAGGGCGGCCCGGATGCACGGCCGGGAGGACGGCGCGAGCAGCTCCACACCGGGCAGCGCGGCCTGGTAGTGGGCGCGGGCCCGGGCGCACTCGAACGCGAGCAGGTCCCGGACCGCGGCGGTGGGCGCCGGACGGGCCAGGTCCGCCGGGGTCACCCCGAACTGGTCCAGGTCCGCGACGGGCAGGTAGATCCGGCCGCGGCGCAGGTCCTCTCCGACGTCCCGGATGAAGTTGGTGAGCTGGAAGGCCAGTCCCAGCTGGCGGGCCGGCTCGCGGGCCCGGGCCAGGTCGGCGGACTCCAGTACGGGCAGCATCATGGTGCCGATCACCGCGGCGGACCCCTCCATGTACCGGAGCAGGTCGTCGTAGCTGGCGTACGAGGTCACCGTGAGGTCCATGGCCATCGAGGTGAGGAAGGCCCGGAAGTC
>Ga0208219_1000923_pt1 | contig 10376 bp, 4 predicted proteins | sample NGESurshal072012_7_FD_184469 | JGI IMG/M metagenome (GOLD analysis project Ga0208219, IMG submission 184469) | Arctic peat soil microbial communities from Barrow, Alaska - NGEE Surface sample 53-2 shallow-072012 (SPAdes) | ecosystem: Environmental > Terrestrial > Soil > Wetlands > Peat ...
CGGCGCCAGCCCCGCTGCCGGAGCCACCCCGCCAGCCAGCCCGGGGCCCAGCTGGCCAGCAGGATGAAGCCCGGCAGCACGGCGGGCACGAGTCTGCGGCTGGACCAGGGCTGATCCGGGGTAATCGCCGGCCGGTACAAGGTCATCACGATGACCCACGCGAAGGTCATCAGGGGCAGCGTCCAGGCCGGCGCGCGGCCCCGCAGGCACCGGCGCGCGAGCACCGCGGCCCCGAGCGTGCCGAGCACCACGGCCGGCACGCCGATGTACCAGAACACCCAGCGCAGGCTGATCTCGTAGTAGAGGCGCGACGGGTCGACCGGCAGATGGTCAGCCCGCTGGAAACCGGCCATGACCCGCAGGTCCAGCGGGGTCATCCGGCCGTGCACGGTCTGCACGTACGGGCGGGCGAAGAAACCGGCCAGGACGACGAAGGCCAGCGCCGCCACCGCGTTGGGCAGCCACCTCCCCCGCAGCTGCGGCAGGCCGCGGCGCCACAGCAGCGCCGCGGCGACGGCGGTGGCCAGCAGCACCGCCGTCCCGGCCAGGATGAGCGGGATCAGCGAGGACTTGATGCTGGCCAGGTACGGCCGGGACAGCACCACGCCGTCCACGAGACCGTAGCTAGCGCCGGCCACGATGCCGCCCAGCAGCGGGAGCGTCTGCCGCCGCCGGCCTACCAGCAGCAGCCCGCAGTACGGGATCAGCGGCAGGATGTCGCTGGCGCCGTCGATGCGCACCAGGAGGGTCACGCCGAGAGCGAGCCCGCCCAGCGCCGCGGTGATCCTGGTCCCGATCCCGTCCGCGGCGAAGGAGTCGATCACCAGGCACAGCCCGCCCAGGAACAAGATCTGCGCCAGCGGCTCGCTGTAGGTCGACCGGCTGGTGAACTGCTCCGGCAGGGTGACCGCGAGGACCAGGCCCCCCAGCGGAGCCCACCGCGGCCCGACCAGCCGGGCGACCAGGCCGCCGAAGGTGAGCACCCCGCACGCCCCGAGCAGCGGTGCCATCGCCACCGCCCCGCCCACGCCGCCGGCCCAGAACCCGCCCGCGAGGACCATCGGCAGCCCCGCCATGAACTGCGGGACGAGCCCGTTGCCGACCCGGTAGAACGCGGAACTGTAGAAGTGCAGGCCATGGGCGCCGCCGAACGCCGCGGCATCCTGCGGGATCGGCAGGGAGCCGTGGCGGGCGATCCAGTTCCCGAACTGGATGTAGGACGCCGGATCGCGCGTCACGATGATCTGCTCGGAGTGATAGATCATCTGGTCGACGCCGAAGGCGACCGCTACCGCCACCAGGGCCACGACCGTCCACCAGGGCGTAACGGCGCCGGCCGCCTTTCCGGCCGGCATCGGGCCCTGCCACCGGCCGGGGACCCAGCGCAGGCCGAGCACCGCGAGCAGGGCCGCCAGGGGCAGCGAGACCGCCAGCATGAGCACGGGCGTGAACAGGCCCAGGAGCAGCAGCGGCAGCCCGGTCAGCAGCCAGGTCAGCGCCAGCAGGGCCGGCAGCACGGTCAGCCCTCCGAGCAGCCGCCCGGCGGCGTCCGCCGGGCCCGCCGGCCAGCCGCCGCCGTCCGCCGCCGACGCTGCCGACGAGTCGCTGGAAGCGGTCCTGGCACCGGCACTCATCCGATGGCCTCCTGAGACGTGTGGTGCCCGTGCTTGTGGTGCCCGTGCTTGTGGTGCCCCTGCTGAAGGGACGGTACCCGCGCATGCTGGATGGAGACGCGCGAGAAGTTTGCCAGGATTACACCATCGGTATACCAAACCCGCGAACAACCTGGGCGCCGGCGCCCAGCTCACGCCGACGTTTAGCCCTGTTACCGGGCGTCGGGGCGCGGGCGGTATTCGGTGATGTTTGTAGTAGTTTGGCCGCCATGAGAACGAGGCGCCTCAGCGTCCGGCTGGTTCGCCTCGTGGTGTCCGGCCTATTCATTTCCGCGTTGCTGGCGGCGTGCACATCGCCTCGGCCGGCGGCGGGATCTCCCGGCCGCGCGGCGACATACCCCGGACGTGCGGCGGGCGGCCAGTCCGGCACTTACGTGATTCCGCCGGGCATTCACAAGATCAAGCACGTGATCATCGTCATGCAGGAAAACCGGTCGTTTGACAGTTACTTCGGGACCTTTCCCGGAGCGGACGGTATCCCCATGCGCCGTGGCGAGCCGACCGTGTGCGTTCCGAGCCCTGGCGGCGGATGCACCCGGCCCTTCCACGACCTCGCCGACATCAACGGCGGCGGCCCGCACGGGGAAGTGAACGCCGTCGCTGACGTGGACGACGGCAAGATGGACGGATTCATCCGCCAGCGCGACGCCGCCCGGCAGTCCTGCCACACTTTCGCCGACCCGGCTTGCAGCGGAACCGCCATGCCCGACGTGATGGGCTACCACACCGCGGCGGAGATACCCAACTACTGGGCCTACGCTCAGAACTTCGTCCTCAACGACCACATGTTCGAGCCGGTGAAATCGTGGTCGCTGCCCGACCACCTCTATCTGGTGTCCGCCTGGTCGGCCCGGTGCCGGAACCGCTCGCCCATGAGCTGCGTGAACGACATCGTGGGCCCCTACGGCATCAAGCGGTTCGACCAAGCCGTCCAGCAAGAGCTCGCCGACGGCAGGACGTCGATTGGCCTGGCCTGGACGGACATCACCTGGCTGCTGTACGCCAGCCACGTGAGCTGGGCGTACTACGTGCAGCCAGGAACGCAGCCCGACTGCGACGACGACTCGGCCGAGACCTGCGCCCCGGTCAGGCAGAGCGCCACCACACCGGGCATCTGGAACCCGCTGCCGCTCTTCGGCGACGTCCGCCGCGATCACCAGTTGCACGACGTGCAGTCCCTCAGCGCCTACTTCCGCGCGGCCAGGGCCGGGAACCTGCCGTCGGTCAGCTGGGTCACCCCTTCGGGTCCCGATAGCGAGCACCCGCCGGCCAGCGTCCACCGAGGCCAGGCCTACGTCACCGCGGTCATCAATGCCGCCATGAAGAGCCCCGACTGGAAGTCCACCGCGATTTTTCTCAGCTGGGACGACTGGGGGGGTTTCTACGACAACGTGATGCCCCCGGCGGTCGACCAGAATGGCTACGGCCTGCGCGTCCCCGGAATTGTTATCTCGCCGTACGCCCGGAAGGGCTTCGTCGACCATCAGACGCTCAGCAGCGACGCTTACCTGAAATTCATCGAGGATGACTTTCTCGGTGGGGCCCGCCTCAATCCGCGGACCGACGGCCGCCCCGACCCCCGGCCCGACGTACGCGAGGCGGAGCCGCTGCTGGGCAACCTGACCGAGGATTTCGACTTCACCCAGCCGCCGCGCGCGCCGCTGCTGCTGCCCACCAACCCGCCGACCGACTCACCGTCGATTCCGGCCTACTTCACCGGCCAGCCGGCCTGCTGGGGGTGCACCAGTGCGCCCCCCGCGGGCATGGCGGGCCCGCGCCCCCGCCGCCGGCCGACCCGACCGCGCGGATAGCTCCTGATCACCTCGGCGTCATCGCGCCGTCACGCGGTCCCGGCCCGCCGTTCATGACCGTTCCGCATGCTGTACTTCATGCTGACACGTCGAACCCTGCTCCAGCTCATGGGCGCCTCCGCCGGACTGGCGATCACCGGCTCCGAGCTCCTGCCCCAGACCGCGGCCAGTGCCGCCGCGGCGCGCTTCCCGCACGGCTCGAACGGCGTCGAGCACGTGGTGGTGCTCATGATGGAGAACCGGTCGTTCGACCACTTCCTCGGCTGGCTGCCGGGCGCCGACGGCCGCCACGATATGACCTACCCGTCGGCGGATGGCAATAGTTATCCCAATTATCGGCTCGCACCCGACTTCCAGGGCTGCGGTTATAGCGACCCCGACCACAGCTGGGAGGGCTTCCTGGTCCAGCACAACTTCGGCAAGATGGACGGGTTCCTCCAGCGGCCCACCGTCCCCGCGGCCAACGCCGGGGTGACGCTGGCCGCCGCCAACACCTTCCCGGTCGGCTACTACACCAACCTCGACCGCGATCTGCGGCCCAAGGCCGTCCCCGACCTCCCGGTCATCGGGGCCCTGGCGCAGCACTACACGGTCATGGACCGCTACTTCTGCTCATTCGCCGGCGAGACCTTCCCGAACCGTTTTTACCAGCACGCGGCCCGGACCGACCGGGACCACAACTCGACCACGCTCTCGACGCTGCCGACCATCTGGGATCAGCTGTCGCCCGTCCCCAACAGCCGCGGCATCCCCACCGGCGGCTACTTTTTCCGGGACGCCCCGTTCCTGGGCCTGTGGGGCACGAAGTACTTCCCGTTCTGGCATCCCTTCGCCGACGGCGACACCGACGCTCTCGGGATCCCGGTCCCGACCCTGTCGTTTGTCGACACTGTCGCCCAGGGACTGCTGCCCAACGTCAGCTTCATCGACCCGGCCTTCGACAGCGAGGGCAACGGAACCTCGGCCGACGACCATCCGCTGGCGGACATCCGGCTCGGCGAACGGTTCATCGCCGACGCCTACCATGCCCTGGCCAGCGCGGGTTACCTGGACAACACGGTGCTCGTGGTCACCTTCGACGAGTGGGGCGGCTTCTACGACCACGTGCCGCCGCCGCGGGTCATCGACGACACCAACCCGGCGGACGTCGACCATGCCGGGGACGGCGCGACGCCCACCGACGGTCAGCTGGTGCCCGACTACCGGCAGCTCGGGTTCCGGGTACCGGCCATCGTGGTGTCTAACCTGGCTCCCGCGCGGGTCGCTCACCAGGGCCCGTTCGAGCATGCCTCGACGCTGAAGCTGATCGAGTCCACCTTCGGGCTGGCCCCGCTCACCGCCCGGGACGCCCATGCCGAGAACCTGGGCGATGTCCTCGAGCGCGCACCGCGGCGGCGCGCCCCCGCTGGCGCGATCCCGACCAGCAGCCAGGTGCTCGGGCCGGTCAGCGACGCCGCCGCGGTCTGCAGCGCCAACAGCGTCCAGTCGGTCTCTCCGGCCCCCCGGCACGTGGGCAGCCGTCCGGACGGCCCGCCCGTCCTGCACCAGTCCGGGTCACCAACGGGCTCCGGAATGGTGGGCTTCGGCCGCCAGTACCGGAAGGGCCAGGCCGGGTAGGGGCGGCGCCAGGAGCCATTCCTGAGGATTGCCTGCAAATCTGATGTGTTTTCTGCGCCTAGCCGGGCACCTGTGAGGTCCATCGCGGACGCCCTGACGGAGGTCCGCGTTTCGAGGAGGCGCGTCGAATGGGCAGAAACGCAATCGTCCGCGGCATGCTCGCCGCCACCGCCGTCCTGGCCCTCAGCCTGACCTTAGCGGCTCCAGCCGGAGCCAGCGGCAGCGGCAGGACCAGCGCCGGCGCCGGCGCCGGCGGCAGTCACGGTGACGCGGCCGGCCTCACCGCCCAGCAGCGCTCCGTGCTTTCCGGCATCGCCCGCTCCACCTGGAAGTTCTACGGCGCCGACATCGCTCCTGCGACCCATCTGCCGATGGACAACCTGGGCCCGGGCCCCACCCGCGGCACCTACACCTCCGCCGCCAACATCGGCGTGTACCTGTGGGCGGTCGTCGCCGCCGACGACCTGCATCTCATCACCCGGCAGCGGGCCCGCTCGCTGATCACCGCCACCCTGACCACGGTGCAGGGGCTGAAGCGCTACGACGGATTCCTTTACCAGTGGTACGACACCACGACCGGCGACACCATCCGCAACCCCGGCGACATCGACTGCAGTGCCGATCCCACCCCCGCCCAGGACAACTGCTACTTCCTGTCCGCCGTCGACAACGGGTGGTACGCCTCCGGCCTGGTGGTCGTGCGCCAGGCGCTGCCGGAACTCGCGCCCCTGGTGAACAGCCTGATCACGCCGATGAACTTCGGCATCTTCTACGACGGCCGTCCGCAGACGGCCTGCAACACCAACCCGGCCATCGCCGGCAACCAGCCCACCGGGCAGATGTACGGCGGCTACTACGTCGGGCAGGGGCCCGCCGGCTATCACAACGGCGCCCTGTACAGCGACCCCCGGATCGCGATGTACCTGGGCATGGGCCTGCACCAGATGCCCGGCGACGTCTGGTGGCGCACGTGGCGCACCCTGCCGCCGCAGCAATGCGCCACCGACCCCGATTTCTCCTGGCAGGGGCAGTGGCCCGTGGCCGGCTACTGGCAGACCTACACCGACCCGCAGTCAGGTAAGAAGTTCCGCGTCTGGGAGGGCCACTACACCTATCCCGGCACGTCCCTGACCTACGTGCCGACCTGGGCCGGCGGCATGTTCGAGGCCCTCATGGCCAACGAGGTCGTGCCCGAGACCACCTGGGGCCCCCGCAGCTTCGGCCTGAACGACCTGCGCAACGCCCAGGTCCAGATCAAGTACGACACCGAGGTCCTGCACGACCCCGTCTGGGGCATGTCACCGTCGAGCACCGCCGACGACACCGGGGACTATGCCGCCTACGGTGTCGAGGGCCTGCGCTTCCCGGCCGGGCAGCAACTCTCGCAGTCGGTCACCGCCGGCACGACCGAGGACGTGGTGACCCCGCACGCTTCCTTCCTCGCCCTCGGCGTGCTGCCCCAGCAGGCCTACGCCAACATCGAGGCGCTGCGGCGGCTGTACCCCGGCATCTACACCACCGATGGTGGCTTCTACGACGCCGTCAACCCGACCACGGGCGCCATCGGGCACCGCCGGCTCGTCCTGGACCAGTCCATGATCATGGCCGCGATCGACAACGCCCTGAATGACCACGCCATCCAGCGTTACTTCGCTCAGGACCCGGCGTCCTGGGCCGCGAAGACCTACCTGTCCATGGAGACCTTGTCGATCCACTAGCGACCTCAACCACCGGCGACCTCAACCACCGGCGACCTCAACGAAGAGGACGGGCACCATGACAAAGGCACGACAACGATCCGCTGGCGGCCGGAAGGCCCTGGCAGTCGCCACTCCGCTCGCGGTGGCCGCGGTCCTGGTCTGCGTGTCAGCGGCCGGTGCCAGCCCTGCTGCGCCCGCCCGCGCGGGGCAGAATCCGGCGCAGCTGAGGCTCGCCTCGATCTCGGGCAAGGTCGACGCCCTGATCCGCCGGATGACCCTGGCGGAGAAGTTCGGGCAGCTGGAGATGTCGGGGCCCACCGGCACGAACGGGGCGCCCGGCCAGACGCTGCTCGATGAGGTGCGCCAGGGCCAGGTCGGCTCCGTGCTCGACCTCGTGGGCGTGGCCAACATCAACCAGGTGCAGCGGGCGGCCCTGCAGTCGCGCCTGCATATCCCCGTCATCTTCGCCCTGGACGTCATCCACGGGTACAAGACCATCTTCCCGGTGCCGATCGCCGAGGCGAGCAGCTGGGACCCGGCGGCGGTCGCCAGCGACGAGGCGATCTCGGCGGACGAGGCCACGGCCGACGGGATCAAGTGGACCTTCAATCCGATGGTCGACATCAGCCGTGACCCGCGCTGGGGACGCGTGGTCGAAGGCGCCGGGGAGGATCCCTTCCTCGGATCGGCGATGGCGGCCGCGAAGGTGCGCGGTTACCAGGGCAGCGACTTCAGCGCGCCGGACAAGATGGCCGCGACCGTGAAGCACTTCGCCGCGTACGGTGCGCCGGTGGCCGGCCGGGAGTACAACACCGTCGACATGTCCACCCAGCAGCTCTTCAACGACTACCTGCCGCCTTACCACGCGGCCATCCGGGCGGGCGCGGCGTCGGTGATGAGCGCGTTCGACTCCCTGAACGGCGTGCCGTCCAGCGCCAACCCGTACCTCCTGAAGACCATCCTGCGCCAGGAGTGGGGATTCGGCGGCACCGTGGTGAGCGATTACCAGGCCATCCAGGAACTCATCGACTTCGGCTTCGCGGCGAACGGCGCGGCCGCCGCGCGGCTCGCGCTGACCGCCGGGGTGGACATCGAGATGGGGGTGCAGATCCCGAGCCAGTTCGCCACCTACCCGGCCTTCGGGCCAGGCCTCGTGCGCAGCGGCCAGGTCAGCCTGGCCACGATCAACAACGACGTCCGCCACGTCCTGACGCTGAAGTTCCTGGCGGGCATGTTCGCCCATCCGCTCACCGACCCCGCCCGCGTGCAGCACGACGAGCTCACGCCGGCGCACCTGGCCGCCGAGCGAACCATGGCGGCCCGCTCGATGGTGCTGCTCAACGATCAGGGCGGCGCCCTGCCGCTGAAGACGAACGTGTCGTCGGTGGCGGTCGTCGGGCCGCTGGCGAACGACCCGGCCGACCAGCTCGGGCCGGACGTGCCGATCGGGTACTCCATCACCAGCGGCAAGGTCGTCCCGGTGCTCGCCGGCATCAAGGCCGCGGTGCCGCAGGCGACCGTGACCTACGCGCCGGGCTGCGACACCTCCTGCACCTCCACCGCCGGCTTCGGCGCGGCGGTCAGCGCCGCCCGGGCGTCGGACGTGACCGTGGTGGTGGTCGGCGAGCCGGCGGCCGACTCCGGTGAGGCGTCCTCGCGCAGCAACATTGACCTGCCCGGTCAGCAGCTCGCGCTCGTCCAGGCGATCGCGGCGACCGGCAAGCCGTACGTCGTGGTCCTGATGAACGGGCGTCCCCTGACCATCAGCTGGCTCGCCAGCCACGCGCCGGCCCTGCTCGAATCGTGGTTCCCCGGCACCGAGGGCGGCAACGCGGTCGCGGACGTCCTGTTCGGCAAGGTGGACCCCGGCGGGAAGCTGCCGATGAGCTTCCCCCGCGACGTCGGCCAGATCCCCATCTCCTACAACGAGCTGCCGACCGGCAGGCCCTACGATCCCAGCAACAAGTACACCTCCAGGTACCTGGACGTGGCGAACACCCCGCAATACCCGTTCGGGTTCGGCCTGTCCTACACGACGTTCGCGCTCTCGGACCTGCACCTGTCGGCCGGCAGCATCGGCCGGGCCGGCACGGTGACCGCCACCGCGAACATCACCAACACCGGGACCAGGCAGGGTGACGACGTCGTCCAGCTCTACATCCACGACCGGGTCGCCAGCATCCTGCAACCGGTCCGCCGGCTCGACGGGTTCCGGCGCGTCACCCTCGCGCCCGGCCAGACGCAGACGGTGACCTTCAACCTAGGGCCGGCCGGCCTCGGCTTCTACAACAACCAGGGCCAGTTCCGGGTCGAGCCGGGCGGCTTCGACGTGTACGTCGGCGACAGCTCGGTCGGCGGCCTGCACGCCAGCCTCACGGTGCGCTAACGGCCCGCGACGCGCCGCAGGTATTCCTTGCGGTCGAGCGGGTTGCGGTCTGAGCGCGGCCGGCTCACGGTGGCGCCCTGGACCGGCTGATAACGGTCGAAGGCGCACTCCAGCACGCCCTCACCACGCGTGAGCCCGGCCAGCCGCTGCTCGAGGCCGTGCACCGAAGCGGCCGGGATCCCGCCCTCCAGGACGCACGACGAACCCTGGAGGGCGGGAATGCGCGCCGTGGCCCGCAGCCGGCTCAGCGCGGGCAGGACCGCGGCCAGGGTGTCGGGGGGTATCTCGAGGCGGAACCGGTGCATCGGCTCGCACACCCGCGTGCCCGCCCGGCGCAGCGCGCTCATCAGGACCAGCGGCGTCAGGTCGCGAAAGTCCGCTCCGGTGCTGGACATGCTCTTGTCGAACACCCCGTGGGAGTGGCTCTGCCGCGGCGCGTAGCCGGAATGCGTGAGGGTGACCACGGCGTCGGCGACCTGCCATCCGTGCAGGCCCTGACGCAGGGTTTCGCGCACGGTCTCCTCGACCGCCTTGATGAACGCGAGCGGCATGGACCCCAGCTCGACTCCCAGCCGGAATTCCACCCCGGTGTCGACGAGGGCCGGCTCGACCCGCAGCCCGACGGTGGCGAGAAACGGATTGGGCTCCTGGTGCATGACCTCGACGGCGGCACCGGCACCGGACAGTCGTTCTCGGTAGATCGTAGTCGTCTCGCGGAAGGTGACGTGGAGGCCGAAGTCGCTGGCCAGCGTCGCCTGGATGACCTCCTTCTGTACCTCGCCGTACAGCGAGACGAACAATTCCTGCCGGATGTCGTCCTGCCGCACGTTGATCAAAGGGTCCTGCTCGGCGAGCAGCGTGAGCGCGACATGCAGCGCGCCCTTGTCGGCGGGACGGCCCGGCACGACGATCGTCTCCAGCGTCGGGGGCGCGAAGTAGTGCTCATCCGCCGCGGTGGCCCGCGGCTCGCGGTCCATCAGCTCTTCCAGGCGCACGAACCGCTCGTCCGGCAGCGGGCCGTCGGCGCCCTGGACCAGGCACAGCTCCAGCTCCGGGTACGCGGCCATGACCTCGGCCGCCATCGCGGTGAAGTCGAAGCCGCGGGCGGCGGCCGGGATGGCCAGCGCCCGGGCGCCGGAGATCTCGGCGAACTGGCTGATCTCCCGCCTGCGGTGCCCCGGCAGTGCCA
>Ga0208219_1000925_pt1 | contig 10372 bp, 9 predicted proteins | sample NGESurshal072012_7_FD_184469 | JGI IMG/M metagenome (GOLD analysis project Ga0208219, IMG submission 184469) | Arctic peat soil microbial communities from Barrow, Alaska - NGEE Surface sample 53-2 shallow-072012 (SPAdes) | ecosystem: Environmental > Terrestrial > Soil > Wetlands > Peat ...
GCTCACTGGGTCACCGGTCACCGGGTTACCGGGTCACCGGATGCCGGCCAGCAACTCGGCCCGGACCAGGCGGGCGACCTGGGCCGGGTCGTTGAGATCCCACCGACCCGGTGACTCGATGTAGGACAGGACCATCCGGGCCAGGAAGTCGGCCGATGCATCGAGGTCGGCCCCCTCGGCGATGCCGTGACGGACCAGGTACGGCGTCAGGAAGGCGGCCACCAGCTTGTGTGTCTCGTTGGCCTCCACCGTGAGGCGGGGCAGCAGGATCTCGGGCTCGGTCTGCAGGATGCGCTGGAGCACCTCGTGCTCGGTCAGGGCCCGGTGCGCGAAGACCAGGCCGCGCTCCATCACCTCTTCGAGCGTCTCGGCGTCCTGCACCTCCTCGTAGAGGCGGAGGAAGAAGCGGGCGAACTCCCAGGACACCACCGCGCCGATGAGTTCCTCGCGGCCGCCGGGGAAGTACCGGTACACGGTGGCGCGACTGACGCCCGCCTCCCGCGCCGCGTCCTCCACCGTCGTCTTGGCCAGACCCCAGCGGGCCACACAGTCATAGGTGGCCTGCAAGAGACGCTCCCGCACGTCGCTCACAGCCCGAGCAGCGCCTCTATGCCGACGGTCAGGCCCGGGTGATCGGGCACGGCCCGCACGGCGAGGAGCACGCCGGGCATGAACGAACGGCGGTCATAGGAGTCGTGCCGGATGCTCAGGCTCTGCCCCACCGCACCGAAGATGACCTCTTCGTGGGCGATGAGCCCGGGCAGCCGGACCGAATGTACCCGCACGCCGCCGGGGCCCTCTCCCCCGCGGGCGCCGGGGAGCACGTGCTCGGTGGTGGGATCGGCCGGCCATGGACCCGAGCCGGCCCGGGTACGCGCCTCGGCGATGCCCTCGGCGGTGTGCAGGGCCGTCCCCGACGGTGCGTCGCGCTTGGCGTCGTGGTGGAGCTCGATCACCTCGACCCCGTCCATATGGGGCGCCGCCAGCGCGCTGAAGCGCATCAGCAGCACGGCGCCGATGGCGAAGTTGGCTGCCACGATGGCATTGGCCTCCGAGGCCGCGAAGAGGTTGGCCGCCCCGGCCAGCTCGGCCTCGGTCAATCCCGTCGTGCCGATCACCGCGTGCAGGCCCTCCTCGGCATAGAAGGCCAGGTTGTCCCGGGCCGCCTCGGCGACCGAGAAGTCGACCACGACCTCGGCACCGCGTGCTCGGAGCACGGCACTCGTCGCCCCGATGATCACGTCGCTCGCGCCGCTCGAACCGCTCTCGCCACTCCGGCCGGCCGCGTGCTCCCCGACGTGGTTGGGGTCGACCGCCGCGACCAACTCGAGGTCCTCGGCGTCCGAAACGGCCCGGCAGACTTCCTGGCCCATGCGGCCGCCGGCGCCGACCACCGCGACCTTCTGCATGTGTTCGACCCTAGTGTCCAGAGGTGGCGGCCAGGTGGTCGTCGAAGGCGTCCTCGTCGAACGGCCCGACCGCGCTGAGCGTGCGCGGCGCCTGCACCAAGTGGTCGGCCACCGCCAAAATGTCCTCCGGCCCGACGGCCTCGATACGGGACAGGATGTCGTCGACCGAGCGCACTTCGCCGTGCAGCAGGGCGGAGGCCCCGATGCGGCTCATGCGGGCCCCCGAGTCCTCACCCGAGAGCAGCATCTCGGCCCGGATGTTGCCCCGCGCCACGGCCAGCTCGCGATCGGTGATGCCGTGGACGGCCAGGAGCTCCAGCTCGCCGGCGATGATCCGCAGCACCTCGGGGACATGCTCGGGGGCGGTGCCCACCACGACGGCGAGCGACCCGGCATCTTGATAGGCGGCCCGCTCCGACCAGACCGAATAGGCCAGCCCACGCTCCTCGCGCACCTTCTGGAAGAGGCGGCTGGATAGGCCACCGCCGAGCACGTGATTGAGCACGGCCAGCGCCCAGCGGCGATCGTCGAAACGCGAGACCGACCGGACCCCGTAGACGACATGCGCCTGCTCGGTCGGTCGCCGCACCACCTGGATTTGCGCCGTCCCGGGGCCGGGAGCCGTCCGCGGTGGGGCGACGCCACCGAGCGTTCCGGCGAAGCGGCGCTCCAGATCGGCCGCCACGGCATCGTGGGTGCAGTCGCCGGCCACCGAGACGACCATGTTGCCCGGACGGTAGTGGTGCTCGAAAAAGCCCCGGATGTCGGTGGCCTCCAACGCTCCCACCGTCGAGGCGGTCCCCAGCGTGTCGCGCCCGAGGGCGTGGTCGCGGAAGATCGAGGATTGCCATTGCTCGGCCGCCAGGTCGGCCGGCTCGTCGGCGTGCATCAAGATCTCGTCGAGGATGACCGTCCGCTCGGCGTCCACGTCGGAGGGACGCAGGGCCGGGTTCCACATGATCTCGCTCAGGATGTCCAGGCCGAGCGGGAGGTGTTCGGCCAGCAGGCGGATGTAGAAGGTGGTGTACTCCTTGGTGGTGAATGCGTTGCAGTCACCCCCGACCTCGTCGAGCGACTCGGCGATGGCGGCGGCCGAGCGAGTGTCGGTGCCCTTGAAGAGCAGGTGCTCCAAGAAGTGCGAGGCCCCGGCCACCTCGTCGGACTCGTCCCGGGAGCCGGCGCCGACCCAGTAGGCCACCGCCACCGAACGCACATCCGCCATGGTCTCGGTGACCAGGCGGATGCCGCTCGGCAAGACGGATGAGTGGATCAACGGCGACGGGAACGGCCGCGCGGCGGGCGGTTGCCGCCACCCCGGCTCTCGCCCTCGGTGGCACCGGGGCCCAGGTCGCCGAGGTCGGCCACCAATTCGGCTTCGAAGGCGTCCTCGAAGGAAGGGGTCGCGCCGACGCCACCGTTGCTGGCCGACGGAGCCGACGCAGCCGGCGAACTCGACGCTTCCGACCCACTCGACCCACCCGATCCACTCGATCCACTCGACGCATCGGACGAGGCCGACGAGCCGGCGGACTGCTCACGCCGGGGGGCACCACTGTCACGGTCACGCCCACCGTCACGGTCACGCCCTCCATCACGGTCACGCCCGCCGCCGCCGCCACCGGAAGATCCGCCGCCGCCGGCGCCCTCGGGCACCGAGGCCAGCGACAGCGACACCTTGCCCTGGGGGTCGATGTCGTCGACCCGCACCTCGATCGGCTGGCCCAGCGTCAACACGTCCTCGACGTTGTTGATGCGCTTGCCACCGGCCAGCGAGGAGAGCTTGGAGATGTGCAGCAGGCCGTCACGACCGGGCAGCACGTTGACGAAGGCGCCGAACTTGGTGATGTTGACCACCTTGCCGGCGTACACGGCGCCGACATCGGCGGTGGGCGGGTCGAGGATGAGCGAGATCCGGCGTCGGGCTTCCTCGACGGCGTTGCCGTCCTTGGCGCCGATGGTCACGGTGCCGATCATGCCGTCGTCGTCGACGGCGATGTCCGCCCCCGTCTCCTGCTGCAGGGTGTTGATGACCTTGCCCTTGGGACCGATGACCTCACCGATCTTGTCGATCGGGATCTCCATGGAGACGATCTTCGGGGCGCTGTTGGCCACGTGGTCACGGGGCTCGGCGATGGCACCGGCCATGACGGCCAGGATGGCCAACCGGGCCTCCTTGGCTTGGAGCAGGGCCTTGGCCAGGACGTCGGCCGGGAGACCGGCGATCTTGGTGTCGAGCTGCAGGGCGGTCACGGCATCGGAGGTGCCGGCCACCTTGAAGTCCATGTCGCCGAAGGCGTCCTCTGAGCCCAGGATGTCAGTCAGGGTGACGTACGCGTCGCCCTCGTGGATGAGGCCCATGGCGATGCCCGCCACCGGAGCCTTGAGCGGCACCCCGGCGGCCATCAGGGAAAGGCTCGAGCCGCAGACCGACGCCATGGACGTCGAACCGTTGGACGCGAGCACGTCGGAGACCAGGCGCAGCGTGTAGGGGAATTCCTCGGCGCTGGGCACGACGGGCAGCAGGGCCCGCTCGGCCAGCAGGCCGTGGCCGATCTCCCGGCGCTTGGGGCCGCGCATGAAGCCGGTCTCGCCGGTGGAGAAGGGCGGGAAGTTGTAGTGGTGCATGTAGCGCTTGTGGTCGACCGGGGTGATGGTGTCGAGCAGCTGGTTCATGCGCGGCATGCCCAGCGTCGTCACGTTGAGGACCTGGGTCTCGCCCCGCTGGAAGAGGGCCGAGCCGTGGGCCGTCGGGAAGAGGTCGATCTCGGCCGAGAGGGGCCGGATGTCGGCCGTGCCACGACCGTCCATGCGCTGGCCGTCGGTGATGACGCGTTGGCGCACCAGCTTCTTGGTCAGCGAGCGGATGGCGGCCTTGATCTCGCCGGACCGGCCCTCGAGCTCGTCGGCCAGGGCGGCCTGGATCTCCTTGCCGGCCAGGTCCAGGGCGGCGTTGCGCTCGGCCTTGGCGGTGACCGTGTTGGCCTTGGCGATGAGGTCGGTGCCGACGGCCTCGACCCGGGCCCACACGTCGTCGGCGTAGTCGGTCTGGGTGTCGAACGCCATGGGGACGATGGCCCCGCGGGCGGTCACGTAGTCGGCCACCAGCTGGCGCTGGAGGAGGATGGACTCACGGATCCAGGTCTTGGCGGCTTCGAGGCCTTCGGCCAGTACCTCTTCGGTCACCTTCGGCGCGCCGTCCTCGTAGTAGGACCACGACTTCTCGGTCCCGCCGGCCTCGACCATCATGATGGCGATGTCGGTGTCGTCACGCTCGGTGAGGGCCCGGCCGGCCACCACCAGCTCGAAGGTGGCGGCTTCACCCTCTTCGAAGGTGGGATGGGGGATCCAGGTGCCGTCGACCGTATAGGCCACCCGGACGGCACCGATGGGGCCGTCGAAGGGGATGCCCGAGAGCATCAGCGCGGCCGAGCTGGCGTTGATGGCCAGGACGTCGTGCGGGTTGACCTGGTCGGCGCCGAAGATGGTGCCGACCACGTGGACCTCGTTGCGGAAGCCGGCCGGGAAGGACGGGCGCAGGGGCCGGTCGATCAGGCGGCAGGTCAAGATGGCCTGGTCCGAGCTCTTGCCCTCCCGGCGGAAGAACGAGCCGGGGATCTTGCCGGCGGCGTAGGCCCGCTCCTCGATGTCCACCGTGAGGGGGAAGAAATCGGTCCCCTCCCGTACGGATCGGGCGGCGGTGGCCGTGGCCAGCAGAACGGTGTCGCCGATGCGGGCGAGCACGGCGCCGTCGGCCAGTTGGGCCAACTTCCCCGTCTCGAAGGTCAGGGTGCGGTCGGTGCCACTGATTGGGCCCGACACGGAAATGGCGTCAGCCATGATGCTCCTCGTGTGGTGTTAAGGGGCATCTCGTGGCCGGTTCCCAGTGGTCGACCACCTCGGGTGGAAGTGACCGGCGACTGGCAGCCAGCGTCTTGAGAGGCCCGGATGTGAATCGCTACCGTCGAATGCCGAGACGGCCGATAATGCTGCGGTAGCGCTCGACGTCGTTCTTACGGACGTAGTCGAGCAACCGCCGACGTTGTCCGATGAGCTTCATCAGGCCGCGCCGGGTGTGGTGGTCCCCTTTGTGCCCCTTGAGGTGCTCCGTGAGGTGGTTGATCCGTCCCGACAACAGTGCGATCTGCACTTCAGGAGACGCAGTGTCGGTCTCGTGCAGGCGGTACTCGGCAATAGTGGCCTGGGTGTCGGGCATGTAAGTGAAGAACCTCGAAGCATTCGTAGGAGTGCGGTGGGGACCAGCCCCAACCGGCAAATATCGTAGCAGGTGGCTGCTGACCAGCAGGGTTCGGCTCAGCTGGGTTCGGCCGTGCCGGGTCCGCTCAGCTGGGTTCGGCCGTGAGGAGCCGTTCGGTGTCCGCCACATCGTCGTGCATCTGGGCGATGAGGGCATCGACCGAGTCGAACTGCCGCTCGTCCCGGAGGCGGCGCACGAACGACACCCGGCCGAGCTCCCCGTACAGGTCCCCCTCGAAGTGGAGGAGATAGGCCTCGACCAGGACCGATGCGGAGGCGGGGTCGTAGAAGGTGGGCCGGCGACCGACCGAGATCGCCGCCAGGTACCCGGTCCCGTCGGGCCGGCGGTAGTAACCGGCGTAGATCCCGTCGGCCGGCAGGGCGATGTCGGTGGACACCTCGAGGTTGGCCGTGGGGAAGCCCAGCTCGGACGCCCCCCGGCCGTCGCCGTGGACCACGGGGCCCCGCACCTCGTGGGGGCGGCCCAGCAGCGCCGCCGCGCCCACCACGTCCCCGGCCGCCACCAGTGAGCGGATGCGGGTCGACGACACCGGGGCGAGGTCCTCGCCGGTCAGGCGCACCCCCACCACCTCGAAACCGTGCTCCTGGCCGAGCTCTCGGAGCAGGGCCACGTTGCCCCGGCGACGGTGGCCGAAGTGGAAGTCCTCCCCCACCACCACCAGCTTGGCCTCGAGGGTCTCGACCAGCACCGCGCGGACGAAGTCCTCGGCCGATTCGTCGGCCCGGGCCCGGTCGAAGGGCACCACCAGGGTCCGCTCGATGCCGCATTCGGCCAGCAGCTCCAGCTTCTGGTCCAGATCGGTCAGGAGCGGGGGGGCCGATTCGGGCCGGACCACGCTGGCCGGGTGGCGGTCGAAGGTGACCACCACCGGGGAGAGCCCGGCCGCCCTGGCCCGGGCCACGAGGTCGGCCAGCAGGGCACGGTGCCCCAGGTGCACACCGTCGTAGGCACCGATGGTAACGGCAGTTCCGGACATCGCGGTAAAGGGTAGACGTCAGTTACCGGCGAGTACGACAGCCGGCTTAATCCGGTCGGTGCCCGTCGCCTCGTAAACCGCCAACAATGTGCCCCGATCGTCGACCATGGCCCAGGGACCGTCGCCCGCCGCGCCGACCGGCACCCGATCGAGGGCCAGCCCGTGCTCAATGGCGCCGGCGAACTCGCTCTCCACCGTGACGTGGTCCATGTCGCGCATGGCCTGGGCCGGGGTGAGGATGGCGTCGTGGTCGATCCGGTCCAACAGCCGCATGTCGTCCGGACCGAACGACCCGATCCGGGTGCGGCGCAGTGTTCCGACGTGGGCGCCCCCGCCGAGGGCTGCCCCCATATCGTCGGCCAGGGTGCGGATGTAGGTCCCCGACGAGCACTCGATAGTCGCCCGGTAGACGTCCGGGCGCCCGGGGTCGGGCTCAGTGTCGAAGCGGTAGACGGTGACCGGACGGGCTGGGCGCTCCACGTCGATCCCCTGCCGGGCCAACTCGTGCAGACGCCGTCCGTCGATCTTGACGGCCGAGACCATCGGGGGGACCTGCTCGATGGCGCCGGTCAGATCGTCCGCCGCCGCCTGTACGCGGGCCGGCGTGACGGCGGACATGTCCCAGGTGCCGGTGACCTCGCCCGAGGCATCGAGGGTGGAGGTGGAGGTGCCGAGGACGATCTCGGCCACGTAGGTCTTGGGCAGCGGGGTCAAGAAGCGCAGCAGACGGGTGGCCCGACCCAAGCCGACCAGGAGCACACCGGTGGCATCGGGGTCGAGGGTGCCGGCGTGGCCGACCCGGCGTTGCCCGAAGATCCGGCGGCACTGGGCCACCACGTCGTGGGAGGTCCAGCCGGCTTCCTTGTCGACCACCACCAGGCCCGTGGCGCTCACGGTGTCACGAGGTCATGGCGCTCACCGCGCCACGGCGTCACTGGTCTTCGGGCTCGGCCACCTGGTCGATGCCACGCAACAGCTCCTCCACCCGGTTGCCGGCGACGATGGCCGGATCGGCCTTGAAGGTCAGTCGGGGCGTCCGCTTCATGCTCACCTGGGTCCCGATGGAGCGCTGCAGATGCGGCCGGCGCTCCTCGAGGGCCTCGGCCGCGTCGTCACTCAGCGAGGCGAGGTACACCGTGGCCGTGCGCAGGTCCGAGGCGGTGTCGACCGAGGTCACGGTGACCATGCGGAAGCGTTCGTCGGCGTCGGCCAGCCGCTCGAGCTCCTCGGCCACCACCTGTCGTAGTACTTGATTGACCCGCAAAGAGCGGGGGTACGTCGCCGTCCGCCGTTTCACTGTGCGGTCACGTCCTCGGGATCTCGCGCTCCTCGTATGTTTCGATGATGTCGCCGGAGTGCAGGTCCTGGAAGTCCGAGAGGCCGATGCCGCACTCGAAGCCGGCCTGGACCTCGCGGGCGTCATCCTTGAAACGACGGAGCGAGGTGATGGCACCCTTCCAGATCACCGTGCCCTCGCGAAGGAAGCGGACCTTCGAACCGCGGGTGATCCTGCCCTCCCGCACCATGCAGCCGGCGATGGCCCCGACCCGCGGCACCCGGAAGACCTCGCGCACCTCGGCTTCCCCGGTGACCACTTCCTCGAAGACCGGGGAGAGCAGACCGAGCATGGCCGCCTCGATGTCCTCGAGCAGCTTGTAGATGATCTCGTAGTTGCGGACTTCGACGTCGGAACTCTCCGCCAGTTCACGGGCGCGCTTGTCGGGCCGGACGTTGAACCCGATGATGGTGGCGCTCGACGCCGCCGCCAACTGCACGTCGTTCTCGGTGATGCCACCGATGCCGCGCAGCACGAAGCTCAGCTTCACATCGTCGCGTTCCAGCCGCTTCAGGCTCTCGGTGACCGCTTCGAGGGATCCCTGTACATCGGCCTTGAGCACGATGTTGAGGGTCGCCGTCTCGCCCCGCTGAATCTGCTCGAACAGGTCTTCCAGCTTGGCTCCGGTGGCCGCCGAAGCCACCGGCTTGTGACCGGACAGGCGGAAACGCTGAGCGCGGGCCTCGCCGAGCGTGCGGGCCCGGGCCAGGTCCTTGGCGCCCCGCATCTCGTCACCGGCGTGCGGTGGCTCGGAGAATCCCAGCACCTGCACCGGGGTCGACGGGTGGGCTTCTTTGATGTGCGCACCCGTGTCGTCGACCAGGGCCTTGACCTTGCCCCAGGCGGCACCGGCCACCACGGGGTCGCCCACGTGGAGGATGCCCTGCTGCACGATGATGGTGGCCACCGGACCCCGGCCGGCCTCGAGGTTGGCTTCGAGCACCACGCCGCGCGCCTCACCCTCGACCCGTGCGGTCAGCTCTTCGACCTCGGCGACAGTGGTGATCTGTTCCAGCAGATCGTCGATCCCTGTGCCCTGCAGTGCGGAGACCTCCACCACGATGGTGTCGCCGCCCCAGGCTTCGGGCACCAGTCCCCGCTCGGACAGCTGCTGCAGCACGTGGGCCGAGTCGGCGTCGGGCCGGTCCATCTTGTTGACCGCCACGATGATCGGCACCTCGGCCGCTTGGGCATGGTCGATAGCTTCGACGGTCTGCGGCATGACGCCGTCATCGGCGGCCACCACGAGAATCACGATGTCGGTGGCCTGGGCGCCCCGGGCACGCATGGCGGTAAAGGCGGCGTGGCCCGGGGTGTCGATGAAGGTGATCGGCTTGTCGTGCCACACGACCTGGTAGGCCCCGATGTGCTGGGTGATCCCACCGGCCTCTCCGGCCACGACGTCGGTCGAGCGGATGCGGTCGAGCAGCAGCGTCTTGCCGTGGTCCACGTGGCCCATCACGGTCACCACGGGCGGCCGCGGGCGCTGGTCGGCGTCGTCGTCTTCTTCCTCTTCCTCGAAGTACCGAGCCAACAACTCGGCCTCTTGCTCCTCGCCGGGGTCGACCAGGCGGACCTCGGCCCCGATTTCGGCGGCGAAGAGCTCGATCATGTCGTCGCTCAAGGACTGGGTGGCCATGACCATCTCGCCCTGGAGCAACAAGAAGCGGACGATGTCGCCCGCACTGCGGTTCAATTTCGGGCCGAGGTCGCGCGCCGTCGACCCGCGTTCGACGATGACCTCGCCCTCGGGCACCGGTGCGGTCGAGGGTTGGTAGGTCGTCAGCTGGGTCGGCTCGAGCTCTTCCAGGTTGCGCCGACGCCGTCGGGCCCGCCGCTGGGGCGGGCGCCGTCCCGGTATGCCACCACGGCCACCGGCCGGAGGTGCACCACCCGGGCCGCCGGCGGGGCGTCCGGCGTAGCCGCCTCCCCCGCCACCGGGTCGGCTGCCGAAACTGCTGCTCCCGGGCCCACCGGGACCACCCGTCGGACGGCCGGCGCCGGGCGCGGGACGTCCACCCGTGCGTGCCGGGTATCCCCCTCCGCCGGGTCGGCTGGCCGGAGCGGTCGGGCGGCGACCGCCCATGCCCGGGGGCGGTGGGATCGGACGGCCGCTCGGACCAACCGGGGGTCTCGGCGGTGGTGGTGGCGGGACGGGCTTGCCGCTCGGACTCATGGGGGGGTGCGACGGCCGCTCGGTGGTCGGAGCACCGGGGGCCTCGGGAGCCTCGGGGGCCGAGTCGGGTGCCACGGGGGGTGCCGTGGCTGGTGGGGCAGCCGCGGCCGGGGTGAGCGGCTCGGCCGCGGGAGCCGGAGCGGCGGGAGCCGTGACCTTCTTGGCCGGGGGTGCTGACCTCACGGGCTCCGCCACGGTG
>Ga0208219_1000927_pt1 | contig 10366 bp, 12 predicted proteins | sample NGESurshal072012_7_FD_184469 | JGI IMG/M metagenome (GOLD analysis project Ga0208219, IMG submission 184469) | Arctic peat soil microbial communities from Barrow, Alaska - NGEE Surface sample 53-2 shallow-072012 (SPAdes) | ecosystem: Environmental > Terrestrial > Soil > Wetlands > Peat ...
GCGCAGGATCCCGTAACCGATGTCGCGATCCTTGCCGAGCACGTTGGTGTGGGTGTGATGCACGTAGTTGTGGGAGTAGCGCCACTGGTCGCCCGGGCAGGCGGTGTCCCACTCGAACTCCTTGGAGTCCAGCGCCGGATCCTTCATCCAGTCGTACTGGCCATGCATCACGTTGTGGCCGATTTCCATGTTGTCGAGGATCTTCGACAGCGCGAGCGCGGCCGTGCCGCCCAGCCACGCGGGGGGCAGCCAGCCGGCGAACAGGAGCGTCCGTCCGCCGATCTCGAGCGCCCGCTGGGCCTTGATCACCTTGCGGATGTAGTCGGCGTCGCGCTCGCCCAGGTCGGCGATCAGGCGTCCGCGCAGCTGGTCGAGCTCGTCGCCAAGTGCCTCGATCTGGTCGGGGCTGAGCGTGGGGCGGGTATCGGATGTCATCATCGTTCTCCTGTCCTCAGAGCTGAAGTGCGACGTCCCCGGCGGGGACCGACACGCACAGCTGGATGTCCTCGTCTTCTTCATCTGAGACGTCGCCGGTGCGCACGTTGCGCACCGCTCCGGCCGTCTTGCGACACGTGCAGGTGCGACAGATGCCCATCCGGCAGCCGAAGTCCGGTGACAGACCCGCGGCCTCGGCCTGCTCGAGCAGGGTTCCGGCGGTGATCGCGGCGGTCGCCTCGCTGCGCAGGAAGCGCAGGGTGCCCTCAGCGGCATCGCCGGTCACGGTGAGCCGTGGCGGCGTGAACGTCTCGGCGAGCAGCTGTTCAGGCCGTCCGCCCCGTTGCATCCACGCTTGGCGGGCGGCGTCGATCAGCTCCGGCGGCCCGCACACCGCCGCCCACGTGGCCTCGTCGACGACGCCCAGCATGTCGGCGTCCAGACGAGCGGGCTGCCGGCCGCGGGTGGTCTGATAATCCACCGTCGCATCGGCGCCCAGCGTGCGCACGTCGTCCTCGTAGAGCCAGTCGGCCTCGGTCCGCGCGAAGTGCAGGAAGGTGTGGTCGCCGTCGGCGTCCTCGTCGGCCAGCGTGCGCAGCATCGCCAGGACCGGGGTGATCCCGCTGCCGCCGCTGATCAGGTGCAGGCGGCGCGGGCGCGCCTGCGGGAGGGTGAACTCGCCCAGGCCCTCGCTGAGATGAAGCAGCATTCCGGGGCGCGCGTGGCGGACCAGGTAGGGCGACACGAGGCCCCCGGGATGCTCGGTGACCGTCAGCTCCAATTCCCGCCCGGGCGCGTGCTCGGAGCCGGCGGGCGAGTAGGTGCGGGTCCGGCGCACGCCGTCGATCTCGACCCCGACGCGCACGAACTGGCCGGCGCGGATGCCGCCGAAGGCGCGGTTCGGACGCAGCGCCAGGGTCACACTGCGGGGCGTCTGGCGACGAACGGCGACCACCTCGGCCCGCGCGTCGGACACGGTCAGGCGGGGATGGATGAGCTCCAGATAGCGATCGACGCCGTGGGGCCCGAGCAGCAGGTCGACGACCGGCGAGCGCAGCAGGCGCCGCCCCACCCTCAGGCGGGTCGGCTCGGTGGCGGTGGCAGTTGCGGGGGTCATCGGGGGTCTCGTCGCTCCTCAACTTAGTGTACGACCGTTCACGAAGTATCATGGCGTATGCTGCCCCAGGGTCAAGGGCAAACGACGTCCTGTGACGACCTTCACACAATGAGCGTGAACAGACGTACACCTCGTAACGGACTTTCCTCGCATCGGTCCACCCGCGAGCGCCGCACCCAAGCGGAGCGACGCTCCGAGACCCGTCGGGCGCTGCTTGACGCGGCCCTGGAGCAACTCGAGGCGGGGATCGGTTTCGACTCGCTCAGCCTGCGCCGCGTCGCCCGGACCGCGGGCGTCGTCCCGGGCGCGTTCTACCGCCACTTCGCCAGCATGGACGAGCTGGGGCTGGCGCTCGTGGAGGAGTCGGTGCAGACCCTGCGAGCGATGCTGCGCGAGGCACGTGAGGATCAGGCGCGACGCGCCAACCCCGACCACCTGATCGCACGGTCAGTGGCGATCCTGGTCGAGCACGTGCGGGCCCACCGGCGCCATTTCGCGTTCATCGTGCGCGCCCGGGCCTCGGGCAACACGGTCCTGCGCCACGCGATCCGGTCAGAGACCCGGCTGTTCGCGTCTGAACTGGCCACCGACCTGGCCCGCTTTCCCGTCCTGAGCGAGTGGACGACGACCGACCTGCAAATGCTGGCCGGGATGTTCGTCGACTCGATGATCGCGACGATCGACGCGATCCTCGAGGCCTCCGGCTGGGGTTCGGGACCGGACGCTTTGACACCCGAGCGCCAGGCCCAGATCACCAAGCTGGCCGAGAAGCAGTTGCGCCTGATCGTGCTCGCGATCCCGCACTGGCACAGTCACGCATAAGCTCCGATTGTCGACCGATCCGCACAGGAAGCGATTCCGCTGGAGCCTGGCGGGGCATCATCAGGTCGTTGATGAGTGACGCCGAGACCTATACGGATGCGCTGGCGCAGCTCGCGGTCCGGCTCGGCGCCAACATCCAGCCGGGCCAGATCGTGGCCATCTCCTCCGAGCCCGGCAAGGAGCCGCTGGCCCGCGCGATCGCCGAGGCGGCCTATATGGCCGGTGCCAAGTTCGTCGACCTCTCGGTGTTCGACCCGTACTTCAAGCGCGCTCGGGCGCTCCATTCCGATCGTGAGTCGCTCAGCTTCGTCCCGCCGTGGATCGGCGAGCGCGTGCTGGCGCTCGGCGAGCTGCGCTGCGCCCGCATCGGGCTGTCGGGACCAAGTGCTCCGCGCGCGCTGGAGGGCATCAACCCCGAGCTGATCGCGCTGGACCAGCTCCCCCGCGTTCCCGAGTCGATGAAGCTCGTCAACGAGCGCACCACCAACTGGACGATCGTCCCGTGTCCCAACCCCGCGTGGGCGACGCTCGTGCACCCGCGCCTGGAACCGGCGGCAGCGCTGGCGCGCCTCTGGGGGGAGATCGCCCACATCTGCCGCCTCGACGAGCCTGACCCGATCGCCGCTTGGACGGCGCGCCTCACGCAGCTCAAGGGCGTCGCCACCCAGCTCACCGGGCTGCATCTCGACGAAGTGCACTTCGAGGGCCCGGGGACCGACCTGCGGATCGGACTATTGCCGTCCAGTCAATGGATCGCCGCCGACTTCGAAACCGTCGACGGGATCGACTCGCGACCGAACCTCCCCACCGAGGAGGTGTTCACCACCCCGGACCCCGAGCGCGTCAGCGGGACCGTCACCGCCACCAAGCCGCTGTTCACGGCCGGCACGACGATCACCGGACTGGTCGTGTCCTTCGAAGGCGGCCGGGTCGTGTCCGTCGAGGCCGACGAGGGCGCCGAGGTGCTGCGCGGCATGATCGGGATCGACGATGGCGGCGCCCGGCTCGGCGAGGTGGCGCTCGTCGACCGCGAGGGCCGGATCGGACCGCTGGGAACCGTCTTCTACGACACGCTGCTCGACGAGAACGCTGCCAGCCACATCGCCCTCGGCCACGGCTATCTCCAGGGCGTGAGCTCCGAGGACGAGCACGAGCGGGTCAACCACTCCAAGATCCACACCGACTTCATGATCGGCGGCAACGAGGTGGCGGTCACCGGCAGGCTGGCCGACGGCCGTGAGGTCCCGCTGCTGCGCGACGGCAGCTGGCAGCTCTGACCGTCCCATTGAGCGTCGTGCTCTAGATTGTCGAGCCCCGGAGAGGTGCCGGAGCGGCTGAACGGGCGCGACTGGAAATCGCGTGACGGGGGTAACCTCGTCCGGGGGTTCGAATCCCCCCCTCTCCGTTGCCCGGGCGCTGTACGGTCCCGTCTGATCCAGCCGAGCAGTCCGCGTATTCAGGCGCGCCGCGGGTCCTCAGCTCCTTCGGCTCGGCGTGACCATCGTCCATCAGGGCTTCTAGGTGGTAGAGCGTGACAAACCCTACGCATTGCGCATGGCTGTTCGCATCCCGCACATCGTACGTTCGTCGGCTGACCGAATACCGGTTAAATTTCCTTGCGCCGACTCCGATGAGTACCTAGAATCCGGCTACGGGAAGGAGCCGCGTCTCAGACGACAGTCGCGGCCGCACACGTCCAATTATGCAAAGACCAGCGCTACGACTCGTTGAAGGCGGATTGGACACTGTCGTTCCCTGGCGTTGGTTCTGCGGCCATTGCGCGGCGCCCTCCCCGAGCGGCGCGCCCCCCCCGCCCACGGCGCGGGTCTGCACCTCCTGCGGGCTCGGCCTGCTGCTCGAGACGCGCGAGGATGCCGTCCCCGACAGCCGCGACGCCTTCCTGGTCGTCGATTCCGGACTCCTGGTACAGGCGATGTCCCGCGAGGCCCAGACGCTGCTGGACATGACCGAGGAGATGGCGGTCGATAAGCCCGTCGCCGAGCTGCTCGTCCCCGCCGACGCCGAGGCCGGTCGCACCGGATTCGCTGCCGCGGTCGCGCAGGCCGCAGACGGCCAGGACCCGGACACCAACCGGGCCGTCGTGCGCCCCTGGAACACCTTCGGTGTGCGGATGCGTGCGCGGATCGCGACCTGCGGGCCGCCCCGCGCAGCGCTGATCGTGCTCGACAGCGGGCGCGGGCCGACGCTGCGCGCCGTCCCTCGCGCCGAAGCGCGCAACAGCGCCGCCGCGGGCTAAACCGCCGGGGCCAGCACGTCGGGCGGGCTAGGCCGCCGGGGCCAGCACGTTGGGCGCGCCCAGCCCGTGGAGGGCAGCGGGCAGCACGATCGATCCGTCGTCCTGCTGTCCGTTCTCCAGCAGCGCGATGATCGTCCGCCCGACCGCCACCGCGGTGCCGTTGAGCGTGTTCAGATGCGCGGGGCGGCCCTCGGCCGGGCGGTAGCGGATGTCCAGGCGCCGCGCCTGGTAGTCGGTGGTGTTCGAGGTCGAGGTCAGCTCGCGGTAGCGGCCCTGACCGGGCAGCCACGCCTCGAGGTCGTACTTCATCGCAGCCGAGGCTCCCAGGTCGTTCACCGCGATGTTCACCACGCGGTACGGAATCTCGAGCTCCTGCATGATCGATTCCTCGATCCCCAGCAGCCGCTCGTGCTCGGCGAGCGCCCGGTCGGGCTCGACGAAGCTGAACATCTCCACTTTGTCGAACTGATGCACGCGAAAGATCCCGCGGGTGTCCTTGCCGGCGGCGCCGGCCTCGCGGCGAAAGCAGCTGGAGAACCCCGCATAGCGCAGCGGTAGCTGACCGGCGGGGAGAATCTCGTCGCGGTGCAGGGAGGCCAGGGCGACCTCGGAGGTCCCGGCGAGGTACAGATCGTCCTCGGGCAGCTGGTAGATCTGCTGCTCGGTGTCGGGGAGCATGCCGGTGCCATACAGCGCCTGCTCGCGCACGAGCACCGGCGGGATCACGGGCTCAAAGCCCTCGCCGATCAGCTTGTCCATCGCGTAGCGCACGAGCGCCAGCTCGAGCATCACCAGCTCCCCGCGCAGGTAGGCAAAACGCGAGCCCGACAGCCGAGCACCGCGCTCCATGTCGATCCGCTCGCCGGCCAGCTCGAGGTGATCGCGGCCCTCGGGGGTGCGCTCGCCGACCTCGCGCAACACGGTGTCCTCGTCGGGCGCCTCCGCTTGGGGAAGGTTGGGCAGCGCCGCCAGCGCGACGTCGCGCTGGGCCCGCAGGCCCGACTCCTCGTCGGAGAGCGCACGCCCGCGCGCCGCCAGCTCGGCCAACTGGACGCGCTGGGCCTCGTCGGGCGCCCCGCGCAGCCCCTTCGAGGCCTGGTTCTGCTCGGAGCGCAGCTGCTCGAGCTGGGTGGTCAGCCCGCGCCAGCGCTCGTCGAGCTCGAGCAGTTCGCCGACCGCCTCGGCCGCCTGGGGTCCGCGGCGCGAGAGAGCAGCGACGACCGCCTCGGGATCGCTGCGGATCTGCCTGATGTCGAGCATTGCCGGGCCTCCAGGCCGGGCGATCAGCCGCCGGCGCCGCTGGCCGCGCCGTTGCCCGCGCCCTGCGTCGGGCTCGAGCTCTTCGGAGTCGCGCTTCCCGTGTTGCCCGTGGGACCGTTCGTCGCGGGCGCGGTCGTCTGTCCCGGCTCGGGCAGCGTGCCGATCGGCTTGTTCTGGCAGCGAACCACTCCGGTCAGCTTCGGTGCCAGGCGACCGGCGTACGTCGCCACGAACTGAGCCACGTCCCTGGCGTCCTGACCGACGACGATGTTCTGCGGCATGTAGGCGCCCGAGAAACCGCCGTTCTCGATGGCGTAGAGCACGCGGCTCACCGGCCGCTCGCAGCGAACGTTGAAGTTGGGGCCGCTGTTGGCCTGCGCCGTGCGGATGTTCGGCGCCGAGCCGTGCGTCCCGGCGGCGTTCAGCGTGTGGCAGCCCGCGCAGCGCTGCGAGAAGAGCTGCTCGCCCACGTAGACGGGACCCTGCGACTTCGCGACCGCGGGCTTCTCGGTGCCGCAGGCCGCGGTGACGCATGGCGATGCGCAGACCGCCGCCAGCGCCAGGATCTTCGCCAACCGGCTCATCGGACGGAGATCATAATGGCGTGCCGTGTCCGGCAGGCCCACACCCCGAACATGGGTCCTCGCAGCGCTGCCGGCGCTGGCCCTCGCCGGCTGCGGTCACGTGGCCCGCGTCGGGTCCGGCGCGACGCTTCAGATCGCGCTCAACGAGTACCGGGTCACGCCGCAGGACGTGCGCGCCGGTGCGGGCCTGCTGACGATCGTCGTCCACAACGACGGCCGGCTGACCCACGACCTCGTGATCACCCACGACGGCCGTCAGACGGCTGCGACCGAGCCGCTCGCTCCCGGCCAGACGACCGACCTGGTCGCGACCCTGACGCCCGGTCATTACCTGATGGCCTCCACGATCCTGTCCGACCAGGCGCTCGGGGCCTACGGCACGCTGGACGTCGGTCACTGACGACAACGACGGCTCGTTGCGGATGTTGCGAGCTCGTGGAGGATCCGGGGTCGGCGCGCCGAAAAGGAGCGGCATCCCCGGCGCCGGCTTTGCGACGTTCGCCACCCAAGCAACACATGCGCGAACGTCCTCCTACGGCGGCAACCAGAGGTGTCGGCGCCGGGGCCTCTTCGCCCCGGGCGGTCCGCACGCTATACACATCTCGCGATGGACCGCGATCCCGAGCTGTTCCGCGAGGTCTTTGGCCGCTTTGCCACCGGGGTGGCAGTGATCACGAGCGCCGGGGCCACCAGCTCGGGCGGAATGACCGCCAATGCGCTCTGCTCGCTGTCGCTTGACCCCCTGCTGGCCCTCGTCTGCTTCGAGAACCAGGCCCGCACGCTGCCGATCGTGCGCGAGGCGGGCCGCTTCGCCCTCAACCTGCTGGCCGCCGATCAGCGCGATCTGGCCGGCGTGTTCGCCTCCAAGCTGCCCGAGGCCGAGAAGCTCGACGGCGTGCCCCACCGCCTCCAGGATGGAATACCGGTGATCGACGGCGCCCTGGCGTGGGCGACGTGCGACCTGCGCGAGCTCATTCCCGGCGGCGACCACACGATCGCGATCGGGTCGGTGCTGTCGATGGGGCTCGGCGAAGGCGACCCGCTGCTCTGGTACGGCGGGCGCTATCACTCGCTGCCTGACTCCGCCTGACCGGGCGGGGTGGCGCGGCCGGCCGTCGCAGATCAAGCATCGGTGAGCGTGCTGAGTGAAATTTGTCTGTTTGCGTTGCACGCCGGCGAGCTGGGGACGTACCGCGCAACATCCGTATCGAATCCCGACGCTTTTGTTGCTAGCTCATGGTAGGAACGACGAGTTCGGCGCTTGACCTCGGTCGGGCGGCTGCGCCATCAACCCCCCGTGCCTGCAGCACGCACAAGCAGCACCAAGATCACCAGCGCCGCCAGGACCATCACCCCCAGCTCACGCTGGACGATCGACACGACCACCAGCCGTTGCTCGGATTCCGGGAGCTTGCCGACCTCGGACGATGACTCAAAGCCTCGCGAGTCGAGGACCATCTGGGCGGCGGCGATCCGCAGCTGCTCGGCCACAAACGAGATGGCGACCGGCAGCAGGCCGTAGATGAGATGCAGCTCGGAGGCCTTCTTGCCCATGATGAGGAGCACCCCGCCGAGCGCCATGTCGAGCACGATCACGGCCTGGCCGGCGCGCAGCAGGCGCCAGAAAAGCCGGGTCGGGCGGACGCGGTGCCAGCACCAGGCGCCCCAGAAGCCCGCGCCGCCGATCAGGGCGACGGAGAGAACGCCGATGACGAGGTGGACGAGCTTCATCGCTCGCCAAGTGTCACGCACTTTGACCTAGCCGCATTTCGCACTAAGTAACAACGTGTTACAAGCTTGGACCTGCGAGTGATATAAGAGAGCTGTGCTGCGAAGCTATTTGCCGGCGATCGTCTTTCTGCTGCTTGGTGGAGGCATCGGCGCTCTGTTCGGTCTGCTGAACCTGTTCACCGGCCAGCGCAACTCTCGCCGCACCCAGAGCAAGACCAGCCCCTACGAATGCGGGCTGCCGTCGGAGATCCAGCGCGGATTTCGCTTCGGCATCAGCTTCTACCTGGTCGCGATGCTGTTCATCCTGTTCGACATCGAGGTCATCTTCCTGTACCCGATCGCGGTCCAGCTGAAGGCCTTCGGAGGGTTCGCCCTGGCGGAGACGATCGTCTTCGTCGGCCTCTTGATGGTCGCCTTCGTCTATGTGTGGCGCCGAGGAGCCCTGGAATGGAAATAAAGCGCGAGAAGCTTGATGGGCCGCCCTCGGATTTCCGCGCGCGCCAGCTCACATCCCGTGACCTGCTGCGCGGAGACCTGGAAGGCGAGGACCTCGAGCGCTACGTGGAGCAGAGCATCATGACCACGACCCTGGAGAAGGCGGTCTCGTGGTCGCAGGGCAACTCGATCTATCCAATGACCTTCGGGCTGGCCTGCTGCGCGATCGAGATGATGACGATCGTCGGCGCGCGCATGGACATCGCACGCTTCGGCTGGGAGGCCTTCCGCGCCTCGCCGCGCCAGGCCGACCTGCTGATCCTGTCGGGCCGCGTGTCGGTCAAGATGGCGCCCGTCATCCGGCGCATCTACGACCAGATGCTCGAGCCCAAGTGGGCGATCTCGATGGGTGCCTGCTGCTCGTCGATGGGCGTCTTCAACAACTACGCGCTCGTGCCGTCAGACAAGTTCATGCCGATCGACGTGCACGTGCCGGGCTGCCCCCCGCGGCCCGAGGCGCTGATGCACGGCATTCTGCGCCTGCGCGACAAGATCCAGGGCCACGAGCCGGAAGGCTGGCGCCGGCGCTACGACGCCGTCGGCACCGAGGAGGTCCTCACGCCAGAGGATGGCGGCGAGAGCATTCGCGACGGCGCGATCAACGTGTTCCCGGGAGGGGACACCGCCGGTGCCTGACGCGACCGGGCTTGAGCTGACGGCCCACGAGCTCCGCGACGTAAACGCCGAGTCGATCATCGGCACCGATTTCCAGCGCCAGCGGGCCGTGCTGTTGGCCGAGCCGGCCCACATCGTCGAGGTCCTCACGGCGCTGCACGCCAAGGGCTACACGTTCCTGACCAGCCTGCACGGTGTCGACTACTACCCCGAGGAGCCGCGGCTGGGCGTCCTCTACGAGATGATGGACATGAAGGCGGTCGACCGGATCTCCGTCAAGGCCCGAGTGCCGCTCGACGATCCGCACATCGCGACCGTCACCGATCTGTTTCCCGGCGCCGAGTTTCCCGAGCGCGAGGTCTTCGACATGTTCGGCGTCATCTTCGACGGTCACCCCGACCTGCGCCGGATCCTGATGCCCGAGGACTTCGAGGGCTTTCCCCAGCGCCGCGACTATCCGATGGGTGGCGAGCCCGTGCTGTTCACCTACAACGAGGAGAAGTCCTACGGGAGGTGGCAGTAGTGGCGCTGGACGCCGACTACCGCCGGCGCGAGGAGTCGATCACCTACACCGCCGAGTCCGCCGGCCAGGGAACGACCCACGAGCTGCTGACGCTCAACATCGGCCCCCACCACCCGGCCACCCACGGCGTGCTGCGGCTGATCGCCACGCTCGAGGGCGAGGTCGTCCGCGACATCAAGCCGATCATCGGCTACGTCCACACCGGGATCGAGAAGACCGCCGAGGACAAGTCTTACTGGAAGGTCATCCCGGTCGTCGAGCGGATGGACTACCTGGCCTACTACTTCAACGCGATGGCCTACTGCGGCGCGGTCGAGGATCTGCTTGGCGTCGAGGTGCCGCCCCGCGCGCAGTACCTGCGCGTCATCCACCTCGAGCTCAACCGGATCATGTCGCACCTCGTGTGGCTGGGCACCAGCGCGCTGGACCTGGGCGCGATCTCGATGTTCTGGTACTGCTTCCGCGAGCGCGAGAAGATCCTCGACCTGTTCGAGATGTCCTCCGGGCAGCGGATGCACACCCGTTAC
>Ga0208219_1000928_pt1 | contig 10362 bp, 10 predicted proteins | sample NGESurshal072012_7_FD_184469 | JGI IMG/M metagenome (GOLD analysis project Ga0208219, IMG submission 184469) | Arctic peat soil microbial communities from Barrow, Alaska - NGEE Surface sample 53-2 shallow-072012 (SPAdes) | ecosystem: Environmental > Terrestrial > Soil > Wetlands > Peat ...
GGGGCCCGCACCGAGCAGCCGGGTCGCGTAAAGAGCGATGGCATCGCGATGATCGGCGTTCATATGGTCGATCGCGCCCTGCTCGGCCTCCAGCAGAGCCCCGGCATCGGAAATGTCCGTCAAGAACTGCCCGGGTTCGAGGTCTACAATCCGGCCGAACCCGGCGACCAGATGCGCAGCGGCGGGCCGGATTTGAAAGAACGAAAAATCCTTAAAATCTACAAAGGCTTCCGCGGAACGATGGGCGTTCAGATAGCGCCGGCGCAAACTGGCCGAATCGGCGGCTCCGGCGGGCTCCGCCCGTCCGGCCAGCATGATCCGCGCCCCCTCCAGCGGATCGCCCGGCGCCCGTTCGTCCAGCATCAGGGAGACCCGGCTGTCGGCGAGCAGGTTCCTGGTATGGACCGCCAACCGCGAAATCAGCAGAATCGGCGAGCCATCGGCGTGGCTTGCGACATTGACCAACGAGCAATAGGGGTCGCCGCTGCCAGCCTGCAAGGTAGCCAGCGCCCCTTGCCGGCTGCGCCGCAAAAGCGACCTGGCAAGCTTGGCGGGATCGAAATCAGCGCTGGGCTGCATCGCTTCTGCTCCGGCATCTCATTGCGAAAATGGCCTTTTTTCGGCTAAACCGATGTCTATATAGGTCCGGAATCCGCACCTCGCTCGGGCGTTTTACGGAACTCGGTCACACTTCAGCCCAGCTTACATTGCTCGTTGACCACGTTCGAAGCCCTTTATAGGCGGCGCATCGCTGGATTGCTCGCCGTTTCACTCCGTTTCGGGAAGCAGGCTCATGCCCACAATCGCCTTGGTCGACGACGACCGTAACATTCTCACATCGGTCTCGATCGCGCTCGAAGCCGAAGGCTATCGCATCATGACCTACACGGATGGCGCTTCCGCGCTCGATGGCTTTCGCACCAGTCCGCCCGATCTGGCGATCCTCGACATCAAGATGCCGCGCATGGACGGCATGGAGACGTTGCGCAGGCTGCGGCAGAAGTCGGATCTGCCGGTGATTTTTCTGACCTCCAAGGATGAGGAAATCGATGAATTGTTCGGACTCAAAATGGGTGCCGACGATTTCATCCGCAAGCCATTCTCGCAGCGCCTGCTGGTCGAGCGCGTCAAGGCGGTGCTGCGCCGCGCGGCACCGAAGGATCCGACCGCGGTGCCCAAGGAGACCGACGCCAAGGCGCTCGACCGCGGCCTGCTGCGCATGGATCCCGAACGTCACACCTGCACCTGGAAGAACGAGCCGGTGACGCTGACGGTGACGGAGTTCCTGATCCTGCAGGCGCTGGCCACGCGCCCGGGCGTGGTGAAGAGCCGCAACGCCTTGATGGACGCGGCCTATGACGATCAGGTCTATGTCGACGATCGCACCATCGACAGCCACATCAAGCGGCTGCGCAAGAAATTCAAGGTGGTCGACGACGACTTCGAGATGATCGAGACCCTGTACGGCGTGGGCTACCGTTTCAAGGAAACCTGACCTGCAGGCGTTTTGACGCCCGCATTGTCGACTGACGCCGCCACCCAACTGGGGTAAGGTGCAGGGGCGAACGCGTATCGCATATCGAAACAACCGGCAGTTTTGGCCATTGCTTGATCGAACGCAGCCTGATTCGAGCCTGAATGCCGAGGACGCTCCGTCGTCCCTCGTTTCGGACAGCGCTGCCGCCGCGCAGCAGCGCGGCACGGGCTGGCAGCGGCCGCTCGACTGGCTGAGCCGGGTCGGTCAGTTTTTCTTCGCACTCAGCTTCTCGAGTCTGACCCGCCGCATCGTTTCACTGAACCTTGCCGGCTTGATCGCGCTGGTGGCGAGCGTGCTCTATCTCTCGCAGTTCCGCGCCGGCCTGATCGACGCACGGGCGCAAAGCCTGCTCGTGCAGGCCGAGATCATCGCCGGCGCGATCGCGGCTTCCGCGACGGTCGACACCAACACCATCACCATCGACCCCGACCGGCTGCAGGACCTGAAGCCGGGCGAGACCTATGGCGGGCCCGATGAATATTCCCGGCTGGATTTCTCGATCAACCCCGAACGGGTCGCACCGGTGCTGCTGCAGCTGATTTCGCCGACCAAGACCCGCGCCCGTATTTTCGACCGCGACGGCAGCCTGATTCTCGACAGCCGCAATCTCTATCGCCGCGGCGATGTGCAGCGCGTTGAATTGCCGCCGCCATCGGTCGACAAGCCGGGCATTGTCGAGCGAACGATGATCGCGATCCGCACCTGGCTCAACCGCGGCGACCTGCCGCTCTACCGTGAGCTCGGCCCCGAGGACGGCAAGGGCTATCTGGAGGTCGTGCACGCCCTCGACGGCCAGAAAAGCAGCGAGGTGCGCATCAACGAGCGCGGCGAGGTGATCGTCTCGGTCGCCGTGCCGGTACAGCGGTTCCGCGAAGTGCATGGCGTCCTGCTGCTTTCGACCCAGAGCGGCGATATCGACCAGATGGTGACTGCCGAGCGACTTGCGATTTTGAAAGTCGGCGGCGTCGCGTCCGCGGTGATGATCGTGCTTTCCCTGCTGCTCGCAAGCACCATCGCCGGACCGGTGCGCCGGCTCGCCGACAGCGCCGAGCGGGTTCGCCGCCGGATCCGGACCCGCGTCGAAATTCCCGATTTCACCCGCCGCCGCGACGAGATCGGTCATCTTTCCGGCGCGCTGCGCGACATGACCGACGCGCTCTATAACCGCATGGAGGCGATCGAAATGTTCGCCGCCGATGTCGCCCACGAGCTGAAGAACCCGCTGACGTCGCTGCGCTCTGCGGTCGAGACGTTGCCGCTCGCGCGCAACGAAAGCAGCCGCTCGCGGCTGCTCGCGGTGATCGAGCATGACGTCAAGCGGCTCGATCGATTGATCTCCGACATTTCCGATGCCAGCCGGCTCGATGCCGAACTGCAGCGGCAGGATATGACCGCGGTCGATCTTCGCCGCCTGCTGAACGCCCTGACGACGGTCGCCAACGAAACCCGGCTTGGCCACGATTTCGGTGTCCAGGTCCGTTTCGAGGGACGGAGCCCCACCGATACCTTCTCGGTGCCCGGTCACGATTCGCGGCTCGGCCAGGTGATTTCCAACCTGCTGGTCAACGCCCAGTCGTTTTCTACCGCCGGCGGCAAGGTACGGATCGTCTGTCGGCGCTTGCGATCGGAAATCGACATCGTCGTCGATGACGATGGGCCGGGAATTCGCGAGGATGCGCTGGAGCGAATCTTTGAGCGGTTTTACACCGACCGGCCGCATCAGGGTTTCGGACAGAATTCCGGGCTCGGCCTGTCGATCTCGAAACAGATCATCGAAGCCCATGGCGGTCGCATCTGGGCGGAAAATCGCACTGGGGCCCCCAACGCCGACGGCGAGGCGACCATTGCTGGCGCCCGCTTTGTGGTCCGGCTGCCTGCGCCATGAGCAGGCCGCAGCATGCAAGCGTTCACGCTTCCGCGGTGCTGGTCGAACGGCGTGCGGTATTGATCCGCGGACCCTCGGGAGCCGGCAAATCGAGGCTCGCCTTCGATCTGATCCTGGCCGGGCGCGCCGGGCAGGTTCCTCCGGCGATCCTGGTTGGCGACGATCGGCTCCATCTCGAAGCTCGCGGCGGTCAACTGATAGTCACGCCGGCGCCGCAATTGGCGGGTCTGATCGAAATCCGGGGCCTCGGCATTCGCCGCTGCGAATACGCTGGCGAGGCAGTCGTCGGCATGGTCATTGACCTTTCGGCGCCCGATGCCGAACGGCTCCCGCCCGCGGAAGCCCTCTTGGCATGCCTCCATGGTGTGGAAATACCGCGAATCCCGGTAGGGTCGGGGTATCCTGCGCTGCCATTGGTTGTAGCCGCGCTGACGACAACCATGGGTTCAGTTTCCGTGCCGTCCTCTGCCGATTGTTTGAAGGGAATTGGTAACCATATGATGCCCAGTATCGCGACCGACTGACCGGCGTCGCCTCCCCTCCCTACGGCTAATTTCCGGGAGAATCGCCAAGATCCCCTCTTGCGCGGGGGCTCTGGATGGTCAAAGTGGCGCGTTCGTGCGGTGCACCAAAAAAGCACCCGCGAGGAGTTTCCGATGATTGGTCTAGTACTTGTGACCCACGGGCGCCTTGCCGACGAGTTCAAGGCGGCGCTCGAACATGTTATGGGCCCACAAAAACAAATCGAAGCCGTGACGGTTGGGGCTGAGGACGATTCCGATCTATGCCGCAGCGATATCATTGAAGCGGTCAATCGTGTCGACAGCGGCGATGGCGTCGCCATCCTGACCGATATGTTCGGCGGCACGCCTTCCAATCTTGCGATCTCCTGCATGAGCCGCCCGAAAGTGGAAGTGCTCGCGGGAATCAATCTTCCGATGCTGGTCAAGCTTGCCAAGGTTCGCGAAGAACGGTCGCTGCCCGACGCCATCGCCATGGCGCAGGAAGCCGGCCGCAAATATGTCACCATCGCCAGCCGCGTGCTCGCCGGCAAATGAACGACGACGCAGCGCCGCCCGAGAACGGTGCCGGGCAGAGTGTGCCCGCGGGCGCGGTGTCCCGGGAAATTCCCATCATCAACAAACGCGGGCTCCACGCCCGGGCCTCGGCGAAATTCGTCCAGATGGTCGAGCGCTTCAACGCCGAAGTGTGGGTGACGCGCGGCGGCGAAACGGTCGGCGGCACCTCCATCATGGGACTGATGATGTTGTCGGCAGGGCCCGGCACGTCGATCGTCGTCTCCGCCGCCGGCCCGGAGGCGCACGCCGCCCTCGACGCGATTACCGAACTGGTCGCGAGCAAGTTCAACGAGGAAGGCGCCTGAGTTGGCTGTCGCGACCAGGATCGAGCCACCGCCGGGCAGCTATTTCGCCGGTGGCACGATATAGATTTTCCAGCTGCTGGCGGGGCCGGCATGCCCCCGGAAGAAGCGTTGTGTGGTCATGACGAGCTGCTCGGCTTGAGCCGCATTGGCCGCCATCCACGCCTCACACTCCGGCAGGCGTCCGTCGTCCGAAGCTTCGCAGATGCCGATGAAACCCAGCCGCTTTGCCTCCGCCAGCGACGTCAGACCTGACGCCCAGAGTTCGTTCGGCGTGAACGGCGCGGGATGGTCCGGGCTGTAGAACGTCATCGGCTCGCCGATGTCCGTTGCGCCGGCGACCACAGCCCACCGCGAGTGGAAGCGCTCATGCCAGGCCTGCGTCAGTTCGCGGGCGAGTTCGGAGCGCGCGCCGTAACCCGAAGCGCCGTTTGGATTGCCGCCAATCTCGCGCGCCGCGATGTAGGGCGATGCGGCCAGAACGGCCAGCGTGATCACGAGCCAGATCACGGCAATATGGAACAGCGCAATGCCGGGAAGGCGCAGCGACGGAATTGCAACCAGCGCCAGCGGGGTCAGAAAGAACAGCGAGATTCCCCAGTCGGTCTTGAGATAGACGGTGAAAGCGAGGGCACCGAGCGGAGGCCCAACCGCGACCACGATCTGGATGATCCAGATGTTGAGCGCCTGTGACAGGTTCACGCCGATAGCGGCACCGCGCGACCAGGCACGCTTGACCGGCGTCGTCGGTGGCCACGCCAGCGCTGTCGCTGCCAGCAATACCGGGACGACCAGCAGCGCAAGGTTATGGCCGATATAACCGATCACAAGCTGAAGGCATTGCGTCCGGCTGGTGAGGGCATAGACGTCCCCGGCATAGGTCAGTGGTGCGAAGTCGACATCCTTCAGCCAGATCAGATGTGGAATCATCGCGACGACGAGCGTGGCGACCGCGACCCACGGCGCCGGAGAGCGCAGAAATTTCAGCCGGTCAGGATGGATCAACGCGGCGATTCCGACCGCGCCGATCATGGTCAGCACCCAGTATTTCGTCATCAGCGCCAGCGCTCCGGCGAGGCCGAGCCACACGCCGGCACGCACGGTTCGCTTCTCGAAGGCGTGCAGATAGGCCAGCACGACCATCGGCAGGGTGACGAGCTGCAGCAGATCCGGATTGTATTTGTAGCCCTTGAAGTTGAAGATCGGATAAAGCGCGAGCATGACCACCATGAAGAACGCGCGGCGCCGATCGACCACCCGCAGCGCGATCAGCCAGCAGATCACGAGGCCGGTTCCGAGCGTCGCCATCGCCAGCGCATAAGTCGACCAATTGGCGACCGGAAACAGCATGAACCAGAGGCCTGCGATCCATCCCGACAGCGGCGGATGCTTGCCATAGCCGAGCTGGAATTTTTGCCCCCATGCGTAGGCCTCGGCGACGTCCATGTGGACATCCTGGGCCGCCTTCAGATTGATCAGGATCAAGGTCCAGAGCACGGCATGCGCGAGGGCAAAGCCGGTCACCAGCCAAGGGCCGGCCTTGCGGTCCGATGCCGATGCCACAAGCCATGCCGCCAGCCGCCGGACCTTCGACGACGCGCGGGCGTGCAATGTTGCGGGCAGGAACCGGACAGCAGACATGTGCGGTGACGTAGCGCGTTTTTGCCGCAAGTGAAATCAGCTTGGCGTGAACTTGGGCCGTCACAAGCCTGCAATGAGGTTGCCGCAGCGGGGGGCCAATGCTATCCCGCGCCCATGACATCCAGCCCTATTTCCAACATCCGCAACTTCGCCATCATCGCTCATATCGACCATGGCAAGTCGACGCTGGCCGACCGCCTGATCCAGGTGACCGGCGGGCTGACGGACCGTGAAATGGCGGGCAAGGAACAGGTGCTCGATTCCATGGATATCGAGCGCGAGCGCGGCATCACCATCAAGGCGCAGACGGTCCGGCTGAATTATCACGCCAGGGACGGCAAGGATTACATCTTCAATCTGATGGACACGCCGGGCCATGTCGACTTCGCCTACGAAGTCTCCCGCTCGCTCGCGGCCTGTGAGGGCTCGCTGCTCGTCGTCGATGCCAGCCAGGGCGTCGAAGCCCAGACGCTCGCCAATGTCTACCAGGCGCTCGACAACAATCACGAGATCGTGCCGGTGCTGAACAAGGTCGACCTGCCCGCCGCCGAACCCGACAAGGTAAGGCAGCAGATCGAGGATGTGATCGGCATCGACGCCTCCGATGCGGTGATGATCTCGGCCAAGACCGGCCTTGGCATTCCCGAGGTGCTGGAGGCGATCGTCACCCGCCTGCCGTCGCCGAACGGCGACCGCGGCGCGACCCTGAGGGCGCTGCTGGTCGACAGCTGGTACGACGTCTATCTCGGCGTCGTGGTCCTGATCCGTGTCGTCGACGGTGTCATGAAGCGAGGCGACCGGATCCGGATGATGGGCACCAACGCCGCCTATGACGTCGAGCGTGTCGGCTTCTTCACGCCGAAGATGCAGCAGGTCGATGAACTCGGTCCCGGTGAAATCGGCTTCATCACTGCCGCCATCAAGGAAGTGGCGGACACCCGCGTCGGCGACACCATCACCGATGACCGCAAGCCGGTGACCGAAATGCTGCCGGGGTTCAAGCCGGCGATTCCGGTGGTGTTTTGCGGCCTGTTCCCGGTCGATGCCGACGATTTCGAAACGTTGCGGGCGGCGATGGGCAAGCTGCGTCTCAACGATGCCAGTTTCTCCTTCGAGATGGAAACCTCCGCCGCGCTCGGCTTCGGCTTCCGCTGTGGCTTCCTTGGGCTTTTGCATCTGGAGATCATCCAGGAGCGGCTGCACCGCGAGTTCGATCTCAATTTGATCGCGACCGCACCATCGGTGATCTACAAGATGCGCCTGACCGACGGCCAGGAAATCGAAATCCACAATCCCATCGACATGCCCGACGTGGTGAAGATCGCCGAGATCCAGGAGCCGTGGATCGAAGCCACGATCCTTACCCCCGACGATTATCTCGGCAGCGTGCTGAAACTATGCCAGGAGCGGCGCGGATCGCAAAAGGAGCTCACTTATGTTGGGTCGCGCGCGATGGTGAAATACGATTTGCCGCTCAATGAAGTGGTGTTCGATTTCTACGACCGCCTGAAATCGGTCTCGAAAGGCTATGCCTCGTTCGACTATCATCTCACCGACTACAAGCCGGCCGACCTCGTCAAGATGCAGATCCTGGTCAACAGCGAGCCGGTGGACGCGCTGTCGATGCTGGTGCATCGCACCCGCGCCGAAGGCCGCGGCCGCGCCATGGTCGAGAAGATGAAGGAACTGATCCCTCCGCACATGTTCCAGATTCCGATCCAGGCCGCGATCGGCGGCAAGGTGATCGCGCGCGAGACCGTGCGCGCCTTGCGCAAGGACGTCACCGCCAAGTGCTACGGCGGCGACGTCACCCGCAAGCGCAAGCTTCTGGAGAAGCAGAAGGAAGGCAAGAAGAAGATGCGGCAGTTCGGCAAGGTTGACATCCCGCAGGAGGCTTTTATCGCTGCGTTGAAGGTGGATAGCTGAAGAGGGATTGGGCCAAGGGCACTGATGAGCATTCGCGTTATAAGTGTGATGTTCGATCGGAACGCGAGGCGAAAGCCATGACATACATAACTTACGACGCCGAAGCCGATGCGGTGTATATCACCGTCGGAGGAGGTAAGGTCGACCGGACTGAAGAGACCGGGCCGTTCATCTATGATGTCGACGTCGCCGGCCGTATCGTCGGCATTGAAATCCTGTCTGCGAGCAAGGTTCTGGCCTCTGGCGCCTGGAAAAAGGCCCGTGCACCGGGCAAGACGCGCGTAGGTGCCGCCGAATAGCGAAGCGAGTCCCGCCTCGGTCACGGGCTGGCGAACCCCAGAGATTCGTTGCCGGGTCGCCAACGACCGAATTTTCTCTGGATTGGCCGGATTGGTACGATTTGTTGAATTCGTCGGCGTAACATGTTACGATACTCGGATGGCCCCTACTCCGAAAAAGTCTAAACCGCGAACCCCGCAGCAGCGCATGGCCGCGCGCCGCAAGCGTCTGCGCACCCAGGGCTTGCGTCCGGTGCAGCATTGGGTGCCGGACTTGCGCGACCCCAAGGTGCTTGCTGATTTGCGCAAGCAGGCGAGGCGGATGGCGCGACACCCGGAAAATGGCGCAATCGATGACTGGATCGAGTCGATCTACGACTGGGAAGCATGGACATAGCGCGCGGCAATGTTGTGCTGATGGTTGTTCCCAGTGATCTCGGGAGGCCTCGGCCGGGAGTTGTGGTGCAAGCCGACGAATTCAATGCTGACCTTACGACCCTCTTCGTCTGTCCGGTCTCGTCGGACCTTCAGGACAAGTTGCCGCTCCGACCGCTGATCGAAGCCACGCCGGAAAGCGGCCTGCTGGTGCGGTCGCAGATCATGACCGACAAAATGCTGGCGCTTCGGCGCGACCGGATCCGGCGGGTTATCGGCCGAATCGATGCCGAAACCTCCGGACTGCTGGACCGTGCCATTCTCGTTCTGCTGGGCCTGGCGCGCTGACGTCCCCGGCTTGATCGACGCGGACGGATGCCGTACCCCTGCATATAGGCTAAGAAGAACCGCAAAGGCCGCGAGGAAAGGCATGAGCAAGCTTCCCGGTTTCGACCTGATCGAACGCGCGCGCGCTCTGGCGCCAATGATTGCGAGCGAGGCCGACGAGATCGAAAGGACGCGGCGTCTGACCCCGACGGTGGTTTCCGCCCTGATCGAGAACGGGTTGTACCGCGCGCTGTTACCGAAGAGCGCGGGCGGTACCGAAGCGCCGCTCGAAGTCTTCATGCAGATGCTCGAGGAAGTGGCGAAGGCCGACGCGTCGACGGCATGGTGCCTCGGCCAATGCGGCGTCTGCGCCATGACCGCGGCTTATCTCGATCCCGATACCGCTCGCGAGGTGTTTGCCGCGCCCACCGACATCCTGGCCTGGGGTGCGATCGCCGGCGAGGTGCAGGTCGTGCCAGGCGGCTATCGTGCCGACGGCCGCTGGGACTTCGCCAGTGGCTCCCGCCAGGCCAACTGGCTCGGCGCTCATGTCGAGGTCGTCGAAGCTGACGGCTCGCGACGGCGCAAGGGCGATGGCGCGCCGGAGATACGCACCATCCTGTTTCCGATCGCGAGCGCCACGATGTACGACGTCTGGGACGTGATTGGACTCAGGGGCACCGGCACCGACAGCTATTCGGTCGAAAATCTGTTCATCCCGGAAAGATTTGCGGCACTGCGCGACGATCCCGCGGCGGTGCGCGAAAAAGGCCCGCTCTACCAACTCACCACCAACATCGTTTTCGGGATGGGCTTCGCCGCGGTCGCGCTTGGAGTTGCGCGCGCCACCCTCGATGCCGCAATCGATCTGGCGCGCGGCAAGGCGTCGGTCGGCATCAAGGCGATGCGCGAGAACAATGCGGTGCAGGGCGCGCTTGGCCGTGTCGAAGGCGATCTGCGCGCCGCCCGCGCCTATCTCTATGCGACGGCGGCGGAGGTCTGGCACGACCTG
>Ga0208219_1000931_pt1 | contig 10346 bp, 5 predicted proteins | sample NGESurshal072012_7_FD_184469 | JGI IMG/M metagenome (GOLD analysis project Ga0208219, IMG submission 184469) | Arctic peat soil microbial communities from Barrow, Alaska - NGEE Surface sample 53-2 shallow-072012 (SPAdes) | ecosystem: Environmental > Terrestrial > Soil > Wetlands > Peat ...
CGGCCGTGTCGGCCACGACCAGGACCAGGTCGCCCGCCCCCGCCCCGGCTCGGGCGACGACCGCCGCCGCCCGGTCGTCCCCGAGGAACTTGGCGATCGGCGAACGGACCGCACCGTCGGCCTCGACCGCCAGCCACGCGAGGCCCTTCGCGCCGAAGCCCCGGGCGAGCTCGGTCAGCTCGTCGATCTGCGAGCGGCTGGCAGTGGCCATCCCCGGCGCCACGATCGCCTTGACCCGGCCCCCGCCGGCGAGCGCCTCGTCGAAGACCCGGAAGCCGGAGTCCGCCGTACCGCTTGCGTCGGTCAGCGCCGGGGCGAGGTCGACGAGCTCCAGCCCGAAGCGCAGGTCCGGCTTGTCCGAGCCGAACCGTTCGATCGCCTCGGCGAACGTGAAGCGCGGGAAGGGCACGGCCAGGATCGGCCGCTCGGGCACGACCGAGCGGGTCACCCGGATCGCCACGTCCTCGACAAAGCCGGTCACTGCCGCCTCGTCCACAAAGCTCATCTCGAGGTCGAGCTGGGTGAACTCCGGCTGCCGGTCGCCCCGGGCGTCCTCGTCCCGGAAGCAGCGGGCGATCTGGAAATAGCGGTCGAGCCCGCCGACCATCAGCAGCTGCTTGAGTTGCTGCGGGCTCTGGGGCAGGGCATACACGGTGCCCGGCTTGAGCCGCGAGGGCACGATGAAGTCGCGGGCGCCCTCGGGCGTCGAGCGGATCAGGTTGGGCGTCTCGATCTCGACGAAGCCCTGCTCGTGGTGGATCTCCCGGATCGCCTGCACGAGGCGCGAGCGGAGCAGGAGGCGCTGCTGCATCGGCTCGCGCCGGATGTCGAGGTAGCGGTAGCGCAGGCGGAGCGCCTCGTCGATCGGGGCGTCCGGCTCGTTGATGTAGAACGGCGGTGTCTTGGCCTCGGCCAGCAGGTCGACCTGGCTCGCCCGCAGCTCGATCGCGCCGGTCGGCAGCCGGTGGTTCTCGGAGCCCGCCAGGCGCGCCGCCACGCTCCCCGCCACGCTGACCACGAACTCCGTCCGCAGGCGGCTGGCGGCCGCGTGGGCGAGCGGCGCCTCGGTCGCGTCGACCACGACCTGGGTAATTCCGTAGCGATCGCGGAGGTCGAGGAAGATCAGCTGACCGTGGTCGCGCCGGCGGTGGACCCAACCCGCCAGGCGGGCCGGCACGCCCGAATCCGAGGCCCGAAGCTGGCCGCAGGTGTGGGTCCGATAGGGCGTGGCGAAGCCGGAGGGGTGGGTCATGGCCGCCGTATCGTAGTCGTTCCGGCGGCCCGATCGAGACGTCGGGCGGACCGCTCGGCTAGAGGTCGCCGCCGCCGTGGCGATGGGTTCGATCGCCGCTGACCAGCTTGCGAGCGAGGTCGTCGAGCGCGACGAGCTGCTGCGAGCCGGCCTCGAGGTCCTTCAGCTGGACGTTCCCGTCGGCCAGCTCGTCGCCGATGATCACGACGAAGTGGGCCCGATCCTTGGCTGCCGATTCGACCTGCTTGCCGAGCTTGCGCCGGCCCAGGTCGGCCCGTGCGGCGATGCCGGCCGCCCGCAGGTCGGTGGCCACCTTGAGCCGGACCGCGGTCGCCGCTGGATCGGCCCCGACCACGACCGCCACCGGAGCCGCGTTGCTCCCGTCGCTGGTTCTGGCCGCCCCGTCGGCCTGCAGGGCCAGGATGACCCGGTCGAGCCCCAGGCCCAGGCCGATCCCCGGCGTCGGCCGGCCGCCGAGCAGCTCGACCAGGCCGTCATAGCGGCCGCCGCCGCCGAGCGCCTGCTGGCCGCCCTCCCGGCCGGGGATGAAGAACTCGAACGCGGTCCGGGTGTAGTAGTCAAGGCCTCGGACGAGGCCGGGCTCGAGGCGATAGCCGATCCCCAGGGCGTCGAGGTGCTCGCGGACGGCCGCGAAATGGGCCGCACATGCTGCGCACAGGTGGTCGGTGATCCGCGGCGCGGCGGCGTTCAGCTCGGCCATCGCCGGATCCTTCGAATCGAGCAGGCGGAGCGGGTTGCGATGGAGGCGATCTCGCTCGAGCGCCGGCAGGCGATCGGCGTGCGGCTCGAAGTAGGCGATCAGGGCCTCGATGTAGGCCGGCCGGCAGGCGCCATCGCCGATCGAGTTGAGCAGGACCTGGACATCGTCCAGGCCGGCCAGGCGGTAGAAGGTTCGGCCGAGCTCGATGATCTCGGCATCGATCGCGGGGCCCGGATCGCCGATCGCCTCGATATCGAACTGCCAGAACTGCCGGAAGCGGCCGGCCTGGGGCCGATCGTGGCGGAACATCGGGCCGGTCATCGTCAGCCTCACCGGCTGGGGCCAGGTCTGCATCCCGTGCTCGACATAGGCCCGGACGATGCCCGCCGTCGGTTCCGGCCGGAGGGCCCACGACTCCCCTTCCTCGGTCCGCCGGGCGATCCGGAAAAGCTCCTTCTCGACCACGTCGGTGGCGGTCCCGACACCTCGCTCGAAGAGCGCCGCGTCCTCGAACATCGGGGTCTCGATCTCGCGGTAGCCGTAGCGCCGGGCCAGGTCCGCGGCGATCGACTCGAGCCGCCGGAAGGCGGCCCGCTCTTCGGGCAGCAGGTCGCGGGTGCCGCGCGGGGCGCGGAAGGTGGGCATGGCCGGAAGTCTAGCGAGCGGCCGGGTCAGCCGAGATCGCGCTGGACCGAGATCACGTCCTTGAGGCCCTCGATCCGGCTCATCACCTTGGCCAGCTGGCTGACGGTGGCGACCTGGAGGGTGGCGGTCACGACCGCGATGTGGTCGGGCAGGACCCGCACCGCGGCGGCCAGGATGTTGACCTTGTGCTCGGCGACCACCTGGGTGATGTCGTTGAGCAAGCCGGTCCGGTCGTAGGCCTCGACCCTGATCGCGATCGGGTACGTGGTGGTGGCCGCAGCTTCCCACTCGACCTCGATCATCCGGCCGACCTCGCGCTCATTCATCACCGTCGGACACGACTGGAGATGGACGGTGACGCCCTTGCCCCGGGTGATGAAGCCGACGATCGGGTCGCCCGGGATTGGATGGCAGCACTTGCCAAAGCGGATCAGAAGGTCGCTGACACCCTTGACCCGCACCCCGCCGGTGCGCTGGGGCTGGGTCGGCGCGACAGTCGGCAGGGCCAGCTCGGCATCGTCGACCACGCCCAGGCGCATCACCACCTGCTGAGCGCCGACCGCGCCGTAGCCGATCGCGGCGTAGAAGTCGTCGAGGTTGTCGTGGTTGTATGACCTGGCCACCTCGGCGATCCGGTCGAGGCCGACCGACTGGATCGACTTGCGCGCCAGCCGGCGCAGCTCGCGCTCGAGCGACTCCCGACCGTGGCTGATGTTCTCGTCCCGTTCCTGGCGCTTGAACCAGGCCCGGATCTTCTCCCGGGCGTGGCTCGTGCGGACAACGTTGAGCCAGTCGCGCGACGGGCCGTGGGCGCCCTTCGTCGTCACGATCTCGACGATGTCGCCGTTATGGAGCCGGTGGTCGAGGGGCACCAGCCGATTGTTGACCTTGGCTCCGATGCAGCGGTGGCCGACGTCGGTGTGGATCCGGTATGCGAAGTCGAGCGGGGTCGAGCCGGCCGGCAGGTCCTTGACGTCGCCCTTGGGCGTGAACACGAAGACCTGGTCCTGGAAGATGTCGAGCTTGATCCCCTCGACGAACTCGGTCGCGTCGGCGACGTCGCGCTGCCAGTCCATCAGCTGCCGGAGCCAGGCCAGCTTGGCGTCGTACTCCCGATCGACCTTCGAGCCTTCCTTGTAGCGCCAGTGGGCGGCGATCCCAACCTCCGAGACCTGGTGCATCTGGTGGGTCCGGATCTGGATCTCGAGGGGCTTGCCATCCATCGCCAGGACCGCCGTGTGGAGGCTCTGGTAGAGGTTGTTCTTGGGCATCGCGATGTAGTCGTCGAACTGGCCGGGGATTGGCCGCCAGAGCGAATGGACGATGCCCAGGGCGGCGTAGCAGTCGCGGACGTCGTCGACCAGGCAGCGAATCGCGTAGACGTCGTAGATCTCTTCGAACTCGGCGCCCTTGCGCTCCATCTTCTTCCAGATGCTCGTCAGGTGCTTGGGGCGGCCCTGGATGTCGGCCTCGATGCCCGCCGCCTTGAGGGCCGGCCGAAGCGTCTCGATCGCCTGCTGGATGAACGCCTCGCGGCCCTGCCGGCGGGTGTCGAGGAGGCGGGCCAGCTCGCGGTAGCGCTCCGGCTCGAGGGTCTTGAAGGCGAGATCCTCGAGCTCCCACTTCATCTGCCAGATCCCGAGGCGCTCGGCCAGCGGTGCGTAGATCTCCATCGTCTGGCGGGCGATCCGGGTCTGCTTGTCGATCGGCAGGGCGGCCAGGGTGCGCATGTTGTGGAGCCGGTCAGCGAGCTTGATCAGGACGACCCGGATGTCCTCGGCCATCGCCAGGAACATCTTCCGGATGTTCTCGGCCTGCTGCTCCTCGTGGGAATGGGTGCTGAACTTGGACAGCTTGGTCACGCCATCGACCAGCCTGGCCACCTCCGACCCGAAGCGGTCCTCGACATCGGTCAGGCTGTACTCGGTGTCCTCGGGCACGTCGTGGAGGAGGGCAGCCTGGACCGCGATCGGGTCGATCCCCAGATCGGCCACCGTCTGGGCGCTGGCGATCGGGTGGATCACGTACGCCTCGCCCGAGGCGCGGGTCTGGCCCGTGTGGGCCTCGACGGCGAGGTCGAAGGCCCTGTTCACGCCGGCCAGGTCGGCCTGCGGGTAGTGGCCCTTCACGGTCGCGAGCAGGTTCGTACGCAGCGTCTCGATCGGGTCGACCGCCGCCGGCCCGCGCGTCCTCTTTGCCGTGGCCGGCTCGGCCGGGGCGGGCGTCGTCGCGGCGGCAGGCGCGGGAGCAGCGGCCCGCGGCTTGGCGGCGACCGGCATCTTCCTCGTGGTCGGCGCGGCAGAGCTCGCCGGCGGCCGCCGGCTCCCCCGTTTCGTGCTCGGAATTGGTTCGATCGTCATCTACTTCAAGAATAGCAGCGGCCGTGCAGCGGCCCGCTCGTGCAGATCAGGCCCGGTCGTAGCCCAGCGCGGCCAGGGCGGCTTCAACCTCGGCCCGCTCGTTCCATGGGCGCGGGCCATCGGGTCCGATGATCGAGCCCTCGTGGCCCTTGCCGGCGAAGAGGACCACATCGCCGGGCTGTGCCTGGTCGATCGCCGCGGCGATCGCAGCCCGGCGGTCGGCGATCAGGAGCAGGTCCCGGTCGCGGCGGCGGCCGGCGGCCTCGGCGCCCCGGCCGATCGCCTCGAGGATCGCCGGCGGATCCTCACCGCGGGGATCCTCGTCGGTCACGATCACCAGGCGGCAGCGCTCGCCGGCGATCCGGCCCATCATCGGCCGCTTCGCCCGGTCACGCTCGCCGGCCGAGCCGAAGACGGCGATCAGGCCACCGCCGCCGGCCGCCGCCAGCGGGGCAAGCAGGTCGAGGACCGTCTCCAGCGATGTCGGCGTGTGGGCGTAGTCGACGATCACGCTGAACGGCTGGCCGCGCTCGATCCGCTCCATCCGACCGGGCACGCCCGGCACGCCTTCGATCCCCGACCGGACCGTCGCCGGGTCGAGCCCCAGGCCCTCGCCCATGGCGACCACGGCCAGGGCGTTGTGGACGTTGAACCGGCCGGCAAGGTGCAGGTCGAGGTGTGCCCCACCACTCGGCGCCTGGTAGGCGACCGACAGGCGGTGGGCGTCCTCCTCGATCCGGCCGGCCCGGACATCGGCCCCGGGCTGCGAGCCGTAGGTCATGACGGTGGCCCCGGCCTCGCGGGCCACTGCGGTGAACAGGTCGGCCGACGGGTCGTCTCGATTGATCACGGCCAGGCGCGGCCAGGCCAGGGTCGCGGCCGCACCGGTCTTGGGCGCTCCGCGCGACGCCAGCCGCTCGAACAGGCTCAGCTTGGCCGACCGGTAGGCCTCGAATGTGCCGTGCAGCTCGAGATGCTCGTGGCTCAGGTTGGTCAGGATCGCGACGTCGTAGGCGACCCCGGCGACACGCTCGAGGGCCAGGCCGTGGGACGTCGTCTCGACGATCGCCGCAGCGTCGCCGCCGGCGGCCATCGCCCGGAGCAGGCGCTGGAGCTCCGGCGCCTCGGGCGTCGTCTGGTGCTCGGGCGTGGGCTCGGCCTCGCCGCCGATCCGCAGCTCGACCGTCCCGACCAGGCCCGCTCGATGGCCGGCGGCGTCGAGCGCGGCCGCGGCCAGGAACGAGGTCGTCGTCTTGCCATCGGTGCCGGTGATGCCCACGATCCCGAGCTCGCGGCTCGGATCGCCATACCACCAGCCGGCGGCATCGGCCAGGGCAGCCCGGCTCCGGTCGACGACGAGCTGGATGATCGGCAACCCGCTGATCGGGTGCTCGACGATCGCGGCCACGGCTCCGGCGGCCGCCGCCTGGGCCGCGAACTCGTGGCCGTCGACGTGGTCGCCCGGCACTGCCGCGAAGAGAGCGCCGGCTACGACATTCCGCGAGTCGGCGGTCAGCGCGGCCACCAGCTGACTGCCGAGGGCCGCCGGGTCGATCGGGCGGCCGTCGGGGGATCGGGCGCCCTGCAGCCGCCCGGCACGGGCCAGCCGCTCAACGAGCTCGGCCAGCGGGCGCGGCCGGCACTCCGCGTCGACCCGGGCCAGGCGGTCGGCGAGGCTCATCCCGGGTCCGCCCCGCTCGCCGCCGAGGCGGACTCGCCGCCGCCCGTCTCCGCGCTCGCCCGGCGCGGCCCGCGCTGGCGCTCGACCAGGCGGTAGAGGCCGGCGCCCAGCGGCCGCAGGTCGAGGTCGAAGGCGCCGATCAACCGGACCTCACGACCGCCGAAGCCTTCCTTGAACTGGCGGATCCCAGGATGGACGAGGCCCCACATGTCGTAGGCCGTGCCGCCCGCATCTCGCGACGATCGAATCGCCTCCCATTTGAGCAGGTAGTTCGCCCGCGACGTCGCCCCGGCGCCGGTCATCCCGCCGTACGGCTCAACCACCCGGCTGCCCGCTCGGACCAGGAACAGGACGGCCTGCGGTGTGCCATCCGGCCCGAGCGCGAACAACAACCGTGCGCGGCCCGACGGCCCGAATGCGTCCCAGATCGCCCGATAGGAACCCTCGGTCCGGATCGGCGTCCCGGTCCGGGCCGACGTCTCGGTCATGATCGCGTGGAAGGCCGGCAGGTCGGCGGCACCCCGCTCGACCACGGTCACACCGCCCGATCGCGCCCGGTTGACGTACTGGCGCCATTTGCCGCGCAAGCCCGACCACAGGGTCGCCTCGTCGGTGGTGAGATCGACCACTCGGGTGACCGCCGGCTGGATCTCCGGCGCCGGTCGCCAGCCGAGCGCCAGCAGCGTCCGGCGGGTGCTGCCGTCCGGGTCCAGCGGACCGTCGAGCTCGATCTCGGGATCGATCCGGACGTGCGAGATCCGCTCACCGGTCGGGGCTCCGGAGCGCAGCCGCTCGGTGAACGCCGACAGGCTGGCCGGGTCCCAGCCGGCCGCCAGCGGCCCCCGGGGCGCATAGGCGAAGGTCCAGGGCATCCCGCGCGGTCGCCGGAGCAGGAGCCGGGCACCCACCCGGCCGGCCGGTGCCTCGGCGTCGACCGCCCATGGGCGCCAGCCGTTGGCGGCCTTCGTCCCCGCCCAGCCACTCAGCTGGAGGTAGCTGCCTCGCGGATTTGCCTCGACGAACGCGTCCCAGGCGGCGTCGATCTCGGACGCGGCTGCGGCTCCCGGCTGGGGCTCCCGCTCGTCGCTCATCGGCCCATGCCCAGCAGCCGGCCGCTCATCCGGCCCAGCCCGTAGCGCCACGCCCGAGCGACCCGCTCGTGGTTGCCGGTCAGCTCGACCCACGTTGCCCCGAACGAGCGCTTGAAGTCGTACAGCCCGCGCATCTCCTCGCCCGGGCCGGGCTCACGGCGCGCTCCCCGGACGTCGACCCCGGCGAAGTCGAACTCCACCATCCGCTCGCGGATCGCGAGCTGGATCGCCCGCCAGAGGAGCAGGCGCGAGACGCCCGGATACGTCCGGCGCAGGTCGGCCCGGTCGCCCGAGAGCGAGTACGTCAACCGCCCGCCGTGGCGGTAGAACGTCGCCGCCCCGACCAGCTCGTCGGCGGCCGTTCGGACCTCGAGCAGAACAACCAGGCCGACGGCCAGGCCGGCGGTCGACCAGTCGATGAAGCTGGCCCGCGAGCCGAGTCCGAAATGGCGGCGGGTTGCCGCGGCCACGACCAGGTCGAAGAATTGGTCGAGCGCCTCGGCCAGGCTGGCGCCTGGCGACGGCTCCTGGAAGCCCGTCGTGTCTTCGGACGCCGGGCGCTCCCGCCCGTCCCAGCGGACGACCCGCAGGCCGGCCTTCTCGCCCTGGCGGACCAGTTGGCGGGTCGTCTCGGACAGCCCGCCGAAACAGGACGCCTCGGAGCCTCCCGGCTCGAGCGCGAGGGCGAGCCGATGACGGGATGGCTGGACCTCCTCGATCGGCCGGAACCCGTGGGCCTCGATGATCTGGCGGTAGTCAGAGTCTGCCGGGATCTCGGCGTCCGAGGCGACCACGTCGACCCCCTGCCCCACCAGCCAGTCGGCCGCGGCCAGCAGGCGCTCGGCCGTCCGCCCCGGCGGCTCGCCGGCCGAGATCGGGCCGCGCGACAGGTAGGCCCCAGAGCCAGGGAAAATTCGCCAGGGGCGCTCGAGGGCGAGCAGGCGGTAGCCGTCGTCCGCGACCAGGAAGCGCGGCCGCCAGCCGAGCCGTGATCGCTGCTCGGCCCACGCTCGCGACTGGTAGACGTTGCCGCCCGGCGGATCCACCGTATGCTGATCCCAGTCGGCGAGCTGCTCCCTCGTGGCCTCGGCAAACCTCATGCCGAGATCGTACGGCGGCGGAGCAGGCCCTTCGCCAGGTCCAGGATCGTGCCCAGCTCCGGGACCTTGAGGGCGTAGGCGATGCCGGCGTAGACGGCACCGCCGACCAGGGCCGTCAGGCCCAGCTCGACGACGAGCTCGAGCTTGCCCGAGCCGGACCCGACCAGGGCCATGAACCCCTGCACCGCCACGAACGCGGCGCCGGTCGCCAGCAGGCCCACTCCGGCCGCCAGCGCCCCGGCCCGGAGCAGGCCCTCGGGCCGGAAGGCGGGCATTCGGTAGCCGAGGATCGCCAGCAGAACGGTGGCCTCGACCCACGATCCGACCGTGATCGCCAGGCCGATTCCGGCCAACCCGAAGGGTCCGGCCAGGATCACCGACAGGCTGACGTTGAAGACCACCGCGGTGATCGCCGCGATGACCGGCGTGCGGGTGTCGCGGCCAGCGTAGAACGCCCGGGCGAGGATCGCGATCATCGATTCCGAGGTGATCGCCAGGAGCAGCCACAGGAGCGTGGTGGCCGTGTGCTCGATCGAGGCCTCGTCCATCCGGCCGTAGCCGAACAGGATCCGGACCACCTCGCCCCGGGCGATGATCGCCAGCCCGGTCAGCGGGATCATCACGAACAGGATCAGCCGGATCGCCTGGCGAATCAGGGCCAGGTAGCGTTCGACATCGCCCAGGGCCAGCTGGCGGGCGAGGGCCGGCAGGGTCACCACGCCGAGCGGAATTCCGATCACGCCGATCGGCAGCTGGAAGACCGAGAAGGCGAAGGTGAAGGCCGTCACGGCCCCCACGCCGAGGCCGGTCGAGACCGACGTTGCGACGAGGAAGGTCAGCTGGCTGGCCGCCAGGCCAACCGCCCGGGGGGCCATCAGGAAGAGCGCCTGGCGCGCGTCGGCATCGGACAGGTCTGCGTTCGGGCTGAACCGGAAGCCGGTCGCCCGGAGGGGCACGAGCTGGATCCCGAGATGGCCGGCTGCGCCGAGCACGACACCGATCGCCAGGCCGACGATTCCCAGCGGGGGCGCCAGGAAGACTGCCGCCAGGATGATCGCGACGTTGTACACGATCGGGGCGGCCGCCGAGGCCGCAAAGCGCCCCCGGGCATTGAGCAGGCTGGTGGCCAGGGCACCCCCGGCGAGCAGGATCGGGCTGAGGAGCATCACCCGGGTCAGCTCGATCGTGCGCTGGATCTGGTCCGGGGTGAAGTGGGCCGTGATCACCGGCACCAGGACTGGCGCGGCGATCGCCACGATCACCGCCAGGACGAGCAGCACGGCCAGCATCAGGGTCGCCACGGTCGAGGCCACCCGCCAGGCACGCGCCTCCTGGTTGGTGGCCAGCAGGCCGGCCACGACCGGGATCAGGGCCGAGCTGAGCGCCCCCGCCGCGACCAGCTGGAAGATGAAGTCGGGGATCCGGAAGGCCGCCAGGAAGGAGTCCAGATCCGGGCCGGCGCCGAAGGTCGCCCCGATCACGATCAGGCGGACCGA
>Ga0208219_1000932_pt1 | contig 10345 bp, 5 predicted proteins | sample NGESurshal072012_7_FD_184469 | JGI IMG/M metagenome (GOLD analysis project Ga0208219, IMG submission 184469) | Arctic peat soil microbial communities from Barrow, Alaska - NGEE Surface sample 53-2 shallow-072012 (SPAdes) | ecosystem: Environmental > Terrestrial > Soil > Wetlands > Peat ...
GGCCGCGGTCTCGTCGACCGAGCCCGCCACGGCCGCGGCCCGGCCGCCGTCCAGCGGGTGGGCGAACGCGACCTTGGGCGTGCACAGCGTGACCCCGTGCGCGGCCAGGTCGATGCTGGTGAAGAACGGCGAGGACGCGGCCAGCGGGTGGACCGCGGAGCACACGTCGTGCCGGAACCCCGGGAGGGTCAGCTCCGCGGTCCGGCAGCCGCCGCCGGGCGTGTCCGCACCCTCGATGAGCCGGACCCTGAGCCCCGCCCGGGCCAGGGTGATGGCCGCGGCCAGGCCGTTGGGGCCGGAGCCGACCACGATGGCGTCGGTCTCGGGCGCGGCAGGGCTCATAGCTCGAGTATCCCGCCCTCGGCGGCCACGAAGATCTCCGGCGTGCCTGGTGCGCCGGATGAACCGCGTCCCTCAGGGCCGCCGGGGGCGAACCAGCGGGCCAGCGCGTCCAGCTCGTCGTCGGTCCGGCCGGGCTTGTGGTGGGCCAGCGCCACCCGCCGCGCCCCGGCCCGCCGTCCCAGGCCGGCCGCGTAGTCCGCCGCCGCGTGCCCGAACGCCGCCTCGGCGGGCACTTCGCTGGCCAGCAGGAACGCGTCGTGGATCAGCAGGTCGGTGCCGGCCGCCAGGTCCAGCGCGGCGGGATGGTACTCGCCCAGCCCCTCGGGCCCGGGTCCGAGCACGGTGGGGCAGTGGTCGGGGATGTAGGTCAGCACCGAGTGCCCGTCGCTGACCCGGTAGCCGTAGGTCCGGCCGCCCTTGTGCGGCACTTCGCGGGCCTCCACCGTGAACCCCTCGGCCTTGAGCTGGCCCGGGGCCAGGGAGCCGAACGTCCAGTCACCGCGCAGCCCCTCCGGGCCGATGGGGAAGTGCGGCGGGGACATCCCGCGGGCCAGCGCCGCCGCCGCGCTCTCCCCGGACTCCTGGGCCGGCAGCAGCAGGGTGACCCGGGCACCGTCGCGGTCGCCGCCCCGGAAGAACGGCAGGCCGTGCACATGGTCCCAGTGCAGGTGGGTGAGCAGGATGGTGCCGGTGAAAGGCCCGCCGCCGAGCAGCGGGGTGACCTGGCGGAGGCCGGTGCCCGCGTCCAGCACGAGCACCGGCCCGGCCGCGTCGTCGTGGCTGATCGCCACGCTTGAGGTGTGCCCCCCGTAGCGGAGGAACTCCGCTCCTGGTGCGGGCGTCGAGCCGCGCACGCCGCAGAGGTGTACGCGCACGTCAGCCCCGGCCGGCGTCTTCGCGCCGGTGCCCCCCGGACAGTTCCACGAGCGCGTCGTGGTCGAACTGGCTGGCCTCGACCGACGCCACCCGGCAGTCGGTTACCGCGGTCAGGGTGGACGTGCGGACCCCGCCTTCCAGGTGGGCCCGCTCGCCGAGCATCGCCCCCGGACCGTACTCGGCCAGCGACTCGCCGTCGTGCTCGACCCGGATGACGCCGTCGAGCACCAGGTAGACCGAGGTTCCCGGCTCGCCCTGGCGGACCAGCGTGTCGCCTGCCCTGAACCGGCTGATCACCGGCTTGGCCGCGCCGTGCATGAGCTGCACGGACAGCGCCCGTTCTAGCGCGGTCTCGACCGCGGTGACCAGCGCCGGCGAATCCTCGTCGCCCCACGGGCTGTGCTTGCCGAACGAGGTGGCGGCCCAGTTGGCGTAGTCGGTCAGGCCGGACTTATGCGTGAGGTGTCCGTCGGCGCCGTAGACCCAGTGCCGGGGGAACGTGCTCGCCCCGGTCATCGCGGGCTCGGCGGTGCCGTCAGCGTGCAGGGTCAGCGTCAGCGTGCTCCACACCAGCGGTGCCTGCCACTGGACGTACGGGGGACGCTTGACCGGCCGCGGCGCGGGCAGGCCAGTCCGGCCGCCGACCGTCTGCACGAACCGGACCCAGCCCGGACCGTGCTCAGGAGGCCGCTGGATGTCCGGCAGCTTAACCGCCTGGAAGCGGTAACGCAGGCCGCCCAGCTGGACCAGGGTGGAGCCGATCAGGCCGGTGCCGCTGTAGCCGGCGTCGGTGATCTCGCCGCCGTCGCCGACCTCGACCCAGGCGCGGAGCACGTTGGCGAACCGGAACCGGTCCGCCGCACGGAGCCCCTCGATGTCGTCGAGTTCCCCCGGCGGGGGCTCGTCGTAGTGGGTGAACCCCGAGTCGAAAGCCACCCGGCTGGGGCCGGTGACTGCCTCGGATGGGATCCAGGACAGTGAGGTAATGCTGCTTTCGTATCGCATGCTCCCAGGCTCCTCCCTCGCGCGGCCGCGGACCAGGGTACTGGCTGGTATCTGCCGGCCAGCCCGTCGGCGTACTGCCCGTGTCCCGGCTGGCGTACTGACTGGCCCGCACAGGTGTGCCTAACACCCTTGCCGGCCAGGGGCCGGCTGTAGCTGAATCGTCCCTATGGGAGCGGCCTGGCTGACGTTGCGCGCTGACCTGCGGCGGCGCTGGCGGCCCATGCTGGGCATGGTGTTGCTGATCGGCCTGGTCAGCGGGGTGGTGCTGGTCGCCGCCGCGGGGGCGCGGCGCACCAGCACTGCCTATCCCCGGCTGCTGCGCTGGGCCAGCGCCGCTGAGCTCGATCTAATACCCGGGCAGCCCAGAGCGGGGTACACCGGCAACGGCCGGACCGGCTACTACGCGGCGGTCGCCCGGCTGCCGCAGGTTGCCTCGGTGTCCGCCGTGGACCTGCTCGGCATGGCGGTCCAGCCGCCGCACGGACCACCGGACCTGAACATCAACACCACCGGCAGCCTGGATGCGGCCACGGGCCTGACCCTGAACCGGGTCCGGGTACTGGCCGGCCGGCTGTACGATCCCGCCGACCCCCGCGCGGTGATGATCGACCAGCGGATGGCCGAGCTCGCGCATGTGGGTCCCGGGGGGACCCTGCACGTGCTGGCCATCCCCGGCTTCACCTCGGCGCACCCGGGCGTGCGCGGCGAGAAGCGACTCGCGCTGCGGGTCTCGGCCATCGTCCGCTTCGACGACGGCATCGTGCCGGACAACGCCGGGTCGGCTGAGCCGCGGGCGCTGTTCAGCCCGGCTTTCGTCCGGCAGTACGTGGCCGGCCGCTATCCCTGGCTGGCGATCAGTGACTACGCGGGTGTCCGGCTGCGGCCCGGGGCCAGCCTGGCCTCGTTCACCCAGGCCGCCCGGTCCCTGGCCCGGCAGTACCCGGCCACCCGGGGCACGGTGGACGTCGTCAGCCTGGCCGATGCGACCGTGGCCGTGCAGCGGGCCATCCGGCCCGAGGTGGTGGCGCTGGCCGCGTTTGCCGCGCTGGCCGGGCTGATCGGGCTGGTCATCCTGGTCCAACTGCTGGCCCGGCAGGTCAGCCTGGACGCGGTGGACTATCCCATCCTGCGGGCCCTGGGTGCCAGCCGGGGCACGCTCACCGGCACGTCGCTGCTCCGGGTGGGCGTGCTGACCTTGGGCGGCGCCCTGCTCGGCGTGGGCCTCGCCGTCGCCGCGTCGCCGCTCATGCCCATCGGCCTGGCCCGGCTGGCTGAGCCCGATCCGGGGATCGAGGTCAACCTGGCCATCCTGGGGGCCGGGCTGGCCGTCGCCGCGGTAGTGCCGCTCCTGCTCGTGCTCCCGACAGCCTGGCGGGCCGCCTCGCCCGCGGCCGGCCCGCCTGGCGTGGCCGAGCCGGCCTATCCCAGCCGGCCGTCACGCCTGGGCTCGGCGCTGGGCATGGCCGGGTCGCTGACCGGCGGCCTCGGAGTCCGGATGGCCCTGGAGCCAGGCCGCGGCCGGACCGCGGTCCCGGTGCGCAGCGCGGTGGCCGGGACCACGGTGGCCGTAGCCGCCCTGGTCGCGGCCACCGTGTTCGGCACCAGCCTGCTCGGCCTGGTCGGTGTCCCGCACCGCTACGGCCAGAACTGGACCCAGGACGTCGACTTCATGCAGCCGTCGGCGCCAGCAATGCTGGTGGCCCGGCTCATCGCGACGCAGCCCCAGGTCCGCGGGTACGCGGTGGGGAACTTCGGGACGATCGCGGTGAACGGCCAGGTGGTGCCTGCGATCGGCGTCACCCAGGTCCGCGGGCGCGGCTTCCTGACCCTGATCTCCGGGCGGCTGCCCCGGCATGCGGGCGAGATCGTCCTGGGCCAGCGGACCCTGCGGGCCACCAGGGCCCGGCTGGGCCAGCGGGTCCGGGTCAGCGTCAACGGTCGGCCGGCCCGGCTGCGGGTGGTCGGCGAGGCGGTCTTCCCGTCCTTCACCGAGAGCGGGTCTTCCGCGACGGACCTGGGACAAGGCGCCGTCGTCGCGCCCTCGCTGCTGTCCACCCCCTACCAGCCAACCGGCTGCCTGCACGGCCTGACCTGCTACAGTTTCATCCTGATCCGGTATCCGCCGGGCACTGCCCTGCGCATCGCCGACCGCAGGCTCGAGGCAGCCTTCAGCCGTAATGGGTGCCCGCCCAGTGCGGGCTGCTACACGCTCACCGCGGACCAGCGGCCCAGTGACATCCGCGACTACTCCGGGGTCCGGGACACCCCACTGTTCCTGGGGGCGCTGCTGGGGCTGCTGGCGGTGGGGACGCTCAGTCACGCGCTGCTGGCCGGCGTCCGCCGTCGCTACCGGGACCTGGCCCTGCTTAAGACCCTGGGCCTGCTCCGCTCCCAGCTGCTGCGGGTGGTGTTCTGGGAGGCCAGCACCCTGGCCGGGGCCGCGCTGCTGGTGGGGCTGCCGCTTGGGGTGATCGCCGGGCGCTGGGCCTGGGTCATCTTCGCCCACTCGGCCGGGGTAGCGCCCCAGGCCGACGTGCCGGTGCCGCTGGTGCTGCTGGCCATCCCGGCCACCCTGCTACTGGCCAATCTCATCGCAGCCGGACCCGGCTGGACCGCGGCCCGGGTGCCGGCCGCCACCGTGCTGCGGAGCGAGTGATGGGGGCGCTCCGGCTGACCCTGCGCGCCGAACTGCGCCGCTGCTGGCGGCCGATGCTGATGCTGGCGCTGCTGCTCGGGATCACCGGCGGGGTGGTGCTGACCGCGGCCGCCGGGGCGGTACGCACCGACACCGCCTACCCCCGGCTGCTGCGCTGGGCGCACGCAGCCCAGGCCAACGTCATCGTGAAAGGCGCGCCGGTCCCCGCGTTCTTCATCGCGCTCCGGCGCCTTCCGGAGGTAACAGCGGTGTCGGCCGAGGGCCTGTTCAACTTCACCCTGCCGGCCCGCCACGGGCCGCCGTCCGCACTGGTCGAGACGTTCTCCAGCCCGGACGACTCGATGGGACGCACCGGCGACCGGCTGAAGATGCTGGACGGCCGGCTCCCCGATCCGGCCCGGCCGGACACCGCCGTGATCGACCAGGACCTGGCCGCCCGCGAGCATCTGCGGCCCGGCGGCACGCTGCACCTGCTCATGATCCCGAACACCAAGCGCGGCATCCCCGATCTGGGCCGGGCCCGCGCCATGTCGTTCCGGGTCACCGGCATCGCGGTCTTCGACAGCCAGATCGTGCCTGCGACCAAGGTCAACGCCGAGCCGACTGTGCTGCTCAGCACGGGGTTCTACCGCAGCGCGGCGGCCCGGGACTCGACCTACGGCAGCGAGGCCGGGGTCCGGCTGCGACCCGGGGTGAGCGTGGCGTCGTTCGCGCATGCCGCCGCGGCGCTGGCCGGACACTACCCCGCCACCGGAGGGGTCATCGTGGTCAGCCTGCAGGACGAGGCGGCCGCCACCCAGCGGGCGATCCGCCCGCAGGCTGTCGCCCTGGCCCTCTTCGCCGCGCTGGTGGCCCTGATCGCGCTGGCCGTCATCGGCCAGCTGCTCGGCCGCCAGCTCAGCCTGGATTCGGCCGAGTACCCGGTACTGAGCGCCCTGGGCATGAGCCGGACCGCGCTCGCGGCCCTGTCCCTGGCCCGGCTGGCGCTGGTGACCGCGGCGGGGGCGGTGCTGGCCGTGGTCATCGCCATCGCGGCCTCACCGCTGATGCCGATCGGGCCGGCCCGCCTGGCCGAGCCGTACCCCGGGATAGACGTGAACCTGGCCGTCCTCGGTGCGGGCCTGGCCCTCATCACCGGTCTGCCGCTGCTGCTGCTCGCCGCGGTGGTCTGGCGGAACGCCGCCCGGGCCGCGGGACCGCCCGGCCCCGCCAGCCCGGCCGGTCCGGCGGGGGCCTCCCGGCTCGGCGCGGCCCTCGGCCGACTCGGGTCGGTGCCGGGCAGCATCGGCGTGCGGATGGCGTTCGAGCCGGGACACGGCCGGGCCGCCGTGCCAGTCCGCAGCGCGCTCGCGGGGACGATCGTGGCGGTCACGTCCGTGGTCGCCGCCCTGGTCTTCGGGGCCAGCCTGATCCACCTGGTCTCCACCCCGCGCCTGTACGGGCAGCGCTGGCAGCAGGAGCTGGATCTGGGGTTCGGGGCCGTGCCCAAGCCATTGCTGTCCGGCATCCTGGCCCGGCAGCCAGGCCTGACCAGCTACGCGGTCGGCAACTACGGTGACGTCACCGTGCAAGGCACCATCGTGCCCGCCATCGGCGTCGCCCCGGTGCGCGGCCGGAACTTCATCTCGGTGCTGGCCGGCCGCCCGCCTGGCCGCCGGGACGAAATCGCCCTGGGCGCGCAGACCCTGCGGGCCCTGCACCGCCAGATAGGACAGCGGATCGCGGTCCAGGTGAATGGAGTGACGCGCCCGATGCTCATCACCGGTACGGCGGTGTTCGCCGCCTTCAGCCGGGGCGGCTTCGAATCCACCGATCTGGGGAGCGGTGCCGTGCTGCCCGCCCCGGTGCTGTCCCAGCCGGCACCGACGACCGGCTGCCCCCGGCCCCTGACGTGTTACAGCTTCGCGTTGCTGCGCTACCGCCCCGGCACTGACCTGGGGGCCGCCGCGGCCCAGCTGATCAGGCTCACCACCCGCGCGGGGTGCCCGCCCGGATCCTGTGTCGTGTTCAGCGACCAGCGCCCGGACGACATCCGCAACTTTTCCAGGGTCCGCGACACCCCCCTGGTCCTCGGCGGCATCCTGGCCCTGCTCGCCGTGGGCACGCTCGCCCACGTGCTCGTCACCGCGGTGCGGCGGCGGCGCCGCGACCTGGCCATGCTCAAGACCCTCGGCCTGGTGCGGCGCCAGGTGCTGAGCGTGGTGGAATGGCAGGCGCTCAGCCTGGCCGCGGTCGCCCTGCTGATCGGCGTGCCGCTCGGCCTGCTGGCCGGCCGCTGGGCCTGGGCGCTGTTCGCCTCCTCCGCCGGCCTGGCCCCCGCCGCGAGCATCCCGGTACCGCTGGTACTGCTCACCATCCCGGTCACCGCCGTGGCGGCCGCGCTGATCGCCGCATGGCCGGGACGTGCGGCGGCCCGGATCAGGCCCGCCACCGTGCTGCGGGCGGAGTAGCGGCCGGGCCGCGCCATGAGAAGCGTCGCATTCCTCTTCCGCTCCTGGCTGAGGCAGCGCTGGCCGGCGGCGCTCGGGCTGGCGCTGCTGCTTGGCCTGATCGGCGGGGTAGCAGTGACCGCAGCGGATGGCGCCCGCCGCACCGCCACCGCCTACCCGCGGCTGCTCCACTGGAGCAACGCCGCCAACGTTCAGGTCATCCCCGGCTGCGTCGGTCTGGGCGGTTTCTATGCCGCACTCGCCCGGCTGCCGCAGGTCGCGTCGATGTCCACCGAGGTCGTCTATGAGCTGGCCGTCCCAGGCGGTGGCGGTACGCCAGGTGGGCAGCTGGAAGCGGTCGCCAGCCCGGACGGCACGCTCGGGCGGACCACGGACCGGGTGCGAATCCTGGCCGGGCGGCGCCCGCCCCCGGCCGACCCGGCGGCTGTCATGATCGACTCGCAGCTAGCCGTGAGTCAGCGGCTACGGCTGGGCAGCACGCTGCACCTGCTCGGTGTGCCAAGCACGGCGAAGGTATGCCCGCCCGGACCGGCCAGCCCGGCCCGTGGCCGCCCGGTGCCGTTGTCCTTCCGGGTAGCGGCGGTCGTCGCCTTCGATGACCAGGTGGTGCCCGCGCCTGGCCTGGGCGGCGCGCCGCGGGTGCTGCTGAGTCCCGGATTCTGGCGGACTGGTGAGGGCCGGATGTTCGGCCCTGGTGATGCCGCAAACGTGCGGCTGCGGCCGGGCGTGAGCCTCGTCTCGTTCACCGCCGCGGCCCGCGCGCTGGCCAGACGCTACCCGTCCGCCGGGTCGCTCAGCTTCACGAACCTGGCCGGGCAGGCGGGTGCGACAGAGCAGGCGATCCGCCCGGAGGCCATCAGCCTGGCCGTGTTCGCCGCGCTGGCCGCGATTCTCGCGCTCGTGATACTCGGCCAGCTCATTGGCCGCCAGCTCATCCTGGATTCGGCGGAGTTTCCCATTCTGGGCGCCCTCGGGATGACCAGGGCCAGGCTGGCTACGCTGTTTCTGGCCCGGGCCGGCGTAGTGACCGCCGGCGGTGCGGGCTTCACCGTGGCCGTCGCGGTCGCGGCGTCGCCGATGATGCCTATCGGGCCTGCCCGGCTGGCCGAGCCGAGCCCCGGCGTCGAGGTCAACCTGGCCATCCTGGGCGCCGGTCTGGCCGTCATCGCGATCGCGCCGCTGGCGTTGCTGTCCCCGGTGGCCTGGCGCGTGGCCGGGCGCACGCACGGCCCGCTGGGCGTAGCCGGGCCGGGCCGCCCGCCCCGCGGTTCCCGGCTGGCCCGGGCCCTGGCCGTGGCCGGGTCGGTGACTGGCGGCATCGGGGTGCGAATGGCGTTCGAACCCGGCCGCGGCCGCAGTGCCGTCCCGGTGCGCGGCTCGCTCGCGGTGACGGCAGTGACTCTGGCGTCGCTGCTGGCGGCCCTGGTCTTCGGGGCGAGCCTGATCACCCTGATCAGCACCCCCTCCCGATACGGGCAAAACTGGAACCAGAAGCTCGACCTGCAGTTCGCTGGCGTGCCCGCTGCGATGATCAGCAAGGTCTTGGCGGCTCAGCCCGCCGTCCGCGGGTATGCCGGAGGCGACTACGGGCAGCTGGACATCGGCGGCCAGGCCGTCCCGACGATCGGCATCGATCCGCTGCACGGACGCGGTTTCCTCACCCTGCTGGCCGGTCACCCGCCGTCCGGTCCCGGCCAGGTCGTGCTCGGCGAGCGGACTCTGCGCGCCCTGCACCGGCACATCGGCCAGAGGGTCCCGGTCAGTATCAACGGAACCAGCCGGACGATGCTGATTACTGGCGTGGCCACGCTTGCGCAGTTCAGCCAGGCCACTTCCGCCGCCACCGATCTTGGCACCGGCGCGGCCGTCACCGCGCGGGTACTCTCCGAGCCCAGCCCTCCTCTCTGCGCCCCCGGCCGCACCTGCTACAACTTCGTCCTCATCCGCTACCGCTCCGGTACCGGCCTGGGCGCGGCTGCGGCGCGGCTGCAGGCCATCGTCACCCGGGATGGTTGCCCGCCGGGAATCTGCTTGGTCAACGCCGATCAGCGGCCGGGCGACATCCGCGACTACGCGGCCGCGCGGGACACGCCGCTGGCCCTCTGCGCCGTACTGGCCCTGCTCGCGGTCGGCACGTTCACCCATGTGCTCGTCACCAGCGTCCGCCGGCGGCGCCGCGAGCTGGCCATCCTCAAGACGCTCGGGCTGCGCCGCGCCCAACTGCTCTGGGTGGTGGGCTGGGAAGCGACCGCGCTGGCCGCCGCGGCCATGGTGGCCGGGCTGCCGCTCGGCCTGCTGGCCGGCCGCTGGTCCTGGGCGCTGTTCGCTGGTGCACTGGGCGTGGCCGAGGGCGCAGATGTCCCGGTGCTGCTGGTGCTGCTGACCGTCCCGGTCACCTGGCTGCTGGCTATCCTGATCGCCGCCTGGCCGGCCCGGGCAGCGGCCAGGGTGAGGCCAGCCGCGGTCCTGCGGGCCGAGTGATGAGCGCGGGAGATGGCGGCCCGTGACCGCGGTCTGGCTGCTGCTGCGGTCGCAGTCCCGGCGGCGCTGGCGGGCCTGGCTCTCGCTCGCCCTGATCGTCGGGGTGTTCGCCGGCGGGGTGATGACGGCCGCGGCGGGCGCGCGCCGGACCGGCTCCGCCTACGCCCGGTTCCTGGACTGGAGCAGGGCCCCGGCAGCTGCTGGCGGCCAGCCTGGCCCGCGCGGCCGTGATCGGCCTGGCGGGCGGGGCCGCCGCCGTGGCCGCCGCCGTGGCCTTCTCGCCGCTGCTGCCGGTCGGCCTGGCCCGGGTGGCCGAGCCGCACCCCGGGATCAACGCGGACGTCCTGGTGCTGGCGGGCGGGGCCGCCGCCGCCATCCTGGTCACCGTGACCCTGACGGCCTGGCCGGGCTGGCGGGCAGCGGCCCGGGGACCGCTGGGCCGGCCGGCCGGGCCCGGCCCGGCCGCGCAGGCCTCCCTGGCCTCCCGGATAGTGACGGCCGGGCCGGTCTCGCTGGGCATGGGCCTGCGGTTCGC
>Ga0208219_1000934_pt1 | contig 10338 bp, 14 predicted proteins | sample NGESurshal072012_7_FD_184469 | JGI IMG/M metagenome (GOLD analysis project Ga0208219, IMG submission 184469) | Arctic peat soil microbial communities from Barrow, Alaska - NGEE Surface sample 53-2 shallow-072012 (SPAdes) | ecosystem: Environmental > Terrestrial > Soil > Wetlands > Peat ...
AGAAGCCATTCTTGAGGTGGCCGACCGCTAGCTACCCTGTCCGGGTGACCAGTTTCCTCGCTGTTACTCAAGTGCTGCTCGTCTTCGTGCTCGTGTCGCTCGTGCTCATGCACAGCGGGCGCGACGCGGGGATGGGCGGGCTCGGCTTCACGCCGGCCTCGCAGGGCGGCACGCACATCGTCGAGCGGAACCTCACCCGCCTGACGGCGGTGGTGGCGGTGCTGTTCTTCGCGAACAGCGTCGCGCTCTTCCACTTCCTCAAGTAGGCCGGGCTACACTACGGCCGCCCTTGCGCTGGTGGCGGAATTGGTAGACGCGCTAGGTTGAGGGCCTAGTGGCCGAATAGGCCGTGGAGGTTCAAGTCCTCTCCAGCGCATACCTCAGGGGCCGTCCTTCGGGACGGCCCTTTGTCATTGCGGGAATCCCCTCATGCCACGGCCGCCGCCGGCTTCTAGGCTCGACTGGAGATGGCGTACGCAATCGTGGGACAGCCGGCCGAGGGGTCGCTTGGTGCATTTGTCGCCGCGCTTCGCCTCGCGCTCGAGCGGCACGGCTTCGAGCCGGCCCCTCCCGAGGAGTCGGCGCTCGTCCTGAACGTCGTCGACCGCGCGCGCCCGCGCCCGTTCCGCCGCCGCTCGCGGGGAACGTTCGTCGCAGCGCTGCATGCGCTCGAGGAATCCGCTCCCGACCCGCTGCGGGAGGGGTATCCCGTCCTCGTCCGCGCGCTCGCGAATGTCTCGCTCGCCTACGTGCCCGGCACGGGCGTCTGGTTCACGACGCTCGAGCGCGGCAGCTACCTCGTCGCTTGCGACGACGGCCTGCATTCGCTCGCCCGCAAAGTGGTGGATCGGCTGGAGCCGCTCGCGCGCTCGCGTCTCGTCATCGACAACGAGTTCCGCCCCGATCTCGAACCGGAGCTGTGGGGAGGCGACGCGATCACGGAGTCGATCGCGGCCGCCGGCCGGCGGCTCGACACGCTCGGCCTGCTGCCGGCGCCGTTCCCCGTCGAGGATCTCGTCGACGAGAACGACCTGCGGCACATCAAACGGCTGTACGGGATCGGCGGCCTCTCGTACGGGAACCTGTCCGCGCGCAAGGACGAGACGCGCTTCTGGATGAGCGCGAGCGGCGTCGACAAGGCGAAGCTCGAGATCCCCGGCCGCGACATCCTGCTCGTCTCCGGCTACGACGCGGATGCGGCGCGCATCGTGCTCAGCGTCCCGCCGGGGATCGAGCCCCGGCGCGTCTCCGTCGACGCGATCGAGCATTGGCGCATCTACCAGGAGCATCCCGATGTCGACGCGATCCTCCACGTGCACGCGTGGATCGAGGGCGTCCCGGCCACCGAGGTGAACTACCCGTGCGGGACGGAGGAGCTGGCCGCGAACGTCGCCGAGCTGCTCGCCGCCGAGCCCGATCCCGCCCATGCGGTCATCGGCCTGCGCAACCACGGCCTCACGGCCACCGGCGCGAGCCTCGAGGAGATCCTCGACCGCGTGGCTCCGCGCCTCCTGGCGCAAGTGCCGATGAGTTGACGCCGTCCGGAGGAGTCCCTACCCTTCTGTCGAACACACGTTCGACCCGACCCCTCGCCAGGAGGCCTTGAAGTGGAGCTCACCGGACGCCAGCAGGAGATCTGGACCTTTCTCGTCGACTACGTCGACCGGCACGGCTACCCGCCGACCGTGCGCGAGATCGGCGAGGCCGTCGGGCTCGCCTCGCCGTCCACCGTGCACGCCCACCTGGCGAACCTCGAGCGGGCGGGGCTCCTCCGCCGCGACCCGACGAAGCCGCGCGCGCTCGAGCTCATGGGCCGCGAGATTCAGGCGACGGCGACGCTGCCGAAACTGCCCCTCCTGGGCCAGATCGCGGCCGGCTCGCCGCTGCTTGCGGACGAGAACGTCGAGGACGCGATCGCCGTGCCCGAGACGCTGCGCGGAGACTTCCTCCTGCGCGTGAAGGGCGAGTCGATGATCGAGGCCGGAATCCTCGACGGCGACATCGTCGTCGTACAGCGGGCGCAGGATGCGCGGAACGGTGAGATCGTCGTGGCGCTCGCCGGCGACGACGAGTCGGCCGACGAGGCGACGGTGAAGACGTTCTACCGCGAGCGCGGGCGGATCCGGCTCCAGCCGGAGAACAGCGCGCTCGAGCCGATCTACGCCGACTACGTGCAGATCCTGGGCAAGGTCGTGGGGGTGTTCCGCGAGCTATGACCGTCGCCCCGCTGCACCGGACGCTGGAGCAGGAGCTCTTCGCGCTGCTGCGCGGAGCCTCGCTCGAGTGCCCCGTGTGCGGGGAGTTCGTCCTGCACGAGGGGGCGTCCATCCGCTGCCCGGAATGCGAGACGATCCTCCACGGACGCCTCGATTCCGCGGCTGTCCAGGTAGAATGCGGGTCGCAGGCCGGGTGACCGCGGGCCCTTCGGGGCTCGAGGAAAGTCCGGACACCGCAGGGCAGGACGCTCCCGAGAGGGAGGCGGCGAAAGCCGACGGACAGTGGCACAGAAAACAGACCGCCGACAGCGCATCTCCGGAGACGCTGACGGTAAGGGTGAAACGGTGGGGTAAGAGCCCACCAGCGGCCGTGGCGACACGACCGGCTCGCCAAACCCCGTCCGGTGCAAGGTGAACAGGCTCCGCCGAGGCGGCCCGCCGAGGAGCCGGGTAACCGCATAGATGGATGGTCACCCTCGACAAAATCCGGCTTACAGGCCTGCTACGGAAAGAGCCCCGGCAACGGGGCTCTTTCTACGATGACGCCGATGGCGTACGAGACCCTCGAGCCCATGCCAATGCCCATGCGCTGGCTCGTTCCGCCGGTGCGCTGGCACGCGGACGGCTCGACGCTGTCGCTCGTCACCGGAGGCCGTACCGATTGGTTCGTCGATCCGTCCGGCGAGCGAGAGCCTGCACTGAACGGTGCGGCGCTCGTCGGGGACGCGGCGGGCGACTACGTCTTCAGCGCGCGCGTCCGCGTCGGCTTCGAGGCAACGTTCGACGCCGGCGTCCTGATGCTCCATGCCGACGACCGGACCTGGGCGAAGCTCTGCTTCGAGTTCTCGCCCGCGAGCCAGCCGATGGTTGTCTCGGTCGTGACGCGCGGCGCCTCGGACGATGCGAACGGCTTCGTCGTCGACGGTGAGGAGGTCTGGCTGCGCATCGCCCGACTCGGGCCGGCGTTCGCGTTCCACGCGTCGACGGACGGGCGGGAGTGGAAGCTGATCCGTCACTTCACTCTCGGAGAGGACGGCGAGCCTGCGGTCGGTTTCGAGGCGCAGTCACCGACCGGCGACGGTTGCGAGGTCACGTTCGACGAGATTTGCTTCGAGGCCGGCCGGCTCCGCGAGCTCCGCGACGGCTCATGACGTGACCACCGGGTTGACGAGGGCGCCGATGCCCTCGATCTCAACCTCGACCGTGTCGCCGTCCTGGAGGTAGCGGCCGTCGGGCCGGCCGAAGGCGACGCCGGGAGGCGTCCCGGTCGCGATCACGTCGCCGGGCTCGAGCGTGATCGTCTCGGTCACGTAGGCGATGAGCTCGGCGACGCCGAAGATCATGTCGGCGGTAGAGGCGTCCTGCACCGTCTCGCCGTTCACGCGGCACTGGATGCGCAGCGACTGCGGGTCCCCGACGTCGTCGCGCGGCACGACGCGCGGGCCGATCGGGCAGAACGTGTCGATCGACTTCGCCCGCGTCCACTGCCCGTCTGCGAACTGGAAGACGCGCGCCGACACGTCGTTGAGGCACGTGTAGCCCTCGACCGCCTCGAGCGCGTTCTCGACCGAGACGTGCTTCGCGCGCGAGCCGATGACCGCCGCGAGCTCGGCCTCGTAGTCGACCTGCTCGACGCCGGCCGGGATGACGATCGGCTCGCCCGACGCGACGACGGCGCTCTGCCATTTCGCGAAGAGCAGCGGCCGCTCCGGCAGTGCGAGATCGACCTCGCGCGCGTGGTCGACGTAGTTGAGCCCGACACAGACGATCTTCATTGCTGCGAACCTATACGGATGAGGCTCGCAGGCAAGGTCTGCATCGTCACTGGCGCCGCGTCCGGGATCGGCGCCGCGAGCGCGCAGCTGTTCGCCGCCGAGGGCGCGACCGTCATTTCCGCCGACCTCGAGGGCACGCCGTACCGCGTCGACGTCGCCGACGAAGCGGAGACGAGCGCGCTCGCGGCCGCGGCGGTCGCCGAGCACGGCCGCATCGACGTGCTCTTCAACAACGCGGGCGTCGTCGGCGTCGGCGACGTCGAAGAGACGAGCCTCGAGCTGTGGGAGCAGGTCATGCGCGTGAACGCGCGCGGCGTGTTCCTCATGTCGCGCGCGGTCGTCCCGACGATGATCGCGCAGCGCTCCGGATCGATCGTGAACATGTCGTCCGCGATCGCGGAAACGGGTCTCGCTCGCCGCGTCCCGTACGCCGCGTCGAAGGGCGCCGTCCTCGCGCTGACGAAGTCGATGCAGGTCGACCTCGCGCCGCACGGTGTTCGCGTCAACGCGCTGCTCCCGGGCACGATCATGACCCCATTCGTCGAGCGCTATCTCAAGGAGTCGTACGCCGACCCGGAAGAGGGCCGGCGCTCGGTCCGCTCGCGCCAGCTCGGCGGGGAGCTTGGCACGCCGGAGGACGTCGCGTACGCCGCGCTCTACCTCGCGTCCGACGAGTCCCGCTTCGTGCTCGGCTCGGGACTCGTCGTGGACGGCGGGCTGAGCGCCGGCAAGACGTAACTACGTCTTTGCGTACGTGAGGATCGCGACGCCGGTGTCCGTCGTGACGGTGTCGACGAGACGCAGGCCGATCGTGGACGCAAGACCCTGGAAGAGCTTCTTGCCGGAGCCGACGAGGACCGGGTGCACCATCAGCCGGTACTCGTCGATGAGGCCGTGCTGCGTGAGATCGTCGACGACGTCGCCGCTGCCGTAGATCAGGAGATCGCCGCCGGTCTCGTCCTTGAGCGCGGCCACCTCGGTCGCCAGGTCGCCCTTAAGAATGGTGGCGTTCCACTCGCCCTGCTCGAGCGTCCGCGAGGCGACGAACTTGGGCATGCTGTTCATCTTCTTGCCGAAGTTGCCCGTGCTCTCCTCCATGCCGGGCCACGCCGCGGCGAAGCCCTCGTAGGTCACACGCCCGAGGACGAGCGCGTCGCTCGAGTACAGGTACTCCGCCTGGAGGTCCGCGATCTGGTCGTTCCAGTACGGGCCGGTCCAGGCCGGCTCCGCGACGACGCCGTCGAGCGAGACGTACATGGCGAGTTTCAGTTTGCGCATCGTGTGCCTCCGGTTTGGTGTCGATGGTATGACGATGCTGAAGCTTGCAACTCATCGTTTGCGGAGCTGTAACCGAGGGCATCGGCACAATGGAACGATGCTGCGGGGAGCATTGCTGACGACGGTCCTGGCGCTCATGGTGCCGGGCGTTGCACAGGCCTACGGCTGGCCCATCAAGCCGTTCGATCGCATGCACGCGATTCGCGGGACGTTCGACGACCCGCGCTTCCACGTCGCCCCGAACCTGACGTGGAAGGGATCGTTCCACTTCGGCGTGGACATCGCCGCGCCCGACGGCACCCCCGTGTACGCCGTCGAGCCGGGGCTCGTGGTGCGCGGCCCGGACTCGGTCGACCTCCGCCGGCCGAATCGGCGCGGGTTCGCCTACTGGCACATCCGTCCGGTCGTGAAGACGGGCACGCACGTGCGCATGCACCAGCTCCTCGGGTACATCCTCCCGGGCTGGGGGCACGTGCACTTCGCCGAGACCGTCGCAGGGCGGTATCGCAACCCGCTGCGCCACGGCGCGCTCACACCCTTCCGGGAGTTGAACACGCCCGTCGTGGACGCGATCTCTGTCGTCCACATCGAGGACCACGCGCTGCAGGTCGAGGGGACGGACGTCAGCGGGACGGTCGCGCTCATCGCCGACGCGTATGAGCTTCCCTCCATCGAGCCGGCACCGCCGTGGAACCGCGCGCGACTCGTGCCGAGCGTCGTCCGCTGGCGGCTCATCCCGGAGAACGGCGATCCGCCGTCGGCGTGGCACACGGTCGCCGACTTCCGCTACCGGCTCTGGCCCGCGTCGCTCTATGCGTCGATCTACGCGCCGGGGACGTACCAGAACAAGGCGAACCGTCCCGGTGACTACCGCTTCTGGCTCACGCAATCGCTCGACACGACGTCGCTTGCGAACGGCACGTACTGGATCGACGTCCAGGCGGCGAACCTCACCGGCGCATTCGGCGAGAACACGCTCGCGATCACCGTCGCCAACTAGGATCTCCTCGTGAGCGACGCGATCGACGAGCTGCGCGAGTTGGGTGCGACCGCGTCCCCCGCGCCCGCCGCGATGGACGCCTACCTCGCCAAGGTGCACGAGCGTGCGTACACCGTCGTCGACCGCGACGTCGAGGAGATGAAGGAGGCGGGCGTGTCCGAGGACGAGATCTTCGAGCACACGGTCGCCGCCGCAATGGCCGAGGGCCTGCGCCGCCTCGAGCGCGCCGAGGCGGTGATCCGGTGAGGCTCGCAGTCATCGACGGCGGGCACGCGCCCGACGAGGCCGCGATGCTCTCGATGATCCGCGAGCGCACCGGCAACGAGCCGCTCGGCGTCGTGAAGACGCTGCTCTACCGTCCCGAGCGGTTCGGGCGGCCGTTCTCCGACGCGCTCGACCGCGTCATGCGCGGCCCGTCCGAGTGGAGCGCCGGCGAACGAGAGCTGTTCGCGGGCTTCACGTCGCTGCTCAATCAATGTCCCTTCTGAACGGGCTCCCACGGCGCGGTCGCGTCGTATGCGCTCGGTGAGGAAGTCTGGGAAGCGGTCGTCGCCGACTGGCGCACCGCGCCGCTCCGGCCGGAGCTGGGCGCCGCGCTCGCGTTCATCGAGAAACTGACGCTGCGGCCCGACGAGCTGACCGAGGCGGACGCGGAGGCGGCGTACGCCGCGGGCGTCTCCCGGCAGGCGCTCCTCGACGCGGCCACCGTCTGCTCGCTCTTCAGCATGATCGTCCGCCTCGCCGACTCGTTCGGCTGGGACGTCCCCGCGTGGGATCGCCTGCAGGCGCGCGCGCCTGCGATGCTCGAGGGCGGCTACGCCATCACGGCGATGCGACAGCGCTGAGCGCGGGGTAGAGCTTCCGGAACCGCGCGTAGCCCGCGTCGTAGTCCCACTCGGGCTCGATGCGACGCCGGGTTCGCACGCAGCGTGCGACCGCGTCATCTGCGTCGGCGAAGACACCTGCGCGCACACCCGCGAGGAGCGCCGCACCGAAGGCGGAGCCCTCCTCGGACTCGGTCAGCTCGAGCGGCAGGCCGAGCACCGACGCGACGATGCGGAGCCACAGCTCGCTGCGCGCGCCGCCGCCCGAGATGCGGCCCGACTCCGGTCGTGCGCCCAGCTCGCGGAGTAGCTCGAGCGAATCGCGCAGGCCGAAGGCGACACCCTCGAGCATCGCGCGCCAGAGCGCGCCGCGATCGTGTCGCGCCGAGAGCCCCGTGAACGCGCCGCGCGCGTCCGGATCCGGATGCGGCGTGCGCTCGCCGGCGAGGTACGGCGCGAAGAGCAACCCCTCGGTACCCGGCTCCCAACCTTCCGCTTCCGCGTCCAGCTCGGCCAGCCCGGCGCCGAGCACGCCGCGCAGCCAGGCCGCCGATCCGGCCGCGCTGAGCATCACGCCCATCGCGTGCCATGTGTTCGGAACGGCGTGGCAGAAGACGTGTAGCCGTGCCTGCGGGTCGTGCGTGTACGCCGGCAGTGCGGCGAAGACGACGCCCGACGTCCCGAGCACGACCGACACCGGTCCCGGCCGCGCGATCCCGACGCCGAGCGCCGCCGCGGCCTGGTCGCCTGCACCGGCGATCTCCGTCGACTCGTGCGACTCGGGCAGCCACTCGAGCGGGATGTCGAGCGCGGCGCACACTTCCTCCGACCACACGCGCCGGCGGACGTCGAAGAGCACCGTCCCGGAGGCGTCGGCGGCGTCGATCGCGAGCTCACCGGTGAGCCGGTAGCGCACGTAGTCCTTCGGGAGAAGGATGTGCCGGATTTGCGCGTACAGCTCGGGCTCGTGGCGCCGCAGCCAGAGGAGCTTCGGCGCGGTGAACCCCGTCAGCGCGCGGTTGCCGGTCAGCTCGATGAGCCGCGCGAGGCCGACCCGCTCCTCGATCTCGGCCGCCTCGACGGCGGTGCGCTGGTCGTTCCAGAGGATCGCCGGCCGCAGCACGCTCCCGTCGGCGCCGAGGACGACGAGCCCGTGCATCTGCCCGGAGAAGCCGACCGGCCCCTCGGGCAGTCGCGCGAGACAGTCCTCGGCGGCGCGCCACCAGTCCTCCGGCTCTTGCTCCGACCAGCCCGGCTGCGGACGCGAGAGCGGATAGTCCGCCGTCGCGGTCGCGAGCACGCGTCCGTCCGCGTCGATGGCGACGCCCTTGACGCCGGAGGTGCCGACATCGAGGCCTACAAGAGCGTCAGGCACCGAGTGCGGCGTAGACGAGCTCGTACGCGCGCACGGCGTCCTTGTCGTGCTGTGCGGCCCGCAGCTCGGCCCCGTCGACCTTCGCCGCGATGCCGTCGATGAAGTTCCACTGCAGGACGGAGCGTTTCACGGCGCCGACGGCGTCCTCGGTGTACGGGTACAGGTCGAAGCCGAGCCGCTCGCCGTTGTCGCCGTAGCCGGCGCGGCGCAGCTCGATCGCGAGCTCGAGCGTCTCCATGAACGCGGTCGCGCCGACCATGTTGTCGTCGTCGAAGGTGCCCCAGCCGGAGTTCGCGTGCTGGTGCCCGAGCAAGCCGTCGGCGGCCAAGAGCGCCGCGTACTCGGCCAGGTTCTCGCCGTTCATGATCAGGTGCTGCCAGTCCATGTTGACGAGCACGTTGTCGATCCCGCGCGTGCGCAGCGTGTGGATCACGTGCAGCGTCATGCCGATGTTGCGCATGAGGATCTTCATCGCCGGCTCCGAGTTCTTGTGCTCGAGGAACACCGTGACGCCCTTGCCGGCCGCGTGCTGCGCCGACTCGCCAACGCCGTCGATGAAGCGCGCCCACGACTCCTTGTACGGCGTCTGGAACGGGTAGTTGTACCCCTCGATCCCCGGCCAGATGATCATGTGCGCGCCGACCTCCGCCGCGAGGTCGATCGCCTCCCGCGTCAACCTGAGCGCATCCGCGCGCAGCGCGTCGTCGGGAGAGCAGAACGCCCCCTTGCCGAAGCGCGGATCCAAATGCAGCCCGCTCGCGACGCAATAGATCCCGTGCCCGTCGAGCGCGTCCCGGACCTCATCGAGGTTCGCCGGCGAGAGCTCCTGCGGATAGTGGAACTCGTAGTCGTCCATCAGGGCGCCCAACCCCTCGACCGCCGTGCGCACCTTCGTCGCGGTCGGGATCCCCGCCAGCTCCGGCTTGTACCCGCCCGGGTTGAAACGGGTGGCCATACCGCCGAAGGCCCAGATGCCGAGACTCGTCTTCACGACGCGAGCGTACTACGATGTCGCGCGTGATCGAGTTCCACCTCGACCCGCGCTCGGGAGTTGCGACGTATCTCCAGATCGTGCAACAGGTGAAGGAGGCGCTCCGCCTCGGCATGATCGACGTGGGCGACCAACTGCCGACGGTGCGCGAGGTCGTCGCCGATCTCGCCATCAACCCGAACACCGTCGCGAAGGCGTACCGCGACCTCGAGCGCGAGGGCCTCGTCGTCGCGCGCCAGGGCCGCGGCACGTTCGTCGCGAGCACGCTCGCGCCGGCGTCGCTCCGGCACCACGACGAGCTCAGGGCGGCGCTCGAGCGCTGGCTCGAGTCGGCGGCAACTGCCGGGCTCGACGAGGAGAGCATTCGCGCGCTCATCTCCGCAACGCTCCGGGAGTCTCTGGCGCGTCGCGTGGCATGAGCCCGTCGCCGCTCGTCGCGCACGGCCTGGGAAAGCGCTTCCGTCGCGAGTGGGGCCTGCGCGGGCTGACGCTCGAGATTCCGCAGGGTGCGATCGTCGGGCTCGCGGGTCCGAACGGGGCCGGCAAGTCGACGCTGCTCGCGCTCGCGACCGGCTTGCTGGCGCCGACGGAAGGCGCGATCTCGGTCCTCGGCCGCGACCCGCTGCGCGACCCGGGCGTCCTCTCCGAGATCGGATACGTCCCGCAGGGGGCGCCGCTCTACCGCTCGTTCAGCGTCGCCGACACGATCGAGTACGCGCGCCGCACGAACCCGCTCTGGGACGACGAGGTCGCCACCGAGCTGCTCACCCGCATCGACTCGAAGACGAAGGTCGGCGCGCTGTCGGAAGGCGAGCGCGCGCGACTCGCGCTGGCGCTCGTGCTCGGCAAGCGCCCGCAGCTCGTCCTGCTGGACGAGCC
>Ga0208219_1000935_pt1 | contig 10317 bp, 7 predicted proteins | sample NGESurshal072012_7_FD_184469 | JGI IMG/M metagenome (GOLD analysis project Ga0208219, IMG submission 184469) | Arctic peat soil microbial communities from Barrow, Alaska - NGEE Surface sample 53-2 shallow-072012 (SPAdes) | ecosystem: Environmental > Terrestrial > Soil > Wetlands > Peat ...
GAGGTGGATCACCCCGCCGGACTGCGCGGCGCCGGCGCACAGGCTCTCAGGATCATTGAGGTCGCCGCGGAGCGCAGTGGCTCCCGCAGCGGTGACAGCCCGTGCCGACGTCTCGGAGCGGGCCAGGCCGATGACCTGATGGCCTGCGGAGATGAGTTCGGCGACGACGGCTGAGCCGATCCCGCCGCTGGCGCCGGTAACGAAGACGCGCATGAGACCCCCAAGTGATGAGACTATGATCCCATCACTGTAGCAGGGTGACGGGACAATCATCCCATCGATAGGATGGGGCAATGCCCCGATGGGAACCCGATGCGCGCGAGCGGCTGGTTGCCGCTGCGCTGCAGCTGTTCTCCGAGCAGGGCTACGACGAGACCACCGTCGCCAGGATCGCCGCTCACGCGGGCAGGGTTCCAGGGTTGCATGAGCATCCCCGGCTAGTCCGGTAGGTGGCGACGTGTGCGGTTCTGAGGCCGGCGTGATGCCCGGCCTCGCGGATTTGATTGCCACTGCTGGCCTGGCCACGGATGACCCGCCTGAGGGAAGCGGGCCAGTCCCGGATCGGGGCCCGGTCCGGTTGCAGCACATGAATGGGAGCCGTTGCCGGGCTCTCGCGCCTTGGGACCGTGGCGGCCGATCTAGCCAGCAGAGGGCGGGTTCGGGTTCGTGATCGTGGAAGCGCTGGCCGACAAGTGGAGATCCTGCCAGATCGAAGGAGGCAAGGCAGTCTGGGCAGAACTGGACACTCCGCGGACTCTGGCCTAGTGCCCGCTCGGGCACGATCCTCAGGTTTTCTTCGGCGTCCGCTCGTCGGCTGGGACGACGTACAGGCCGCGGCCCAGGACGGTCTTGAGGTAGCCGTCGGCGCGGAGTTCGTCGAGTGCACGCTCGACCGTTCCGGCCGCTACGCCGTACTCCTGCATCATCGTCCGCTTCGACGGGATGGCATGTCGTGGCGGTATCTGGCCCGAGTCGATCTGCTCGCGCAGGATCGTGGCGAGCTGCATGTAGATAGGGACATCGCCTTCGTAGTCGATGCTCATGATCCCCCGACACTAGATATCCGGGGGTGGCCTCGTCCTATCCGAGATATCCAGAGATATCCCTGAATATTTAGTGATACCTAGTGGTGGAGTCTCTGTATGACTGAGATTGCGTACGAGAGGACATAGGCGGCCGCGTGCTGGCCGGTGCTGGCCGGGCGTTCTCGTCGGGTCTGGACGTGGCCGAGGCTGATCGGCTGATCAGCGTGGTGCCGACCGGCCGGCCGGCGGTGGACTCGCGCTCGCCCTGGCGGCGGACCTCCGGATCGCGACACCAGCGGCACGACTCAGTGCGGCGTTCATTCGCGCCGGTTTCACCGGTGCGGACATGGGGTTGTCATGGTTCTTGCCACGGGTCGCGGGTCTCGGGCATGCGTCGGATCTGATGACAGGTCGTCCCCGAGCACGAGTTGCTCGACACGGCGTACGCGCTCGCCGATGCCCTCATCGCGAACAATGCCGACCTGGAGAACCGGAACCAGACTCTGATCACTGCCACCGGCGCAGCGCGGGAAGCGGTGACGTCCTTCCAGCAAAAGCGATCGCGGTAGGCGGGGGTCCCCTGGGAACTCGGGCTTGACCATGCCCTTGGGGGAAGGGGAATGATCGGCGACGTGACCCCGGACGCCGCCCGACGGCTGCTCACCATCGGCGAATTCGCTCAGCAGACGCGGCTGACAGCGAAAGCGCTACGGATCTATGACGAGATCGGTCTGCTCCGGCCTGCTGACGTCGATCCATCCCACGGACATCGCCGTTACGGGATCGGCCAGATCCGCCCTGCCCGGCTCATCGGGATGCTGCGCGGCACGGACATGAGCCTGGCCGAGATCGGACTGCTGCTCGCCGATCTCGACACGGACCGCGATCTAGCCGCCGCGCGCCTCGACCGGCACCTGATCGAACTGGAAGCTCGTCACACGAGCCGCAGGTTCCTGATCCGCCACATCCACGCGATCCTCAGAGAGGAAGACCCTCCGATGTTCCCGATCCACACCCGTCACGTAGCGGCCCAGCGAGTGATGTCAATGCAGCGCCGGTTGCGGGCGCCGGAGACCGCCACCTTCGTCGCGGAGGCCAAGGCAGCGTTCGCCGGCCACCTGGACGGTGCGCTGCCGCCCGGGCCGTTCACCCTGATCTTCCACGGCATCATCGACTACGAGAGCGATGGACCCCTGGAAGCAATTCTCGCTTGCCCCGATAATGTGCAGGCCACCGATCTCATCGGCATTCGCACCGAGCCAGCGCACGACGAAGCCTTCACCACGATCACCAAGGCCCAGTGGGACTATCCGGCGATCCTCGCCGCCTACGACGCGGTCGCCTGCTCGCCCGAGGCAGTTGCTCGTCCCGGAAGTCGGCTGTCGTGCCGGGAGGTGTACGTCGCTGAACCGGAGGCGATCAAAGACGACGAACTGATCTGCGACATTGCGTTCCCACTCGGGTAGAGCCGCAGGCCGGAGCATCGTTCTGCTAGCGAGCGGCGTCGTAGGCCTCGGTCAGCGGCCCGGTCCTGGCCGCGTGCTTGATCAGGCCGCCGAGTGACAGTCCGGCTGCCTGCCGGGGCAGCCCGAGCCTGCTCGTCTGTCAGCCCAAGAACAGAAGCGCGGAGCGCACCGACTACCCACGTTTCGGCGCGGAATGCCGGCTATTCGCGCAGAGTCCTGGGCAGCCCGAAGTGGGGAAAAAGGCCGTTGTCGGCGAAGCGGGTGATGGCGGAGATCTTGTCGCCTTCGAGCGTGAGCACGATCAGCCCGTGGGCGTGCCTGATCGGCGCCCGGGCGTCCTCGAGGTAGTAACCGAAGGCGGGCTGGTTGTTCGCACGGGTGGGCACGAGCCGGGCCGCATCCACTCCCCACCAGCTGCGGTCCAGGAAGAACCGGGCGATCGCGGCGTGGCCCTGGTACTCCAGTGGCTCGGGCGGCATAGTCAGCCACGCGTCATCGGTCAGCAGAGCGATAACGCGCTCGATGTCGGCGCTCTCGAACGCGTCCGCGAAGCGCCCGACGAGGTCGCGCTCATGCGGCGAGCGTGGCAGCGGCGCAAGCTCGCGGTCGGGAGCGGGAAGCCGGCCGTCGAGCGACGCGCGCGCCCGCAGCAGGGCGCTGTTCACGGAGACCGCGGTGCTGTCGAGCATGTCGGCCACCTCCGCTGCGCGGAAGCCGAGCACGTCGCGCAGCACGAGCACCGCGCGCTGGCGCGGCGGCAGGTGCTGGAGCCCGGCCGCGAACGCGAGGGCCAGCGCCTCCCTGGTCTCGTAGCGCGTTTCCGGCCCGGGCGAGGGGTCAGGCAGATCTTCGAGCAGTGCGTACGGGTAGGGCTCAAGCCAGGTTGGCTCGGCCCGGCGGGTGGGCTCGGACGCCTTGAACGCGACGGGTGAGTGCGCCAGCTGAAGCGGGCGGCGCCCGCTATCGCGCAAGGCGTTCAGGCAGCGATTGGTCGCGATGCGATACAGCCAGGCGCGCACGGATGCTCGCTCCTCGAACCGGTCGAGCCCGCGCCAGGCCGCGAGCAGGGTCTCCTGGAGCATGTCTTCCGCATCCTGCACCGAGCCGAGGATCCGGTAGCAGTGCAGTTGTAGCTCGCGCCGGTAGGGGTCGGTGAGCTCGCCGAATGCCTGTCCGTCTCCCGCACGGGCGCGGGCGAGGGTTGTCCTGGTCACCACGTCATCCTCGCGTCCCCGCTTCCTGTCGCATTGCAGGTAAAGACACCATCCGGGCCGGAAAGTCATCGGTCAGTTCCTGCCGATGGTCGTGTCTCAACTAGCAATCACCCGAGCACGGAGAACGGAGCAGACGTGAGTAGCAGGAGCAGGCAGATCGCTCGGGGCTCGGCGCAGGGATGGGCCCTGGCGCTGGCCTCGGTGGCGTCATTCATGGTCGTGCTCGACCTGCTGGTCGTCGCGACCGCGCTGAGCACGATCCGGCGTGACCTCGGCGCGTCAGTCGAGCAGCTGGAGTGGACAGTAAACGCTTACACCCTGAGCTTCGCGGTGCTGCTGATGACCGCCGCTGCCCTAGGTGACCGCTTCGGCCGACGGCGGCTGTTTGCCGCAGGCCTGGGACTGTTCGCCGCGGCATCAGCGGCGTGCGCGCTGGCTCCCGGAGTCGGCTGGCTGATCGCAGCGCGTGCCGTGCAGGGCGCTGGTGCCGCACTGGTGATGCCGCTCGCGCTGGCACTGCTGAACGCGGCCTTCCCGCCGCAGCGGCGGGGCTGGGCGATGGGCATCTTCGGCGGCGTGGCCGGGCTGGCGGCCCTGGTCGGCCCGGTGCTAGGCGGCGCCATCACCCAGGGAATCGCCTGGCCATGGATCTTCTGGCTCAACGTCCCGGTCGGCCTGCTCGCCATCCCGCTGGTTCTCACTCGTATCCAGGAGAGTTACGGTCCGCGCGGGACCCTGGACGTCCTCGGACTTGCCCTCGGCAGCGGAGCCGCGCTGGGGCTCGTCTGGGGACTGGTGCGCGGCAACTCAGCCGGCTGGGGGAGTCCCGAGGTCGTCGCGTCGCTGGGGGCAGGAGCATTGCTGGCCGCGGCGTTCGTTGCGTGGGAGCTGCGCGTCCGTGCGCCGATGCTGCCGATGCGACTGTTCCGCTCGCGAGCTTTTTCGGCCGGGAGTGCCGCGGTCTTCTTCCTCAACGCGTCGCTGACCGGGGCGGTGTTCTTCATGGCGCAGTTTCAGCAGATCACGCTCGGCCAGGGTCCGCTGGACGCCGGGCTGCGGCTGCTCCCCTGGGGTATCACGCCGTTCCTGATCGCCCCCAGGGCTGGGGCGCTCGCCGACCGGCTCGGCGAGCGGCCGTTGATCGTCGGCGGCCTGCTCCTGCAGACGGCAGGGATGGCCTGGATCGCGGTTATCGCCGGGCCTGGCCTCGCCTACCCGACCATGATCGCGCCAATGGTCGTCTCCGGCTCCGGCTTCGCGATGGCCATCCCCGCGGTCACCAAGTCCGTCGTCAGCTCGGTCGCACCTAGCGATATCGGCAAGGCATCGGGCGCCTTCAGCACGATGCGCCAGCTCGGCGCCGCATTCGGGATCGCGGTCCTCGTCGCGGTTTTCGCCGCAGCCGGCAGCTATGCCTCCGCCCGGGCGTTCAGCGCCGGGTTCGCGCCAGCGATCGGCGTCGCCGCCGGCCTGTCCCTGGCCGGGGCAATCGCAGGATTGGCCCTGCCCAAGCGACGCGCAGCCAGCCCGCACGACAGAAACGAGGGGGCTGCTGGAGCCGATCGAGGCTCGGGTCTATCTAGACCAGCAAGGGCAGGTCGATGAGCATGAGACAGCAGCCGGAGAACATCTCGGCAGGGAGCGGGTCACGGACCTGTTCGCGGCCGATGACGGGGACATGCCAAGCTCCTCTCGCCGTTGCCACCTGGCGCGTGCCACGCCTGCTCTCTCGATGACGTAAATCACCGTCGATCCTGGCGTAGACACAAGTCGAGCGAAGTCAGTATTGTTCCGGCATTCCTACTGGAGGCGGAGATATGACGCGAAACACGTTAAGCGGTGGTGCAGGGTTCCGGGACCCGGCTGAAGCTGGGGACGGCGGCCCGGACGAGGGCAAGCCAGCCGTCGGGCGGCGCGCGTTGCTGACCAGGGGTGGCGTGGTCATTGCCGGGGCAGTGGGCGCCGGGGTTGCGGTAACGGCCGCGGCAGGCCCCGCTAGCGCGGCAGCCGGTGACCCGGTCCTGCAAGACACGGTGAATAACGCGGGTGCGTCGGCGACGCCCACCGAGCTCGACGCCAGCAATAACACCTCGCCCGCGTTCATCCTGGCCAACGCTGGCGTTGACACCTCGACGACCCCCAACGGCGCCGGCCCCGCGCTGCGGCTGACGCCCTCGGGGCAGAGCGTCCCGACCGCCTCGACGGTGGGCGGCGATCTGACCGCGACCTCAGATGGCAGCCTGTACTTCACGCACCAGTTCCCGACCACGCCGACGCCGACCATTGTCTCGGCCCCGGTGCATACCGAGGCCACGGCGAACGTCTACGCGCCGCTGGCAGCGCCGGTCCGGGTCGTGGACACCCGCTCGTCGTCGGGCCGCGTGAACATCGTCAACGCGTCGGGCAACCTCGACAGCACGGGCCGGCTGAAGGCCGGAAAGACCATTTACGTCAACCTCGACAGCCAGGTCTACTTCGCAGAGGCGGTCTTCGCGAACCTCACGGTGACGGGGGCGGCCGGCAGCGGCTACCTGACCCTGTGGTCGGGCGCAGTCGCCCGGCCGACGGCATCGTCGATCGACTTCGCCGCGACCGGGTCGCTAGCCAACTTCGTGTCCTCGGGGGTCGCCGAGTATTCAGCGACCATATTGAACGTGATCGCGATATACGCGTCCCAGACCACGCAAGTGATCCTGGACGTGGCCGCCTTCTCGCTGCCCGGCTTTGAGTACGCCAAGTTCACGGTCGCGGGCTCCAGCGCCCGAGCCTCCCGTATGCTCCGCGCCCAGGAGCGAATGCGCGGCGCCAAGCGCGCCTGAGCGGCTCAAGGGGCCAGCGGTTACCAGCCGACGCCGGGCGGTAACCGCTGGTTCCGAGCGGCGCGTCCGGGTCGGCGGTGTCGAACAGTTCGCGGCCGCGGCCTGCCGCTCTGTGAGGCGTGGGACGGCAACTCCACGGTGACCACCGTAGGGCCGCCGGGCGGGCCGGCGATCTCCATCTGGCCGTCCACGGTCCTGACCCGCTCGGCGAGCCCGGCCAGGCCGTCGCGCCGGCCGTGCCGCCGAGCTTCTCCCTGGCCAGGCCCAGCTTCATGGCGACGGTGCCGCGATCAGCGCCGCGATAAGCATTGGCCCGCCGGGCGGTCGATGGGATAGGTGTAACAGCATGACTGAGCGCTATCCGCTACGGCCCATCACCCCCGATGAGTTCGAGGCCTTCGGCGAGGTACCCCTCCAGGCGTTCAATGACAGCTCGTGGTCGGCTGAGGCGCTCGAGCAGGAGCGCCTGATCTTCGAGTTCGACCGCAGCCTCGCCGCGTTTGACGGCGATGCGATAGTCGGGACGGCGTGCGCATATTCCTTCCGGCTCACTGTTCCGGGCGGGGTCGCGGACGCGGGCGGAGTCAGCTTCGTCAGCGTGCTGCCCAGCCACCGGCGGCGCGGCATCCTCTCGGCGATGATGCGCCACCAGCTCGCCGGCATAGCCGGCCGGGGCGAGGCCATCGCGGCGTTGTTTTCGTCCGAATCGGGCATCTACGGACGGTACGGCTACGGCTGCGCGTCCGGGCAGCTGCGCCTGACGATCCGCCGCGGCGAGGGCGCGCTGAGCCCGGCCGCGGCCGGGCGAGCGGACCCGAACCACCGCTCACTGCGGCTGCGCACCGCGCGGCCCGCCGAACTGCGCACCGAGCTGGCCAAGGTCTACGACTCGGCGGTCTCGCACCGGCCCGGCATGATGGCCAGGGACGAACGCTGGTGGCAGAGCATGCTCGCCGATCCGGAATCCACCCGGCGGGGCACGGGCCCGCTGAAGTGCCTGCTGGCCGACGGTGACTCAGGCCCTCGCGGCTATGCCCTGTACCGGACGACGCCCGACTGGGGCGAAGACGGCCTGCCCTCGGGCAGCCTGGCGGTCAGCGAGCTCATGGCCGCGGACGCGGCGGCCGCGGCGGCGCTGTGGACGGACTTGCTCACCAGGGATCTGATCGGCGAGGTGGTGGCCAGGCAGCGCCCGGTCGACGATCCGCTGCTGGACATGCTCGCCGACCGGCGCCGGGCGCGGGCCTACCTGACCGACGGGCTCTGGATCCGGCTCACCGACGTCCCCGCCGCGCTCGGCCAGCGACGCTATTCCGCCGCGGCTGACGTCGTGATCGAGGTGACCGACGAGCTTCTGCCCGCCAACACGGGGCGCTGGCGGCTGCAGTGCCCCGGACCCGCCGACGGCGGCCCGGCCAGCTGCGAGCGCACCGCGGCGGCGGCCGACCTCGAGCTGCCCGTCGCGGCTCTCGGGGCTGGCTATCTGGGTGGCACCAGGCTGGGCGCCCTCGCGGCCGCCGGGCTGATCACCGAGCGGAAGCGCGGCGCGCTGGCCGCGCTCTCGGCCGCCATGTACTCCGACCCGGCACCCTGGTGTCCGGTGACCTTCTGAGGCCAGCTGTTTCCTGGCCGACGGGCCACGGGCCACGGCTACTCGAAACGTATCTGGCCGGGGCCAGTGATACGTCCCAGCAGAGGCAGCGTCACGAGAATCACTACCAGGGAGACGGCCAGTCCCGTTCCCACGGTGGCGTAGTAGACGTTGCCGAGAACGGGTATCGGCGTGCCTTTCGGAGCCATCTTGCTGACCGTCAGCACCGATATGCCGTACGCCGTCGCCGCGGCCACCAGCGTGGCGGTAATCAGGGGAAGGACCGCCTCCAGCAGGACTACCTTGTACAGCGTGCGCGTCGGCGTCCCGCTCAGCCGCAGCAGCGTGAATGGCCGCTTGCGCTCCACCAGCCCGCCGCCGACGGCCACCGCCAGGCTGCAGCCGGCGACCAGCAGCGTCAGGGCGACCACGAAGTACGCCAGCCGCTGAACGGTGTTGCCCACGCCCGTTCTGGCCTCCACGGCTTCGCCGAATGTTCTCGGCGCGGATCCTGAGGCGGACAGTCCCGTATGGCTCACCAGGAACGTGCGGACTCTTTCCAGAGTCGCTGAGCTATTTACCTTGACCAGCACCGCCTGCAGGTACAGTTTCGTAAAGTTATCCGAGGCGGCAGGGTTGGATCGGCTGACAATAGGCTGCGTGGTAAAAGTCGGATTATCGCCGTACAGGCTGAAGCTATTCGCCTTTACCGCCTGGGCTCCGGGAGCGCACTGGCCGAGCACGGCCAGCTGTCTCATGCTCTGACAGCTGACGATCCCGTTGTAGTTACTGAAGTTGTTGGGATGGGCATCCTGTGGCGTGGAGTAAATCGGAAACACGGTAGCGCCTCGGAATGCCTGCAGCTGGCTGACGAGCTTGGCGCCGACCAGCGGGGGGAGTCCCTCCAGCCCTATCCTTTGTTCCTGGCTCACCTGCCCGCCGCCAGGGCCGCCAGGGCCGCCAGGACCGCCAGGACCGCCATCGCCCCCGCCGCCAGTGCAGTTGACATTGTTACCGCAGACCGGGGCGGCAGTAAACTGGTCCAGCAGGACGTTACTCAGCGATTTGGCGCTCGGGGTCGCCGTCGTCGAATTTATGGCGGGCAGGAGCCCGGCAATAATCGTGCCCAGGAAAACGGCCAGCACAAGCCCGGTGACGGACCGGAAGGCGGATTTCGGGTTATCTGCCAGCCGCCGCGTGGCCAGGAGCGTTGACGCGCCGGTCATAACTTTCGAGAAAAGGCGTGCCGCCTGCGCGGTGAGCCAGGGACCGCCGATCACCAGGCCAACCAGGATGACGATCAGGCCGGGGAAGGCAGGCAGGCCGATAGACTTCGGCGTAGTGAGCTGCAGGCCCACAATAAACAGGACTATGCCAGCCAGGAGCGGTATCACCCGCCACGCCCTGGGCGCAGGAGGAGTTACCCGGCGACTGACGCCTAGCGGCGAGATTCGCACCCGTCGCAGTGACAGAAGCGAGACGATCGCTGAGGCGGCAGGCACGGCGATGAGCACGCCCAGATAGCCCCGGGCGGTGGGGGTAATCTCGTTAGCAAAATACCGGGTGCTGGTAATTGCGGTGTCGGCCAGCGCGGGCCGCAGGAGAACGAATATCGCAATCCCCAGGACTGAGCCGAGCAGCGCGCCGACCAAGGCGTCCACCGAGGAAATGACGCTGATCTGACGTGACGTAGCCCCGACTAGCCTGAGGGCAGCATAGCGTTCCTCGCGCCGGGCGGCGGCCAGGCGCGTGGCCGTGCCGATGAGAATGAGGATCGGGAACAAGAAGGCTAGGGCGCCGACGAGGTAAGCGTCTCGGAAATAGCCCTTCCAGACTTGCGTCGCTGCGGAGGTGGCGATTTTAGTCACCTGAACAGTGCTGCGCAAGGCGGTCAGTTTCGCGGGCGTGGAGCCTACGAATATGGCCAGTTCGTCCGGGCTGGCTAGCGCCTTCTGGCCGATGGTGCCGACCTGATGACCCGGAAAGCGGTCACCGAGTTGATCGCGTGGCGTGCTGCGGATGATGGCGGCGAGCGCCGGCGAGGCTCGGTTGGTGGGCGAGGTCGACATCCTGACAGCCACCACCCTGGCGGGACTGGTGGCCGGCCTGACCGATCGGGAGCGGTGGTCCCAGGCGTCGCTCCGGTCGGCGGACCAGGCGGCGGACGGCGCGGACCAGGGTGTGGACGGCACCGGTCGGGGG